>SXGR01635472.1_pt1 | contig 10895 bp, 7 predicted proteins | sample 3174711 | NCBI WGS metagenome assembly SXGR01 (sample SAMN11356860, study PRJNA531348) | freshwater metagenome | isolation source: freshwater sample F1-60 | place: China: Fuxian Lake, Yuxi | collected 2017-12-25 | reverse complement strand
GTTTACGCACCACAGCCCGGCCATGCCGTCCAGTAACGCGTTGCCTTCGGCATCAAAGATCTGCGAACCTTGGGCGCGCACGATAATGCGGCTGCCACCGGCGTCGCGGTGAAGAGCGTAGTCCTGATGGGGCGGAAGATGGTGCGCCACATCGAGACGGCGCAGCGTTGCAAGTTCGAGGGGGGTGCTGGGATTCATAAAGTCCTAGGAGTTGACCAGAAAATACGCACGCAGCCGGTCGCGCGAGTTGCGCGGTGGCAGCGCTCCGGCATCGACTCGGCGCGGATCGCGCTGATGTCAGCTGCGGCATCGCCAAGCACGGGCGTCGTCGCGAGGCAGAACATCGCGAGCGAACAGGGGAGAGTGATTTGCCTGGCCAACAGTTTCTCGCAATCGGCGACTGATGAGCGCAAGTATCGCAAATGAAGAGCGGGCGGGTAGGGTGCGTCCCGCCCCTTTGCCGGTGCGCGCAGATCACCGCCCGATTCTCATAACGCGCCTTTTCAGCCTGCTGACGGTCGACAACAATGTGAGTATCCGTTCATGGGAGTGAAAATATGGTCCGTCGAGCGCGGCTGATCTCCTGTTTCTGGCTGGCTGTCACGCTATGCCAGTGTGCTGTTTTCGCGGCAGATGCAGCGGACCGTGCGTATCGGGACGTCAGCCTCAGTCTCACCGAAGGCACGTGGATGAGTCTCGACGTCAGTCCTGACGGAAGAACCATCGCCTTTGATCTTCTCAATGACATCTATGTAATGCCAGCGGCGGGCGGCGAAGCACTGGCAATCCTGTCAGGCCCGGCCACGCAACGCAGTCCGACGTTCAGTCCGGACGGTACCAAGCTGCTGTATCTCAGCGACGAGAGTGGTGCGGACAACGCGTGGATTGCCGGCAGCGACGGTTCCGCTGCGCGGCAGGTGACCAGGGAAACCTTGGCGATGGTCACCGGGCCCATCTGGACGCGTGACGCCAGTGCGATTATCGCGACCAAGACCAATCCCAGCAACGCCGAGATGCGCACCTCGCAAATCCATCGCTTCGGCATCGAAGACGCCGCAGAGGAAACGCTCGTCGGCAATCCGCGGATCAGCAAGGACGTGCAGGAGCCGCGGCTGTCTCCGGATGGGCGTTATCTGTACTTTACCGAGCGGCGCGGTGACGACCATTTCGTGTTCGTGAACTCGGGCCTCGCCAATTTCGCCATCCGCCGACGCGACCTGCAGACAGGACTCACCGTCGATCTCATCACTGGCTACGGGAGCGCCACGACGCCGCAGGTATCGCCCGACGGCAAGTCGATCGCGTTCATCCGCCGCGTGCAGGCGAAGACCGTGCTGTTCCGCTACGACGTCGAATCCCGCACTCAGCATCCGGTCTACCAGGATCTCGACCGCGACCTGCAGGCCGACTACATCCCGCAGGAGCACTACTACCCGGCGTTCGCCTGGTTTCCAGACAGCCGCAGCGTGGCGATCTGGGGCAAGGGCCACCTGTTCAGAATCGACATGCGCACGGCCGAAGCGAAGCAGATTCCTTTCCATCTCACGGCGCGCCACCGGATCAACTCGGCGTTGCGTGTTCGCCAGGACATCGCGCCCGACCAGGTGAACGTGAAGATCATGCAGCAGCTCGCACTTGCGCCACGGGGCGGAGACGTGGTGTTCCGCGCGCTGGGCAAGCTGTGGCGTCAGGATCTGGCCGGCAAGGGCGCACCGCAGCGGCTCACGAAGTCCAACGTGGCAGAGGCCGAACCATCGTGGTCAGGTGATGGACTCCGCCTGGCGTATGTCGAGTGGGACGACGAGCGCGGCAGCACGCTGCACGTACGCACAGGTAAACGTGACGCCATCGTCGCGCGCAGTCGTGGCGCGATTCGTCAGCCTGTGTTCTCGCGCGACGGTTCGCACATCGCGTATCGCATCATGCGCCCCGATGCGTCGATGGGTGGCGCGGCGGACGTGTCGGGGCTGTATGTGGTCGGTTCGGATGGCAACAACGGTCGTCGCCTCGCGCCTGCCATGGGCGTCGCGCGCTTCTCCCCGGACGACAAGCGAATCTATTTCATCGCCAGCCGCCTCCCCGCGGCGAACCGCTTCGTCGTGTTGCGCAGCATCGCAATCGATGGCGGCGACGCACGCGATCACGCGTATGCCGAAACGGCCGACACCGGTGACTTCGCGCTCAGTCCGGACTTCAAGTGGCTTGCGTTCAAGGAGTTCAATCAACTGTTCGTGATGCCGTACAGCGAAGCTCCGGACGCCCGTCGCATCACTGCTGTGGGCAACGGTGCCGCGCGCCAGCTCACGCGCAACGGTGGATTCGAGTTTGCGTGGTCGGCGGACTCCTCGCGCCTCGCGTGGTTCCTCGGGCACGACTTGTTCATCACTAGGCCGCAGGACACGGGCTTCGTGGAGCCCTTTCGCACGGTCAGCCTGTCAGTAAAGTCCGACATTCCCGAAGGCACGGTCGCGTTCGTCAATGCGCGGATCCTGCCGATGACCGATACGGCTATCATCGAGCGCGGTGTCGTCGTCGTGGTGCGTAACCGCATCACTGCGGTCGGACCGATGGACAGTGTCACGATCCCCGCGCGCGCTAAGCTGATCGACGTGGCGGGCAGGACCGTGATGCCCGGATTCTTCGATGCGCACGGGCACATCGATTGCTGTTTCAGCCTGGGCGTGAGCCCGGTGAAACAGCCCACGCGTTATTCCGCGCTCGCGTACGGAGTTACGACGAACTTCGATCCGTACACCAGCGAGCTCGGCAGCTACGAGAGCACGGAGTCGACGCTCACCGGTGCGAACATCGGGCCGCGCTGGATCAGCTCGGGCCAGGTGATCTACGGTCGTCTCGGCAAGGCGGACCGCGCCTACAACAAGCTCGGTAACCTCGACGAGGCGCGCGCAGTCGTGCGCCGCAAGATTGCGCTGGGCGGCACGTTTCTGAAGAGCTACAAGATCACCACACGCCAGCAGAAGCTCGATCTGTTGACCGCCGCGAGGGAAGGCGGCCTCAATGTGGATCTTGAAGGCGCCGGTCATTTCTACGACAACGTCAACGCCATTCTCGATGGCTACACCAACCTCGAGCACAATCTGCCGGTCGCGAATTACTACGATGATCTCTTGCAGCTGTTCATCAACGGGCAAACCGCCAACACGCCGACGCTGATCGTCACCTTCGGCGAGTTGTTTGGCGAGAGCTTCATCTATCAGCACTCCGAGCCATGGAAGGAGAAAAAGGCGCAGACCTTCATCCCCGGTGTGAACAATGCGTACAACCCGATCCCGGGCGCCTATGACGCGCCTCTGTACGTACGCAGCATGGAAACGATCCACTATGCCGACGAGCTGTACGATGTCGGCTTCCGCTCGGTCGGTCGCTCGGTGAAACGGCTGGATGATGCGGGCGTTACCATCAATGTCGGCTCGCACGGGCAGGCCGCGGGAATTGCGATGCACTGGGAGATGCAGCTGCTCGCAGAGAGCGGCATGTCGCCCATGCGCATCCTGCGCGGCGCGACGATCAACGGCGCACGCACCTGGGGACTCGATCATCAGCTCGGCACGCTCGAGCCCGGCAAGCTGGCGGACATCATTGTGCTCGACAAGGATCCGCTCGCCGACATTCACAACACCAACAGCGTGCGCTACACGATGGTGAACGGGCGCCTGTACGACTCGGAGACCATGAACGAGATCGGCAACTACGATCGCCCGCGCACGAAGTTCTGGTGGGAACTGCAGGACCGGCACGGTATCGACTGGAGCCCCGCCTGGACCGGCGAGGCCCAATGAGGAACATCGTGATGTTGCTGGCGCTCATCGCTGCGCCCGGCTTGGCCGTCGAGCTCGGCACCGTGCCGTCTGGCCGGTTCGAGATGGGCAAGACCATCGACTACGGTTACGGCGAAATGGACGGTCCGACACACACCGTGACCTTGTCGCGGCCGTTCGCCGTCGCGAAACACGAGGTGACGCTCGGCGAGTTCCGTGCCTTCACGATAGCGTCGGGTTACACGTCTGCAGGCAAGTGCAACGTGTACCGCGAGGGACGCAGAGGTTGGTTCATCGATCCGGAACGCAACTGGGAAAGCCCTGGTTTTCCGCAGGAGGAATCGCATCCCGTCGTGTGCGTGAGCTGGGAAGACACACAGGTGTACATCAAGTGGCTCAATGATACGAAGCACGGACACTATCGCCTGCCGTCGGAAGCGGAGTGGGAATACCTCGCCAGTGACGGGGCGCTCGGCGGCGCGCAGGGCGTGACGCACGACGTGGCGAACATCGGCAAGGAAATCTGCTGCGGTGGCGAGACGGGCAGCAAGGATGTGTTCGTGTACACCGCGCCCGTTGGCAGCTTCCCCGCCGATAAATTCGGTCTGCATGATGTGCGCGGCAACGTCTGGGAATGGCAGGCCGACTGCTATCACAAGAATTACGACAGCGCGCCGGTCGATGGTGGTTCGCGTCAGTCCTGTCCGATACCGGGTTTCCGGGTGGTGCGCGGCGGATCGTACGGCGACGCCGCGCGCTTCCTGAATGAACGCTTCCGCCTCAGTGGCACCGAGACGCAGGGCTATTTCACGGTTGGGTTCCGGCTCGCGCAAGATCTGCCGTGAGTTCGTCACCCGGAAGTGCAGTGAGCAGCCTCCCGTCACGCTGCGCGCTGCCGACCCTGTCGATGCTGGGCGTCGGTGTCATCGGCTCGCTCGTGCTGATGACTTTGCCGATCCTGGTCGCGGGCATGGTCGCGCGCTTCAACCTGGGCGAACGTGAGATCGGCTGGCTCGCGGCAACCGACATGGCAGGCAGCGCCGTCGCAAGTCTCGCGTGTCTGCGCTACATCGCGCGCATTAACTGGCGCACCGCGGCCTGGCTCGCCATTACTGTCGTCATCATCGGCAACCTGCTGTCGACGCAGGCGGACGGTTTCGTGACGCTCGCTGCCGCACGCTTCCTCGCTGGAGCCGCGAACGGCGTGTTGCTTTCCATCGCGTTTGTCGGACTGTGTCATTCGTCGGATCCGGACAGGTACTTCGGGTTCTACACGTTCGCGCAACTCGCACTGCAGGCCCTGGCGTTGTGGTTACTGCCGATGGTGCTCGCGGCTCATGGGCTGACGGCCGTGTTCGTCATTCTCGCCAGTGCCTCCGCGCTAAGTGCGCTGCTGGTGCGCACCATCCCGGTGAGCCTTGCCAGTGCCGCCAACCCTCCCGCACATGTGCCGCCAGATGTCCAGCAGGACAGAATCCACGGGGCCGCGCGCAGGGGCATCCTGATCGCGCTCGCGGGACAGGCCGCGTACTTCGTCGCACCCGCCGCGGTGTGGGCGTATCTCGAACCGATCGGGTCGGGATTTGCGCTGACCGGCGTGCAGATCGGTCGGGCGCTCGGCATCGCGTCACTGGCCGCGATGGTCGGGGCGCTCGCGGTGATCTTCGTCGGGGTGCGCGTGTCGCGCATGGTGCTGATGAGTGGCGGCACGCTCCTCTCTTTAATGGCGCTCGTGCTGCTACACGACGGTTCTGGATTCGTTCGTTACCTGGTCGCGGCGTCCGTGTTCAATTTCGCTTGGAACTTCACGTTTCCATACCAGATGGGCGTTCTTGCATCGTTCGATAGCTCCGGTTCGGTCGCCATTCACAGCTTGCTGGTGCAGTTGTTCGGCCTCGCGCTCGGACCGCTGTTCGCATCAGCCCTGCTGATCGGCGAGCGCTTCAGCGCGATTCTGTGGGCGTGCGGCGTGTGCTATGTCCTCAGTCTCTTCATGTTCGCCGCTAGCATGCGACTGGCACCGCCCGCCGCCGGGTCAGTGGAAACCACGACATGAAAGACAGCGAGTACGCGGACTGCGATGGGATCGCGCTTGCTGCACTGATCCGCAACGGCGAGTTAACGGCGCACGAGGCAATCTCCCGTGCGTTCGCGGTGATCGACCGGTTTGACGCAAAGATAAACGCGTTCGTCTCACGCGAGACCGATGCAGCTTTCGCTGCAGCCGCCATGCCAATCGCGGGTCCTCTCTGCGGCGTACCGCTTGCCATGAAGGACTGTGTCGGCATGCATCGCGATTCGATCCGCAGCTTCGGCAGCCGGTTGTCCGCGGTGATGCGCATCGAGCAAGACGACGTGTTCGTCGGCCGCTATCGCTCCGCGGGCCTGATCCCCATCGGGACGACCAATGTGCCGGAGTTCTCCTCGTCGCTGAGCACCGAATCGCTGCTGCATGGGCCGTGTCGCAATCCCTGGGATGCACGTCGGTCGGTCGGTGGATCGAGTGGGGGCGCCGCGGCCGCGGTCGCGTACGGCGCGGTGCCGATCGCCTACGGCAATGATTCGGCGGGCTCGATCCGCATTCCGGCGTCGTGCTGTGGCGTGTTCGGTCTGCGGCCGAGTCGCGGTCGCGTGCCGACGGGCCCCAATACGGGGGAGGTCTGGTACGGGCTGCTATCGCATCACGTGATCACGCGCAGTGTGCGCGACAGCGCGCTCGTGCTCGATCTGAGCGCGGGCGTCGATGCCGGTGCGCCGTATGGAACCCCCGGTCCCACCGCACCGTTCCTGCGGGAATGCACCACACCACCGGGACGCCTGCGCATCGCGGTCAGCGTCAGCGCCGGTGGTGTACAGGTGGATCCTGCCTGCACGGAGGCGCTGGATGGTGCCGCTGCCTTGCTCGTGGAGCTTGGCCATCACGTCGAGCGCGCAGAGCCGAGATATAGCGCCGATGAACTGCATTGCAATCTCGTGACGCTGCTGAGCGTCGCGCTCGCCGAGGAATTGCCGGGCCTCGCAGCCGCAACGCAGCGCGAGATCGGCCCGGATACCGTGGAGGCCTGTCATCTCGCGTTGATGCATCGCGGTCAGCGCGTGCCCGCAGTGGAGCTGTCGCGCATCCTGAAATACCGAACCGACCTCGGCCGACTGATGGGACGCTTTTTCGCGGATTACGATCTGCTGCTGACGCCGACGCTCGCCGAACCGCCCATCACGCTGGGCGAGCTCGACACGGATGGCGATGACGTGGATGCGTACCTGCGGCGCATGGCCGCCTATTCGCCGTTTGTAGCACTGGCCAACGTGTGCGGACTGCCGTCGATGAGCGTGCCGCTGTGCTGGTCACAGGGGCTGCCGATTGGCATGACGTTCACGGGACCGTACGCAGAGGAGGGGAAGCTGTTCCGGCTCGCCGGTCAGCTCGAACAGGCGCGCCCGTGGCGCGATCGCCATCCACCGATCAGTGCATGGTTCAGTTGAGCGACTGTCGCACGCGCGCCGCAGCGTAGTCGGCGCGGGAGCAGAATGACAGCAAGGCCGTCTTGCCGGGCGCTGTGGTCGTGCCACGGAGTTCGAGAGTCTTCTGAGGAACGAACCCAGCTCGTGCGTTCAGCGCCTGGATCTTGACATTGCGAACGTCGGGCTCGACTACGATGCGATCTACTTCCGCGTCACTGAACAGATATTCCAGCACCGTAGTGAAGGCATGCCACGTGAACTGGCGAATACGCCGCTCCGCGGGGCCGACGAGCACGTGCATGCCGCGGTCACGAGGCGTCGCAGCATAGAACTGCGCGAGTGTGTCTTCGGCGGGGCGATAGCATTCGACCAGGAAGGCGGGGCGTGAGTCGTGCAATCCGAGAAACGCCTGTACGTGCGCCGGGCGCACGATCTCGCGGTACGCCGCTTCCACTTCGGCAACCGTCCTGCCTTGAAGCCCCCAGTAGGTTGCGTAGTCGCGGCTCACCCAGTCGTGCACCTGCGGCATGTCCGCAGGGATACGCAACGTGCGCAGCGCAAATACACCGACTCCCGGCACATCCTGAGTGAAGATGGGTACTTCCACTGCGCTCATGGCTTCCCATATTACGCCCGGCAGGCAACAGCCTTGGGGCGAAACCCGATCGTTCCGGTGAGTTGTACACACCAACCATTTGCAGGTGTGGTGCCCCAACCTCACCACGAATACTGGGTTTGGCACCTTCGATCCGCCAGACTTCGGCAAATACTCCAATACATGCTTCGCTCCGTAATGTTCGCTTCTGAATTGCTGTTGCTGTTCACGCTTGCACCAGCGGACGCGTGCTCAGTTGAGCTGCAGCCCGGCAGCGAGCTACGTGAGTGCGCCGACTGTCCCTCGATGCGAGTGATTGCCGCGGGGGTCTTCGAAATGGGCGCGGTACCCGGCGATGCGCTCGCGAGCCCGGACGAACTGCCCCGGCACGCGGTGCGCATCGGCAAGCCCTTCGCAATCGGCGAATCCGAAGTGACCCGCGCTCAGTATGCGGCCTTCCTAGGGGCCAGCGGCTACGACGCGGGCAATCGCTGCAGCTCACTCGAAGGGGCGCCCGGCGCGCTGAAGTGGCTGGAACGCGAAGGCCGTTCCTGGGAAGATCCCGGCTTCTCGCAGACCGATCAGCACCCGGTCGTGTGCGTCAGTTGGAGCGATGCCAGTGCATACGCGCGCTGGCTTGTGCAGAAAACGGGCAAGCCGTATCGGCTGCCGACCGAAGCCGAGTGGGAGTACGTAGCGCGTGCAGGACAAGCCGCGAATGCGCTACCCAGCCACGAACTCGCGAACTACGGGGCTGAGACCGCCTCGTTCGCGCCGCTCGCGCTAGGCGCCGATCGCTGGCTGCAGACGGCCCCGGTTGGTAGCTTTCCAGCCGATCTGCTCGGGCTGCGCGACATTCGTGGCAACGTCTGGGAATGGCTCGCGGACTGCTATCACGAGAACTATCTCGGTGCGCCCGCAGACGGCAGCGCGCGCAGCCAAGGCTGTTCGATGGCCGATCGCCGCTCGGTACGCGGCGGTGGCTGGGGTGACGCCGCAAGATTGCTGCGGCCCTCGTATCGCCTCCGCGGCGCGGAATCGGAGAAATATTTCACTCTGGGATTCCGTGTCGCGCGGAGCATCGAGTAAGGCGATGCAGACCGAAGCGCACGGCACTCTGGACAGCGAAGCAATCTCCGCGGGCGACGCACGCGATGCCTACGCGGGCAAACTGTTTCCGAACCGCCAGCTGCAGATGTTCCGTGACAGTCCCTGGACCTTCGCGACCCGCGAGGTGCGTGTCGGTCGCAAGGCCTCGCCACTGCCGCCAGCAGAATCTCCGCTCGACGAGCTGACGATCGTTTCCGGAGACGCCCGCTACGATCTCATCGACTACGTGTCGCTCAATCGTGTGGCCGGACTGATAATCCTGCGCAACGGCAAGGTGTGCCTGGAGCACTACGAATTCGGTAATCGACGTGACACGCGCTGGATCTCCATGTCCATCGCCAAGTCCGTCAGCTCCACGCTGGTCGGTGCAGCGCTCCAGGACGGCGACATCAGATCGCTCGACGATCCGCTCACTCGCTACCTGCCTCAGCTGCTCGTCGGCGGATACGATGGCGTGTCGATCCGTAACCTGCTACAGATGTCTTCAGGGGTGCAGTGGGACGACACGCATACCAACGAGCACTCCGATCGCCGGCACATGCTCGACCTGCAGATCGAGCAGCAACCCGGCGCAATATTGCGCGACGTCGCCAAACAGGCGCGCATTGCGCAACCGGGGACCGTGTGGAACTACAGCACCGGTGAGACACACGTGGTGGGTGCGTTGCTGCGCGCCGCCACGGGTCGCTGGCTCGCCGACTACCTATCGGAAAAGATCTGGTCACCGTTCGGTATGGAATCGAGTGGGTCGTGGTGGCTGGAATCACCGCACGGGCTCGAAGTCGCGGGAAGCGGAATTGCTGCGACACTGCGTGACTATGCACGCTTTGGTCAGTTCATTCTCAATGACGGCGTAATCGGCGACCAACGCGTGTTGCCGCGCGGCTGGGTGCAGGAGGCGACCAAGCCCCAGCAAATCTGCGGCAAGCAGGTGGACTACGGGTACATGTGGTGGCTCGTTGCCTCGCGCGATGGTTCGTACGCGGATGGCGCGTTCAGCGCTCGCGGTATTTTCGGTCAGTACATCTACATCAACCCGGCCCGGCGACTGGTGATTGTCTCGCTCAGCGCACGTGCCAAGCCAAAGAACTCGGAAGTCATTCCGGACAACGATTTTTTCAACAGTGTAGCGGACGCAATGCGATGAGAGCCGGGCGTTCCATTTCAGGAATATAGGAGATTCGCAAACATGAAAAGTCGATCCAGTATCCCGTTGGTATTGTCGCTGGCTGCTATCTTCGCGCCGGCAGTGCTGCGTGCGCAGGCCTCCGCGACCGCAGACAATCTCGAGGAGGTCACGGTGTTTAGCAAGAGATTCGTGCCACCCGTTGCGGGCTCCGGATCCAAGACGGATACACCGCCGATCGAGTTGCCGGTTTCGCTGTCGGTAATCTCGCGCGATTTGCTCGATTCGTGGAATGCCGGCAAGCTGACAGAGGCGCTGCGGTACACGCCGGGTATCAACGCCGAGCCGTTCGGCCTGGAACCGCGCTTTGCCAACATCATCATGCGTGGTTTCACCGCGCTCGCCACCGGCAACTATCGTGACGGTCTCGCGCTGGTCAATCCGAGCTCCGCGGTCAGCTACAACCCCGAGCCTTACGGCGCCGAGCGAATCGAGATACCACGCGGCCCGGCATCCGTGCTGTATGGACGCGCGAGCCCCGGCGGCATCGTCAACTATGTCTCCAAGGCGCCGAAGAAGATTGCATTCGGTGAGATCGGCCTGGAGGCCGGCAACTACAGCCGCAAGAAGGCGGAGGTGGACGTTGGCACGCCGATCGGTGAATCCTTCGGCGTGCGCTTCGTCGGTCTAGTCCAGAACGGCGACACGCAGGTGGACTTCATCCAGGACGACCGCCGCTATGCCGCGCTGTCGGGACGCTGGGACATTACCGAGCGCACCTCACTGACCGTGTTCGGCAGCTACCAGTTCGACAAGGCCAAGG
>SXGR01618369.1_pt1 | contig 10897 bp, 4 predicted proteins | sample 3174711 | NCBI WGS metagenome assembly SXGR01 (sample SAMN11356860, study PRJNA531348) | freshwater metagenome | isolation source: freshwater sample F1-60 | place: China: Fuxian Lake, Yuxi | collected 2017-12-25 | reverse complement strand
CCGCAGATTCCAACCATGAGGAACGTCAGGAGCAGCGGCGACGGCTTGGTGGAATTGTCGCCTGCCGCGAGCGCGCTGAGTATGCCAATGAGGAGCGAGCCGGAGGCGTTCACGGCGAGCGTGCCCCACGGGAACGCTTCGCCGAAGCGTGCGATGGCGGACTGGTTGATCCAGTGCCGCACGATTCCGCCGAGGGCGCTGCCGAGGCCGACGAGGAGGTAGGTCATCGCTTTGTCCATGCGCGGATTCTGGATGGGAGGGATCTCATTGCAAGCTGTCGTTCCTTCCCCGGCCGGGGGGCGTTCAGCGGGTCTGACCGGAAAGCAAAACCGCCGCCGGTGACGGGCACCGGCGGCGGCGTGAGTGGACTAGATCGAGCGTGAGGCGCTTACTGGCGTGGCGTCACGGCGCGGTAGAAGCGGTTGGTTGTCCAGCCGGAGTCGATGAACTGCCGGATGAAGTTCGTGCCACGCGCTGGCACGTCAGCGAGGCGTGTCCAGATGCCGGCGCCAAGGTTGTCGGTGAACTGAACCGAGTAGGTGCGGTTCGAGACCGCCGAGAAACTAACGGACGCCTGGCCGCCGATGAGCCCCGGTTCGACTCGCAGGAAGCTGGCGGCGTTGTTCGGATCGGTGCCGGCGACAAACTCGGCGCGATTGCTTGCCCCGTCCTGATCCAGATCGCCACCGCCATCGGTATTGTCGTCAGGGTTGAGGCCCAGGGCGGTTTCGATCTCATCGGGCACGCCGTCTTGATCCGTGTCGGCGAGGACGAGGACATTGAAGACAGTGTTAATGCCATTGGTGTTAGCTTCACTCGATACGACGACCCGGGTTTGGAAGTTGGTACCCTTGAAGAAGTTGGTCGAGAAGTTCGTGGAGATGATGCCGCTAATCTCGTTGGTCGAGATATTCGTCAAGATGACGCGCGTCAACGTGCCAACAAGGTAGGGCAATTGCGGTGCGACCGCCGTTAGTGTCAGGTAGTTGGTCGGATTCTGAACGCCTGAGTTGCTGTTAATCACCAGCGATCCGAGGCTACGCCGCCAGCTGTAGGCAAAGTTCGGAGGATTGCCGTCAACCACGACGCCGACGCTGACCTGGCTGCCAGCCGCCACGACTGCATCTGTGGGCCGCTGCACGAAGAACGGGGCGATCCACGGCACGACGCGCGCGGAGAAGGAGCTGACTGACGAAACGCCGTCGGTGACGACGCAGTAGTAGTCGCCTTCGTCGTCGAGCGCGAGGTTCGCGATCGTGAAGGACGAAGATGTGGCCCCCGGGATATCCGCACCGTTGAAGCGCCACTGGTAGGTGATCGGCGGCTCGAAGCTGGTCGCGGCGACCGTCAACGTGACGTTGGTGCCGTCCGGGTGGTTCGCCGCCTGCGGGTCGGGGCGGATGCGCACGTTGCGGCCGACCGGGTGCGCGGTGATGCGCGGGAGGAAGCGAATGCCTAGCGTGGCGTTGCTGCTGAGGACGGCGCCGGCGGAGTTGAAGACGTAGCACGCGTAGGTTCCGAGTTGCGACTCACGCAGGCCGGTCAGCACCAGCGAGGGGCTGGAGGCACCGGACACCGGACGGCCATTGAAGGTCCAGATGTAGCCAAGGCCGTCGCCGCTTGCGGAGAGGGACAGGCTGACGGTGCTGCCTTCGACACCGGTGACGTTTGCGGGCTGGGCGACGATGGACGGAGCCGTGCCACCGCCGGGCAAGGGTGCGCCGGGGGTCTTGGGCGCGGTGCGCCAATTACCGGAGTCGTTGCCAAAGGCTCCGACGTTGACGCGGCCGATCACGGCTCCGAGGCCGTCAGGCAGGCCGATGGGCCACGGGAGCGAGTCCTTGTAGTCCACTTTGTCCACGAGAATGTAGGAAACAAGGCCGGCCGACGGGGTGCCCGGAGGATCCGGGAAGTCGGGGCGGACGATCTCGATGTCCTCGCCCGAGTTGTCCAACTGACCGGACCACGGGCCGTAAACTGGGGTGGATTCCGGCACGCCGTTGACGAGGCGGAAGGCGGCGAGTTCGGTCGTGTCCGCAGGATCAAACCCGACGACGAGGATGAAGCCGCCGGCGGGAATGGTGACGCCGGGTGGGAAGGTGTAGCTGACCGCGTCGCGCAAGCGCCAGGTGTTGCTGGGATTCGCGGGATCGAACAGCGGCGCGGATGCGCCGGTGTTGTTGTGCAGTTCGATGTATTCGTCCTGGCTGTTGTCGATGTCGCCACGGCGGGCAAAGGTGTCCGGTGGGTGGTAGTTGATCTCGCTGATGGCCACAGTGACGAGCGGGCCGGCGTTGGCTGTGCCAAGGGTCGGCGAGATTTGCGCGGGGAAATGATCTTCACCCGTGCTGTCCACATGGCGGCCGAATGTCACTCCGTTTGCCTGCGGGCCGAAGCTGAAGCCGTGGCCCCATCCGGTGAGCGTGCCGTCCGCTGCGGCGGAGAAGAGGTAAAGCTCGTCGCCCTTGGAACTGAGCGCGAAGCCGTTCGCGCCGAGGCCGAAGCTGGTGAGTTGGTTGAACACGAGGTAGCCGCCGCCCGGGATGGTGGTATCGTTCGGGATCTGGAATTTCTTCGGGTTCGCGAAGTCGTCCGTCAGCCACCAACCGCTGATGTCGGCGGTGCCGGCGGAGGCGTTGTGTAGTTCGATCGCGTCACCAATGGCGACATCGGTGTGGGTCAGCGCCTCGTTCACGTAAACGGCGGGAGTGGCCGGCGCGCCGGGATCAGCGGTGCCGGGTGTTCCACCGAGGACACCGCTCGGGCGCCAACTCCACTTGGATCCCCAGAAGGCGGTGTCGTTGGAGTCATTGATGATCTCCAGCGAGAAGCCGTTGCCGTCGGTGGACGGATACCACGCGTCGTCGTAGCTGAAGTCGAGGATCGGCTCGCGTGCCGCGCCTTGAAGGATGAGGCGGTCGCCGTCGTTGGCGAGGTTGTCATTGGTGTAGGAGCCGAGGATGGTCACGTCGTTGCCGTAGCGGGACTCGAATGATGCCGCGTTGCGGACGATCACCGCGCGGCCGCCGGCGTTGAGCGTGAGGTTCGGGAAGTCGAAGTCCACCCCGCCACGGAGGCGGAAGCGGTTCACGTTGAGCGGTGTTGCGCCAATATTGCGGACTTCGATGTACTCGAAGTTGTCCTGATCATTTGTGTTGCCCGGAGCGGGTGCCACGGGGTGATACATGATCTCGGTGATGCGCAGCGCCGGGGTGTTGACCCAGAAGCTGGCGACCGTCGGGCCGGACCACGAGGTGGAAGTCGGCGGGCGGCTTGCGCCGGTCAGGTTCCGATGTTGCGGATTGTAGGCGCGGGCGAAGATGCGGGTGTTAGCCGTGATAGTGACGGACACCGGGCCGAGGTTCGACAGCGCGCCGGGAGCAACTGTGCCGTTGAAGCCGCGCGGGTCGGTGCCGTCGAGCGTGTAGTAAACGACGGCGTTGGTGGACGCGGTGATCTGGCCACCGACGCGGTCCGGCGGGGTGAGTACGATGACATGGCCGTTGGTGACCTGGCCTTCAACGACCGGTGCGCCGCCGGGCAGCGTGAGAGTCGCGGGCGTGAGGAAGTTCGTGTCCATGAAGTTCAGGCGCGCGCGGAACCAGTTCTTTTTCCACTCGATTTCCGTCGCGTAGGTGCCGGCTCCGGTGCCGTTCGTGCCGCGAGGAACCTGGTTGTACTTCGCGCGTTCACGGGGATAGGCTTCGGCGACTTCGGAGGCGAAGGTGTCAATCGCCGTGAAGATGTTGGATTCCGAGAGGCCGCCTTTGCGGAACTCCTGGTAGCGATCGACGTAGAGCTGCATGAAGTTCGTGTCGGCAAACAGGCGGCCCCACCACGGGTAGTTGAAGAAGTCCGTGCCCGAGTCACCGGACGTGGAACGCCACGTGCGGGGCTGGGCGTCGCGTCCGTCGGTTGATCCGAGGCAGCGGTCGCAATCCCAGACGGGCCCCATCTCGATGCGCTTGTTGCGGTCCTTGAAGAAGAATCCGCTGAGACGGAGGGCATCGACGTTGAAAGCGGTGATGTTCACGATGAGGTGATCGATCCAGGATTCTGGGTCGATGTGATTCACGTAGCCGTTCGGGCCGGCGAAGTTGGTGCTGGCGAGGTTGGTGACGAATGCGCCGAATGCACCGCGGATGTACTGCTCCTGCGGATCGCGTTGCGGGAGGAGGATGTCCTGACTACGAGGATACTTGTAGATTACGGTCTGTCCGCTGACAGCGCCGACGGATGGAGTTGAGAACGTTTGTTCACCCTGGCTTGTGTCCACCCGGTCCACGCTTAGGAGATATCCGCCGGTGACGGCAGGGGCGTTGGTGTCCTGATCCTGGAGACCTTCGATGTTCACACGGCCCGGGGCGCGCTTCGGGCGTTCTTCAAGGACGTAGATGCCGTTGTAGTTGTTTGTACCCACGGCTCCGGTGGCAGTGTTGTTTTCATGGAGGAAGACTTCGACAAAACGGGTGCGCGAGGCGTAGCGGCCGATGTCGTTGGAGATGCGATAGAAGAGGGGGTTGTGAATCAGGACCGGGTCAAAGTTGTTCGGGCCGTAGAGCGTCCAGTCTGACTCCGCTGGCATGCCGAGGACTTCTTGATCGCGCCCGTCGTTGAACTCGTCCCACAGTTCGACGGCGAAGCTCTTCTTGGCGTATCCGAGTGTGCTGGAGCCGCGAGTGTTGATGCCGGCGCGGCTGAAGACCACGGGAGCATTCGTCAGCGTGCTGCGTTCCGTGTTGGAATCAATGACGACGAACACAGAGTTCAATTCCGTCTGTGCGCCCTCGGCGGCTGGATAGGCTCCCTGGCCGAAGTTGTGGATGATGATCAGTGGCAGGTCGGAGTTGAAGTTCAGCACGTTCGGATTGAGTTGGATGTAGGACTCGGAACGGAGCGGACCAGGAAGGAAGGCACCGGACTTCGGGAAGGCCCGCGCGCGGAGCTGCATCGTGCCGTCGATGGTGAGCGGTCCAGCATAGACGGGCGAGGTGGCGGTCAGGAAGACGTTGGTGCGGGCCAGCGCGGTGGAGTTGATGAGAATGTAGCGAATCTCAGCGTTCGTGTCCGGCACGGAGAGGTTCACCGTGAAGCTGCCGACAAACGTCCGGCTCGTCTGGGAGAATTCAACTTCCGGAAGGATGCCTGCGCCGGTGGTGGAATTCGCGGCGCGCGGCGTCGGCGTGCTGTAGAAGCCGAGGATGCTCTGGTCCACGCGGTCGCGACCGTAGGAAATGTCGGGCGACTGCGCCGGGTAGTTCGCGAAGGAAGAGACGATGTTCGATCCCGTGGAATCTACCAGCGCGAGGTAGGAACCGGCGTTGTTGGCGAGTCGGAAGTTCGTGTGCAGGGCTGCGAGGTTGTTCGTGCGGTTCTTCTGCGACGCGTAGATGACGAGGTAGGTGTTCGGAGACATCACCACGTTTGGTAGCCGCCATTTGCGCAAGTCCGACGAATCGTCGGTGAGATACCAGTCGGTAAGGTCGGCTGTCACCGCTGCGCTGTTGAAGATTTCGATCCAGTCCGAGCGATCACCATCTTCATCGCGGATGTTGGTGTCCGCGTTGTCAGCCATGAACTCGTTCAACACCACGCCGACCAGCGGGCTGTTTGGATCCACCGTGTAACCCCAGGTTGCGCCGGCGAAAAGATTGGGCGGGACAGCGAGGTCGCGAATGCCGTTGCCGCCGGCGAAGGAGATGTTCACCGGGCCGTTGGGGACCGGCGCGAACTGAAAGATAAAGTCGTTTCCAATCCCTGTGGCGTCGATGACATTGGTCGCGGAGACGCCGTTGATGACCAGATCGGCGGCATCCACGTTCGTGACGGACTCGCTGAAGAATACTTCAACTTCGCCCAACGAACGGAGCGTGGAACCTGCCAGAGGGAACTGGCCGACGACCGTTGGTGGAGTCGTGTCCTGACCCATCAGGTTGGAAGCCGCTAGGAGTATGGAAGACAGCAAGAGGCGGGTACGCATAGAGAGAGCTGTTAGGGTTAACGGGTTTTGCTGAACGCACTGGTTCCTAGCAGATTGTCACGCGTCTGTCACACGTTTTCTCGGCTTCGGACGGGCGAAATCCAATGCAGCCCAGGGTGTCGGGCCAGTTCGTGATTGCGGGCGGCAATGGCCCTTTGTTATAGCCGTGCTGTGTCCTTCCCAGCGATTCCATCCCCCCGCGGACTCCTTTTGCCGTGCCGGAAGCGCGTCGGCGCGCTTGAGCGAAAGTCATGGCTTCTTCGATTTAACCCGTCTATCCCGCTTCAACCCCTCTCGCCATGAAAATTCAATGTGCCTGCGGTGCGAAATACGCCTTCGACGTGACGCCGGAGATGGTCAAAGCCCCCGTCCGCCTCGTGTGTCAGAGCTGCGGTGTGGACAACTCCGCGACGGTGAACCAACTCATCCAGCAGCAGTTCGGCGCGCCGGCTCCTGTGGCGATCATTGACGAGCCGGCCGCTGCGCGCCTCGCGCCCGCGCCAGAAATCGCCCCGCCACCTTCGAGCGCACGCGTAGTGTCGCAGGTTCCCGGAGTTCCGGCTCCCGTTCCCGCCTCCGGATCCGGTGCTGCGCCAATTCCGCCGCCGTCGCCGAGGGCTCCGTCTCTCCGGGTCGCGGCCCACGCTGCGCCAGCCTCAACGCCCGCACCGGCCGCGGTGCCAGTTGCTTCTGCGCCTCCGCCAGCCGCGCCGCCGATGGCTCCCCGGTATCCGATGCCGCGTCGCGAACACGTGAATTTGAGTAGCGATCGCTTGATCGGCCGGGCTTTGCTCATTGGCTTCATCGTGTTCTTCGTCGGCATCGCGGTGTGGGGATGGTACGCGTGGGTGGGATCGGTGCCGAAGGTTTACGCGTCCACGAGGTTCGCCCAGCCCGGTTACTCCGGGCAGCTTCACGTGCTGCCGGGCGATCAGGTGGTCTTCCTTCACGGCGGACGCCTTGTTCGTTACGACTTCAAGGATAACAAGGAAGTTTGGTCCCACATGCTGATCGACGAGGCGAAGATTCAGCGGGAGAGCAAGGCCGAGCACGACAGCATCCTTGCCGAACGCGAAAAGGTCATCAAGGAGGGCGGTGAATGGCGGACGGAGATTCCGACCCTCGAAGAAATGATCGACGCGAACCGCCGCGCGGCTGCCGCAGCGGTCCATCTTCACGCCCGGGGCGAATCCATTTGGGTTTCGACTCCCGGCAAGCTGACCCGGCGCGATTGGAGTTCCGGCGGGAGCGCCAGCGAGATCGATCTGCCTGCCAGCGATGTTCAACTGCTGGCCAACGGCGATGAGCTTTTGCTCCGAGCCGGGCCGCACACCGCGATGGTCGTGAATCTCCTTTCCGGCGAGGCGAAGACGCACCGGGCTGCGGTCGCCGCTGTGGAAGATACCTCGAAGCCCACTGTCAGACCCGCCGCTGCGGCGCGAGGCGCGCCCACGAACTCGGGTGCGCGCCCGACATCCGGCCGTCGCGCCGGAACCATCGAGCGACTCACGTCGCCCGCGTTGAACGCCGCGAGCAACAATCAGCAACGCCTCGAGGCCGAACTGCGCCGCAACACATCCGGGGCTGTGGGCACAGCGCCGGCGCGCAACTCTGGCGCAACATCCCGCAGTGCAGCGCCTGAGCACGTCGAGTTGGTTCTGACGCGTCATGGCATCTTCCAGATCAGTAGCAAGTCTGTCGGCGTGCGCTCCATCAACGGTGACAATGTGTCCGCACAACAGAGTCGAATCCGGCGCATCGACAACGGGAGCGAGGCCGAATGGACCGGCGAGTTCCCCGGCATGGTGGAGGTCCGCGCGTTGCCTGGAATCACGCTCGTCACGGCGGGTCGCACAGTGGTTGCACTCGACAAGGACTTGAAGAAGGTATGGGACAAGCGTCTCGAAGGCGACCCGGCGCTGTCGGTTCGGGACGTATTCACTCCGGACGTGGGCCCGCGGGGCCTCGGGCCCTTCGTCGAGCATCAGGGCGTGCTTTACATCCTCGATAACTCTGCCGTCAACGCGGTGGATCTCGCGTCCGGTGCCAGCAAGTGGCGGCTGCAATGCGAAGCTCCATCCGGCATCGTCATCGACGACGCTGGAGATTTGTATGCCACGGTCGTGGTCTCTGTAGGCGAGAAGGCAGATGTTGGCGTGCAGAAGATTGAAGGCGCGACCGGCAAGCCGCTTTGGAAGATCGATCGCGAGGGACACGCCAGCTATGCTTCGGGCAAATTCCTCTACACCTTCGACGCGTACATGGGCGATCAAGGCGACGACGATGATCCGAATTTCGAGAAATCAATCTTCTACGTCGGGCCGTTCGTTCGCGTCCGGCGCGTGGACAGCGGCACTGGCAAGATTCTCTGGAACCACGTTCAAGAGAGGCATCCGCTCGACGTGCGCATCGATCAAAACACGTTCCAGCTTCTCTTCCGCAAGGAAGTGCAGTTGCTCAAATACATCGCCCTCTGATATCCGCCTTGAATTCCCTTAGGCGCGCCTGGGCTGTGACGGTGTTGCCGACAGTTCTCTTCGCGGGACTCGTCCTGTTGGCAAACCATCACGCTGCCGCCGCCGTTGCACCCGTCATCGCTGGCCTGACGCACCACGCGAATTCCGCGCCGCAGCTCACGGGGAAAGTCCTCCTCAGCGAACTCAGTTGCGCTGCGTGTCACACCTCCGGTGACGACTCGCTCATGCCGAAGCCGGCTCGCGGATGCACGCCACCCACCTGCGGCGCTTCATCGCGAATCCCTCCGCCACAAAGCCTGGCACGACAATGCCCGACGTGCTCGCGCACCTTCCCCCTCCGGTGAACGAGTCGCGGGGCGTGCTTTTTTACGCCTGAACCATGTAGTTCAGGTCGCGTCCGGCAGCGCGTCGCTGCTGCGACGCCGCCCTCCAGCCGAGGGTTTCCCGAGAAGCACCTGTGTTGCGGCAAGCCCCTGCGACGCGACTCGCCTGGCAACCCAAGTGTCTCACATCTTGTGACCCGCAGGAAGCGGGCCGCATTGCAGCGGCGGAATAGCGGCGGTCCGCAATGTTTGCCTGAGCGATGCAACGACAGCGTGCCGGAGTCAACCCAGCGCACGTCCGTAGAGCCGCAGCCCGGGGACGAGCTTGCTGGGCTTCGCGCAATCGTGCTGGTGGTCGTGGCAGGACGGGCAGATGCCGAACAACTCCAAGTTGTGCGTCACTGCGCGATAGCCGTGCGCCAGTTCAATCCTCTTCTCCATCTCATGCACCGCCGCGCCGTGGTTCACCGGCGTGATCGTCCCGCAACAGCGACAGACCAGGAACGTCGAGCATTCGCCCGGTGGGTTGAGGATGAAATGCGTCTGCCGGCCCTGTAGTTGAATCTGCCGAACCACCTCGAGCTCCACGAGCAACACCAGTGTGCGATAAACCGTGGCATCGTCGAAATGTCCCGCCATCGTCTCGTGCTGGCAGAGTTGCCCGAGCGTCTGTGGCACGTTTTGCGACGCGAGCAGGTCGAGCGCGAGCCGGCGCACCGGCGTCAGGCGGACTTGCGCGAGGCGCAATCGTTCCAGCGCCCAGTCCCGCCTCGCTTGTGTCACGTCCTCTTTTTGTTTCATGGAACAACACCCGGCTTCAGCGCAGCCGGACTTGGAGTTGGAAGAATCGATGGACATAGGACGCCGCCGACGCATCGTCGCTGAACCTAGCGCGATCGGTCAACGGCGCGTGCGGCACGACTTCCGGCAGGCCGGACAACGGAACCCACGGCCCGGCTGGCGAATCTGCCACCAACGGAAGCCACTCCAAATCCAGCGCCGGCCAGTAGCGCAGAAAGCTTACGGCACCGCGACGTTCACCGTTCGCGGTGTGGAACTCGAACGCCACCGCTCCGTTCATGCTCGCGGCGTTCGTCGGCGAGCTGCCGGTGGCGTATTCGAGAAGGTTCGGCGCCCCGTCCCCATCCGGATCGGCATCCGCCAAGGTGGTCGGTGGATTGAAGCCCGGCGGCCAGATGGAACGTTGCCACGTCAGGAAGTTTGTCGGTGCCGGCACCGGTTGCACGTGGAACACGAACGTCGTCTCCAGGCTGGCGAGGTTCGTCGCCTCGCCGCTCCGGCGACCGGTCACCTCGAAGGTGACGCTGTAAACGCCGGTGGTGCTGAAGCCCCAGTTGAAGTGTTCATGGCTTCCGATGAGCGGCGTGAACGCGTCATTTGCACCAAGCCCATCGCGCGTGTTGAGGCGGATGTTGAACTGCCCCGGCCCCGTTGCCTGCCAAGCCATGAGGTAGCCCGGTCCGTCGAAGCGTTTCAACCGGACGCTCAACAGCCCGTCGAAGACCCCGGCGGGAATGCCCTCCGCCGACACGCCGAGGTAGAGCAGGTTCACGTTCTGCGACTGCGGCAGAATCCACAGCGGCGCGCCGCCGTTGCCGAACGGAGTGCCCGGCGGCAACGTGAGCCGCGCGGCGTCCTTCGCGACGAGGATGACCTCGTTGCTCGCGAGGTTCACGCCGCGATCCTGATCGCGCAGCACGAGGCTCAGTTGCTGGGTCGCTCCCGGTGCGTAGAGAATCCTGAAGTCCGCGTGTTCGCGTGTGAGCACGGCGAAGTTGGTTTGCGCTGACAAGGCGCCCGGCAAAAGAAGCCAACAGGGAAGCAGGAGGAAAAATCTCCGCCGCGCCCTGACGAAGAGGTTCGGGCCGGTCCGGCGGCGAGGAGTCTCGCGCGAAGTCCAGGCGCGCACGCCGCCGGACACGGCCAAAAGTGATGCAAGAAGGATGAATGGGGGGGTCATGGTGCAAGGTTGTGGGCGCGAAAGAGGCGACTGCGATTCGTCTCAGCCGGGAGACGCACTTCGGTTTCAGTCGCAGTGGCGATAAAGTTGGTGAGCAGGAACCATTGCTGAACATCGTGTGAAGTCTCGACCAGGT
>SXGR01185414.1_pt1 | contig 10897 bp, 8 predicted proteins | sample 3174711 | NCBI WGS metagenome assembly SXGR01 (sample SAMN11356860, study PRJNA531348) | freshwater metagenome | isolation source: freshwater sample F1-60 | place: China: Fuxian Lake, Yuxi | collected 2017-12-25 | reverse complement strand
GCGCGGGAGTACAGAAATCCCTTGTTCACCCCCGGCGATTCCTGCGCGTAGGTGGATGTGGCGTAGATGGGGGTCATCACCGCGCCTGTGGTGGGGTCGTGGCTTTGACCCGCGTGCACGGCGCGCGTGGCGAATCCCGGACGATTGGCGGCCATATTCTCCTCCCGCGTGGACCCGCGAAGACTTAGCGCGCCCGGGCGGGGCGCGCCACGGGTGCGATCACCGTTGCGATCAGGGCAGCGCGGCGGTGCGCGGGCGGGCCTCGAGCACGAGCGTGCGCGGGAATTCGCGCGCGATCGTCTCGGGTTCGAGCGGCAGGCGGATATAGCGCCCCTCGCGCCAAATCCGCACCTGGTCGAGAAAGGTCGAGGAATTGAACCAGCCGTCCTGCCCGCCCAGGAGCACGAACCAATTGGCGTCCGGGTGCGACATGTCGGAGACGTGGCGCGCTTGCGCGCCGTAGCGCACGCGTCCCGGCTCCGATTTCAGGCCGTGCGCGGCTTTCATGAGCGTCTCATTGCTGCCGCCGCTCGGCAGATCGACGAAACGGTAGGCCGCCCCGCCCAAGGGCAGATCCGCGAGCGGGTGGTTGAGCTGGAGGCGATGAATGGCGCCCCACGTGCCGTGGCGCGCCATGGCGTCCGCTGCGCGTGCGAGGGCGGCGTCGATCATGGGAGAGAGCGCCGCGTCGTCCACCTCGTTGAGCGCACGCGCGAAGGCCTGGCGCGCGAAGCTCGTCTGCGACAGCCAAGCCATCTCCTTCGCGCGGCCCGTGGCGTGGAAGACGCGGGGGGCGAGTTCGGCGAAGACGGCCTCGAAGGCAAGCGCGCCCGTCGAATCCTCGGTGTAGGCGCCGTCCCATGCGGCGAGCGTCGCGCGCGCGGCCGCGGCACCCGGCGAGGCGGGCGCCGTACGCGCACGCGTGAGAACGGCGTCGCGCACCATGCGGGCGGTAGGCGAGCGCACATCGCGCTGGAGCGCCATCATGTCCTCGGGCGTGACGCTGGCGCCGCCGCCCAGAAGCTCGGCCATGCGTGCGACCCTGTCGCCTGGCGCGAAGAAATAGCCGATGGGCACGGGGAAGGGCGCCGGGCGGTTATTGGCCGAGGCGACGAACCCGGAATCGGGATTGAGCACGGCGGGCAACTCGCCCGGGCCCATCATGCGCCGCCAATCGGGCGCGCGCTCGCGCGGGTCCAGCACGATATCGGCGGGTGCCGCGTCGGGGCGGCGCGGGAGGCGCGTCGCCGTTGCTTGGCCGATATTGCCGCCCACGTCGGCGTAGACGAAATTCTGCCCCGGCAGGGCAAATGGCGCCAACGCCGCGCGAAAGCTCGGCCAATCCGTCGCGCGGTTGACGCGCAACATGGCGGTCATCTCGTCGGTGATCTGATGGCCGACCCAAGCGAGCGCGAACGGGCCGCGGCTGGTGCGCGGCACGGCGGGCGCATCGGAGACGACGGGCCCCAAGGGTGTCACGCGAGATTCCACTTCGGCATCGAACCAGAAGCGACGCTTCAACACATGCGTCTCGCGGCGCACCTCGCCTCCCGGCAGCGAGGCGATTTCGAACAGATCGCTCGTTGCCGCGCGCAGATTTGTCCCGCCCCATGCGATGTCGCGGTTGCGCCCGAAGGCGAAGACCGGCAAGCCGGGCGCCATGGCGCCCACCACGTGGTAGGACGGCGATTTGAGTCCGGCCAGGAGCCACAGATTGGGCACCATGAGGCCGAGATGCGGGTCGTTGGCAATAAGGGCGCCGCCTGTGGCACTCCGCGCGCCCGCGACGGCGGCGCTGTTGCTGCCGCTGCGCGCGTAGCCCTCGAGGATCGCGGCCAGACGCCGCGCAGCGTCGAGACCGTCATCCGCGGCAATACCCGTGCCGGTCGGCGCCTCGAAGCTCGGCGGCGACAATCCGCCCATCTCCAACGCTTCGCGCCAAATGCGCGGCCACTCGGGCGTGTCGCGAAAAGGCAGAAGCGACATCCACGTCAGCCATGTCACGTCCGTGCCGGCGAGCCGGCCCAACGTCACCACGTCCTCGACCGTCCACGGCTCGCGTGCCAGCGCGAAGACCCGGTACTCGTGCGGCTCCACCGCCATGAGGGCCTGGTAGTGATTGATGCCGTCCACGAAGCGGCGCACCCAGGTCTTCGTCTCGGGCGGCCAAGAGGCGGCAACGGCCACCGCCGCGCGGCCGAAACCGAGCGTTCTCAACGAATGATCGATATCGGTGAAGAACGGTCCGGCCATCTCGCCGATGCGACCTTGCGCCACGCGGCGTGCCACCTCCATCTGTCCCAATCGAAGGTGCGCGTGCACAAGGCCGAGAACGAACGCCGCATCCGCATCGCTCTCCGCTTCAATGTGTGGCACTTGGTGCGCGTTCCAGCGCACGACGACGCGGCCGTCGAGCGGCAGGCCCTCGGTCGGAAAGGCGGCGAGACGATCGTCGAGCGAGGTCGGGGCCGGCAGAGGCGCGTAGAGCGCGCAGCCGCCGAGCGAAGCCCCCACGGCCAGCGCGGCGAGCACCAGGCGCGCGGCGTTGTTCCGTGCGCGCCGGGCTCGCGCCATGTCAGCGCACGAGGCGGGCCACCCAGGGCGGCAGCGCGAAGGCCGCCAGGTGAACCTCCGGCGTGTAGTAGTCGGTCGCAAATGCGGCTTGAGCGAAGCGCGCCTTGAGCGCCGCCGAATCGGCCGCACCGGCGAGCGCGGTGCCTTGGCTGCCCCAGGTGAGCGCCATGTACCCGCCCACATAGGTCGGCACGACGGACAGGAACACGCCGTGATGCGGGAAGACCTGGCGGTGCTGCGCGTAGGTCTCGGACAGCTCGTCGGGCTGGTAGTGCGGCACGCCGTTCTGGAACACGGCGACGCCCCTCGGCGACATCGCGCGCTTGATGAGCTCGTAGTATTGCGTCGCGAACAGAACCTTGGCGGGTCCCACCGGATCGGGGCGGTCGGTGATGACGACGTCGTAATGACCCACCGGCGCGCGCTTCAAGAACTCGAAGGCGTCCTCGACGTGGATGGTCAGGCGTGGGTCCGCGAAGGCGGCCTTGTTCACGTGCGCGAAATGGATCTTGCAGGTCTCGACGACGCGGCCGTCGATCTCGACCATGTCGACCGCCTCGACGCCCTTGTGCTTCAAGACCTCCTCGGCGATGGCCGCGTCGCCCCCGCCGGCGATCAGCACGCGCTTGGCCCCGCCTAGCGCGAAGATCGGCACGTGCGCGAGCATCTCGGAATAGGCACACTCGTCTCGGTCGGTGATCTGCACGATGTCGTCGAGAACCAGCACGCGCCCGTTCAGGGTCGAATCGAAGATGCGGATGCGCTGGAAGGGCGACTGCTCGTCGACCAGATACGAGCCCTTGACCTCGAAGGTCTGGGCATACCCTTTGTAGAGCGCTTCGACGAACGTGTTCGCCATGGAGTCCTCGTTGCGAATGATGGGCGTGGCCGCCCGCGGATGTCCAGCGTCGGGCCCCCCGCGAGGTGGGGCCGGTCCGTGCGGCCTTATTGCCGATTCGGGCGCGCGCGTCATGCGAAATTCTCGTGACTGTCCGTCCTGCCATCCGTGCGCCGGCGCGTGATCCGCACGGCCGGCATCGCCGCGGCCCTGGTTGCCGCCGGGCTCGCCCTTCGCTTGGCCGCCGCACCGATGCCCGCGGCCTTGGAAGCGGCCCTGTTCGCGCTCGACGTCGCGGCGGGCGAGAGGGCGAGCACGCTGAAGCGCCTGCGCGCTGCACCGCAACGCACGACGCTTGATGCCACGGCGGAGCCGCCTGGCGATCTATACCGCCCTGCCACGCCGCCGCGTGCGGTCCTCGTGCTCGTGCCCGGCGCCTCGCCCGAAGGCAAGGACCACTCCCAGTTGATTGCCTTTGCTGAAAGCCTGGGCCGGGTGGGATTTGCCGTTTACGTGCCCGACCTGCCGTCCTTGCGCCGCCTGCAGGTGACAAGCGCCGATGCCGCCGCGATCGGCCGTGCGGCCGAGGCGGCGGCGGGCGCGGTGCCGGGCGTGCCCCTGGGCATCGCTGCCATTTCCTATGCGGTCGGGCCTGCGGTCATCGCCGCCTTGGATACGCCCGGCGGCCAGCGTGCGGATTTCATCCTCGGCATCGGGGGTTATTTTGATAGCCGCGCGGCCATCGCCTATGTGACCACGGGGCACTTCCGCGCGCCCGGCGATATCCAATGGCGGCGCCAAACGCCCAACGCCTATGGCAAATGGGTGTTCGTGCTGAGCAATCTCGACCGCATGGAGGACGCGCGCGACCGCGCCCTCTTGGGCGAGGCGGCGCAGCAGGGGCTGCGATCGACCGACGCAGCCATTGCCATGGACGGGCTAACCCCGGCCGCCTCGGCCGTTCTCGCCGTTGTTTCGAACCGAGACCCGGCGCGCGTGCCTGCTCTCATTGAGGCCTTGTCCTTGCCAATTCGCGCCGAAATCGAGGCGCTGTCCCTGGCCGGGCGAGACCTTGGTTCGCTCAAGGCGCGTCTCATCCTCGTTCATGGGCGGGACGACACCATCATTCCGGTCACGGAAAGCGAGGCCTTGGCCGCCGCTGTGGGCGCACGGCGTGCGACGCTTTTTGTTGTCGATGGCCTCGCCCATGTAGACCTCGATTTGGCGGCCCTTCGTGATGCATGGATGCTTTGGCGGGCCGCCGGCGCTCTCCTATCGGCACGGCAGTGACGGTTCAAAATCGACCATAATTCGTGGTACCTTGCTGCAATTCGACGAGCGAGGCGGCCGGATTGGCGATTGAGCCACCGATCCGGACGGACTGAGACGGGGCGATTGAGCGCTACACCCCCCGCAACAATGGCGTTCAGGCTCCACTTCGTACGAAACGTGCACTCGGAATGCGGCTCCTGAACACGGGAATCGGCAGTTCGCATGGATGCCGTGTCATCGAATCGTCACGCACCTGCGTTTGCAATGCAGGGGTTCGGCGGTTAGGGTGCCTTTGAGGGTCGAAATGGGCGCCCTTTTACGGCCGTTCCGAGGCGGTCGGGCGCCATGCGGGGATAAGAGGCGAGACTCCGGTCTGACTGGCGGCGCGTGCTGCCGGTTGCCGAGGGGGAGTTGAGTTGGAGCGATCCGGACGCACGCCTGGACGAGCCGGCGCACGGCCCGAGGACTTTCTCGGTCGGCTGAGGCCGCCCGAACGCCAAGTCCTCATTCGGGAACGCGGCCAAGTTCGCTATGTGAGCCTTTCGCCCCGCCGGCAGTTGGCCATAGCGGCGGCCGGGCTGTTCGGCCTCGCGGGCGTCATTTCCATCCTGGCCGCGTTGTTTATCTACGATTCGCGCCTGTCGGAGACGCAAGCCGCGCTCGAGGAATCGCAGGCCTCGCACCGTTTCCTCCTGAGTTCGCTCGACGGCTACAAAGAGACCTTCGCCACGGTCTCGCGCAGCGTCGAGGACGACGTGACGAGCCTTTCGAATTTCGTCGAGCACAGCCGTCTCCTCCAGGACGAGCTGGAGATGGTGAAGCGCCGCGTGGCCGCGGGCGCGCCCGAACACGCGCGCGCCGTGGCGCTGCAACAGACGATCTCCAAGGACCTGGCCGAGATGGAAGGCGCTCTCAAGGCCGTGGACGGCCGGGGCGGGCGGTTCAAGTCGAGCGAGACCCAGCTCAACACGGCGGCGGCCCCCCAGCCGCCGCCCGTCGATCCCGCGCGCGCGTCGGCACGCCTGGACGACATCGAGGCGCGCCTTGCCGCCATGCAGACGAAGGAGAAGGACATCCTCCAGCGCCTGGCGGATTCGACCGTCGTTCAGATGGAGGCGGCCGAGCGGCAGATCCGCAGCGCGGGCCTCGACGTGGACAGCCTGCTTGCCGAACTCATGGGCGAAGGCGTCGTCAATGCGGCGGCGGGCGGGCGCGGCGGTCCCTTCGTGGCGATCTCGCCCGAGACGGTGCGCGCAGCGCGCGCCGGCACGCAGCGACGCACGGACGAGCAGATCAAGCGGTGGGAAAGCGTGAAGCACGCGGTCAAGTTCGTGCCCTTGGCCGCCCCCATGCGGGACTACTATCTGGTGAGCGGCTTCGGGTCGCGCACCGATCCGTTCAACGGCCGGCCGGCCATGCACTTCGGCACCGATTTCTCGGGCCCGGCGGGCTCGCCCATCTTGGCCACCGCTTCGGGACGCGTCGTCTTCGTGGGCTGGAAGCACCGCTATGGCAAGACGGTCGAGATCGACCACGGCATCGGTGTGCGCACGCGCTACGGCCACATGAAGCGCGTCACCGTACGCACCGGGCAGAGCGTGCGCGTGGGCGACGAGTTGGGCGAGATGGGCTCGACCGGACGCTCGACGGGCGCGCACCTCCACTACGAGATTCACGTGCGCGGCGAGCCGCGCGATCCCATGCGCTTCATCAAGGCGGGGGACCATGTTCGCAAAAGCTGAACGCAGCGGACCGCGCGCGGCAGGCGAGCGATCCATGCCGTCGATCATCGCCTCCGACATGCGCATTGTGGGCCAAGTGAGCGCCCAGGGCGACGTGCAGTTGGATGGCGCGGTCGAGGGCGACGTGCGTGCGGGCAACCTGACTATCGGCGCCTCGGGCGCCATCACGGGCGAGATTTCGGCCGAGAGCACCGAAGTGAGCGGCACCGTGACGGGGCGCATTCGCGCCAAGACCGTGACGCTCACGCGCACCGCGCGTGTGAAGGGCGATATCCAGCACGAGAGCCTGTCCATCGAGGCAGGCGCACGCTTCGAGGGCCAGGTGGCGCGGCTCGATTCCACCAAGGTGGGGAACGGCGCGGCCCACGCGGCGCCGGCGGACGTCGATATTCCGCCCGTGGTGCCTGCGCCCAAATCGGCCTAAAGATCCCCGATACCGTCCAATCCGGCGAACAGCGCGTCGATGGCGGCGCGCGCCGGCGGCTCAGCGAGCGAGGGCGCGTGACCCACGCCGGGCACCGTGATCGCGCACAGATTGCGGTTGTCCCGCGCCATTCGCGCGAAGGTGGCCGCCGAGAGCACATCCGAGTGCGCGCCGCGCAAGGCCACGGTCGGCACGCGGTCCAGCGCGCGAAAGATCGCCCACAGGTCGGGCATCGGCTCCACCGCCGCGATGAGCGGGCGCGCCAGACGCACGTCCCAATCGAAATGGAGCCGTCCGTCCGCGCCTTCCCGGTAGGTGCTGCGCGCCATTTCGAGCCATCCCGCATCGCCTTGGAGCGGCAAGTCGGGGAACATGGCGCGCAATTCAGTGGCGGCGTCCTCCCAACTGTCCTTGGGGCGGTCGCGGCCGATGTACTCGAAGATGCGGGCGAGCCCTGCGGGGTCGAGGTCGGGGCCGCAATCGTTCATGACCACGCCCGCCACCGTGGCCGGTGCCGTGACCGTCATGGCCGCGGCCAGGAGCCCGCCCATGGAGGTGCCCACGAATACAGCGCGCTGGACCTGCGTGATCGCGAGCAAGTGGCGGATATCGTCGAGATAGGTCTGTGGCCGGTAATTCCGCCAGTCGGGATCGTACTGGGAGCGCCCGCGCCCGCGGTAGTCCGGACACAGCACGCGCCGCTTGGATGACAGGCGTTCGGCGAACGAGGCGAAGTCCTTCGCGTTTCGTGTGAGCCCGGTGAGGCAGACGGCCGGCACGCCGGGCGCGTCGGGACGGCCGTAGTCGCGGAAGTAGAGCGAGAGGCCGTCTTGCGAGGTAAATCGGCGTTCTGCGAACGTCATCGCGCGTCGATCCCGAGGAGCGTCGGCAGGGCGGCGAGCGTCTTGATCTCGCCCGAAAGCGCGCCGGGCAACCTCTCGCGAGGCGCCCCGACCCGATTCACCCAGATCGACTTGAATCCGAAGACGGCGGCGCCGTGCGCATCCCAAGCGTTGGATGATAGAAAGCACACCTCCTCGGGCCGCAGGTCGAAGCGCGTCGTCGCGAGGACATAGACCGAGGCGTGCGGCTTGAAAATGCCCGCGTCCTCCACGGAAAGCACGGCGTCGAGGTCAGGCCCGATGCCGGCCGCCGCAACCGCGTCCGCCAGCATGTCCGGCGCGCCATTGGAGAGGATGGCGGCGGGCATGCGCGCACGCTTCAAGGCCGCGAGCAGAGCGGGCGCCTCGGGATAGGCGTCGAGGCGGCGGTAACAGTCCATGAGGCGCGCACGCAGCGCGCGGTCCGCGACGCCCAATTCCTCCATCGTGACGTCGAGGGCCTCGCCGGTCACGGTCCAGAATTCCGCGTGGCGGCCCATCAGGGACCGAAGCCAGGTGTACTGGAGTTGCCGCGTGCGCCAGGCGGCCGAGAGCGCGTCGGCCTTCTCGCCCAGTGCGTCGCGGCAGTGCCGGGCGGCGGCGTTGAAGTCGAAAAGCGTGCCATAGGCGTCGAAGACGCAGGCGCGAACTCCGCCCAGGCGCGAATCGGCCATCAGCAGGTCGTCGTGGCGGGCGGCTGGCAGGCGAGAGTTGGTGGCGAATTGCCGCGCCCGCGCCTCAGGTCGTGTTCGATGAGCGCCACGCGCTGCGCCTCGCCCAAGCGCCAGCGATAGGCCTGGAGGCCCTCGATGACGCGCTGCACGTAGTCGCGCGTTTCGTTGAAGGGGATCATCTCGACCCAGTCGATCACGTCGGTTTCGCTCAAACGCGGATCGCCGATGGCCTTGAGCCACTGGCGCACGCGCCCCGGCCCCGCGTTGTACGCGGCGGCGGCGAGGACGTAGGAGCCGCTGAAGTCCGCAAGCTGCTGGTCGAGATAGTGGCGGCCCAGCGTCATGTTGTAGGACGGGTCCTGCGTCAGCTTGCCCTCGCTGAAGCGCAGGTTGAGATCCTTCGAGACTTTTTTCGCGGTGGCCGGCATGAGCTGCATGAGGCCGCGCGCGCCCGCGGTGCTGATCGCCTGCGCGTTGAACGCGCTCTCCTGCCGGATGAGCGAGAGCACCAGCGCCAGCTCCGGCCCTGGCCCGCCGGGCACGCTCAGAACCGGATAGCCGAGTGCCAGGAACGTGGCATCGTCGCGCTTGGCGCGGCGCGCGAGGCGCACCGCTTGGTCCGGGCGCGCGACTTCATGGGCGAGCGAGATCGCGAGCGCCTGTTCCGCGGCGCTCGCGGCCGTCTCGTCCAGTCGCTCGAGGAAGGCGTCCACCAGGTCTTTCCGCCCCAGTTCGGCGGCAATCCGCACCACGCGGACGAGTTCGCTCTCCTCGAAGGCAACGATGTCCTTGCCGCTTGGCTGGGGATCGGCGATGGCCACGTTCATCGCGCCCATCCGTGTCGCGGCGAGTTGGCCGTAATAGAAGAGCGGGTGTCGCGCCGCCTCACCATAGGCCTGGCGCGCTTGGTCGGTTTTGCTCAAAGCTTCCGCCGCGCGGCCCCGCCAGTAGTGCGCACGGGTGCGGCTGACTTTGGTTTGTACGCGCTGGCTCATGGCGTCGAAATGCCGAAGCGCCGCCTCCGCCTCGTTGAGGAAGCGAAGCGCGATCCATCCCGCGAGCCATTCGCCTTCGGCCATTGCGACGCCGTCCGCCGCGCCGTGCTGGGCGGCGATCTTGTAGGCGTCGGTGACGAGGCCGGCGGCGAGCGCGCGGCGCGCCTGGATGGTGCGTTCGTTCCACCACAGATCCGGCCGGCCCAGATCAGTCGGCGAATCGATGAGGATGGCGCGCGCGGACTCGTCGTTGCCTTTTTGGCGATGCCAACGCGCACGCTCGTACAAAAGGCCCGGGTCGCCGCGCAGGGGGTCGGGGATCAAAGCCGCGAAGCGCTCGACTGTCGGGTCCTGGTTGCGGAGGCGCAGACGCGTTTCGGCGAGTGCGCGTCGACCTTGATCGACGAAGCGCATCTGCCCGCGCGCGCCGACGTCGTTGTTTTCCCACACCAGACGGTCGAGCCGTGCCCAGTGGTCCTCGGGCCGGAGCCAGGCGCCGAAGCTTTGGACAAATGCCTCGTCGCGCTTGCCAGGGAAGGCGAGGCCCGCCCAGGCCTGGCGCGCGACCTGGATCGCCTTCGCTTCCTCGCCCGAGCGCTGGAGCGTTTCGGCCAGGCGATGCGCGCCGTCGGCCGTGCGCGGCGGGTTGCGCGCAAACCACGATAGGACCGCCTCGTCCGGCGCACCGGGCCCGATCGCCTCCTCGGCGCGCTGGCGAAGGGCGCGCTGCGCGGGCCAGTTCGGATTGACCTCGACGAAGCCGGATATCTCCTCGAAGAGCGCGCCGGAGGACGGCGTTCTGTACTCGTGCCAGCGCACGAGCTTGTCGGCGAGCGGATGGCGGGCCTTGGCGGCGTGGGCGCGGGCCTGGCTCCAATCGCCTTTGTCGGCCGCTGCCAGCGCGGCGCGGTAAGCGGCAAGCTGGTCGGCGTTCAACTGCGCGGCGCGCGCCTCGCCGGCGAGAAGGACGGCGAGACCCAAGATCGCTAGCAGGGCCCGCCAGCGTCGCACATTGAAGATCGCCATCGCGCCGTCTTGCATGTTGTCGCCAGCCCCCATTGTAGTCGGACGGCGCCGATGCGACCAGATATTGCGTCGAGCCGTCCTCGCGCTGGACGCCGCGCGGACATGGGATTATCGTCGTCCGACGCCGCCGCCATGGGGCTGCGGCCCATCGCCCACGAGGACGCCATGTGCAGGGGATGCTTCACCGCGCTCATCACCCCCTTCAAGGACGGGGCGGTGGACGAAAAAGCGTTCCAGCGCTTCGTGCAGTGGCAGATCGAGCAGGGTATTCATGGCGTCGTGCCCTGCGGCACGACGGGCGAGTCGCCCACCTTGACCCACCCCGAGCACGACCGCGTCATCGAACTGTGCATCGAGGTCGCGAAGGGGAAGGTGCCGGTCAGCGCGGGCACGGGCTCCAATTCGACGGAGGAGGCGATCCGCTTGACGCGCCACGCCGAGAAGGCGGGGGCAACCGCTTCGCTTCAGGTC
>SXGR01106354.1_pt1 | contig 10897 bp, 17 predicted proteins | sample 3174711 | NCBI WGS metagenome assembly SXGR01 (sample SAMN11356860, study PRJNA531348) | freshwater metagenome | isolation source: freshwater sample F1-60 | place: China: Fuxian Lake, Yuxi | collected 2017-12-25 | reverse complement strand
TCAGCATAATTACAACTCAATGGAAAATTATTCAAATTTCTTATGTGATTGTCTGTAATACTAATATCACCATCTACATGAACATCATTCAATATTTCAGGTATTTCTCTAAGATAAAGATTATCTAATTTTACATCTCCTATTATTTTTTTCATATAATTAATCAACGGTAATACGACCACCTACATTACATATATCTCTAATTGTTTGTATAATTACATTTCTATCATTTTTGGTATAATCTGGAAATATTCTTAACATATCAGTCATAGACAAAAATACATTATTTGCTACATATTTTGGAAATCCTTTCAATGATTTTAAGTTTTTTAACTCCATACCATAAAAATTACGACTAATATTAGTTGGAGCACCTTCAAATGATGTAATTGGATTTAAACTACAATCATAACTACCTTTTACATTATTAGGACTACCTTTTAATGAAGTAATCTTATTATCTAAAAAGAAAAAATCATAAAATTGAACAGATTCAAATCCGTAACCATCTAAACTACTAATACGATTTTCACTAAATGATAATGATTTATTATTATTTAAGATTGATGCGGGTAATCCATTTAAAGAAGTAAGTCTGTTAGAATCCAAAGTCAATCTCGGTCCAATAATTGTAGCTATACCATCCAAAGAAATAAGTTTATTGCCGTCACAATTATAATTTCCTTGAACTTCTTCAGGTCCATACTGTAATGATGTTAGTTTGTTATCACTACAATTAAAATTTCCTTTGACAAATGTTGGTGCATTTTTCAATGATGTAATTTTATTATTACGAATTTCATATGTACCGTGACAAGCATACATTGCAATGTTATCAGGAATTTCTTTCAAATGTAGGTTTTCCAACTCTACATCATCATAAAGATGTTTTCTTTTCATACTCTACGATATCCTCCTTCATCATCTGGTTCATACTCTGGTTCATCCATTTCTATATCTGGATTTTCTTCTACATCATCTTTAGTTTTATAAATGTCACCATCTATTTCACAAATTTTTCTTATTTCATCATATAAAGCATGAGCTTTTGATGTTTGTCCACCATTTTTAGGAAATAATATATCACCCAATGGTGTATTACCTAAATAAACATTACCTTCAACTTCTTTAGGAAATCCTTCCAATGAATTTATTTCAGTATCATATAGATACAAATCACCACCAACATATTTTGGTCCACCTATACAATTTGTAATAGGCAACCATAAGACTTCAAAATCACCTTTAATATATTCAGAACAACCATTTAATGTTTTAAGACCTGGATTATTATATATTGTCAATTTACCAAAAACTTTTGTGGGCAAACCAACTAAAGATGTTAGTTGATTACTAGATAAATCAATATTACCGTTATTAAAATAACTGTTTTCAATAAAATTTGGTATTCCATCTAAATTTCTTAAACTACAATTATTTGCAATTAAACTTCTAACTTCTTTTGGTCCTCCTACAAGTGATTTTAAATTTTTATTATACATGCATATAAACTCACGATCAACTTTTACCGGACTATTGTTTAAACTTTTTAAAACATTAAAAGAAACATTGAAATCACCTTTAACATGAACACCATTAAGAATTTCTGGTAGTTCTTTTAACGATAAATTGTTTATGTGTACTGAACCATCAATATACTTCATAGTATATAAATATTATACTATTTGTCTTTCCACCAATGAATTATACCATTTCCTACCATCTTCACTTAATCTACCATCCCACTTCAAATAATACTTTGTTTGTAGTTCTTTAATCATTGCAGTTGCATAACCCCTTCTACGACATCCATAATGTATATTAATAAATTCAATATAAACCGTTTCAAATTCTAACAACGGTCTATAATACTTACAATGTCCCAAAGGTTTTCCATAATCATCTAATATATTACAACAAAATATATCTCTTTGGTCTTCTGATTCATAACCAAGATATTGATGACTAAATTTCATTCGTTTTAATCTACATCTTCCATACTTTCTTCAGCTTGTTTAATCAAACTGTTCATATAGCTTTGTCCCTTCATTCCACCTAATAGTATATCTTTAATGGTTTCAATTGGTAACTTATAAAATAGTTTCTTTACTATTGGTAAATATTCAATCTTATCTGCAGGAATTAACTTTCTTAACTTCATTTCTAACGCAGGACCAGCCATGATTTGTTTGATTTCATCATCCAGTGTTTCAGTATCCAATTCTTCTTGTGAAGCAACATCCATGCTTAAATAATCACCAATACCTTTTACCAATTCATGTACTAGATATGGAAATGTCATTGCTCTAGCTTTAATTGTATACTTTTCACCAGTTGGAATTACTTGTTCACTACCTACCGCAGCCATATTCACAATATCACTGGTAATAGGAAAATCAGGTGTCAAATAATATCCAATTTGTGTAATTGCAGCTAATACACCATATTTCTTTGAAAGATTTGGACTTAGTGTATCTAATTTATCAGACACATTATTAAATAAGAACAATTTATTTACCGCATCACCTTGGGTCATATAGTTAGCAAGCGTTCTTCTTAACTTACCTTCTGTATTATCTCCCAACATTGTATTTAATTGTATATTAAGATTTTCTGCTACAGTTAAACCATTTGACATTTCTTGGTCCATTTTATCTGATGTAACTGCTTTTGTTAAATCTGCATTACCTAACTTAGCATCAATAATAATATCTTCATCTTCTACCAATTTCTTGATGAATTTGTTTTCTGGTAAATCCAATACAACATCAACCGCAATTTTTTCCAATTGTTGTTTCATTCCAGATTCAGTTCTTTTAATATCATTTAGAGCTTTAATTGCCAACATAGCCATTGTTGGATAGTTAGGGAACTTATTTTGAATTTCACTTACATTAATACCAAGATAATAAGCGACTCTTTGAATATTCTTTTGATAACTTTCACCGGTAATAATTTCTAAATATCTATCTGCTTCTGGACCTAAGTCTGGTAGAATTTGTTCTACATAGTCCTTTTCATTTTCAATCTTTGCTCTTTTGCTTGGATCAATTAAGTCAGGCATTTCACCAGTATCAATTGCTTCTGATAAGCCTTTTCTTTGATTCAAAAATGCTTGTACATCATGACTAAGCGCTTTTGGTCTTGGTGCAATTCCAGGTCTAGTAGGTCTTAACGGATTAGGTCTAGTAGTTGGTTTTGTAGGTGTAGGAGGAACAGTTGGTTTAGTTGGTGGTTCAATTGTAGGAGCTGGTGCTTCTGACAATACTTCTTTGATTAATTTTACCAACTGGTTTCTCAAATTTTTATCCATATGTGAATAAATATTAAAGATACATAAAAAAAATTAAAATATCTCTGTACTATCTACACTAATCATAAGTAGTTGTAGTCCTAATGAACGTGATTCACCTGCTAAAGTATACTCATTTTCACACAAACAATTTAATACTGATATTGTATTTAACCTCTCTAACACAACATTAATAGGAACGTGAGGTAATATATCAAATTTTAATGTATTATTGATTATGAGTTTGTTACTAATAGGACTAAATATACGTAAATTGACATTATTTATATTGTTGATACTTACACCAAACCATTTATGTGTCCAAACCCATTTTTTAAATGGTTCACCATATTCAAGATCATATAACCCAAAACCAAAGTCTGCATATTTATTATTACCTTCAAAGTCTTTGCTTGAATATTGTAATCTCATATTATTTACTGATATAATACTTTTCTAAAATAACACCGTCTAATTGTGTACTATCTAAGTTTTGTAAAGCAGCTTGATAATGAGTTAATATTGACTTGCCTCTTACATTAAAAGAAGTATTAACTAATATTGGATATCCACTCAATTTCTCAAACTCTCTCAATATTTCATATAAATATGGATTTTGTTCAAATTTTAATGTTTGTAGTCTAGAACTACCGTCTATATGAGTAATTGCAGGTAACATCTTTCTACATTCCTCTTTAACTTTAGGACTGTATGACATATAACTGTAATTAACATTGTTAGATGTTTCAAAATACTTATGTGCATCTTCTTTACAACATACAGGCGCAAATGGTCTAAACCATTCTCTGAACTTAACTTTCTTATTTATATCATCTTTAATGTTAAAGAGACCAGGATGTGCAAGTATTGATCTATTTCCCAATGCTCTAGGACCAACTTCACTATTACCTTGACACAATCCAATTATCTTGCCATTAAACAATTCTTTAGCAATTAAACTTGGAGTTGCGTGTTGCCATTGTCTATATGTTAGAATATGTGGAAGTGTTTCTTTATCAAGAATTTGACATCCACTGTACATGGGATCATTTATCAATTTCTTTTTAAAATGTAAACACATCATTCCATATGATAATCCGCTGTCATTTGGACAACACGGCACATAAAAGTTAGTGTCTGGATACATTTTTGATAGTCTATCATTCAAAAGTACATTTAGAGCACCACCACCAGTTAAACAAACATTTTTATGAATTGACGGATTGAAATTCATTTTGAATTTTTCAATAAATAAATTTTCAAATGCAAGTTGCATATTAAATGCTAAATCATATGAAGACTTACCACTAAAACTATTTGTAAGTTTTCCTTCACCAATAATATTAAAAAAATTTGTATAATCTGGAAAATTTTTTGTACTCAAAAATTTATAAATCTTATCATATAATTCTTTATTATAATCACCATAAGCACTCAATCCCATTACTTTACCAGCACCAGTTAAAACATTTAACAATTTATCATTAGATTTACCAATTTCTTTCATAAAAATAGATGACAGACTATAACTGGTGGTAAAATCTAAGAAATCATGGTTATTAATTCTTTTTAAACCAGTTTGCTTGTTTGCTTCATACAAATTAAACATACCATCATTTCCACCACCATCATAACTAACAACAAATGCACTATCAAATTGACTATCATAAAATGCAGACGCAGCATGACATTCATGATGGTTATATCTATGTACGTCTACTATACCAAATTCTTGTTGAACTGTTTGCCAATCAAGACAAATATCATTTGATTCTTGGTGGGCGATTACAAACAAGCCAGTTTTAAATACAGAATCAAATCCAAAATCTTCTGCAATCTTTTTTACATATTTAAAAAGATAAATCTTTTCTGATTTAGATAATAAATGATATCTAAAATATCTTTGTCCCCACACTCTTTCTAATTCCAAAGATAATAATTTGTTGTCAGACGGTCTATAAAAAGATATATTACTGTCATGACTATTAATGTAAAATGAAATATATTGGTCTAATTTATTCATAAATTTCAAATTTAAATTCATCATCAAATTGATACTGTACCCAAGAAATATGTTCTACAAATACAGACAAAAAAATAGTGTCAGCTAAAATGCCATTTTTTAAAATAAAATTAACTTTCACTTTATCAATATATTTTTTTGCATAAAAATAAAAACGAGGTGTTCCCTCATAATCACTAAATTTTAGTGAGATTATATTTGAAGAATCATCATGACATTTAATAATTTCATTGGTGCCTATTTTATGATATGACCAAGTCAATTTCTTAAATTTATTGTTAATAATAACTCTATACATTAAATGGGAGTCATTTACTATATCATCAGAAATATTCATAATATAAGAATAATATATTATATCAGATAGTCAATATTTTATTTTAATCAATTGTTATCATATATTTTCTTCAATATCTTTGGATAACAGTTGTCCTGATACACTTCAGTATTCTTTCCACTACCAAAACTTAAACAATTATTATCTTCAAGTATAGGTTCAAATTTACGTTTTGTTTTATAATATCCATTAACACTATTATTTGCACAAGTCTGATAAAAATCACACTGTACACTCATACACATTCCACTGTCATTAACTTTAATCTTATATTTTTTCATAAAAGTAAGGGATGTACTGTTACATACATCCCTTTTAATTATTCCTTGTTTCCAAGTAGGTAAGTGTTGCTAATAGCCTTAAAACTAAACTCCCGTTCAAGACCACGAACAACTACGCCTTCACGATCAACACCCATATTCAATACACTCTTACCCTCAGCATACTGTAACATACTATCAACCAAGTTTTCAGTGGGTAATACATATCCATACTTTTCAAGTACAGGTACCATAGGTACTTCCAACCTAAACAACAACCACTCCAGTTCATCAAAGAACATACGGTGACCTTTATCAATGTCATAACCAGTAAAGAAAAATAACTTGTGGTCACTCAATCCATACAAATTACCATTGATGTTTGAACCAATCAATTCTCCCTGAAGTGCAATGTTCTTACCAAGTTTAGTCAACTTATCCTTCAACTCAAGCATATTAGCCATACGCCATAGACTATTGTCATTGGTTTCACTCAACTCCCAATTACGTCCACAGACACCAAATACACCATTATTGAAGTAACAAGTAAAACTAGTACCATCCAACTTCTCAGTGACATACACTCGTTCTCCAAAAGGCACAAAACCAATATCACTTTCAAAGTTCTGAATACGAGTTTCATCTGTCTTGGGAATAAAACTAGGAAATGTACCCTTGATCTTTCCAGCCAATTGAGCAGGAATAGGAGGTTCATACTTGACAATATCAAGAGCATCAGTCAAATCATCACCTTCCTTTGGATCAACTATACCATCTGGAATTGGAGTCAATAATCCCTGCGATAATGTATTTCTTAATTTTATAGTGCGAAGTCTATACCCTTCAGCAGTTCCCATACGCTTGAAACTACTCTTGTGTAGAAATTCAAACTGTGGACGAATTGGTAAGAAGCTGTCAATTTCATAATACGTAGCCAAATCACCTACCTTATATTCACCCTTCTTTACTACAACCTTCCAACCCTTGACACTAGCCACAACAATGGCATCAGCACCAACAATAGGTTGAATATCCACAATCTTTACAACACTAGCCAATTTACGTTCAGTAGTCATATTTACTCTTTCTATTACTCTTCTAACTTATTACAGAGTTTATACAAAGTCAACACTTAAAATGAAGTAGTTAACCTTGAAGCATATCCCATGTTGCTTCCTTTATTTTTACGGTATGAAACCTTGGAATAATTATCAAAACCTGCTTTTGAGGTAATCACAATTGATCCGGCAGTTTTGTGTCCATAGTGAAGATAACCAAAAGGTTTCTGCTTGGATGCAGCTTTTTCACCACACTTTAAACAAATTTTGTAACCCAACGCATATCGTTCTGGATGAATTTCATTTCCACAACCACAATTAATCATGTGTCCACTATACCCCACAGTTTAAAAAAAGTCAACAAAAAATCCCTTCTTTTTACGAAGGGGATTATAACGTTAATGGTGTTTATCTTGCTTAACGTGATTCTTGTTCATCATAATTTTCTGAATTTCTGGAAAAGACAACGGCTTGCCGTGACCATCCCAACCAACATCCAGAATTTTATTGTCTGTATTTTCTATTCGTGTGGTTGGATTGGTATAGTGGCTGTGACCACTTAACTGCCAAGCTGACTTTTGCATTTGATTCCAAATTTGATGTGGGTAATGATGTAAAACAATCATTTGACCATTTACAATAATTTCTTTGTAATAACCCAAATACGTTAGTTTACCAATTGCATATGGATATACTTCAATATCTTTACCATATTCAGTTGCAACAGCTTCTTCATAGTATCTACGAATACAACCGTTATGATTGCCCCATATATAAGCAATGTTTTGACAAAGAATACGTGCTAGAATTTGATTGAACTCTGGAGGAGTAATGTTTAGACAAAAATCACCCAGATGAATTAGTGTATCTTCTGGACGCACTATTTCATTAATCTTTGTAATCAAATCATCATCATGTTCATAACGATCTTTATAACCTCTAGCTTCAAATATGAAACTTTTGTTATGACGAAAATGACTGTCACTGGTAAAGAATACCTTGTGACTATCATTATGCGTTAGTTTTAGCGGCCGTTCAAACATAAATTATTACATCAATTCCTTCATATGCAGATTTGCCGCTTCCAGGCAATCCAACCGTAATATAAAGTGTATTCATGTATACTACTTTATCATAGAAACAACAAAAATCAAGTCATTTAAATTATTATATGTAAGTTTTTTTATTCTGGAGTGTTGTAGTCTAAAACCAGTTGTTTCACCTATATAAACAAATTCTTTGACAAAATCAAGCGCATATTTTTCTTTTAACCACTTATAATAAAAATCTATTTCATTTTTATGAACTTCTACCAAACAATCCAATTGTTTGAATGTAGTTGCATATAAAGTGAGTGACCTAAATGCGGATACTTCACTTGGTGGTGCGGTTAATTCTCCACTTATTAAAAGATTCATATATAATATAAATATTTTTTGTTAAGCATATGTAAATTTTATTTTTTAAATAAAATTGTATGTTATATATACAGTGTAATCAATGAATGGTTACTCCCAAAAGAAAGGAAAAGTATGTTAAAATATCTAGTATTATTAGTCGCATCATTGAGTCTCAATGCTCAAGAAGGTCCAAAAAAGCCACAAACTGGTAGACCACCTGGTCCACCACATCAACGTCCTGAACGTCCCAAGTTGACAGAAGAACAAAAGAAGCAACGTAGTGAATTGATTGCTAAATATGACGCAGACAAAGACGGTAAGTTAAACAAAGAAGAACGCACCAAAGTTAGTGATGATGATCGTAAGACAATGAGAAATTTTGGACCACCACCAGGCGGACCAAGAGGACCAAGAGGTCCAAAACATGATGGTCCTCCTCCAACAAAAGATGGTGAAAGACCAGGTAAACCACACAAGAAGAACTAAACAACAAACCCCACTTTTTACAGTGGGGTTTTTCATTATTATTCAATTTTAAAAACAAAATTTATTTTTGATTTTTTATTTAGTGCCCATGTTGTTAACTGTTCTTGTATGTCACTAAGTGTTTCTTTTACTATTTTTAAATCTTCATTATCAATGATATTAATGATTTTAAATTTATAGTCTATTTTAACATCTTTGTTTTGTAACCGAATCATATTTAATTGACTTACTTTTTCAAATAATACATCTTCATCAAATTCATCAATTAAGATATTATGTAATTCTGATATATATTCATTTAAGATATTGATGTCACTGCTAATTACAGTAGACACAACAATTAATTCTTCAATATTTTGCATTAATTCTTCAATATTTTGCGTTGGTTTAATTTCATTATCTTGTTTAATATTGAAAGAAAAATCTATTACCAAACCTTCTGATATTGACCATGATGTTAACCGTTTATATATATCTTGTATATTTTCCTTCACTGTTTTTAACATTAAATCATCAATAATATCTGTAATTGTGAATGTAGTTTCAATTTTTTTGTCTTTATTTGGTAATATAGACATTTTTAATTTTTTTTCAAATTGTACATCGTTACCATAACTTTGTACCAAAATTCTATGTAATTCCAATATATAAAATCTTAAATCATCAACATCACTACCAGTTACAGTTGAAACAATAGTTAAATCAGGTGTTGAACTATATTCAGTATATTTACGATCAACAACTTCATTCAAACATTCTTTAATTAGTTGCTTTAATTCTGTTTTGGTCATATTATTTGTTTTTAATTTCTTTTACAGATTGTTCATGTATGTTTAATAGTTTAGATATTTGTGCAACGATTGAAGATGATACTGGAGCTAATTGTTCTTTAGAAAATAAAGCTTCACCTCCATTAACATCTATATTATCAAAATCAAATTCACGTGTTGTTTGTTTTAATCCATCAATAATTGCTTGTTTTAAAAGATTAATAGAATTATTATCTGGTTTAGATAATCCCTTCTTAATCATGATTACTTTAATTATTTTAATTGCAAATCCTATAGTAACAGTGTAATATACACCTACTGCAATCTTTTTTCTTAGTGGAGTTATTGTTAATATATAAAAAATTATTTAATCATTGAGTTTTGTGAATCGTCAATTAACTTAATCAACTCTGTTGCGTGTAATTTGACTTTACCCCAATAAACTGGTGGTATATTTGTACTAGATATCAAATTTTGTAATACTTTTGATGCTTCATTACCAGCGGAAGTTTTACCATTTGGTATAATTATATTTGAAGATTCTGTTACACTTTCTTTCAAACATTGTTTAATAAAATCTTTTAATTGTTTTCTGGTCATAATATGAAATCCTTTTAAATAAATATAATTAATTTCCTACAGGTGAATTAACGCCCGCTTTCTTTAAAGCATCATAAATATCTTTAGCAGCTTTTGCATGGCCTAGTTTAACAATTTCATTACGAACATCTTGATGATTTATTAAATAATGTAATTGTCTAGCTACACCCATAGTTAATTTTATATCAACTAAAGTTGAGTCTGTTTCAGATGGACTTAGTTCATCCAAAGTTTCTTTAATAAGTTTCTTAAGTTCTTTTTTGGTCATATATTATAAATATATAAATTATTAATTAAATTTCTGCTTTTTTAAACAACCACATTTGTAGTTCTTAACAATTTCAATTTTGTTTTTTCAGTCAACACACGCATAGTGTTTAATATTTTTTTAATTTCTGTATAAGTGTTAATTGTATCTTTTGTTATTTTTTTAATATTTTCAATACCCTTGGCAACTTTCAATTTCTCCTCATCTGAACGGTTCGTTAAAGTATAAAGATTAAGTTCATTTCCAGCTTTTATAAGAATTTCGGATATAAATCTTAAATATTCTTCTATATAAGATTTTGATGGTTCTGTGTCAACCCAATCATAACCTTGAAGTCTTCCTTCAAGAGATTGTATAAAATTAATTAACCCTCTGGTTTTTTGTAAAGTGTGACCACTAAATT
>SXGR01077118.1_pt1 | contig 10898 bp, 8 predicted proteins | sample 3174711 | NCBI WGS metagenome assembly SXGR01 (sample SAMN11356860, study PRJNA531348) | freshwater metagenome | isolation source: freshwater sample F1-60 | place: China: Fuxian Lake, Yuxi | collected 2017-12-25 | reverse complement strand
TCCGCGCGCGCTCGTTGAAGATACCGACAAACTGATCGAGTACATTCTCGCCCAGGACAAGAACGTGCTCTACGAGTTGCTGAGCACCAACAAGAGCTTCGTCGCCTACAAGACCGCGGCCGACACCAAAAAGAAGCGAGCGGAAGCGATCAAGAAGTTCGAGGAGCAAAAGAAAAAGGACCCGGCCAAGTTCGCGAACAAGGTGCCGCAGAAAATAGGCCGCAGCGTCTACACGGCGTACAACTTGACTGACTTTCCCGATCAGCAACCCGTCGAATTGCCGGCGGATCAACGTGCGGGCATTCTGACGCAACCGTCCTGGCTGGCGGCCAACGCGAAGACGGACGAGAACCACGCGATCTTCCGGGGCAAATGGGTGCGCGAGCGACTGCTCGGCGGCGTCGTGCCCGATGTGCCGATCACCGTCGATGCGCAGTTACCCAACACGCCCGATAAGTCATTGCGCGAACGCATGAACGTCACCAGACAGGAATACTGCTGGAAGTGCCATCAGTTCATGAATCCAGTCGGCCTGCCGTTCGAAATGTACGATTACTTTGGCCGATATCGCGACAAGGAACCCGTCGTCGATCCCGATGCGACGGCCAAGAAGGTCGACAAGAAGGGAAAGTCGATCGGCATCGTATTGCGTGAAATTCCCGTCGATTCGACCGGCGGCATCAGCGGAACCCACGATGCCAAGGTGGATGGCGACGTGAAGAACGCGGTCGAGATGCTGCGGAAACTTGCGAAGTCGGAACATGTCGAACAGGTGTTCATTCGCCATGCGTTCCGTTACTGGATGGGCCGCAATGAGAACCTTGGCGACGCGGTGAGCCTGCAAACCGCCCAGAGAGCATACCGCGAAAGCAATGGCAGCATGAAAGCCCTGATCGTTTCGCTGTTGAGTTCCGATTCGTTCTTGTATCGCACCCCGACCGTTGAGAACAAGAAGTAACCCTAACCGATGGAGTTGCCAAATGGCCATGAATCGTCGTGACGTGCTGAAGGGAATGACGCTGAGCGCCGGCAGCGTTTTGTTGTCGCCAATCCTCGACAAGCTGCAAGCCCAGGCGCAAGGGCGAGCCATCACGCCGAAGCGATTCGTCTTTGTCGTGGAGAGCAACGGTGTGCGGCCCGAGCAGATTGCCCCGGTCGGCGTGCTGCGTAACCCGCGCCCGCAGCAAGCACTCAACGGCCCGGCGGAATTCGTGGACCTCGCCTTGGCCGACCGCCGGCTGCCGATGTCGCTGGAGCCGATCAACGAGTTCAAGAATCGCGTCACAATCGTTCAAGGCCTGTCAGGCCGAGTCTGCGGCGGCGGGCATTCCAACAACTTCCAGGCGCTCGGCGCCTTCGGAGCGGGCCGCGGCAACGGCGGCGAAAGCATGGCCATTGAGGCCGAGACGATCGACGGCGCCCTCGCTCGCCAGATTCCCGGCATCTTCCCGCACATCGGCCTGGGCATTTCAAAACGGCTCGAAAACAACGTTATCTACAACATCTCCGCTATCGGCCCCAACCGTGCATTGCCGACGATGTGCAAACCCGATCAGGCCTACGCCAATCTGTTCGGCAGCGTTGCCGGCGGCAACGCCCAGCGCGAGTTCGCGGCACGCAACAATCTGCTCGACTTCATGCGTGAAGACGTCGGCCGCGCCCGTACCCGCCTTGCCGGTGAAGAACGCGAACAGCTCGATTCGTATCTCGAAACCTTCGAGACGCTGCGCAATCGCCAGAGCCGGCTCAACGAGATTCAACACACGTTGCGCGAACGCGGTCCGGTCGTCAACAACAAGTACACGAGCGCCGTCGAGACCGACCGTCTCGACGCCCAGTTCGATATCGGCGCCGCTGCTCTCATCTGTGGTCTGACCAACGTGCTGACGATCTCGTCCGCCGCCGGTGTGCGCGACTTCGACATCACCTTCCGCGGCCTCGGGCTCAACATCGACAAGCACTCGATCGGCCACGGCGGCAGCTTCCAGGGCCACACCTGGGCCGACCTCTACAACATGATCCGCCGTTACCACTTCACGCTGATTGCCGAGCTGGCCCGCAAGCTCGATCGCGTCCGTGAAGGCAACGGCACCATGCTCGACAACACGTTGATCGTTTATCTCAGCGACGGCGCCGAAGGCCATCACTCGCGCTGCTGGGAATGGCCGATGGTCCTCCTGGGCAACGTCGGCGGCCGCTTGCGAACGGGCCGCTACGTCGATTACCCCGGCTACGGCCGGCAGGGCCATCGCACGACGGCGAACATGTACGTCACGCTCCTGCAACTCGCTGGCTCGAACCGCGACACGTTCGGCATGCGCGATCAGGGCCTGCGCGATCTCGACCAGACTGGCCCGCTTACGGAATTGCTGGCGTAATCCCTCCTACCCACGCTCGTCCCTGGCGCTCACCTGTGCGGGGGACGAGATTTCTCGGCCGAGCCTACCATGAAACGAGCTTTCACGATTTTTGCGATGCTCCTGTTCGCGAGCCTTCTGCAAGCCTCACCGCTTTGGTCGCAGGAAGTGCGCGATCCGGTGAAGGTTGCCGCCGAACTCGACCGTGTGATCGACAGCAAATTGCGCGAAGCCAAGATACCGGCGTCGTCCCTCTCCGATGATGCCACGTTTCTTCGCCGCGTCTCGCTCGATCTGAGTGGGCGTTTGCCGACGCCCGCACAGGCAGCAGATTTTCTTGACAGCAAGGATGGCCAGAAACGCCAGCAACTGCTGGAAAATCTGCTCAAGCAACCCGAATACGGGAAGAGGTTTGCTCGCTACTGGATCGAGTTGCTGGCGAAGCGCAACGACATGCAAAACGCTTTTCCAGGGTTCTTTGAAAAGTGGCTGGCTGAAGAATTTAACCAAGGCAAAGGCTGGGACCACATCGTTCGCGAAATGGTGCTGGCCAAAGACAACACGCCGCAAACGTATTTCCTCATGACGAACGTCGAGCGAGACATTTCGCCGTCGCGAACGACCAGCAGCGTTGGCGCGTTATTCCTGGGCCAGCAATTGCAATGCGCGGAATGCCATCGCCATCCGTCCAATCGTGCCTGGAAGCGAGAGGATTTCTGGGGCCTGGCCGCGTTTTTCGGGCGAACCAAACTGGAGAACTCGAAGGAAAAAGGAAAGCAAGGCCGGATGATCGTGGACGTGGATGTCTCGCCGCTGGAGAAAGGTCCCAAAGTCGATCCGAAGACGCCCAAGGACAAGCGTCCAGTGCGCAATTTATTGCCGGCCGGCACACTGGAGATTCCCGACGCGAACGATAACGCCATCGCCGTTGGACTGGCGACCGCGAAGTACCTGGAGGGGGACAAAGCCAAGCTGGGTGACAAAGGATCTTATCGTGAACCGTATGCAGCCTGGCTGACCTCGCCAAAGAATCCCTACTTCGCGCGGGCAGCGGTCAATCGTCTCTGGGCATACTTCTTCGCGCGTGGCTTCGTGAATCCGCTCGATGCGATGGAGCCGGACAACGCAGCATCACATCCCGAAGCGATCGATCTCTTGACGAAAGAGTTCATCGCCTCCGGGTTTGATTATCGCCATGTGATTCGTTGCATCTGCTCTACACAAGCCTATCAGCGTTCGAGCCAAGCCGTCAAAGGCAACGAATCGGATCAAAATCTGTTCAGCCACATGCCAGTCCGTGTGGTGTCGGGGCCGCACCTTCTGGAGTTGTATGAGCAAGTCCTGGGAAAATACAAAGGCCCGCAGGAAAAATCGAGCAAAGGCCGCAAGGGCGCCGTGCCGCTCGATAAGCAATCCACCGACGTTCTGGTCGATACCGCCGGCTATGACGAGCGGCCCGACGAATACACGCTTGGCATCACGCAGGCGTTGCGCCTGATGAATCGCTATCTGCCCGAACGGCAGCAGGCGTTTGTTGCCGAACTGGTCAAATCAGGCAAAAGTCAGGACGAGATCGTCGAACAGCTTTATTTGAAAATGTACTCCCGCCGGCCAACAGCCACGGAACGAGCGGACATCCGTGCGTTCTTGCAGCAACAGGGCGAGCCAGCCCGTGGCTACGCAGGCTTGGTCTGGGTGCTGCTGAACTCGCCGGAGTTCATGGCCATTCCGTAATTCATGGATCCCATGAGCAAGTGAAATCCTTGCTCTGTGAGGAGTTCTGATTATGAACCGCCGACAGATGCTGAAAACGACCGGAGCGTTTCTCGTAGCCGGCATTCCGTGGTTCCACCTGCTCGCGGCCCGCGCCGGTGAAACGGAGCAGACGCGGCGGCGCAAATCGTGCATCTTGCTGTGGATGCCGGGCGGACCGAGCCAGGCGCACACCTTCGATCCTCGGCCCGGCGAGAACGAAGGCTTCGCCCCCGCGCCGACGTCGGTTCCGGGCATCCAGATTTGCGAGCATTTGCCGAAGATGTCGCAACAGATGCGTCATCTGGCGCTGTTGCGAACCATGGAAACACGCGACGGTACGCACGATTCGGCTCAGCCGATGATGCTCACCGGCTATCGTCCGAATGCGGGCGGCATTCGGCATCCCACGCTCGGCTCGGTGGTTGCGTGTGAATTCGCCCAGGCCGACGCGGAGTTGCCGAACTTCGTTTGCCTTTCACAGGCCGGCATGGAACATCTGACACCTGCCTACCTCGGAGCGCGTCATGCACCATTCGTCACGGCCCCCGGCCAGGGCGTTCCCGATGTCAATCCCGCCGCTGGTTTGACACTCGACGATTTACAGCAACGGACGGCTCTGCTTGACCGCCTGAGCCGTGATTTCGTGCAGCGATACCCTGGCCAGGCTCCTGCCGCTCATGCGACAACGCTGCAACGAGCCGAGCGTTTGATGCGTTCCTCGCGCCTTTCGGCGTTCGATCTCACCCGGGAGCCACACTACCTGCACAGCGCCTATGGTCCGACCTCTTTCGGTCAGCAATGCCTGCAAGCAAGACGCTTGATCGAAGCGGGCGTGCCGTTCGTTCAAGTGGCATGCGCGCCGCCGGAAGCGTCGGGGCCTGGCCGAACCCAATGGGACTGCCACACCGAAACGCAGCCGACGCTGCGCAATGTTCTCTTGCCTGCGCTCGATCGGCCAATGGCGGCGTTACTTGAAGATCTGTCGGTCCGCGGACTGCTGGAAACAACCCTGGTGATCTGGATGGGCGAGTTCGGCCGCAGCCGTAATGGACAGAATCACAACCCGCGCAACTGGTGCGTGGCTGTTGCCGGCGCCGGTGTGCGCGGCGGCGTGGCGATGGGGGGCGCGACGACGCCCAACGGTTATCGCCCGGTCAACACTGCCGATCTGTATGCGACCTTCATGAAGGCGCTCGACATCGACCAGGGCAAGGAACACGTTCTCCGCAATGGCCGACCGATCAACATTGTTGACGGCGGCATGCGAGCGAACCCGGTGAACGAGATTTTTTAGGCGTCGTCATGTATATCGACGTGACCTACGCCAGCCGATTTGATTACTTCTGCAGCGATTTCAAATCACGATCGGCAGCCCAGAATATCGCCTGAGTCACCATGTCGCGAATCGGCAAGTTCTTGTCGAGATCGTTGGGATCGTAGCGAGTGTAGAGCGTTCGCTGATTGTTGCGGTCCTTGACGATGCGGGACCACATCTGCGGCATCTTGTCCTTGCCCGCGGGGCCGCCGACCATCAGCACCTCGACATCAGGCGCCACCTCTGTGTGTTGGTAAAGCCCGCCGCCCGGCACGAACGGTTTTACGCCGGCCAACAACGGGTGGTCCTTGTGCTTGTCCACGATCTCGATGGTCACGTCCTTGCCGAAGTAATGCCCGCGATAGTTGACGCCGAAGACTTCCTTGCTGACATCGAGCCAGTTCTGAAAACCGTGGTGCGCCTTGCGCATGCCGACGACGGGTTTCGACAGAAACGCTTTCTTGAGAATCGCCAGATGTTCCGGCGTCGGCGAGGTGCGGTAAAGGTTGGAGAGAATGACATCAGCATCCGCGAGCGCATCGAGGCCGACGAACGGTGTTTCGACGTTCTTCTTGTCTTTGTCTTTCTTTTCCTCCGGGCCGACCACGCTGCAACGCACCTGGTAGGTGTCCTCAAGGTACTTCTTGTACTTGAGGAGTTGCCCTTTGCCTTCCGTGACACAGATGACCAGATGCAACGGCTTCTTGCCGGCCGGCTGGCCGTGTGCCGGTGCAAGAGAGCCTGCGAGCATAATAAACATGACGGTCGAAGAAACCAACACGCGAAGCAATTGAAGCCTATTCATGACTCCCCCAAAGGAACTCGAAAGAACGCGGACGGAATATCTGGTGAGATCGACGCCAATTCAACACCGACAAACGCGTTGAGTAGTGCCACTTCTCACAGCTAACGGCGCAGCGGCACAAGATGCTTTTCGAACCACGCCGTCATCTCGGCTTGCATCTCCGGCAAATACTCGTGCGCCGTGTTGGCGTACACGATACTGCGGAAACGGTCTTTCTTACCGTGGAGATCGTAGACAGAGCCGAGCTTTTTCTCAAGGACCTCAATGCCGGTCAACGGCAAGCCGCCGTCGCGGTCGCCGGAGAGCGCGAGGTAGGGGCGCGGCGCGATGAGGGAGTAAATCGCTTCGGTGTCGAAATGGGCGAGCACGCCGGGCACCCAGTAGTAGATGCCGTGGAGGCGAAAGTTGCCATGGGCGAACAGTTCCCGATAACGGGTGAATCCGGCGACGCACACACCGGCTTGAACGCGATCATCCACCGCAGCGAGCCACCAGGTTCCAGTGCCGCCCATGCTCATGCCGCTGACGCCGATGCGTTCGGAATCGATTTCGGGGCGTGTTTGCAAGTAGTCGAGCAAACATTGCTGATCGCGAATCATCAGGCCCCAGAGCGATCGACCGTGGAGTAGATGCAGTTTGAAGAGTGTCGATTCGTCGAGTCCGCGTGCCAGTTCCTTGCTCTTGGGCGCCCGCGCGCCGCAGAAGTAGGAGTCGATGGCGGCGACGACGAATCCTTTGCGAGCGAGCATCGGGCCGACGCATTGCGGGTTGTTGACGTCGGTGCAGATCGTCGCCGCGCTGCCGCCGTGCCCGTGGAGGCCGATGACGGCGGGCAACTTGCCGACACGTTTCTTGGGAATGAGTAGGATGCCGGGGACAATGGCGTCGATGCCGTTGTGGAACTCAAAGCGATCTTCGATGAAGTCGCCGCGATCCTCTTTCGCGATGATTTTCACCTTGAGCGGCCTGGGACGTGCCGGCATGTCGCCCAGGCAGCGCAGCACGATCGCGTGGGTCGCGGCTCGATCCTTGTCCTGCCAGCGTTTCAGGTCCGTCGGCAGCGGCCAATCAGGGAATGGGAACTTGCGATACTCCTCGGGGGCGTCCTTCCACATTTCGCCGAGTGGTTTGCCGCCGCGCGATTGCTTGGGCTCGACGCGTTCCTGAGCACAGAGCGGTCCAACGGAAAGGCTGCATAGTACCCAAACGACGATTCGCGAACGTCTGCAAGTCATACTGTGCTCGCGGCAATAGGATTCAGGTTCGAAGTTGCTGCATGTAGGCATAGTGTAGACGTGCCCGCGAATTCGATCCTCCTTTTGTCCTTCGCTCCAAGAAAATTTTCTAATTCCTGTCAGGTTTTCCTCCGTTCGCGGAAGAAGGAAGGAGGAGAACATGCATGGCGACTTCCCCTGAACAATTCCTCACCTCGCTGTTGACGCATGAGTCGGACCTGAAGGCCTTTATCGGCTCGCTGGTTCTCGACCCGCATGTGCGCGACGACGTCTTCCAAGAAGTCGCTTTGACGCTCTGGGACCGCAAGGACGATTTCAATCCCGCCTTTTCCTTCGGTGCCTGGGCGCGCGGCATCGCGGCCAAAAAGATTCTCAAGCATCGCGAACGTGATGCACGTTTTCCCCTCTTGCTGAGCCCTGTGACGATCCAGGCGATTGCGGAGGCCTACGACCGTAACGAAGCCACCGCTCGCCCGACTGCGGAAGCTCTGCGCCATTGCCTGGAAAAACTGCCGGAGAAATCGCGTCAGCTTCTACAACTTCGTTACGAGAAAAACCTGAAAGTCGAGCAGATCGCCGGACAGACGGCGAGCACACTCGATGCGATCTATCAAGCTTTGTCGCGCCTTCGCACCCGGCTTGAGGAGTGCATTCGCCAGAGGCTGGCCCTAGTCGACGGAGGCCAGTGAATGGACCGCACACGCACGTTAATCGAGAAATACCTGGCAGGCATGCTTGAACCGAACGAGCTTGCCGAGTTGGAAAGGATGCTCCGCGAAGATCGAGCCGCGGCGGATTTGTTCGCCAGCATGACACGACTGGAGAGCGAACTGCATGCTTGCTTCCAGCAAGAAGCAAACATCCAGGAAACGACAAGCGGACTGCAAAAGGCAAGCGAAACTTCGTCGGTTGCCAAGAAAGGTGCCTGGAGCCGTCCGGCGGTCTGGTGGTCGGCCGCCGCAGTGGTTCTCGTCGCCGCTGGCGGGATTCTGTTTTCGCTTTGGAAAAGCGCCCCGCATGCTCCGCGGGACAACGGGAACGGCATCGTCAAGGTTGAACCCAAAGACAATCGTCCTCAAGTTGACCCCAAATCGACCCAAGTAATCGCTGGCGATGTGCGCGTTAACGGTCACCTTGCCAAAACAGCCAACACCGGTGATCGGTTGCATGTCGTCGGCCAGCAGTCGGCAATCTTGTCTTTGCCGGACGGGTCCAAAGCGGAGTTCGAGACCGCCAGCGAATTCGTCTTGCGCGGCGAGATGGCCGGCATGAGCCAGGTCGTCGAAATGGTGGATGGAACCGGCACTTTCAAGGTTGAACCTGCGGAAGGTGGTTTCCAGGTCGAAACGCCCGTGGGCCGGGTCACTGCGTTGGGGACAGAGTTCCGCGTCAAGTTGCGAACGAAAGGCGATGAGAAGGAGCGCGTATTCCCAGGCACGAAGATCGCGGCCCTGGCGGTACTCGTCATCTCCGGTGTCGTCGAAGTGGAAGTCGCCGGCAAGACATACACGCTGTATGCCGGCGACGATCGGCAATTCCCCGCAGGCCGTGAAAGCGGCAAGGCACTGCGCGAAACGCAGACCGTTCTTGAGTCCATCGAGGAAGCTCAGATCGTCGTCACACAGGGCGGTGATCGGCCCAAGAAAACGACCGTGCCCTTAACCGTTGACTTGCGCATCCTTATTGACGGAAAACCCGGCCGCGCGGACGACCTTGCCAAGGGGATGATGATCCACCTTCAGCGCTTTCAGGGGGACGATGAGGTGATCGGCTTGCGCGTGGAAGGCCCGACGATTACGGGAACGCTGAAGTCCATAGAACCCGACGGTCGGGGGCTTACCGTGGCGGGGCGAAAAGGCAAGGAACGCAAAGTCGAGGAACGAACCCTGGCGCTGCGGCCCGACACGACGATCGAGATTGGCGGGCGACCGAGCACGCTCGGGGAATTGTCCATCGGCGCGCCAATCATCGTGAGAACCTCCGCAGACCTGAAGGCGGCCTTGCAAATTACGATTCCGCGAAGCCGACCGGGAGATCGACCCAAGTAATTCCTCCGTTTCTTTCACGCCGCCGAGCGCGGCAAGGAGTAGCTGGTATGAAGAGTATTATGGTTGCATTCGTTTTCGTCGCAATGAGCATTGCGGTCGCATCGAACTCGAGCGGCCAAGAAAAGGGCAAGCCTCGCACGCAGAGCGTCAGCGGTCTCGTATCGAAGGTCGATGCCGGCACGCTGACCATCACGCAGCGCGGCGACGGCGGCGATCGTTCGACCGTGTTTGCCATCGGCGCCCAGACGAAGATCCTCATTCAGACGAATGAAGACAACACCGTAAAAGGCGAAGGTGGGAGCGAGCGCAAGGTTCCCAAGACCAAGGAAGGCAAGATCGCCGACGTGAAAGTTGATCAGCGCGTGACGGTTGGATTCACGGAAGCGGGCAAAGCCGACAGTCTCCTGGTCCTGCGACCAACGCCGCCTCGCAAGAAGGAAAGCGAGAAGTAGCATGTCAAAATGGGTCGATGTCCAGATACTTTTCTTACAGGGAGCCTGGGTAATGAGCACCATGCGAAAAATCGTTTCATCTCTGATCGTGGCCGCCTTATTGGCCGGTTCCGCGAGCGCCTGTCCTGAATGCGAAAAACTTGCGAAAACCGGCGTTCAAGCCAGCGGCACCGGCACGCGCTGGTCCGAACCCGCCACCTGGGCAGGCGGCCAGGTGCCCCAGGCCGGCCAGGCGGTCGTGATCCCTGAAGGCAAGAACGTGGTTCTTGATGTCAGCCCGCCCCAACTCAAAAGCTTGCTCGTCAAGGGCCGGCTCCGGTTCGACCGCAAGGACACGGTTCTGAACGTGGGGTGGATTCTCGTGGTCGGCAAAGATTCACTCCTGGAGATCGGCACCGAATCCGAGCCTTTCAAGCAGAAGGCCGTGATTTCATTCTTCGGCACCGATGCCAAGGAAAACGTCATTGGCGACGCCCAGCTTGCCGCGGGGACCAAGTTCCTCTGCGCGATGGAAGGCGGACGGGTGGAGTTGCATGGCAGCCGGCGAGATGCCGTCAGTTGGACGCAACTCGATGCACATGCCGAGCCCGGCGCCAAGCAGATCACGCTCAAGGATGCGGTGGCGTGGACGGCCGGCGATCAGGTTTGCATCGCGCCGAGCGGCTACAGCCCCCTCGAAGCCGAGCTCGTCACCGTGACAGAAGTGTCCGGCAAAGTCGTGACGTTCGAGCCGGCTTTGAAACACAAGCACTGGGGTACGCTGCAAAAAATTCAAGACCGGGTTCTCGACGAACGCGCCGAGGTCGGGCTGTTGACGCGCAACATCGTGCTGCAAGGCTCTGACGAATCGATCAAGTCCGGCTTCGGCGGCCACGTCATGATCATGCCCGGCGGCACGGCTCACGTTGAGGGCATCGAGTTCTTCCGCATG
>SXGR01105567.1_pt1 | contig 10899 bp, 4 predicted proteins | sample 3174711 | NCBI WGS metagenome assembly SXGR01 (sample SAMN11356860, study PRJNA531348) | freshwater metagenome | isolation source: freshwater sample F1-60 | place: China: Fuxian Lake, Yuxi | collected 2017-12-25 | reverse complement strand
CAAAGTCGGAAAGTCTCCCTCGACAATCCAATAGATAATCGGAAAGATCACCACACCCGGGGTCAAAATGAACCCGAGAATCACACCGAAAACACCAAGCCAATCGGCCCACGCGACAAACCAAAAAACATATTGCAGCACCCCAGCGACCAACGCGATCAACACACCAACCAGCCGCAACGAATTTTTAAAAGGATTCATTAACGAGAGATCAACCGTCTTTACATTTGCATCGATCCCAAACAAGAATGTCGGCGATTCTTATAAGTGATGGGTCAAATTTGAGTTTTGCCGACTTTTGAATCTGTTCCCTTATCTCTATAAGCCTTTCGTGAATTTGATTGCCGCTATTTGGGTTTAGTGCCTCATGCCAATCATTCCACCACTCAGAAAGAAATTCTTTTTCGTTAACTGATTTTTTATAACCGAGTCGCTCGGCGACTTTGTTATCACGGATTGGCAGTAGAGCAGGCCATTTTCTTGATAGTAATTTTGATACAGCCACCCACTTTTTATTGGTTGACTCTTTTTCATCTCTTGTTTGAATCAACAATTGGCTGATAAGTTTTTGCGCGGGCGAGCCAGTATCGCAGACATTTTTTAAAAAATCTGCACGATTTATATATGTAATGCACAATGATTTTGGGTCTGTACTTGGAAGCTTTGAACTGAGTTCTATAAAAAGGTTCTGAACTTCAGATCTAGGTTCTTGAATTTTGATAGCGAATCGAGGCGTCAGCCCACTTCCTGTGGTTCGTTTAATCTCCATACTTAAGAAAGTGACCGCAATGATGTCATCGCTTGTGATTCGGCCAAGCTCATTTTGTCCAAAAGTCTCAAAATGCCCACCGTCATTTTTTAAGTAGTAGTCAGTAACAATTTCGAATGGGTTTCGATGTCCGCAATGGTTTGGACCATCCATTAGATATTTTGAGAGATTTTTACTTATTCTGTTATGCACATTTGACTCGTCAATAAAAAATAACTCTTAGGTTTTACTGTCGGATACGTTGCGCTAAACCAGATTTACGATTGATTGAACTCGACAAGGCCGATGTAAAGGCATCCTCAGAAGCAACAATCACTAAGTTCTTCATCGCCCGAGTAATAGCGGTGTATAAGAGTTCACGCTTTAAAAGAGGTGAACCTAGTGGAGGCAAGATCACAATTACCGTCTCATATTCAGAGCCTTGTGCTTTGTGAATCGTTGTGGCAAACGCGGTCTCGACTGAGTCGAGCGATGTTGGTTCAAAGGGTTCAAGTGTTGTGTTTGAACTTTCATCCTGGCCATCCTCGTCTATAACGCGAGTCCTTACTTCAAAAAACGCACGCCGCCCACTGACTGTCTTCACAACAATTCCAGTATCACCATTTGCAAGACCAGTGCGGATCTCATTTCGGGTGTTAAGAAGTGGTTGTCCGATTGCACCACGTTCTTGTTCGACGCCGACTTCTTCGCTGACTAGACGGTTCCATGTTGAAACACCAAATTTGCCACGACGATGACCGCAGAGTATTCGCACTGATGCAAGCGCTCGAAGAGCTTGGGCGGCTTGACCAGAAAACGCATAGTTTTTCGCATCAACAAAGCCATTTAGATGCGGCCGGATTTTGTCTATCACATTTTTTTTGTGAGTTGGATCTGGTTTATCTTTATTCAAATCAACAAACGTGACATTGTCGTGCTGCTTCTTTATGAATTCGAGAATTTCTGCTTCTTTGCCAGTCTCTGCATTACGTACCAGTGAAGCGAGTGTGGCGATCGGATTAACTTTGTCGGGATTCATAGGATCCAGCTGTCGCCAATTCTTGGTGAGTTGAACAATTGGGTATTTGCCATCAATTAAAAGTTTGGCGATATCGGGCAAAACCGAACCTGCTTCGATACTTTTAAGTTGCTGTGGGTCACCCACTAAAATTAATTTTGTCTTCGAATCTAATGCTTCGAGCAATCGAGCCATCAGCGGTAAAGAAACCATTGAAACTTCGTCTACAATCACCACGTCGTAGGGTAAACAATTAGTTTTGTTGTGTTTAAATCGACCTCGGCTAATCGGTGCCCATCCAAGTAGCCGATGAATAGTGCTTGAAACTCTGGTCGCATCTTCAATTTGTTTATAGTGTGTTGTTGGAAACGGATTTACTTTATTATCAATTGACTTTTTCACTGACTCGGTTACTTGACGCGCTGCTTTTGCTGTTGGTGCAGCAATGGCGACTCGCAGTGGCTTACTCGAGTGGGTAGTGGCATGATCACTGAACAAAGCGTGCAAAATTGCGGCAATTGTGTGTGTTTTTCCGGTGCCAGGGCCACCAAGCAGAACCATTGTTTGATGCATTAGCGCAAACTCGACAGCTTGTTTTTGCTGAATATCAGCATTTTTGCCGAGCACTTCGGTTATTGAATCCGTCGCAATTGTTGGCAATACCCGTGTGTTCTCGGTGAGGCGGCTCTTCATCGCTTGAGCTACATACCCCTCGTCAACCCACTGCCTGGTGAGATATAAGTGGCGGTCGGATAGTACGAGCGGCCTTGTGTAATCGATTTCCGAGGTATCTGATGATGGGGAAGAATCCACGAGATGACTATCTGTTAGATGTTGGACCCAAGCATCGGCTTCAGGCCACGGTAAATCTTTCTGATTTACAGGGTTGTCGAGATCTCTCGCCAGGCCTAACTCATCTCGGACTTGAATTGCGACATTGTCAAGGTCAATACACACATGTCCATTTACGGGCGCCCAAACAGCAATTGCGATAGACAAATAGTCAAGAAACTCTGCTTGCTTATCGCCAGTGCTTTCCTTAACTAATCTTTCCGCGGCATGAATCTCTGCGGGCGAAAAGACACCAGCATCAATAAATGGCTTAATATCTTTTTTTGTAGATGTTGCTTGAAGAACTTTCATATCAAAATGGCTTTCCAGCGAAGAGTGCATCAAGTGAGAGAATTAATTTTGTTGGCGGGCGCCAAAAATAAACGCCATATGGTCGTGCTGGCGATTCGCTAGTTTCAAAGCCGATCATTCCTCGGATGAACAGATATGCCGCCCCTCCGAGATGTTTATCTGGGTCATATTCAGGTTGTCTCCATTTCAGATATCTATGTAAGGCGACTGAATAGACCAAAATCTGGAGAATATAACCCTTTTTGACCATCGGATCCGTGAGACATTCTGGATGGTAGGCAGTGAGTGGATTTTCATTTTCGGCTTTCGGATCGTGAAGTTGATCGGATTTGTAGTCAGAGAGGAGATAGCGAACATTGTTGTCACTGTCAATAATGCGAAACACCGCATCAATTGAACCGGTCATGTAGCCAGCTATCTGTTGATTATCAGAACCGAGGCCAACCAAACGTTGAGCGAATACCGCTAGTTCCTCATTAAGGTCACCGTGTTTCAACATCAAATTGCCAATCTCGCTCAATTTGAATGCCTTATCTTGTGTAAGTCGAAAGTCAAAGCTGAGCTCGGCTAGCCTGTGCGCCGCCCCGAGCGACCGCAGAGTTCTTCCACCGAATTCGATGCCAAGAGGTGAGTCAATGCTTTTTATAATGCCATCAGAAATTTTTGACTTATCTACTTCATCGGACCAACTCTCAAATTGAGCAGCGACTTCATTTACAATTAAATTTTCGATATCAATTTTTGAAGGGTCAATTTCTTTGTAGATCTTGTGAACTGCAACACCAAAGCTTGCGCCAGCAGCGCCACCGAATAACGGCATAGCCGCCTTTACGTCTTCTGTTTTTATGTGAACATCGACATTTTTACTTTGTTTTGGAGCCTCAATCACATCATCTGAATCGCTCATCTGTTCCTCTTCAACGACGGGGCTCGACTCGTCGGTGCCCGGAGCACCATCACCGCCCTCATTAACTTTCTCACCTTTCAGCACCTTGGAAAGATCAGAATAAGACCATCGTGCAAAACCGTAGAGACGAACACTTTCATGGTCTCGCGTGAACGTAGCAACATCAACTTTCGCTGCTAACTTCTCATTTTGGTCGGGAACCCAAACTAGTGGATCGACTTTTTCAGATTGAAGTGCTATTGCTGCAATTGTGCCCCCAGATTTCTTCGAAATACTTGTCATTAAATTATCAAGGGCTTCTTTTTCTGTAGGAATCCTCGAAAGTGTTTTGTCATGGTCAAATAAAACTTTTGCAAAGGCGACGCCGATATTACCTTTATCATTATCTGGGCCCTCAGCACTCCAATAAGAAACTACTTTATGCTCAGCGCGTGTTAAAGCAACATAGAGGAGGCGCATTGATTCGCTAAAGCGATCTTTTTTTGCCTCTAACTTGCGACCCTTAGTCTTACCCTCAAATTCATTATTCCAAATTGCTGTCTGGATTTTTTCTTTTGATAAATTAAAAATCCAGTTTTTTGCATTTCTAAAGCCAGATGCAACGTCAATCACTCGTCGAGATGTGGCCTCGCCGTCAAACTTATAAGAAAACATTCCTGGATTGTTACCTCTATTATTTGGACTTTTATGCAGGGTGGGTAAAAAAACAATGGGGAATTGTAAGCCTTTGCTTGCGTGAATTGTCATTACTTTTACGGCATCATCGTCACCTTCGATCCGCCGCAGATGTTCTTCATTTTGGTCATCATGCTCTTCAACTAAATCTTGCAAAATTTTAAAGCACTCTTTTGCGCCTGCTTTTTGGGCGAATCTTGGTATTGATGTGAGTATCTCTGCCAAATGGTCAAGATCAGTTATGTGTCTCTCGCCATCTGAATCTCGGAGAATTCGATCTAAAAAATTAGTGCTATTTCGGAATGACAAATATAGAGCAGCAAAACCTCGCTTTTGCAGCAGTTCAGAACTCTCAGCACACTCGCGTTGCCAAACTGCAATATCGTCAGGTTTGGCCGTTAACAACTCTTCGCTCGAGGATCTGCCGAACCATGAAAGTGCAAAAGCACGAACAAATTGAGGCTTGCCGGGGTTTGCAATTGCCCCAAGAAACATTAACCAGTGCATTGCTGCCATCGACCCAAACACGCTGTCTGTTTTTAGTCGGACCGCAGGCACGCCCGAATCACGCAAGTAATTTACTGCTGTCTCTGCATCGCGGTGAGCATTCACAAGAATTGCGATATCGCTCGGTTTGATGGCGCGAGATTTGCTCGGCATCTCCGATTTTTTATCGGGGATCTCACCATCAGACAATAACTCAACAATGTGATTACAGGCATCACGCCAAAAGATTTGGCGCACATGATAAATGTCATTGTTGTTTTTTTTGGGCTTGCTAGGGCTCCCGTCTTTTTTGGGATTGCCAGGAGTTTCTCCAGCACCTAAAGCTGGGTCGTTACTTAAGTAGCGCAACTCAAGGGGTGCACCGGGTACATGATCGTAAACGGGCGGTGCCGATTTTGAATCGACTCGGGTATTTTTGTTTTTTGCTGCTGGTTCAACAGGTTTGAACTTGACGTCTCCCGCAACATCGAATTGTGTATCGTCTAAAAATAGAGAATCTAGAGCTGAAAGAAGAACTTCATCGCTACGGTGGTTTGTCGTGAGTTCGTAAGCAGGACTTACAGGTCTTACAGCGTCCAGATAAACCTGAACATCGGCTCCTCGGAAACGATAAATCGACTGTTTTGGGTCGCCAACAGTGACCAGCGTCAAATTATCTAGATCAGACTCGTAGATTCTCTTGAAAATCGACCATTGTGACAAATCGGTGTCCTGAAACTCGTCAACCATAATCATTTGATACTGATTCGCAATAAGTGACGCAATAACTTTTGCTGCAGTATGAAGTTGCTCGCCTGACCCTTCTGGCGGATTCAGTGTCTGTGCAACAAGTCGGACCATATCGTCGTAGGTAATAATTTCGAGATCTTGGCACCGTCTTCGAATATCAGTAACTATTGTCATCGCCACCTCGGCGATTTTTTCCGCGAGTTCTAGAGTTTCAATTTCGGCTAACTTAAGTGAGGTTCGGTTTGTAGCAAAATCACTCGGCTGCGTTTGAGGCAGCACCAATGCTCCAGAATTACCGATAATTTTTTTAACTGCCTCTTTCAAAGCCTTCAGTGAACTGCTCAAATCACCTGACTGAAGGTCATGGTATTGCTGAGGTTCGCCTTTAGGAGGTTTTTTCTTTTTTCTCCGACCATACAGCAGTGCGGGGTTTTCTGACAAACGACTTGCTAGAGCATCAGTTATTGATTGATCAATAATGTTTTCAATTTCGTTTTGAACGGTGTAGTTTGCTGGCGCTGGACTGTTAAGGCCAAGCCGACTTAGAACTATTTGGCAGAATCCATGAATAGTAGTGATAGTCGTCTCATCAAATTGCGAAATGAAAGCATTCAATTTTTTTTCGGCCTTAGTCATAGTTTCTGGTGAGGCGAACATTGAATTCATCCAGGGTTCGGTTTGTTTACGAGTGCGCAGGCAATCAACCGCTTCCTGTGCTCTTTCGCGAGTTTTATGACGCAATTCTGCAGTTGCGGCCTTGGTGAAAGTAACCATCAATAATTGATTCGCTGTTAGTTCGGTTTCTGCAATGTGTCGGACAGCTAAGACTGTGAGTGCATAGGTTTTTCCAGTACCAGCACTTGCCTCGATTACAACTCGTCCTGAAACAAGAGATCTGCTGTCGAGGTCTAGTTTTGTGGTCTTACTCGACATCTGAGCCCCCACTTTCTTGTGGTGAACTTTTTTGCAGGATATTTATTGTCTCTCCAAGGGTGCTATAGACAAAGTCTGCGAACAATTTGGCTTTGGTGTTTTTGATTTCTTCGATTTCTTCGGGAGGAACTTTACCCAGTCGCTCGTAATCTTTTTTTTCGGCTTTTTCCTCAAGGATTTCGTCAGGATCCTTGTCGCCGAATATGTAATTGAGCTCGGTTGAGTATTTAAGGTCTGTCTTGATGGATTCCCGCGCTTTTTTATTGTCGCCTTCGAAAACATCTTTTGAGGCGTGTTCAAAAAGAGGCACGGGACCGCCCGAAGCTGCAATGAACAAGGTCGAGATACATGTAAGCACTCTTTCAGCGCTCGATACACGCTCTTTATTTGTCTCTCCCTTTAGCGCAAAGCGCCTGAAGACGGGTTCCTCTTTTTCTTCATCTTTTTTTTCGCCACGAGTAACGAGCCAGGCTTCAAAATACTTACCATTCTCGTGGAGTGTTAAAAGTGCAAGCTCAATCCAAGGTTCAAAGATCAGAGATTCATTAAATCGTTTGTAAAGAACACGAGCAAAGTCGTTCTTGTGAACGTTTGTGACTCGGAATGTCGTAGTAGTTCCAACGAACGGGATTCCACAATCGGTATCTGTTCCACCACTTAATGATTGCAAATGGGCGGGTAACTTGGAAATCATTTCTGTTAACTCAGCCTTGATCTCATTGATAATTAGTTCACCAAGTTTTCCTGGAGGTAGTTGGCCCGAAAGTGGTCTAACGGACGCCCAAGCATCTGAAACACTGGCGAAGTCTTGATCAGATTTAACGATTTGATCTAAGAGTTGACGCCCCTCGCTTGATCTGCTGAGAGCATCGATCGTCAAATTCAGAACACCATCACCTTGAATTGTGTTGTCTCGAATATCTGAATCCGACGGCATCTCTGGAATTCGTACTTTCATTATTGAATTAACGAAGTACTTCGTTGGATTTGTAACGACGTCAACAAGACCTTTTAGGTTGGTTTGTTCATGCTTCACTTCATCCTTCGGTGACTTTTTGCTTGTAACTGGATTTTTCTCGGCATTTAGGGCCTCATAAGCAACTTTAGATTGCTCATCAAATGTGAACGCTTTACTCTTGAAAACTAAATTTGGGATAAAAACCTCTTCGTCAAAGTTTTGTCGGGGGTGTCGTGCCAAGATAGTTTGTTCGCCGAAACTTTTATCGGTGCGGGAATAATTAAAAAGATATTGATTCGCAAGCTCTACGAGTTCTTGCACTGGTACTGCAAGTGGAGTCTCTTTATTATTCGTGATATCCGATCCAGTGCAGGTGATAATTAAATTATCTAGGGTGCTCATTAAAGCATTAAGAAGATTCTGTCGACCATCTAACGAGTAAATCGGCTCTCCAACACATGGATTGATTGACAGGACATCGTCACCATCGCTGTGCGAACCAGCAAATGCTGATTCATCAGCACCAAAGATGCAAAGAACTCGATAAGGAATATGCGCTGAATTCTTGAAGCCCGACACAGTTATCGCTTCGAATTTTGAACTGAGCATCCCAAATCCATCAGCCAAAGATTCTTTGAACATATGAGTCAATTCAGTCACAGTGAATTTTTCATCTGCTGAAGCTTCGCTTATATCCCCAGCATTTTGACGTACCTGATTGACTGTTGCCTTAAGTTTGATTAGTTGCTCACTTTCTCGTTTGCTTACTGTGATGAATTGATCGATAACTTTTAGTAGCGTTTTACACCAGTCTTTAATGCTCATTGGAACAAATTCTTCGACGAATTTTTCAGTGCGCGCAATAAATTCAGCAACTGCTCCTACGGTTGCGAGATCGCTGCCGCTTATTCCGTCATAAGGGATCACTCCTCGAGGTCCAAGTCGATCAACTTCACCTGGTACAGCCACGCCAGTAAACAGTCGATCAAGTGCTTGGGCCCATGTACCTAGAGACAGCTCATCTTTCATGCCGTGTTTCTGGCGATGCTCGGCGTCTAGGCCATATCGAATAACGATCTGCTCAGACCACGTACTGATCAATGCCAGTGCTTCATCGTCGAAGTTAAAAGTGCGACGAATAGGTTCGAGTTGTGCGACATCGAGTACATCAGCGGGTGAACAGCGACTCGAAAATAGGTGCAATAAGGCTAGGAATGCTTCTATCAAAGGATCTTGGTTACTGATGCTGTTATTCACCACATTGATATCAAGTTTTGGCAAATTTTTTGAATGCGTTTTAACTGGCGCAAGTACTGCGCTGAGTATTGGGGCAGATGTCTGGATATCACCACACAAAATTGCGATATCACGGAGGCGAATTGACGGATCTTCATTCATCAAGTGCAGTATCGAGTCACGAAGGGCCTCGGCCTGACGAGCAAGTCCGTAACACGCATGAATCTGGATTGATCCGTCACTTGAATGCTTGATCGATGCGAGATCTTTCTTCGATAGCTCGGCCAAAGGTGGATGCTTATCGTTAGTAATATCGTCTTGAATCAAACCAAGCAGGGTTTTTTTGGGTGAATGACTGCCCAAGTCTTGCGGTTGCGAGTTACCAAGCACCGCAGCACTCTCTGTTATTTGCGCCCCCCAGCGCTTAGATAAATAGTGCTCAGGACCGCCTATATCGAAACCCTCGCGTAACTCTGTCGATGAAGCTGTTTGTTTGGGCCACTTTTTGCCAGCGAAATATACAAAATAGAGCGTCACATCGCTGACATCGGATATTGCCTCTAGCACTTGGCGAGCACCACGGCTAAGTGAGCTGATGCCAAACACACTGATTCGTGCGGGTAATTCAGCGGTAGGTTTTGAGTTGAGAGCTCTTTTAAAGTCGTCAAGATTGTCAATGGCTCTAGCCGAATCTGGTTCTCTGGTTTTCAATATTCTCGAGAGTTCCGCGAATAATTTTTGTTGCCATAGTTGATCTCTTTTGACATCATTTGGGCGGTTGTCAGTCGATGTGCCGTCATCGATGCCACCTCGAGCCCAATGATTCAACATTTCAGGCCGGTGTGATGCATAGCGGTCGTATAGAGATGCGACACGACGTGCTGTCGAGAGAGGCGAAGATTCAAAGCCAGGTGTTTGAATAGTTTCTTTATTAGCCATCAGGGTGTCGACGATTATCCATGTCAACTGTTCGGCATCCCATCTGCTTGAGAAACTGTCTAGCGGTGACTGTGAATTGGCGTTAATTAGCTGTCTTGGGTAGATGAAGGAAATATTGGAGACAATGCCGTCGTCGAAACCTGAGGCCCCGAGTGTTCTTGAAAGCTCTCGTTTTAAATATCGAGCCATATCTGAATTTGGTACCACAACAAGTTCTGGGGCAAACGGGTCTGCAAGGGGGGTTGAAAGATCTTTGCCAAGTTGACCAAGGAGCGGGGTCAACGCCGTGGAACGAAATATCTTGAGTGATTTTGTTGGCATATTCAACTTAGAGACTTTCGACAAGAAATTGCTTGAAGTGGGTGTTGGTGTACATGTGCCATTTTTTTGCAAGCCAGTCGTGGGCCTTTTGTTCGCCGGCTGCGCCCGTCCAGCCCTCTTTCTTCATTTTCCAAGCTTTGAGGATCAGACCAGTTCGTGACCGACCCCCGTGGCAATGGACAAGTACGGTTTTGCCATCATTGAGAAACGCATCTATTGTCGCCACCGCATCAGCGACTGCCATTTCTAGATTTGGGTTGGCGTCGCCAGATTTATCAATTAAGTAAATTTCGCGACGCAATTTGTGTTCTTTGAATCGATCGCCGACGAGACAGAGTGAGACGATTGCCCAATCATTAGGAGCGTTGGTAGCACCTGAACGGTTGGCCGCAAAAATGTTGTCTTCAATTTCGACTGGGCCAGTAGGCGGCTCATCATCATTGTTGGGTGCCGGTGGCAAGTTTGCTAATTTTCGACTCAATCGACCTAGGGATGCATTATCAAAGTTGACTTCACCTTTAGGCGTAGTGACAGTGCCTTTTAGATATGTGGTCCACCGCGAGGGGATCGCTTGTATTCCGTAGATGGCGCCAGCAATTGCGCCAGCAACGCATGCGACCGTATCGGTGTCGTCACCTAAGTCGATTGCACGAGTGACTGTCTCTTCAAAGGTCGTTGAGTTTCGTACAGCCCAAACTGCTTCTGCCAAGAAACCCCAGAAACTGCCATTGTTTATTCGACCTTTAATGGTCTGCCATTCTGGTCTTAATTTGTATTTGAATGTT
>SXGR01419286.1_pt1 | contig 10903 bp, 11 predicted proteins | sample 3174711 | NCBI WGS metagenome assembly SXGR01 (sample SAMN11356860, study PRJNA531348) | freshwater metagenome | isolation source: freshwater sample F1-60 | place: China: Fuxian Lake, Yuxi | collected 2017-12-25 | reverse complement strand
TCTAATACTACGTTACGACCTTTTGGGCCGAGGGTCGCTTTAACCGCATCAGCCAAAATGTTCACACCAACCAACATACGTTGACGGGCGTTATCGCCAAATTTTACTTCTTTTGCAGACATAATCTTCTACCTTCAATAATTCGTTAACACGAGGAAATCATCAGATTTCAGGGATTCTTTGTTGGGATTGAACGAGCGATTAACTAATTAAACTAAAACAGCTTTAATATCGCTTTCGTTCAAAATCACTAATTCTTCACCGTCGATGGTAATGGTGTCGCTACCGGCGTATTTGCCGAATACTACAACGTCACCCACTTTTACATCCAAAGCGCGCAATTCACCGCTCGCCAATACGCGGCCATTGCCCACAGCGAGAACTTCACCTTGGTTCGGTTTCTCTTTAGCTGCACCTGAAAGGATGATGCCACCAGCAGTTTTGGTTTCTTCTTCTTTGCGGCGAACCACAACACGATCATGTAACGGACGAATTTTCATGGACACAAGTCTCCTAACTAGCATTATTAACAAACCCGAGGCTAAGCCTCAGCGATTGGGTAAATAGTGGCGATGTTGGGCTTTTCAAGGTCACCCGCTATCACCGAGAGTGTGAGTCAGACAACAACTCACTAAGCGGTGACAGGGATGTGGGGCTGGGATTGGGGATTTCAACTGTGGGCTCACAAAATATCTTGTGGATACCTGAATTAGAGCCTTCATGGCGACTCTAATCTTGTTAACTATGAATTTTATATTCAAAGGAGTCGTCATCCTCGCGCAGCGGGGATGACGACGAATGAGTATTGATAGCTAGTTACTTATCAAACTTATGTTCTATAACTTGTCCTTCAATAACTTTCTCGCTGGGTTTGGCAGAACCATCATGCTCGTAAACATTGCCTTCGTTGGCGGCACTAGGCCCACCAAAACCACTGAAACCGCCTTTTCCGAAGCCGCCTTTCCCAAACCCACCAAAACCGTTTTGACCAAAACCGCCAGTGGCGAAACCTTGGAACTGGCCTTTTTTGGCGAGGTGACGCGCAAAGCCGTTACGCACAAAGGGCAGCAAAATCAGCAGCGCGAAAAAATCGCTTACAAAACCGGGGATAATTAATAAGATACCGGCAAACGCCTTCACAATCCCCGTAGCCAGCGGTGCTAAAGGCGATTCGCCGGGTTGAACGCCCTGCGCGTTTTTTATCATGGCGTTGAGACCTTGGCTGCGCATAAGCTTTAAACCAAAAATAAAACCCGCCACCAAGAGTACGAGCGTTGCCCAACCGCCCACATAGTCGCTCATGTTAATGATTGACCAAATTTCGATAACAAACAGCACCAATAACCAGATTAAGCCTAACCGCATTTTTAATGTCCTCACAAAATTGTGGCATGATTCTACCACCAAATTCCCCACCAACCTTGAGCGGGCTATGCACAACGCACAACAAGAACGCAAAGCCGCTATTTTCGCGGCACTTTCGCAAATACCTAAGGGCAAGGTGATTACCTATGGCAACTTGGCCAAGCTTGCGGGCTTGCCGAAGGGTGCGCGTTTGGTGGGGAGACTTATGTGCGAATTGCCGGAAGGCTCCAACTTACCTTGGCATCGCGTGATTAATGCACTCGGTAGGCTTTCAATGCCAGTGGATTCAGCGGGTTATTGCGAGCAATTAGAGCGTTTAAAGAAAGATGGTATTGAAGTTAACAATGGCAAAATTAAATTGTCGATTTACGGTTACAATCCGTAAATCCTAGACGAGAAAAGTAAACCTCTATGACAACCAACACCTCCACGCAAGACGATAAAAATAATTACAAAGGCTGGCGAGGTATTCAACGCGCATTTGCCACTCCTTCTGCATTAACCATGTTGTTTTTGGGATTAGGTTCAGGCCTACCCTTTTTATTGGTGGGCTATACCCTATCAACCTGGTTGCGCGATACGGGGGTAGCCTTAAGCGTGATCGGCTTAGTCAGTTACGCGAGTTTTTTTTACGTACTGAAGTTTTTGTGGGCACCACTGATTGACCGCTACCCTCTCCCTTTTTTAGGTAGGCGCAAAGGCTGGTTGGTTGTATCGCAAATACTGTTGATAGTCGCACTAGCAAGCATGGCAATTGTAGGGCCAGAATCTTCACTAATGACCTTCACTATTCTGGTAGGCTTAACCGCTTTTGCGGGCGCTACTCAAGACACATTGGTAGATGCATACCGCATTGAAATTGCACCGGTAGAATCACAAGCCGCACTCGCGGCCACTTACATTTTAGGTTATCGCTTAGGATTAATTTTATCCGGCGCCATTGCACTTTATCTGGCAGAACTCTTCGGCTGGAGAAACGCTTATTTAGTCATGGCCGCGTGCATTTTATTACCACTTTCAGCGGTACTTTTGTCGAAAGAACCCGCACCCGATAAAATGCTTCGAATACGCGAAATTCGCATTCAAGATGCTTTTATCAAACCCTTCCAAGAATTTTTTTCACGCAATGGTATTTTACTCGCACTCGCCTTATTAGCCTTTGTTGGGCTATTCAAATTACCCGATCAAATGATTGGCGTATTGGCGGGGCCCTTTTATTTGGATTCAGGTTTTACCAAAGCGGATATAGCCACGGTATCCAAACTTTACGGTGTATGGATTGGTATTGCGGGAGCCTTTTTAGGCGGTGTTTGCGTTGCGGCGTTTAATATTAAACCCATGCTTGTGGTTGCCGCCCTAGCCGTTTCTGTTTCCAACTTGGCGTATTTATTAATGGCCATCCACCCTTCTGAGCAGTGGGCATTTTTTGCGACTATTAGTGCCGATAATTTATCGCAGGGGTTTGCGGGTGTTGTTTTGGTGGCGTTTATGTCTAGCCTCACCGACCGCAACTTTACCGCAACGCAATATGCACTTTTAGCATCGCTAGCAAACTTACCGGGGAAATTTATTGGCGGGGTTTCTGGTTATATTGTGGAAGCTAGCAGCTACCAAACCTTCTTTGTGATTAGCACTTTGTCGGTGATTCCCACCTTGCTGTTGTTGGCGTGGCTGTGGAATAAAACGCATACGAAATAGGAATTTAACCCCCTCCCAACCTCCCCCTCCACGATGGGGAGGAGCTAACTCCCAGTGCGATAAGCTTTTGCACAATGTTCGCTCTCATCTCCTCCCCCTTTTGAAGGGGGAGGCCGGGACGACTGTATGGATACAGGAGGTATCCCTAACACGACGTTAGGGAATTCAGCCGCGTCAGGAACTGGCGGCTGTAGAGTAACGCAGGACGCAGTTACCGAGGGGGTGCACTTGGTATCTCTAAGTTTCAGATTTTTAATCTCTAAAATTCGTATACTGAAGCGGTATTTCAATTTCCGCCGCACGCAGCATCGCCATACACTCTTGCAAATCATCGCGCTTTTTGCCAGTCACACGCACTTGATCGCCTTGAATAGATGCTTGCACTTTCATTTTTTCGTCTTTAATCATTTTGACGATTTTTTTCGCAAGCTCAGATTCCACCCCAGTGCGCACCAGAAGATCTTTCTTCACTTGTTTGCCTGCGGTTTTAACCGGCTTAATCTCCAAACAAGAAACGCCAATACCGTTTTTGTGCAGCGCAACTCTTAACGAATCCAACATGGCATCAAGTTGATATTCATTATCGGCGACCATGGTAATTTCGTATTCTTTGCGATCAAATTTGGCATCTACGCCTTTAAAATCGTAGCGACTGACAATCACTTTACTGGCCTGATCGACCGCGTTAGTGAGTGCATGTTTATCAACTTCTGAAACCACATCAAATGATGGCATTGTTAGTTACCTCTACAAACCTAATAATAAAACTCAATAAATGAAATAAAATTTAAATGAATAAGGTGGCGAAAGCGATAGCGCCAACCCAAAACAATAATGAACGTGAATAGAGCGGCACGCTGGATTTTACCAATGCGAAAGAGTAAGCGGGTTCCGCTTGCGGGCTAAGGGTAATACCTACTAAATCCTCAATCACTTCTTGCGCATTTTCTTCGGCTTCTTGCTCTGCCTCTGCACGTTCTTCGGCAGACTCTTCGGCTTCTTGCGGTGTCATAACACCAACAACCTGTTCGGGCTTAATATACAAATCGGTCGGCGCGCCCAAGGCTCCACGCAAACTATTATTTAAAATAGTCATGGATGAGTTTTCAATATCCGCCAAGCTATCGCGCAAGGGGCAGCTATCAAAATTACCCACAAATGCCCACGTCAAACCCATCAAACGCACAGCGGGGAATTCAATTAACCACAACCACTTTTCTGCTAACACAGCCTCACTGGAATTAGGTGCGGTTTGCTCACGATAAATAGCGCTCAAGCGATACAAAAGCGCACCTATAGCACCCGCAATAACAAACCAAAACAGCACCGCAAAAGTGCGTTCAAAGCCGCGATAGCTAATGACTTTTAATGCTTGGGTATGCAAACCTTTCCAATCGTTGGTAGGCGCTGAACTTATCTCATTATCGGCACGACCACAGAGCTCATCAACCAATTTGCTGGCACCAACTGAATCGCCACGGTTAGCGGTATCAATATAGTTATTCACATCAGCCAGAAAATCACCGCGCCCCAAGGAATACAACAGTACAGGCACATATAAAAAGAATAAAAAGTTAGCGGAGAGAAAATAGACTATCGCCCAAATGCAGAGAATCATGACCATCAGTGGCAAAGCAAGCACCAAAATCATGGGCAGTAAAGGAAAAGAAGAAACCGCAGGTAAACTACGCAGACGATTAAGTAACCAAATAAACCAGCCATCGCGCTGCAAAATACTGGCAGACGAACTCGACCAGTACATAATCGCCAAAACGGCTACTAAACTTAAAAAAATCATAGGCTTCTCTTTATAAAAATAAGGTCTTTTATTTATCCAATCAGTTGTCGCTCAGCAGCTGGCCGAAACGATCCCAATCAAAAGCATCACCTGGATCTGTTTTGCGCCCAGGCGCAATTTGGCTATGACCAACAATACGATCAGGCGTAATTTGCGGATAAGCTGCCAAAATCTGCCGACTTACCTTGGCGAGGACGTCATATTGGGCGTCAGTGTAAGCAATATCGTCACAACCTTCCAACTCAATGCCAATACTATAGTCATTACAGTTTGCAACACCGTGAAAGGATGAGACTCCCGCATGCCATGCGCGAGCACCAAAAGGAACAAATTGAGTGACAGCGCCATCGCGCTCAATGAAAAGATGCGCCGAAACCTGCAGCCCCGCAATGGTTTGAAAATAGGGATCTAAGGAAGCATCGAGCTGATTAGTAAAAAAAGCGTGCACGCAGCCAGTACCAAATTGACCAGGAGGTAAGCTGATATTATGGATAACAAGGAGACTTACAGATTGCCCCTGCGGACGCAGATTGGCATTAAGGGAAGGACACTGTACTGCAGCGGTTAGATAGCCATCTTTGATACCGCAATATTTCAAATCAGTTTCATTTGAAATCACCAAATACCCACCTTATGTCGCCCAAATTACTCATTAAATACAGTGGGCATGATAAACCTAAGGCAGAGTATTTGCACTCGCCTGCTCTTTAAGAGCAAAGGAGAGTGCAAAAGATTGCTACGGAAATGTCTAAAAAATTTAGCGATTGTTGCGCAAGTTGCCGATAACCGCCTCAAGCGCGCGGTCAAACAGCATGCCGTCATCAAGAACTTGTAAGCGACCCGATTTCAGCGCCAGCGCCAAACTCATACGCGTTTCTTCCGCAACTTTAACCCCAGAGCGGTTTACAAAAATATATTTTCCCGTTGCACGAATAATCGCCGCCAGACGGCTACGGAATTTTTGACCGTCTTCACTTTGCATTTCAAACCAACCGCCTTGAGTGAGGTTACCCACTAAAGCTAAATGCTGGTCGCCCTCTGGCAAGCTATCTGCACTTTCAATAACAACCGGTTCTTCGCTCATCACCACAAAGGTTTCAAGTGATTCTAAGGTTGCGCCTACAGGAACCAAAGGTTCAATAACAGCAACATCTTCTAATACAGGAATTTCAATAACAGCCTCTTCCTGCGTAACGGCGTCGGTGACAACACTCTCCAGCAGAACCTCAGGTGTGGCCACAGCAATGTCTGAGACCACAGCAGCTTCTTCTGGTGCAGACTCAACAACAGGTTCAACCGCTGCCACTTCCGCAACAACTGCAGCAGGCGTATCTACCACTGCTTTTACTACAGGAGTCTTAGCAACGTTTATGCGAACGACTGGCGTGGGAGCCTCTGCGAGCTTAACCGTTACTTTCGGAGCAACTCCCGCAGGCACTTCATCAATTTTTGGCACTGCACGCAAACGCGCTAAATGTAAAGTTTCCAGTTGTTTGAATAGCTGTGTAGTTTCAAACGGACTGTAAGAAATATCCTCCAAACCTTCACGCAACTTCTGCAACAACTGCGGCACGAGTTTTAATAAACCCTGACGATTCTCTTTAGACATGGGCGCGGTTAGACTCCACACCAATTGCTGTGCGGTGCGAATACCAGCCTGCCACTCTGCGCTCTCAACGCCCTGCTTTAAAGAGATAATAAACAGCACATTACCCCAAGCATCGCGCAATAATTTTTGCGCTGGCGCAGGTAAATCGTGGCCAGACGTTAACCGATTTAATACAGAATCAACTTGTAAACGCGCGCGCTCAGATTTAGCTTTGCCGTCTTCAGCATCAATGGTGCGCTGTTCTAAAATTGACGCACGGCGTTTATCTTTTTCGAGGAAAGAGCGGAAATCAGTCAGCAAGTTATTGAAAATTGAAATGTCGGTATCGAAATCCGACAAGATCATTTGAACAGTAGATTCCATCTTGCTGAACAGACTATCCTTACGCTGCTCACCATTTTGATTGGCATCGTTCGACTCTTGCCAACCCAAAGCTGCCATCGCCATTTCATTCAATAAACGGCGCGCAGGGTGGCCACCCTTACTAAAGAACGTCTTATCCGCAATGGCTACTTTCACCATGGGAATTTGCAAACGACCAATCAACGCCTTCATGGGTGAGGCAAGGTTGCGATCATCTAAAATAAAATCGAACATCATGCTAACGAGGTTAATCACGTCGTCGTCAACTTGATTAATGGCCTGTGTTTTTTGCAGCTCGTTATTGGTTAATAAATGCTGCAGCAACTCGCGGATATTAATGGGGGTACCTGTACTACCAACCGACGCTTGGGTAAAGGTATTTTGGTGCTGCGCCAAAGAAAGAATTTTAACTAAATCTTGGCTCGCAATTTCTTCACCAGCAACACGCTCACCCGCAGAGCGCGAGCCACCACGAGAACCCAGTAAATCGCGCAGCGTATGCAAAACCTGATTGGTTTGTTCATCGTAAGACGCACCAGAATTCGGCTGCCCGCTCTCCGTACTTGAGCCCTGAGGCTGCCCAGAACTCTCAGACGTTAGTGAAGCAGATAACCCTGAACCATAGTGTTCATGCGCAGCAGGAGAATCAGAGCGCCTAGTACGCGGTGCCTGTTTTAACGAAGGTAAAATATTAGATTCAATTAACAATTGGTTAAGCGAGTGAAACAAGCCGCCCAACTTAGTCATTACCATGTTGTCGAATAACTTGAACAACACCAGTTTGGCTTTAACGTCTATATGTAAGCTTTTTGATGCATCATTAAACGCATTGCAAATCACATCCACACCAAGCGGGTTATTTTTTTGATAGACCTTAATAGGCACTAAATGATCGATACGCAAGGTTAAATGCTGAATAGGCTCGGCGAACTGTTCATTGGCCTTATTGACCATGCCCTCAATCGCAACCATCTCCTCCAAATCATCATTTTTAACCAGAGAGAGATCATCAAGCGAAAATTCTTTTGCCCCCACCTGCACTTCATCGCGATAGGCGTTGTGATCTAACAGCTGCGCAAAGCGAATGTCGATACTGCGAAAAAAATCTGCCTCCATGGCACGGCGACGTAGGCGTACCTCACGCATTGAGTCAAAATATATGTTTTGGTCATGGTTGTTATTGGCCTTATCTGCCAACTCGAACATAGCATCATCAACCTTATCAAAAAGGTCGCGTAACAATCCTTGTAACTGCTGGCGAGCCTTATCGCGCAATGAATGCATTGCCGCAGGTAAGCGCGCCAAAATAATTTGTGGTGGCTGCCCCGCTACACGCTCAGGGTTCAGTTGCACAACGTTATTTTGTTCGGCGCGTGACTGATCAGGACGGATTTGTTCAGACATGATGCTTAACCATCAAAGAAAGGAACCTCGGTAATTTCAGTATATCCAACTAAAATGCACACTCTAGGGGCAAATGCTCAGGGCGAGAGCCATATCACAAATAGAGATAAGTTCCCCCTTTTCTTATATGATTTAACAGAGTTTTAATAATCCAGTGAAACCAAGTGATATAAAAAAGCCCGTAAGCTTCATAATACAAAGAGCACCCCCACCCAACCTCCCCCTTAACAAAGTGGAGGAAATCACCCAAAACCTATTAAGCATCGAAAGCGGCAATCGGGTATGATTTGCGCCATATGTATTTTTGGATAGCCACCTCAATGATCCCCAACTTTGCCCAACGCATCCCGCATTTAGCACAACGCATCCGCGACAATGTCACCGCAGCACTCGCAGAAGATCTTGGCACCGGCGACATTACCGCCCAGCTAATTCCCGCCGACCAACAAGCCAAGGCGACTATTATTACGCGCGAAGATTGCGTGTTTTGTGGAAAGGATTGGGTAATAGAAGTCTTTGCGCAGCTAGATAAAGGTGTCGTGATTGAATGGAATATTGATGACGGCGAATTAGCCTTAGCCAATAGCACACTGTTTAGCCTGAGCGGCAATGCCCGCAGCCTACTCACTGGTGAACGCGCAGCCCTGAATTTTGTACAAACATTATCCGGCACCGCAACAACCAGCCGTTATTACGCAAATCTTGTGGCCCACACCAACGTAAAACTACTCGATACACGCAAAACCCTACCCGGCCTACGCGACGCCCAAAAATACGCCGTAGCTGCAGGCGGCTGCCACAACCATAGAATCGGCCTGTACGACGCGTTTCTTATCAAAGAAAACCACATAGCCGCCTGCGGTGGAATCTCCGCCGCAGTTGAAGCAGCTCGATCCATAGCCCCCAACAAACCCGTTGAAGTGGAAGTAGAGAATTTCGCAGAACTAGAACAAGCCCTCACAGCAAATGCCGACATCATCATGCTCGACAACTTTACCCAAGACGATATGCGCAAAGCGGTAGCTATTAATAAACGACAAGCTAAACTTGAGGCTTCGGGTAATGTTACTGAGCTGACATTACCGCGCATTGCAGAAACTGGTGTGGATTTTATTTCAATTGGGGCGCTGACGAAGCATTGTAAAGCGGTGGATTTGTCGATGCGGATCACACAAGTATGAGCAAAAAGAATCTTGATGCATTTGCCAATATACAAAACGTGCTAGACAGGCATACTGATATAGAGCTTGCTTATGTTTTCGGCTCCATAGCAAAAGGCACCGCTACGCCCACCAGTGATCTTGATATAGCCATACAAACAGCGACGCAACTAAACGCACAAGCAAAATTGTTGTTTATGGAAGAATTTGCAGAGGCCACTGGGCGCGCAATAGATTTAATTGACTTGCGCAATGCCGGTGAGCCACTACTCGGCGAAATTTTGCGCGATGGTATTCGCCTAAAAGGTAACAACAGTGCGCACACACAAACAGTTAGCCGCCACTTATTTGATAGCGCAGATTTCTTACCCTATGTACGCAGAATGCTTGCAGAGCGGAGGCAGCGATGGATGAACTGATTGTTGAACGCAAGCTGGATTCGCTCTACCGCTGCATAAACAGAATTAACGAAAAATGCCCTGCTAATGCCAAAGCACTCAGTGCAGATATAGACTTACAAGATGTGATCGTGTTGAACCTAAGCCGTGCGGTTCAACTGTGTGTTGATTTAGCATTGCATATATTATCAGATACAGATTCAACCCCACCCAATACAATGGGTGAAACATTTGAGCTTTTAAGTGATCAAAAAATTATTAATGTCGAATTGGCACAGCGATTAAAAAAATCGGTCGGATTTCGCAATTTGGCTGTACATAATTACGATGCACTGAATTGGGATATTGTTTATGCCGTAGCTACGAAGCATCTTGATAATTTCAAAAAATTTGCAGAAGCTCTTGCGCTACTGCTGGATAAAAAGTAAAAAATCAGGCCGCTTTTATTTTTACATTGTTGTTAAATTCTTGATTTAAAGCCTCCCTATGCACCGCATTTAGCACAGCCTAACTTGATAGGTTGGAGTAACATAATGAATTTTGTTTTTCCACCATGGTTTAGCAGCGCACTTAATTACGCCAAAAGCCTTTCCTCCTCAAACCCCAACATTTTTAAGATTGCAATCAATCTTAGCTGGATTTTCTTTGACAAGGTACTACGCATAATAATTGGATTGTTTGTTGGCATATGGGTAGCAAGGTATCTGGGACCCAGTCAGCTTGGGCAACTAAATTATTCAATCTCCTTTATTGCAATTGTAACAACAATTGCAACACTAGGACTTAATAGCGTGGTGGTTGTACGCCTGATAGTAAAACCTGAAACAGCGACCATCACGATAGGAAGTGCTTTTTTTTTACAATGTATAGGAAGCTTAATTGCTTGGTGCATTGCAATTTTAGCAGCTTATATTATTAGACCAAACGACCAAACCTCGCTACTATTAATCACAATTTTGGGAATAAGCCTTATATTCAAACCCTCTGAAACAGTAAGATATTGGTTTGAATCTCGCGTGCAATCAAAATATTTTGTAATTGCAGAGGGCGGCGCCTTTTTAATTGCCACACTATTAAAATGCGCACTCATATTGACTAGCGCTCCGTT
>SXGR01183260.1_pt1 | contig 10905 bp, 28 predicted proteins | sample 3174711 | NCBI WGS metagenome assembly SXGR01 (sample SAMN11356860, study PRJNA531348) | freshwater metagenome | isolation source: freshwater sample F1-60 | place: China: Fuxian Lake, Yuxi | collected 2017-12-25 | reverse complement strand
TTAGAGCGTGATTTGACTTTGGATGAATATGATGAGTTAAGGATGGTAAAAGAAAAATCAATTAGTTGATGAAGATTACTATAGGCCAATAGTTCCGACAGACGAGTGCGGTTCTCATATTGGGTTTGCGAATTATGAAGAATTTTATTGGACTTACGGCTGGGATGTTTTGCCCAATTCAGGATGGAGTTGGGATGAAGAATGTGCATCAGAGAGTTGGGTTTATGAGCCGTAAACAAAAAAGAAATGTTAAGCAATGTCGTATTCAGAAATCTATAAAGTTTTGGCGCAAACAGTTTGCTGAATATTTCAGCGCTTCATTTAAAATTCTAGAGTTTGCGCCAAAGTTATTTAAATAAGAGCATTTTCTATTTGCATGGCTGAAATTATTTCCTTATACTATAAGCATGGAGAGGTTATGCTTTTAAGTAGGAAAACTTCTTATATTAAGCGGAAGCGGGTACCCAGAGAGATTCTTTTACAAAAAGAAGACGTGGAAGTGCAAAGAATTGTTTATGATCTACTTCATAAGTTGGGTATAGCATATAAAAAAACTTTTCCAGCAGAAGGATTTGCTTGGGACGGAAAGAAGTTAGCGATTAGGAATACAGTGAGTAATATTTTCCATGACATTGCTCATTGGCTAGTTGCTACTCCGGAGCGTAGAAATGCAACAGATTTTGGTCTGGGAAGTGGTCCTGATTCCGGAAAAGTTTCTGGCTGGTTAATACCTTTTAGTGAGGTGGATGAAGAAGAGCTTTGCGCAAGTGTGCTTGGAATTTGTATGGAACATACTTTGTTAGCTGAAACAAAGCATGTTAATTTATGGAGAAACACCGCCATAAATCATTGCTGGTTGGATTGGGGAGAAACAAGTGCGGATTGGGATTATTTTAAAAAACTAGTTAGAAGGCAATCTGAATATTTAATTGAGAATAAGTTTATTGATTCAAATTTAAGTTACTTGGATAGATAACTGATGTTGCGAGTAGATTAAGTGCTAAGTCGTGATTTCATAGAGAAAAATCCGCTCGAAGCAATTCGGCAGTATTTTGATTCTGACATTCCCATGACAGAGTTTTTGAATTGTTATGATGGGTTTACATGTAGAGATGGATTAGCTTCTGTAGTATTCTCAGTTAATTACGTGGCAAAAGTTAGCTTTATTAATATATTTTTTTCAGAACATTTGGTATTTGTTTATTCTGAAAATGGCAATTATGTATTTTGGAAATGCGAAGGTCATACGTATTTTTACATGTATGATTGGTTAGTTCAGAACATGTCACGGGAGCAACGTATTTTTTATTTCAAAAATATAGATATCTTTACGCATAGACGTTATGCAGAATGACTTATACAGAGCGAAATAAGTTTTCTATGGAAGCCATACGAACTTTGATAAATGAAGATTCTGAGGTTTTTTATGAATTTTTAGGCAGGCTTGATATTCAAAGTCGCCACCATAAAGAGAAACTTTGGTACCTTAGATTAGAATCTGATGGTGTCATTTTGGATATTGTAAATGGTGGCAGTTTTTGGTTTACCTTTAAGCATGGCATAATGTATGTTTTAACCCATAAGTCGATACGAAGTTCTCATTGGGAGGGTATCAGTGGTCCATCTTATTATAAAGGTTTTGATTTTGAACGAGATGTCTTTTCGTTATTGACAAACGAACAAAAAGCTTTTGTTATGAAGAATATTGATATCTTTGGTTATTTCGGGCAAAGGAATTGGATATGAACTTTGGCAGAGATCAAGAGTTGAAAGAGGTTTCTTCAGAGTTCATACTTCTTCTTTTAAATGAAACAAACCAGACTTTTTACGATGTAATGGATGATATTATAACTTATAATAATCGTTTTTGTAAATATTCTTATTTTAAATTCGGATCAATAACTATTATTTTGACTCGCATTAGTTTTGTATTTATTTTTGATAACAACATAAGATATGAATTGTGTCATAAATGGCCAGCAAGAGCACAATGGTGTGTTGAGGCTTTTTATAAAAAGAAGAATATTGATTTTCAATTGGATGTGTTTCCAAGATTAACTTGTGAACACCAGACTTTAGTCATGAAACATATTGACATTTTTAATCGTAAGTGATATTCTATGAAAAGTGATATTGTGGATATAGGTATGTCTAATCCTGAAATTTTGGATGCCATTAGGGAGTATCTAGTAGTATCAAAAGAAAATTATAAGAAGTTTTTCGAACTTTGGTATGGAAAGAATATACCACTTGGATGTGTAAGTTTGTGTGTATCCGACATGCTTTATATTGATCTTGTTTTTAATACTAGCCTGCGATATAGGATGGCTATGAGTTGGAGTGGATGGGAAATTAAAGATGAGTTAGGCTCAATATATATTTCAACAGGATCTGAGCGTTTTAATCTTTTGATTTGGGAGCCGATGCCGGTTGATCAAAAAAGGTTTATTATGCAAAACATTGATATTTTTCAGTAGATATTAAATATGGGCAATCTTTAGTATCAGAAGATGCTGGTTTTATCAGGCTGTGTTGCGAACTTGGAAATGGAAAATTTATATGCTGGAACCCATAACCTTATATGTGTTTGCCACGATTAATATTGGTTTTATATTTAATACCAAAGGACCGGCAATTATTTATTGTTAAAAATATTGATGTATTTACAAGTCGTGGTTGACAGTAAAGTTTTCTTTTGATATATTGTATTTGGAGATAAAATGAAACGAAGCTGGTTTGATCGGGCAGTTGAGTTTGTTGCTAACAATATAGTTCATCTTTTTCTTGTTCTAATTTTGGGAACAATATTTTTGTTTTGTTGTGGCCAAGCATTTTTTGTGCAGGATGTTAAGGCACCCTCTGAAGCAGTAACTACTTCTGACGCAAGGGTTACTGCTATTGAATTCGAACATGCAACCTGTTATGTTCTTGATGGAGGCTATGAATCCGGAACTTCTTTCAAAAAGCTTCCAGGCTCTATCTCTTGTCTTCCGAAATAACTTTTGATATAATCAGAGAATCTTTTAAAGATATTGAATCATTTCTTGTTCTTGGCCGTAGTTTATTAAGACATAAAAAAGATTCAGATTATTATAGAGATTTAGTAATCATTGATGGAATATCTATAAGTTACATTCATACCTCTAGGTCTTTATTGTTTTATTTTGCAGAACATATTTGTTGTAAAATAAAACTTGTTAAACAAGCTTGTGCTGATAATAGCTTTGCTTTAAAGGCACCATGTGAAAAGCAAGTTAGCTGGCACTTTGGTGGTTACTCCAACTTTTCAGACGGCGGCTTGACTGAAGTTGCGTTTAAAAAGCTAACTGAAGAACAACAAAAAGCTTACATTAAGAATATGGATATTTTTACATAATGATAAAAGATATGTTAAACATAAGAACTTTTGTTTACGTAATTATTATTGTGGTATTCTACATTTTTTGTTGCGCAAGGCTTTGGTGATGAAGACCATAGAAATGAGCGAGTTTCGGAAATGTTTATCGTCTCATGATAAGTTTATGGATTTTTGCAGCTTACATTCCAGTATATTATACACTGATATTGTCGGAGTTCGTGCTGGTATAAGAGCAAGAGCTATTAGTGGTGAAGTGTGTTTTTCGTTTTATGGTATTCATAAAATTACTTGCTATATATTTGTTAAAAATGGATCGTTATTAACTCTTTGGTTTTGTGGTCGGGACGCAAACAGATTAAATTATCGCTCCCTGCCGCAAGAATTCTTTTTAAAATTAGGTAAGCAAGAACAAACATTTATTTTTAAGAACATCGATGTATTTACATTAAATGGATTTTTAAATGAATGATCTGTTTGAAGAAATTGCTCAAGGTTGTGATAATGTAGTTAGATATAAAGGCAAGATTGTTTGCGGTATAGTTATTTATCGAGGTCTTGTTAAATTTGTTTTTAAGGAATTTTTGATATATGAGGTTGAAACATTTTATGGAACAGCTTTAAGAAAAAGAACTTGGAAGCATTATGCGTATGGTACAGGGGAAGTTACAACAATCTTCCTAGATATGTTTTTGATAAGTTAGAAAAAGAACAACAAGCATTTTATTTTAAAAACCTAGATATATTTGGTTCAGTGGATGTTAAATATTGACGTTTTTATTCAAAAGAAGCAAGAAGAAGACAAGGAAAGGTTGGTATTTGAAGATGAGCTGAATGGTTATAGAATCGATATGGCACAAAAGCTTTCTGAAAATGGCATTAGCGAAATGACTTTTGTGTCAATTCCAGTTGTAGCTGTGGGTAAGGTTGTTGTTAAAGTTACTGATAAATTTAAGCAGTGTAATGGAATGTATAGTAAAAGTGATTGTGAAAAAATCATTTTGGTAACCGCTGGTGTCGATGGTCAGATTAAACTGTCCCATCGTGCTGAGTTTTCAATATTGAAATATCTCTTGTCCGAATCAGAATCGGACAATAAGTGATGATTAGTTTTGAAAAGATAAGAAGTTTTTTTGATTCGGGTCTTGACTTAGAAGATGGCTATATTGTTTTTCCGTCATCATCAATTTCGTATAAAATAGATGATACCGACATAAAAGTAATTGTATGTCGCGCAGGAAATTATTCGGGGTATTCATTTCTCTTTGGTGATTACAGGATCGACTTTGATATAAATTATTTTTATGATTATAATAAGCGAGATAAACCAGTAACAATGTGCGTTGATTGGTATCGTTGCGATGATGTTTCTGGCGGTCGATGTGAGTTTTCTCAAGATATTTTCAATACATTTAGTGATAAATCTAAATTGTTTTATATGAAGAATATTGATTTCTTTGCAAGACGTAAGCTAAAAGATATTGACATATTTAATGAAGTATGCTTAAATGAGAGAACATAGTTTTAGGTTGGCGTTATGACTACCCGGTTGGATCTTATTTTGAAAGAAAACAAAGAGCGCGAACAAAAAATACTGTTGGAAGAGCGGCTTGAGCGAGAAAGGCGCGCCGGGGTTGAGTTAAAATATTCTAATTTGCTAAAGAATGTTGCAAAGATTCTTGATTCAAAAGGAGATGAAAAAAGTCATCACACAATTATTAAATTAAATATAAAAGCAGAAGGCTGTTATGAAATTACAAGCAGTTGTCACAACTGAAATCGAAGTAGAGCCAGAAGAAGTTATTGATATGCTGATGAATAGATTTCTTTCAAAATATTGGCTACCACCTAGCGCATCTTTGAAAGAAAACGTTTGGCATATGGGCTGGGAAGAAGATTCGAAACCAGTAATTAGGAAGGCTAAGGATGAAGAAATTAAGGTTTGGAATGCTTTGCAGATTTTGAAAGAAAGTTTGTGACAACACGGATAGTCTATGCTATCATCTGTATGAGGTCATTATGGAATCGCAGAAGGTTTATGTTTTACATTCTCCATATGGAAATAAAACATGGCGAGGTCTTGAGAAGTGTATGAGGGATGCAAGTACTGATGCATACTTATTCTTTTATTCCAGAGAAGAAGCTGAAAATGCTTTGAACAAAATGTATGATGGCGTCTATCAGAATTATTTTCAGGTAGTAGAGTTGCAGCTTATGATTCCAGATATTGGGGTGACTTGTGGGCAAGCGGCGATTAAAAATATGCCTTGATATGATTTCCTCCGGAATTGATTTTAAATTCGTATCTTCGGTTTATAGGGCCGCCCAAAATCAACCCTATATTTCAGATTTGGTTTATTGCTGGGATGAACACGAAGATGATCGAATTTCTATAATCAAAAGATTACAAAGCGCAATAAATGTTAGCAGCAGTTCCGATGGTATGATACAATACGAATGGGTGCAGGACGGAATGTATTATAAGACCACAGAAGGTGATGCGGAGGTTTATTGTTTTACTACACAGTCTTCCTCGCAATGGTATTGGTCTGTAGGTACAGGTATGTATAATTATGGTGGTGAGGCAGAATCAAAAGAAGAGGCTATGTTAATTGCCGAAAACGAAATTGGTTATTAGGAGATATTATGTCGAATGATCATTGTTATATTGGAATTATTATCGGTATCGTTTTGGCATATACGCTTCCTGCTAGTCTAGCAATGACTTTGTTGCTTGGCTTGATGCTCTTTGTTTTTGTGGACTTGATTTATCATACCTTGCGCTTTCTTTTCAAATTTTAGGTGCAGAAATGAACAAGGAAGATGTCTTTGAATGTTTCAAATCAGTTTTAGCATCAAAGACTCCAACCATTGATTATGCTTTGTTTGGAGAAGAGTTTAAAGCAATAGAAGAAAAATTCGGTGATGGAGTTCGGATTAGCAAAGATCTTTGCTTTAATTCCTATACCAATGTGTTCTGTGTTTACTTTAACCCATTTGGTTGTTTTCAGTTTAAGCTTTGTGATACTGATGTAAAGACTAGCTTTAACTTTTATCACGATTCTCTTTTGCCAAAACTCAATTCAGCAACTCAAAGTGGATTGGTTATTTTGTCAGAGCTACCAAATAATGTTTTGTCTGCGTTGTCTGATGGGCAAAAGAGTTTTTATATTGAACATGTAAAGAGTTTGTTTGATGGGTAAGTTACCAGCAGCACAACCAATACCATTTGATCTAATTGGAAAAATGATTAATTCAAATGATCCTTTGTTTTTCACGACACATACTTACAGCATTAATGGGCGTAATTATTCGGAACATAATATTCTTCTTATGGGAGCTTCAAAGAGTTTGCTTTTTATGTTTGGTAAGGTTGCAAGCTGTTATATTTCTTTTGGAAGAAAGTACGAATGGGTAATTTATAATGAAGGTTCTGGTTTTGGATATAATCCACCCACAGTAGCAGATGTGTTACCACAAGATGCTTTTGAAAAATTTACACCAGAGCAAAAGAAGCTTTATCTAAAACATATAGACATTTTTAGTGGGTCGAATGAGTTGTGAGTATTTAAATCTAGAAAAGGATGATTTTGATTTAGTCATAAGATGTTTTGAAAATCATTGCATAGATGACTTTAAATTAATTTTTACAAGATTGAATACGCTCAATTCTGCTCGGTTTATAAGGGTTTTTAAGTGGGAGCCACAAGAATATTTTATTATCTTTTATTTTTGTAATTATAGCCTAGTACATACTTCAACGTTTTTGTTTAAAGATGATATTTTTCGTTCTGTAAAGCATAGGTGGTCAGGTGATAGGAGCAGTTCAGTTATTCAAGAAAAAGCTTTCTCTATGTTGAATTCGGAAGAGAAAGCTTTTTATATAAAAAACATAAATCTATTTGTGCCGAATGCTGCTTAACAAAAACCTCTCAGAACAAATACTTAATGATATTAGAGATGTTTTAAGAAGCACATCTCCAAAAGAACAGTGTAAGTTCTTTTCCAAAAAGTGGGAGAATGGAAAGAATGGCATAAGCGATAAGTGGTTTCTTGAGGGTCTTCATTTTTCTTGTTTTAATGATGGCATGATTTTTAATTTCAATGCTTTTGATACATTGTATTTTATTGAGCTTTCAGGTGACTTTAATCACATGATATGCACTTGGAATAGGGAGGGTTTTACAAGCCTTCCATTGGCTTCTTTTGAAAAATTCTCCCCAGAGCAAAAACAGTTTTATTTAAAAAATATAGACATCTTTACTTGGAAGTGATATTGTATTTTGTATTTTAGAACGCATAAGGGTTTTACAATGACATGTCCACAAAGTAGTCATTTAAAACCAAAACCATACAGAATTAGTTTTATAATATCCTTTAGATATACAGGAGTTTATAACCCCAAGACCACAAGCGCTTGGTGGGTTGATTATGAAAAAGATAGGGGGGAGAATTTTTTGCTTCCAGAAGTTTTCAATAAGTTCACGCCAGAACAAAAAAGAATTTATTTAAGTAATCTAGATATTTTTCAATTAAAAGTTTGATATGCAAAACAAATCAGATATAATTTTGAATATCATACGTAAGATTATAACCGATACAAATCCGGATTTGCAGGAGTGTAAGAGGCTGCTATATGGTGAATTCGGTGAAAAATATCAGTTCAATGAAGATGTTTTTATAAAACATATGATAAATGTAATTCAAATTATCTTCATTAAAAATATGGATATTTTTCTTTGTGAAAAAAAATTATAACATTGACATCTCATAAAATCTTCTGTAATATAAAAACAGGAGGCTATCATGCAGTTTATGATCAAGGTTACAAACGCCGGTAAGTTTTCTGGAGATTATCCCTGTCTGACAAATCTTGCGGAGACAAACGAAATCGCAAAAGATATGGTAGTTGAATTGGCTAAGAAGAAGATTGACGCACATATTGTGGTAGGATATGAACGAGTCTCTTTTGGTATTGATGAATCTTTTATTCCACTAAAAAGATTTTAGGTGAGGTAAAATTGGGTTGTGATGAGCATATGTATGTTGAAGTACTTACAGATGCTGGTTGGAGACCTGTAAATCCTCTATTACCAAATGACGTAGAAAAGATTTTTGATCAATGGGGTTATTATTGGTCACATAATAGATCATGGACTCCAGAAAGTACAGATGCCATATTGTGGAATTTTGGAAGAAGTTATAGAAACTATGAGCGACTTGCTGGTGTTAGAGGTGATGTTTCAAAAGCAATTTCTCCTCCTCGTGGATTTCCGAAGGATGCTTCGGAAGAAGTATTGAAAGATTATGACCGTTGGTCGATGGGTGCCCACAGTGCAACTTATTTAAATGCAAATGAACTTTCGAAAGAAAGTAAAGATACGCGTATTGGTAAGTTATATTTGCAGTTATGTGTTATTGCAGAAGAATGTAATGTAACTACGGATAAAGTACGTATTATTGTTTGGTTTGATAATTAGGAAATGTCAATGAATCGCCGCATTGCAAAAAAAATATTGAATGAAAATAATCGTTATAAACCACGATATTGGGAAAAATCTCAGTATGGGTGGGATGGTAAATATGAATTATTTTATAGTCGAGCCTATAAAAAAGCACCATGGAATCATCCTGCAGCGCCTTATAGGCAAACAATGCGGCTATGTAATAAGATGGAGAATTGGTGTAAAAGTGGAAATACACCAACATCGCAGGATTGGAAAAGTTTTTTTGAAGGTTGGAATGCATTAGATAAAATTATTTCTAAAAAACATACCTTTAAAGATTCGCATATGACTGTTCAAGAGCTAGCTTCTATACCAAAAAGTGTTTTTGTAAATTGGGAGAATATAAAGAAAATAAATCGCACACAAACAGATTTTCCCGATATTCCGGTTTTAGAGGAACTTCCGCTTTTGTGGCAATGTATCATTAGTGATCTTTATTATTATAGTGATCGATGGTGTTATAGTCGCCTAGAGAGAATGCGAGTATTTGTAGCTTTGGCAAAACAACTTTTGGGAATGTTTTGAAATGAATAATCATCCCTGTATGGATTGTGATTCAGAATGTGAAATGGTAATCATTAAAAATTATCAACTTCCATATGGTTCCAGTCCAGAAGTAATGATTTATGTTGGTGATGTTTTCGTTTTTAAATGTAGCAATTGCGGAATTATGATGGCAGATTATAGATATGCTGATGCATGCGATGCTGCGGTTGAAAGGTATTTGCAAGAATGAATGATAATTTAGAGTTTGTACGTGATCTTATTTTAAAAAAGGAAAGTAATTTGGGCTTTCGTGTGCCGCCCCAAACCATGTTTTCTGATGATTTATCTTCAGATGTGAGGTTGATTGTTTATGGCCCATTATTGTATATTGACTTTTATCTTGATTCTGTATTAATTACATATCATTTAGATTTTAGATTTTCAACCTACAGAAAAGGTGCTAGTATAGGAAGTCACCGGGAAGATGGTAAAAAATATTATGATGAATTTCCAAACGAATATTTTGATAAACTCTCTGATTGGCAAAAACTTTTTATCTAAAGAACTTAGATATATTTAAAAATATGTTTAATGCAGAAGAATTTCTTAACGACATCAGAACACTGTTAAGCATGGAATATAACTTTGTGGATGTCATTAGTTTTTACACAGGATTTATTTTAAAATATAGAGGTTATATTAAATCTGGTTATGGGTTAGAAATAAGTAAAAATGTTTATTTTCAGTTTTATTGTCCCCAATATTATCTTTGCATTTATTTTCGAAACATGGGTGGTCGCGATTCCCCATTTGTGTTTGAGTTTTCTATCAGTAGATTTAGAGGTATTGTGAGATCTGCGCTCTCTAATTATGGTGGTACAAACCATAGAAATATAGATGTTGTTGCAGCCTTTGAACTCCTATCTGATAGCCAAAAGCTTTTCTATTTAAAAAACTTAGACATTTTCAAAACACAATAGGTGATTTGTAAGTAGTCTCCTGGGCAATTCTCTTGAAGATTATGTTAGTGAACTGTGGCGGTATGCTCGGGATATCACACCAGAACAATTTACCAAACTTGTTGGTATTTATGAGCCATACCGAGAACAGATTGAAAAAATATTAGATGACTTTGAAGATGACACAATGTCTTGGCGAACTTATTTGGGAAGTGCATTTGACAGTGTGGCAGAGGATGCTGACGTCAAAGCTGGTTTGTATTTGAAAGAATTAAGTAATACATAAATAAACTTGACAATGTATTTGTTTTCGAGTAACTTATATCAGGAGGTTATTATGCTTCAGGGGTAACGTTAGCGACACATTGGTGGATGTATTCTGTAACAGTTGAAAATGATTTCAGAAATACCAAAGCACATATTGAATTTAGATGGTATACATCAGTAGTCACAAGGTTTGAGGCTTATTTGGTTTCTGGCTCTGCGCCAAAAGAATCTTTTGGCGGTAATATCAGAATGATCTTTAATGATAAAGTTATTTGAACATATACAAAAAAAGAAGATGCCTTAGGGCATGTGCGACAAATCTTAATTAAAT
>SXGR01423134.1_pt1 | contig 10906 bp, 12 predicted proteins | sample 3174711 | NCBI WGS metagenome assembly SXGR01 (sample SAMN11356860, study PRJNA531348) | freshwater metagenome | isolation source: freshwater sample F1-60 | place: China: Fuxian Lake, Yuxi | collected 2017-12-25 | reverse complement strand
CCTACAGGCCAGCTTCCCTGCGGTGCTCACTTCGTTCCTAGGGCTCACGGCCTCGAAACGCAGCGATGACGTTGTAAGGCCCTGATCCCGTTGTCACTTGTTCCGCTCCGCACCCCTGAACTCCGTCGCTGAGCCGAGCTGCGCCTGACGTTTCGGCCCACAGGCCAGCTTCCCTGCGGTGCTCGCTTCGTTCCTAGGGCTCACGGCCTCTAGCCTTCGCGATGGGGCTGTAGGAGGCCACGATCCGGTTCTGACGGGCCTCTTCAACTGGTACATCAAAAAATGCCATTTCAAATAAAAAATGATGTACCAGTTTATTCTTCAGGAGGGACCGGGCAATCCTCGAGGTTGCCGCTGTTGGCGATCCAGCCAGCCTGCCAAATGGCGGTGCCGCCGGCGTCCCAGCAGGCTTGAAACGCCTGTTCTCCCGATCCGGTCTGGACGATGCCGTCGATCCAGCCGCCTTCGCTTTCGTGGTGCATTTGGGAGAAACCAGGCCAAGTTTCAGAATTGACGGCAGTGGGACCCTCCCAGGTGAAGGTGTGCGCGTCCAGGCGTTGCCAGCGTCCTTCGGGTCGGCTCTCTGAATCGAGCGCTTCAAACTCAGCTTCTGTGTCGCTCCAGTCGACGGCAAGGTCACCGAAGGCGGGGGCGAGCAGGGTGGCGCCGACTTCGCCGTTCCAGACGAGGTGGCCTGCTTCGGAGGTAGAAGCGCCTGAAACCACGACCCCGTATTCGGACTCCGCTTCCGGTGCGGCCTCGATCGTCCACGTGAATTGGTCACCGTCCTTGACGATATCCGCGCGCAAATGCCAGAGCTGTGCCCCGTCCACGGTTTCGGAGGCGGCAGTGAGGTCGTTCCAACTTCGGCTTTCGCTGCTGCGTTCGGTGGGGGAGGCGGCGCGAACGGCTGCAAAGCTGGCTCGGAGTGGGTCGAGGCGATTTTCTAGGTCCAAGGCCGAGAGGCGGGAGATCTCGAATTCGGCCGAGGCGCCGGGCTCAGCATCCGTCAGAGCGTCGGCGATCTCCAGCTGTTCCGCCGGAAGCGCGCTGAGAAACTCTTCATCTTCGTAGAACAGCACATTCGTGATCGGATGTCGGCAACCCACCAAGGCGAGAAGAATGAGGTTCATAGCTGGTAACCTGCCCGAAGCAGAAACTCGCCATACGATGGGAACCCACTTTCGTCCCATTGGACCGGCAGAATCATCCCGTTTAAGCAGAGATCTGCGCTGAAGTGCCCGACTTTGAAGCCCACCCACAGCGAGCCGCCCGGTGCGGGCGCAACGGTGGTTTGTGTAGGTTCATCCATATGAACGAAGGAACGACTAAACACGATCAACTCGGTGCGCAGGCCCACTCCGAAGGTGAACACCTTGAAACTTGGCGAATATCCGACATTGCCCGCGGCGGAAAAACTGGACACCAACACGTCGGCGCTGCCCAGCTCGTCAAAGGTGAGCTCTCCCTTTCCTTGTCCTCCGAGGACATCGAGCCCCCAGTACAGAAAATAGCGCGTGCGCTGGCGCCACTCGACGCCGAAGACGGCGTGTGCCGGCAAATATTGGCGTTGGTAGATTGAATTTGCGCCGAACCCCCTCCCTCCCGCCAGCAGGTGGAAGCTCAGGTTGGGCATCGATGCGCGGCGGATCTGGCGTGCTAAATCCCCCCGAGAAGCCGTATCTTCGTAGGGTCGAGCTGAAAGATCGCCTTCCGCAACCTGGGCGTTTTCGCCAGCATCGATCGCGTACACCGCCTCATCGACCCATCCAGGCATTCTTCGGTGAACGTAGTATTCTCCAGGACGAACGGCAATTTTTGTGGGGAGGGTCCCGTTGACTTCCGCCACATAACGCTTGCGCTCCTCGTCCCAAACGGAAAGGGTTCCGTCGATCCCTCCGGGAAATCGGATCGAAGCGGATTCTTTTTCGAGGCGGGTAAGGGCGAATTCTCCGGAACCCGACAGTTCAAATTCGAAGGAGGGGGTTTGAGTGCCGGCGGTGTTTCGACTTTCAAACGCCGTTTCGGAGTGGACCCATGCATAAGTCTCCGACAGCGTGACCTCGCCATCGGTGTTGGCGTCCGCCGCCCCAAGCAACGCCGTGTGGAGATAGTGCGTGAAGAACCCGCCTCCAATTTCATCGGATTCTTGGGCATATTCGGCGGCCGCGCTGGAGGTGACGATCGCGGTGCCCTCCACCTGATCGAGGCCGAGCACGAACGCGTAGGAAGGCCCTCGCACACCGCCTTTGGAGCGAATGGCGGCTCCGGAACGGCACGCGTCCAGGAAGGCGATTCGAAAGTCGGCACCGGTGGCCTCAAGCCATTGACGAAGATCGTCATGCGAAACGAGACTGCTGCCCAGTTGAAGTCCCTTTTCGTCGCCATGCCCTGAATAGTAAAACACCAATTCGGTGCGGTTTCCGGCAGCCTTTTCTTCGTCTATGCTCTTTTTTACGGATGCCAGCGACAAAAACAGCTTCGAGCGGGATTGATCCTGCAGCAGATGTGCGTGGTCGGTGCGGATTTGGCCCCAACTCACGAAGAGATCCCGCATTTTTCTGGCGTCAGACGTCGCAAACTTAAGTTCGACCTGCCCGTCCTTTCCACTGTCATTGCCTGCAAATACGCCAAACCGAACGGTGCCCGCCCATGCTGGGCTGGCCATCGCCAGCAGCCAGAAGGCGAGGCACCAACGGATCATTTGCGCTGAACCTGGACCTGAGCGACCTCGGGTACCTTGTCCGCATAGTCGATGATCGCTTGGTTCCCACCTTTTTCGTGCAAGACATCCAACGCACGCCGGGCCTCGGTGACCGACACATTGAAGAATGCCACAAAAATCTCCGGTCCCATTGCACTATCGAGCGTGACCGTCCCGGGCAGGGCTTCTCCGACCCCGCCGACGAGTGGCTGCGAGTCCCCTTTCTCTGGGTAGAAGAGGGTAAAATTGCCGTTGCCGTCGACCGAGTAAATCACCACCGAGTTGGCCGAACTCGACACCTGAAATCCGATCACGTCGCCGGCACCCAGACGAGCCCCTTCGTAAGGCGTTAAAACGTCATTCTCGAGGGAGAACACCTGCAATGTGGGCTCCCCCTTGAACCGCGTGGTCGCGGGGGGCTGCATCATGACCGTCACGAACACGACGGCTGCCATGCTCCCCATCAACAACCACAGCAACCAAGGTCGGTTTTCGGGAACGGGGGGCGGCTTTGCCTTGCCTTCCGAACGCCAATTGGACGGTGGCGCTGTGCTGCGCACCGGGGCCGCCGGGGTCGTGCGACGGGGCGTTCCACCTGGGGTTGCGGCTCGTACGGGGGGCGGCGGTTCGGAGCGGCGGGGCGGAGAGGAACGGCCTGTTCCGATAAACTCGACCTTCGCGGCCGGTAGATCGGCGCCGGTGGTATCGAGATCGATCTCCTCAAGGTCGTCGTCCACGGAATGCAGCACTTCTTCCGTGGTTTCATCGAGGGTGCCCTCGGTGATGGTGGCCTCGTCGTCGGGGTGCACCACCAACGCCGACTTGGCGGGCTCGGGCACCCCCGCTCGCTCGCGAAGCGCTGCGATATTCAAGCCGGGAACCTGGCCTCTCGCCTGCTTCAGATCCTCCAAATGCGCCATCGCATCGGGGTGTTTCGAGAGGTACTGTTGCACCGCCGCGCGCTCTGGGCCTTTGAGTTCGCCCGCGGCAAACCGATCCAGGGCGAGCCGGCTCGGACGATCCTCATCTTTCCAGTTCATGGGGCCCCCCAGGCGGAGACGGTGTCGTCCCCCCATTGTTGGCGAGCGAGCTCAATAAAATCGTTGACGCGTTTTCGGACAGTGGGGACAGACAAACCCACGAGATAGGCGGTTTCTTGGCGGGTGCAATCGTCAAAGTAAGTGTGGATGACGCAGGCTCGGGTTTCCGCGTCGACGGTCGCCAACAGTTCTCTCAATTTGTCTTGGTCGGAGGTGATGGTGCCGCTGATGTCGGTAGGCATCACATAGTCCCCATGTAAACCGAGTTTCTGTGCTCGTCCGTGCCGGTTTCTGAGTTGGTTGAGGCACCAATTGGTGGAAATGCGGTACATCCAGGTGAGGGGGCTGGACTCGGCGCGAAATTCATCGCTGTGGCGCAAGACTTTGGCGAAGGTCTCCTGCACAGCATCGTGGGCATCCTCCTCGCTGCCGAGGATCGCCCGGCAACGCCGAAATAAAATATGGGCATAGCGCTCATACAATGCGGAAAGTTCCTGATCGGTGATCGACATGGGTTCCGGTGCATTTCAGAGGGTTTGACCCGCGAGGGGACGTGAGCAGAAACGATTTCGCAATCTATCGCGAAAACGAGGATCTGTGGGCCTCCGATCGGCGGATGCGTTAGAAGGGCGGCGATGAAAACAACCTCTGGGAAAGCCGCCCTTGAAAGGGTGCTGCTCGGCGACCGCGAACGCGCCGAAGCGATGGTTCAGGCCTTGTCCGCCTCCGAGCCGGTGGAGCGCTACACCCACGGCTTCCATACGTGGCCAGCGGGGCTACATCCGGACGCCGCAAGGGATTTGATCGCGTTGTTTCCCGGGGATTCGGTCCTCGACCCCTTCGTTGGTGGGGGCACCATTCTGGTGGAAGGCCGTGCCGCGGGAAGAAAGACGTTTGGACGGGATCTCTCTTCCATCGCAATTCGGATTGCGCGGGCGCGCACCAGCAGCGCCGACGAAGCCCTGTTGACACGCATGCGTTCCGCCTCTCGAAAGATCACGGAGGCCGCCCAGAAATCCACACTTCAGCCTCCGGAAGCGATTCAGCGCGTTCTGGAGCAGTGGTATGCGCCCTATGTGTTGTCGGAATTGGAGGCGATCCGCCAAGGAGTTTTGGCGTCCGAACCAGACATTCGGCCGCTGCTCGAGACCGTCTTCTCGTCGATTCTGGTGAAGGTCAGTTGGCGAAAGTCGGACACCTCCGCCCAGCGCGAAAAGCACCATCGTCCGCCGGGAACGGCGTCGATCCTCTTTCACAAGAAAGCGCGGGAGTTGGGCCGACGGATTGCAGATCTTCGAGCGGTGGTTCCGGAAGGGACTCCGGAAGCAGAGATTCGGCGGTTTGATGCACGCCAAGTGTCGCTGAAAGAGCAGGTCGATCTTGTGTTGACCTCGCCGCCTTACCCTTCGACCTACGACTATCTTCCGATGCAGCATCTCCGCCGGGTTTGGCTGGAAGAGCGCGAAGAACAGGACGCTCTTGAGGTTGGCGCGCGACGATTGTGGCGGGACGGCGAGCGTGCAGCGTTGAAACGTTGGCGATCCGACACCGAAACCTGGATGAAGGCGGCAGCGTCGAACCTGCGTCCGGGGGGGCATTTGGTGATCGTCATCGGCGACGGGTTTACTCCCGCGGGGCCGATCGACAGCTCCGAACCTACCGAATTGGGTGCTCGAGCTGCCGGATTGACCTCCGTAGCGAGAGCGAGCGTGGAACGCCCGGATCATGCGAGAGGCACGGTTCGCTGGGAACACGCCTTTGCCTATCAAAAACCCTAAAGCGCCGCGGGTTTGAGACCTGCCGCGATCGGGCTCTGGCGGCGCATCCGCGATTCAGATTCGGTCCGCGCACCGAAACCATCGGCGGTCCCCCTGTTGCAGCCGTCAAAGGTCCGTTAGAGGGGGCCGCGTGGAACATCCGTCCCTGCTGGCGGGTTCTCTCGAATCGGAGGTCTGCAATGTTGACCGTATTGATCGCTTGGATGGGATTGGCTTTTGGTGGAACGCTGGCCGGCGTCACCGTTCCCGATACGGCTACCCTCGGTGGCGAGACCGTTCAGCTCAATGGCTTGGGATTGCGGGAGAAATTCTTTTTTGACATCTATGTGGGCTCCCTCTACCTGAAGACGAAGACTTCCGATGCCAAAAAGGCCATCGAAGCCGACGAACCGAAGATGGTGGAGATGCACTTTATCTATGACGAGCTCACCAAAGAGCAGGTAGCAGGTGCGTTTGAGGAGAGCTTCGCGAAGAATCCGGGGGCTGCGGCGGTCCGCTCTGACCTCGACAAGCTGATTTCCTGGGTTCCAGCGAAACTGAAGAAGAATCAGGTCATTGTGTTTGAATATGTCCCGGGTACCGGCACGACGTTCAAGGTCGATGGCACGGCCAAGGGCACCGTTGCAGGCGCAGATTTCATGAAAGTGGTGTGGGGCATTTGGCTCGGCCCCAATCCTCCTACGGCCGCGCTCAAGACCGGTATGCTTGGGAAGTAGACCGTATTTCGTGCGTTATGGCGATGCGGTGTGAGCATCCGGCGCATGTAAATGGTCAATAGCTTGACTAATTGAGGCCCCCCGCCTGTGGTAATCTGCAGGTCTGGGGGGCCGATGTTTTTGTTTCGGTTGCGTGAGGCCTGTTTGGTGGCGTTGATCGCGCCGGGGTGCGCCCCCGTCGCTGAGTCAGCAGAGAGTGCTTCGCCTTCAGGGCCGACTTCCGCCGAGCCAGAAACCCCGGGCCCGCCCACGCCGTACGATGTGCCGTCATGTCCATCCGGGCACTTTTGTGTGGATGCACCGAAGGAAAAACCCGATCCTGGGGCGCCGGAGTTCCCGGAGTGCGCGACCACGGCGACCCCTCCCACGGGATTGGAGGATGTCGGGCCATGGATCAGCTTCGATCCTGGTCTTACGAAGACAACTCGCGCGACGGACGCCGATGCTTGCTGCTACGAATGGTTTCGACCCTGTCCCGGTGGGCGCCCCTACCGTGAAACGGCAGAATCTTCGCCGCAGGTGGCGCCGAGGGTTCCTCGGACCGATTGGGCCTCCGGTGCGCTCCGCTTGGCGCCGGATGCCGAAAAAGCCGCTTGGTGGGCGGATCAAGCGGCTGCTGAGCACGCCTCCGTGGCGGCCTTTTCTCGCCTGACGTTGCAATTGTTGGCGTTGGGGGCACCCCCTGAGCTGTTGGAGCTGGTACAGGTGGCGGGAATGGACGAGATCCGGCACGCACGAGATTTGTGGGCTCTGGCAGCGGCGTATGGTCGAACGGAGGGCCCAGGCCGACTCCCGTTGTTGACGATTGTCGAGGTAAGCCCTGTAGTGTTAGCGATTGAAACGCTCAGGGATGGCTGCCTCGGTGAAGGGGCCGCTGCGTTGATGATCTCGGAGTCGGCGGCGTGTGTCGCCGATCCTTCGGTGAAAGCCATCCTGGAAGCGATCGCCGAAGACGAACTGAACCACGCGCGGTTGTCCTGGGCGATTCTGCGTTGGTTGGTGGACGTGGATAGCGAAGTTCTTTCGGCGTTAAATGAGGAATGTGAGCGCATGGCCCGCGAACTGCCTCCAGTGTTGGCGCCGCCCGCCGCGGAAATCATGCCGCTGGAACGACAACAACTGCTAAAGCGAAGGGTATTTGAGGCGATTGTGCGGCCGGGGGTGGGCGCGTTGGTGGGCGAGGCGTAGATCGTCAACCACTTGACCAACTACTCCATAAACCGCGCCATCTCCTCTGGGCTTGGAATCCGGCAACTGTCGTATTTTCCCCAGATCTTGTACCGTTGGCTGGCGATAAATTTGTAAACGGGATTTCGGATAAATTTGGGAACGAGGAGGAAAAAACGTCCCCAAGACCACGGCGCGGGCAGGTGTCTGGCGGCGGTCAGTAGCCCATCGCTGTACAAAAATACCTTTCCTTCCTCAATATACACAATGGTGTCGAGCCCTTCTGGGATTTCGGGATGCAGCTTCTTGAGCGCGGCGGTGGTTTCGCCTTGAAGCGGTGCAAATTGGAACACCTTGTTGCGGTCGATCGAAATCATGGTTTGAACGAACTGATTGCACATTCCGCAAACGCCGTCGTACAGGAACAAGCGCGGGGGAATGGCAGGAGCGTCGCTCATGATCGCAACTTAACCCGCGATCGCGGCGTCCGCGACTGGACGCCATGCGCGGATTAGGGGACGGTGTGGGGGCGAAATGTCCGACGATCGAAAGCCAGTAAAGTCGTTGGCGAAAGGTTGGGCGAGTCGGACCTTTTCATCGGCGAAGGTGGCCGCGAGCTTCGGCAGGGTTGCGGCAAAGCAGGCCCTCAACCAAGCGAGAAACATCCTCGATGAGGACGATGAGTCCGGCGACTTTCTGGCGGATCGCCTCGATGAAATGAAAGGCTTGGCGCTCAAAATGGGCCAGTCTGCGAGTTTCATGGACGGAGGGTTGCCGCCAAAAATTCGGGAGAAGCTTGCCCGGCTGCAAAGCGAGGCGAGGCCGATGGAATGGTCCGCCGCCGAACAGGTGCTGCAGGAGGCGTATGGGGCGGGGCCCGATGACGTCTTTGAAGAGTTTGAACGCACGCCTTTTGCGGCCGCGTCGATCGGTCAGGTGCATCGAGCGCGGTACGCCGGGCGATCGGTGGCGGTGAAACTTCAGTATCCCGGAGTGTCGGATACCATCGGGGTGGATGTCGGGAACATTCGTAAGTTATCACGGTTTGCGAGCCTGTTTACCTCGGTGGACGGTCCCGCGATGGTGCAGGAGTTGGCGGATCGGCTGCGGGAGGAGTGCGATTACCGGCTCGAAGGCGCCAACCAACAGATGTTTCAGCGCCTGTTTCAAGACGATCGGCGGGTGATCATCCCCGGTGTGGAGGGGCCGCTGTGCCGAAAAATGGTTTTGGTAAGCGATTTTGCGCCAGGGCGGACGTTTCAACGGTTCAAAGAGGAGGCGCCACAGGCTGACCGAAACTCCGCGGGGGTACTCCTGTTTGAGTTTGCGATGCGGGCGATTTTTCGCCATGGGGTTTATAACGGCGATCCTCACCCTGGGAATTACCTTTTCGGTGAGGGACAGGTTGCGTTTCTGGACTATGGCTGTGTGCGGCGTTTTGATCAGCCCTTCATCGACACCTGGAAGCGGTTTGCTCGGGCGATCCTGGATAACGACTTTGCGCAGTGGAAGGAAGCGTTTACCGCTGCGGGTTTTGTGGGGTCGCCAAAGTTCGATTACGAGCGTCAATGGCACGACATTCATCATCTGTACGAGCCGATGTTGACGCCCAACTTTCAATTTACGCCGGAATACTCGGAAAAGTCTTGGCGGGTCCTGCTTCGAGACAGTCCAAACCTCCTTTACACGACGATGCCGCCCGCTTGGTTGTTTGTGAACCGGCTTCAGTGGGGGCTGTACACCATTCTGGGCCATTTGCACGCTCAAGGGGACTTTCGAGGGGTATTTCGGTCGGTGGTGGACGGGCCGATCGAGCTCGCCATTCCCGTGGAACCGGTGGGCGTTTGACCGATCGATTGAAAAAAGAGATCGCGGAATGCGGATCCCTGATGACATCCCGATCGCCTTGTTGTACGTTCTGAAAGCCGGTGCGTTGGGCAGGTTCGCGCCTTTTCAACACTCGGCATTCAGGTCCTGCGGGACGCGGCGCATCCATATCGGTGAAAAACGCCCGCCGGACAAACGCATCTCAGGTAGCCGCTTCTGAGCCGCACTTCAAAGAGGGATACAATGCCAACAGAAGAACTCTTCGGTAACTATAACTTCTTGCTCGAAATTGCTGGTATTACCGGCGACTCCAAGACCATCGTCGGTGGCTTCAAGTCGCTGAGCGGCATGGACTCCGAGACGGAAATTGTCGAGTTCAAGCAAGGTAACGACAAGGTTGTCCGTAAGAAACCAGGTCGCACCACCTATGCCAACATCACCCTCGAGCGCGGTTACACGGCCACGGACGACCTGTGGCAATGGCGTAAGAACATCGAAGACGGTCTGATCGACCGCCGTTCGGGTTCGATCATCATCCTCGACCAGGATGGCGAAACGGAAATCGGCCGTTACAACTTCTATGAAGCGTGGCCTTGCAAGTGGTACGTGCCTGACATGGACGCAACCCAGTCCGGTCTGGCCATTGAAAAGGTCGAGCTCGCTGTCGAGAAAATCGAGCGCGCCTGATCTTTTTGGGCTTGCCCAAAAGACAAAAAAGCCTCGAGCGGAAACGCTCGGGGTTTTTTTATTGCGTTTGAACGCCGGTCGTGGAAGCACGACACCTGTGGCGCTCGCTCCCCAAAAGCGCGGGATCAGGGCTTCAGCCGATGCTCTAGTCCAAACCCAGCGTCAAACGCGCCGCTTCGGTCATCTTGTCTGGTCCCCATTGCGGGTCCCACACGATCTCCACCCGCACGTCGGTGATCCGGTCGAGTCCCTTAATTTCTTCCTCGACTTTCAACGGCAACGACTGCGCCTCGGGGCAGTTCGGTGAGGTCAACGTCATCTTCACGTCGACGCTCAGGTCCGGCTCGATGGTCACCGCGTAAATGAGACCGAGATCGTAGATATTGACCGGAATCTCCGGATCAAAAATGCTGGTGAGCACTTCGATGACCTGCTCGTGGAGCTGGGCGAAATCTACGGTTTCGGGAGCTGTTTCGGAAGACAACGCTTACTCCGTGGTGACGGGCTCAGCAGCGCCGGAAAGTGCCGCTTTTAAGGTATGCCACGCCAAGGTGGCGCATTTGACGCGCATGGGAAAGTTCTGAACGCCGGAAAAAGCTTCAAGTTTCCCAAGTTCTGGTCCGCCTGGGTCATCATGCCCGGTCATCAACGCGTGCACCCGATCAAACAGCGGCGGGACCTCATCCTTCGAAAGCCCGATAACGGACTGGGTCATCAGCGATGCGGACGAGGTTGAGATCGCGCAGCCGGCGCCTTCAAACCGAACGTCGGCGATTTTGTCGCCTTCCAACTTTAGGAACACGGAGAAGTGATCGCCGCACAGAGGGTTGTATCCCTCGGCCTCGGCATTGCACCCTTCCAACTTCCCGAAATTGCGAGGGCTCTTGCTGTGATCGCGGATCAGGTCTTGGTAGAGGTCGGCGAGTTCTGGATCGATCATCGGAGCACCGCCATCGCTTGGTGAAGACCGGCGATCAAACGGTCGAT
>SXGR01245031.1_pt1 | contig 10906 bp, 8 predicted proteins | sample 3174711 | NCBI WGS metagenome assembly SXGR01 (sample SAMN11356860, study PRJNA531348) | freshwater metagenome | isolation source: freshwater sample F1-60 | place: China: Fuxian Lake, Yuxi | collected 2017-12-25 | reverse complement strand
CGGAACCCGTACGAGAAGCCGAGGAAGTCCGCCTCGTAGATGGCGTTCAGCACCTCGACCAGGGCCCGCTGGACGATCTTGTCCTCCAGCGCGCTTCATCGTGGCGGGCCTCTCCATCGAGTATCCGCGGAAGGCGCGCGGTACGATCACCGCCACCTCCGACATCGAGCCCATCGGCGCGAGCGAGCGGCGCGAGTACGCGATCCCCGTGGAGATGTGCGAGGCCTCGGGCGAGGTGGTCGCGCGCGCCACGTTGCGCACCCTCGTGGGCCCGAAGCCGCGGACGTGAGGCTGCGGGCCGGCTGCCCCTGGTCCCCCTAGTCCGGGGCGGCGGGGGTGACGCGCGCCGGCGCGGGCGTCTCGACCACGCCATCGTCCGTGAGGGCCCACACGTGAAGGGGGCGCTGTCGTCCGCGAAGGGTGCGCTCGCCCAGATCGACCAGGCCTGCGAGCAGCGAGCGGCTCTCCTCACCTGTCTCGCGGGCGACGGCCGCGAGGAGGTCCCGGCTCACCACGAGCGACGCGCCCAGATCTCGTGTGGCGGACTGGAGGCGGCTGCCCGTGTTGACCGTGTCGCCGATGACGACGAACGCCGCGTTGCGCTCCTTGCCGAGATCCCCGAGGACCGCCGGGCCCCAATGTACCCCGATCCCCATCCGGATCGGCGCCTCCCCGCGCGCCTCACGGGCCTCGTTGAGCCCCGCGAGCGCGCGTAGCATCGCCCGCGCGCAGGCGAGGGCGAGCGTCGCGTCGCGCCCCGACGGTGTGGGCACGCCGAACGTCGCGAGGAGCGCATCGCCGATGTACTTCTCGAGGTTGCCACGGTCGTCCATCGCGGCCAGGAAGAGGTGCGACGCCCGCACTTGGTCGCGGTGCTCCCGATGTCCCCGAGGAGGTCGCGCGCGTCCTCCGCGGCGGCGGCGCCCTTGGCACCCGCGTGGCTGGCGACCTCGCTCACGCTCTCCGCCAGCTCCTTCACGAGGTCCACCGTCACGCTCGAGAAGTTGTTCACGAAGTTGAGCGGGTTCCGGAGCTCGTGGGCGATGCCCGCGGTGAGGGTGCCCAGCGACGCGAGCTTCTCCTGGATGATGATCTGCTGCTGCATCGTCTGGATGCGGTCCAGGCTCGCGCGGAGCTCGTGGTTCTTGTGCTCGAGCTCCAGCGTCCGCTCCGCGACCTTCTGCTCGAGCGTCCTCGTGTGCTCTCCGAGCTCCTCGTACAGCCGCGCGTTCTCGATCGAGATGGCGACCTGTCCGGAGAGGTGGGTCAAGACCTCGAGGCGCGCGTCCGTGAACACGCCGGGCGCGAGGTTGTTCTCGAAGTAGAACACGCCGATGAGACGCTGCTTGTGCAGGATCGGCGCGCAGAGGACGGAGCGGGGCCTCCGGTTGGCGATGTAGGGGTCCTTGCCGAACAGGCTGTCCTCCTCGGCGCTCGACAGCGCGACGGGGCGCTTCGTGCGCGCGACGTACTGCACGAGCGTGAGGGGGAGCGTGGCCTTGGCGTCCGCCGCGGCACGTCGGCCGACGTGGACGCGCCCAGCCCCCGCCTCGGCCTCGAGGTGGAGGACCCCGTCGCGGTCGAGGAGCAGCGTGCCCGTCTCCGCGCCGACGTTCTCGATCACGATGCGCATGAGGGTCTCGAGGAGCTTGCCGAGGTGGATCTCGCCCGCGAGCGCCTGGGAGGCCTTGAGGACCGTCACCAGGTCGAGCGACCCACCGTCGGCCGACGTGGTGGAGACGCCGTGCGTCGAGGAGGTCAGGGTCCCGGGGCGCCGCCGTGACGTCACGGTCTCGAACACGAGGTGAGGGTCGGCCGCCTGCATCGCCGCGCACTTGCCCCCCGCGCCCCAGCGCTCGTAGGCGAGGTACGCCGCCGTCCGGTAGTGGCGTGCGACCTCGTCGCTCCCCAGCGCCGCGTGGAAGCGCGACGCGAGCTCGAAGCCGAGGGCCTCCTCGTGGAGGTAGCCGTGCTTCCTCGCCCCCGCGATGGCACGATCGTACAGCGGGACCGCGCGCAGGTGCTCTCCTGCGACCCGCGCGCGCTCGGCGTGGACGAGGTCGAGCTTGTGCTGGTTGTTCGCGGGCTGGTGCTCGGCCCACGTGGTGAGCTTCGCGATGTTCTCGTCGACCTTGGCGAGGGCCTCGGCGCGCGCCTCCCCGTCCAGCGTCGGCGCCAGGGCGAGCAAGGACAGCGACTGGTAGAAGTTCTGCTGGACGCCGCTCACGAAGCCGGCGACCGCCATCAGGAGGCCCTCGGCCTGCTTCGCGCTCGCGGCCGCCCCGGCGTGGTCGCCGTAGAAGTACCGCATCATCGCCCGCGCCTGGTGCATCGAGAAATGCACCGGGAGCATCTGCCCGAGCTGCTCCGCGTCGGTGGTCTCGTCGAAGGCCTCTCCGACGAGCAGATCGTGGCGCACGTCGCTTCGCCGGAGGGCGAGGGCGAGCTGCCGCCAGACCCGGATGTAGTTGTACCCGTACTCCTGCTTGAGGTCGCGCGACAGGTCGACGTATTGCGCGAGGCGAGCCTCGGCGGTCGCGAGCTCGTCGCCGGCGAAGAAGTAGTACGTGGAGTAGTGGACCGCGTTGTACCCGGCGTACTCCACGTCCCCCGTGTCGATGCCGATCTTCACCCCGTGGAGCAGCGGCTCGAGCGTCTCGCGGACGTGCCGCTTCCAGTGGTGCACGAAGATGTAGACCAGCGCGTACACCTTCGACTCGAGCTCGGTCGCCTGGAAGCGCTCGAGGAGCTGCAACGACAGCTCGCCGAACCGGAAGCCGACGTCGTAGTTGCCGAGCACGCCGGCCATGATCAGGGCGTACAGGGACATCGCGTACGCCGCGATCCGCGAGCTCCCGTGGCGGACCGTCAGCCGCACCATCGTGAAGGACACCGACGGGAGGAGGCCCGGCGCCGCGATGTAGACCGCCGGCATCGACGACATGAGGATGCGCATGGCGGCCAGGTACCGGGCGTCGGTCATGGCCGGCAGCGCGGAGATCGCCTCGGGGTCGAGGTCCGCCGGGAGCTCCTCCGTGAGGGGGACCTCGAGCATCTCGAGCACCTCCTTCACGGTGTCGATCGCCGCCTGCATCCGGTTCTGGAGCACGTAGTACTGGATGCGCGTCTCGTAGACGCGGATGCGGTCGAGGACGCTCCGCGCGTGCTCCACCACGATCCTCGAAGCCGTCTCGGCCTCTTCGAAGTCGAGGCTCAGGTACTCGAGATCGACGACCTCGGTGTAGAGGTCGAGCGCAAGGTCGTACCTCTCGCTCCAGGCCCCTTCGGGCAGGAAGGCGACGCCCGCGCGCGCGCACTGGAGCGCGGGGCCGTAGGCCGTCGACGCGCGCGCGCGTCGGGCCGCCCGCAGGTTGAGCGAGGCCGCGTCGTACCGCTCGGCGGGGTCCACCACGTCGGCGGCGCCGAGGTTGACGTGCGCCACGATGTCGTAGATGCGCTCGTCCAGGGCGTCCGCCGGAGCGCCGTCGCGGAGGAGCCGACCGAGCTCGCGGTGGATCCCCCGGCGCTCCCCCTCCGGGATGAGCGTGTAACAGGCCTGCTGCACGCGATCATGGAGGAACCGCGCCCGGATCGCGTGCGCGTCGAAGTCGTCCGAGGCGCGGGCGGCCTTGTAGTCGTCGCCGAGCGGGACGACGAGGCCAGCCTCGAATCCCCTCCACAGCGCGTCGGCCGCGGCGCGCGGGCTCGCTCCGTGGAGGCGCGCGAGGGTCGCGAGATCGAACTGGTTCCCGATGCAGCCGGCGAGCTGGAGGATCCGCTGCGTGCCGGCGTCGAGCAGCTGGATCTTCCCGACCATGAGGTCGACGACGTTGTCGGTGATGCCCAGCCTCTCGAGCCCGGCCATGTCCCAGCGCCAGGTGCCGGACGCGTCGAGCTCGAGGAGGCGCCGCTGGTGGATGGACGTCAACAGCTGGATGAGGAAGAACGGGTTCCCGTGCGTCTTCCGGGTCGCGAGGTCGGACAGCGGGCGCGTCTCCTCCACGCTCGCATGGAGGGAGTCGGCGACGAGCTCGGCCACGTGCTCCGGGCCGAGGGGGGCGAGCGCGATCGTGCGCACGCGGTCCCGGGCGCCGCCGAGTTCGCTCAGCATGATCATGAGGGGGTGGCTCGCGTCCACCTCGTTGTCGCGGTAGGCGCCGATGAGGAGGAGGTTCCTGATCTCCGCGTCGCCCAGGACCACGCCGATGAGGTTGAGCGACGCCGCGTCGGCCCACTGGAGGTCGTCCAGGAAGAGGCACAGCGGATGGTCCTCGGTGGCGAAGACGCGGATGAAGCTCTTGAACGCGAGGTTGAAGCGGTTCCTGGTCTCGCTGGCGCCGAGCTCGCGGATGGGCGGCTGCTCGCCGAGGATGAGCTCGACCTCCGGGATGACGTCGACGATCACCTGGCCGTTCGTGCCGAGCGCGCCGAGCAGCTTCGTCTTCCAGGCCGCCAGCTCCTCCTCGCTGCCGGTGAGGACCTGGCGCACGAGGGCCTGGAACGCGAGGATCATCGACGCGTAGGGGACGTTGCGGGCGAGTTGATCGAACTTGCCGGCGATGAAGAAGCCACGGCGCTCCGTGATGGGCTTGTGGACCTCGTTCACGATCGCGCTCTTCCCGACGCCGGAGTAACCCGCCACGAGGACGAGCTCGGTCCTCCCCTCCGGCTCGGCCACGCCCTCGAACGCGGAGAGCAGGCGCGCGACGTCGTCGTCACGGCCGTACAGCCGCTGGGAGATCTGCAGTCGATCGGGACGATCCCCCTGGCCGGCGACGAACCCCGCCGGCTCCTCGCCCCGCAACACGGCGGCGAGGCAGATCTCAAGGTCGGCGCGGAGCCGCGGCGCGGTCTGGTACCGCGCCTCCGCCGTCTTCTCGAGGAGCTTCATGATCACGTCCGAGAAGCAGCGCGGCACGCCGGAGATCTCGTGGGGGGGTACCGCCCGGCGGGCGATGTGCTGGTGCACGAGCTCCATCGGATCGCGCGCGTCGAAGGGGAGGCGGCCCGTGGCGAGCTCGTAGAGCGTCACGCCGAGCGAGTAGTACCCACAGACGTCCGCGCGCGTCTGTCGGCGCGGTGGTCGATCGAACGGTTCATCCGGCCCGTCTGCTCGGGGGAGATGTAGCGCAGCGTCCCCTCGAGCGACCGGACGTCCCCCACGCCCGCGCGCTCGCCCGACAGAACGGTGGCGATGGAGAAGTCGGTGATCTTCACGCGGGACGTCTCGAGATCGAGGACGACGTTTGCGGGCTTGATGTCCTTGTGGATCACGTTGGCCGCGTGGATGGCACCGAGCGTCTCCGCGAGCTGGATGCCGATGCGAAGCGCGCGCGCGACGTCCGGCTCCGCGCCGCGGAGGACGTGCGCGAGGGACTGCCCCGCGTACTCCATCACGAGCGCCGCCTGCCCTGGCCGGACCTCGAGTGCGAGGGGCTTCACGACGCCCGGGATCTCGAGCGCGCGCGTGAGCGCGTACTCGTGCTTGATCATCGCGATCTTCCGCGCGCTGTGGACGCCGGTGCGCGCGACCTTCACGGCGCACTTGCGACCCGTGGCGATCTCCTCCGCGAGGAAGACGTCGCTGTTGACGCCCTCGTGAATTCGCTCGAGGACGCGATGACGGGAGAGCTCGATCATGAGTCCATTCTCCTCCCGCCGTCAGGCGCGGCCCCGGGTCCCGTCAGGGTACAGGCACCCGGCACGCGAAACAAGGGTGTTGGCCGTCAGGGGCCGGGGGAGAAGGTGGCGACGGCACCCGTCACGGCAGTCGCCCCGTCACCGTAGGCCGAGACCGCGATCCGGACGGGGATCCAGGCGCCGTCGGCGCGCCGGAACCCGGCCGAGACCCGATCGGCGCCCGCCGCGAGGCGGGCGAGGCCGAGGAGATCGATGGCGTCCGACCCGTCGACGGTGCTCGAGAGGAAGCCGGAGGTGGGCTCGCCGACCAGGTCCCCCGCGCGGTGGCCGAAGAGCCGCTCTCCCGCGCCGGTCCAGTCGGTGATGACCCCGGCGGCGGATTGCACCAGGATCGCCTCCCGCGAGTGCTCGCAGAGGGCCTCGACGACGTTCAGCCGCTCCTGCGCGGCGAGCGCGTCCGTCGCCACGCGCGTGACCGAGTAGTAGCGCTGCCGTTCGGCGGAGACGATCGCCTTCCATGACATGGGGCGGTACGAGCCGTCCTTGCAGCGGTATCGGTTCTGGAACGCCAGGAGCTGCACGCCTCCCTGGATACGGGTCGCCGTGCTCGTCGTCTTCTCGCGATCGTCGGGGTGCACGAAGTCGATGAACGGCGCCCCCCGCAGCTCCGCGCGCGTCCAGCCCAGGGTCGTGACCCAGGCCCCGTTGAGGAGACCGAAGTGGCCGTCGAACCCGGTGATCGCGATCATGTCCGTCGAGAGCTCGACGAGCGTCCGCAGCTCGTCGGCGTCGTATTCCTGGCCGCCCTCGAGGTTCTCTCGGCGGAGCCGCGCCTGGACGGCGCGCGCCGCGTCGTCGTCCGGATCGGAGGGGTCGTAGGTCATGCGGAGCTCCTTTCGATGCGTCAAGCCCGCGGCTTCCACGCGGGGGGTCGGCGGGCGAAGTAGGCCTCCACGGCCTCCTTGCGGTCCTCCTTGGCCCACGTCGAGACGAACGCGCTCCGCTCGAAGAACGCGATCGACTCGTCCGTGGCCACGTTCGCCACGAGGTTGCGCTTGATCACCGCGACCGCGGTGGGTGATCCGAGCGCGATGTCGTGGCCCCACGCGACGGCCAGGTCGAGCGCCATGCGGTCCCACTCCGCCTTCGCGTCGACGAGGCCCATCGTGAGCGCCTCGTCGGCGCCGATCTCGTGTGCAGTCTACAATAAGCGGGCGGCGCGCGCCGGGCCGACGAGCGACGCCAGCCGGGCGGTCGTCCCCCACGCGGTCGTGGTCCCCATGCGGACGTGCTTGAACGAGAAGGTCGCGCGCGCGTCGCAGATGCGGAGATCGCACATGCAGGCGAGCTCGGCGCCCCCGCCGATGGCCGGGCCCTCCATCGCGCAGAGGACGGGGTAGGGGAGCCGGGAGTACGCGAGCGCGAGCGCGACCCCGAGCTCCGAGAACCGCGCTGCGTCCTCGGGGGAGCTCGCCTCCCGGAGCTCGTTCAGGTCGGCGCCCGAGACGAACACGTCGCCCGCGCCCGTGAGCAACGCGGCGCGGATGTCGGCCTCGGCGCCGGCGCGCTGGGCCACGGCGAGCAGCTCCTCGAGCTCCAGCACCTGATATTCGCTCACGCTCGCCATGTTCGGATCTCCCCACTCTCCTCGGTGGAACTCCCGCGCGCCCGAGGCGATACTACTGTTCTTGCGCTCGCGGGTACGGAAAGATCGTCCGCATCGCGGGCTCGGCGCTACCGCGTGAGGGTCGCCCGCGCGGCCGGGTACGTGTCGACGACGAGGTACGCGCGTACTGTGGCTGGCAGGCTCCGGCCGCCGAGCGGCACGGTGACGCTCGTGAGCTCCCCCGACGCGCCGGCCGTCCGCTTCGTGTCGGGCCCGTAGTCGAGCGTGACGGGCTCACCCGTCGTGGCGTCGACGAGCAGCACCGTCGTGAGGTGCTTCGCGACCTCGAGCGATCCGCCCGTCACCGTGGCGGTCACGGCGTCGGCGTCGAGGGCGAACCGCACCTCGCCGACGCCGGCGGGGGCCCGGAGGATGCCGCTGCCCGAGCGACGGAAGTTCGCGCCGCCGTAGACGCGGATCACGTCGCTCTGTGGGTTGCAGAGCCCGAGTTGCTGCAGGAAGGGCCCGTAGAACGGCACGCTGGCGCACACGGTGCCGCCGGACATGGACGCCGTGTCGCGGGCGCTCCCGTCTGCGCCGAGGCGGGTCGCGACGCGGAACGCGCGGAACGGGAGCGTGAAGTTCATGACCTCCACGGAGAGACCGTCCTCGTTGGACAGCGTGAAGAGACCTCCGTCGTAACGCGCCCGCAGCGGGAAGATCCCGCGCGTCGTCGGATCGATGACCGCCTCGGTCTTCCCCTCGGGCAAGCGCGCGCCCGCCATGAGGGCCACCCCCTTGCCGTCCGAGAGCTCGACGAGGCTCACGAGGTAGTGGAGCGAGTCGAAGCCGATCTGGTTGTAGCTCGGCATGATCGTGGGCACGGGGAGGGCGAGGCGCGAGACCTCCCACGTCGCCGTCGGCTCGCCCGGGGCGTTCGCCACCGGGAGCGGGAAGGCCGGAAGATCCGGCGCATCCACCGTGAACGAGAGCTTCGCCGACACGTCGCCGCCGGCGCGCCCGCCGGAGACCCGGAGGCCCTTGCGATCCATGTCGACGAGGTACGTGCCGCTCACGGAGATCGTGACGGGGCCCGCCGGGAAGCGAGTACGTGGCGTGAGGGTGACGAACTTGCCGTCCCCCGAGATCTCCGTCGTGACCTCCGTCGCCGGCTCCACCTTCACCGCGAGACCCGACGCGAGGATGGCCTGCGTCGTGTCGCCCTTCGCGCGGACCACGAGGGAGAGGGTGATCGGCTGGTTGCCGTCCAGGTTCGCGGGCGCCTCCGGGAGGAGCGCGCCGAAGCGAGTCGTGTACAGGAGCCGCGCCCCCGCGTCGGGGAGCCCTTCCCCCCCGCCGACGGTGCAGCGAAGGTCGGTCTTCCCCTCCGGGCGGAGGCAGTGGTCGTAGGGAACGCTGAAGATCTCGCCGCTCTCTCCAGCCAGGATCACCGCGTCGGCCGCGAGGGCGGGCGACGCGTTGAGGTCATTGCGCTCGCCCTCGACGAGCCGCATCGAGAAGCGCAGCGTGCCGTCCGGGTTGAGGACGAACAGGCGGCCCTCGCCCGAGCCGAAGTAGACGTTCCCGTCGCCGTCGACCGCGGGCGACGAGCGCACGGGCTCTCGCGTGTCGAACGCCCAGCGCTGGGCCCCCGTCGCCGGATCGAGGGCGTAGATCGTGCCGTCCGTCGACGCCTGGACGATGGTTCCGTCGGGCAGGCGCGCCGGGCTCGCGTAGATGTGGTCCCGCGTCGCGCGCTCCCACAGCATGTCGCCCGTCGCCTTGTCGTACGCGCGCACGTAGCCGTCGAACCCGCCGACGATGACCTTCCCGTCGGGCGTGAGCATGGGGCTCGCCGCGATGGAGCCGAGGGTCGAGGACGCCCACCGCGCGGAGCCGGTCCGGTCGATCGCGAACGTGTTCTTCCCGAGCGCGGGCAGGAGGTTGTTGTTCCCGATGTAGATGTCCTCCGTGGCGGCGTCGATCGCCGGCAACGACCACGTCTGATCGGACATCTTGTAGCGCCACTTCACCGCGCCGCTGTCCCGATCGATCGCGTAGACGTTGAAGTTGTCGTTCGGCACGTAGAGCGTACCGCTCGGGCCGATGGCGACGTTCCCCTCGAACCAGTTGATGAAGGCCTTGTTCTGCTCCGGCGCGTCCGCGGCCATCGTCCAGATCTCCGCGCCGGTCCGCGCGTCGCGCGCCCGGAGCTTGCCGTCGCCCGACCCGAAGTAGACGCGGCCGCGGTCGTCGAGCAGCGCGGCGGAGTCGATGATCTCGCCGGTCTCGAGTTTCCAGCGGAGCACGCCGTCCGCGCCGATCGCGTAGAAGATCCGGTCGGCCGAGCCCACGTAGACCGTCCCGTCCGCGCCGACGACGGGGGAGCTGAAGATGCCCTTCCCGGTCTTGAACGTCCAGAGCGCCCCGCCCGTGCGCGCCGGCCTCACGGTGCTCGCACCGTCCTGCGCCGCGTTGCCGCGGAACTTGGGCCACGGGGCCCGCGCGAGGGGGACACCCGGATCGACGGAGGAGCCGACCGCCTGGGAGCAGCCGGCGACGAGGAGAGCGGTGAGGACCGAGCGTGCGGTGTTCATGGCGCCCCAACAAACCACGCGCGGCGGTGGCGCGTTACTCGACTACGAGATTGACGTAACCCGTCGTAATCAATCGCCAATCATGGTCCGGTCGGAGCCCTGCTCGATTCGTGTACCCTCGGGCCGTGACGCGTATCCGGACAGCGCAGCGTCGCAAGCCGCGCCAGCAGCGCGCCGCGGACACGGTCACGTTCCTGCTCGACGCCACCGAGCTCGTGCTCGCGCGCCACGGGTTCGCGGCCGCCACGACCAACCGCATCGCGCAGGCGACGGGCGTGAGCATCGGCACGCTGTACCACTACTTCCCGAGCAAGGAGGCCCTCATCGAGGCGGTCGTCCACCGCATGTGGGCGCGCGAGATGGACGCCGTGCGGGCCCACGCCTCGAAGCTCCTCGAGGGCTCGCTCGAGGAGGGGCTGCGGGCGGTGATCGGCGCGCTCGTCGGCGTGATGGTCCCGCGCATCGAGCTCTACCGCAGGTGGTACGCCGAGGCGTCGCACCTCGGTCAGCTCGGCCACGGTCTCGGCATGAGCACCGAGGCCGCGGGCCTTCTGCGCCACGCCCTCGAGCGCCATGGCGACGCGATCCGCCCCAGGGACCTCGCGTTCGCCGCCGACCTCGTGGTCAAGACGACCCTCGCGGTCGTGCGCACGGGCGCGCGCGACTACGAGGCCCAGGCGAGGAGCGGCGCGCTCACCGAGGAGCTCACCCAGATGCTCGTTCGTTACCTGCTCGTCGAGCCTGGACGCTGAAGCGCCCGTCCCCTCACTGGTCGCGGAGCCGACGATCGAGTAGTTCACCGCCCCGGTGCAGGTCGGGACGCTCTCGGGCCAGAGGATGCTCTCTCACAGGCGAGGTCGCGCCCGCCCTCACCGTCGTCCTCGAGGAGACCGCGCTTCTCGAGGTACCACGTCAGCCGCGCGATCGTCCGCTCGAGCACGTCGGCCACGTCTCGGTTCCCGAGGTGGGGCAGCGCGTGGAACACGACGTCCTCGCCCTCCTCACGGAAAACACCATCCAGAAGCAGAACGTGAAGATGCGGCGCGAGCTTCAGATCGGAGCT
>SXGR01219813.1_pt1 | contig 10907 bp, 7 predicted proteins | sample 3174711 | NCBI WGS metagenome assembly SXGR01 (sample SAMN11356860, study PRJNA531348) | freshwater metagenome | isolation source: freshwater sample F1-60 | place: China: Fuxian Lake, Yuxi | collected 2017-12-25 | reverse complement strand
TTGGGCATGCTCTCGCGCGACAGCGGCCAGAGGCGCTTGCCGGAGCCTCCGACCAGAATGACGGGCGTGATCTGCGACATATGAGAGGCCTTCGAAAATAGTCGTCGTTAGCGGGCGTCAGCCGCGTGCTGGGTCGCGATATAGCCGAAGGCGGGCGCGAGGCCAATGGCGATGCCAGCACGGCGGATTTTCTTCAGGAAGGCCCAACCCCCGCCTGTTTGCCTTCGTTCTCGGCTCGCCGGCGTCTGGCCTCGCGCTCTACTGCCTCGACAAGTGATGGAATGTGCGAGGCGACTTCGTAGAAGTCGCTGGCGTACAGGACAAGCAGCGTCGTGGGATCCGTGGTGGCAATGGTGGCGGTGCGCGGCAGCCGGTCGAGCAGGGCCATCTCGCCGAAGAACGCGCCCTGGCCGAGCTTCACGATCCCATGGGGCAGGCGGACCTCGACCTCTCCTTCCGAAATGAAGAACATCGAGTCGCCCGGCTCGTCGCGGCGTACAACAACGATCCGGGCCGGGTAGTGCCGCACCCGGAGTTTGTTCACGATCTCCGAGAGCGTGACGGTGCCGAGCTCGTTGAACATTGGGACTTTGACGACCTGTTCCCAGACCCGGAGATATTCGCGGCGCCGTTCCTCTTCGGCAAACCCGGTGGCGAGGATGCCTGTAATCAGCGCCAGGACGACGATGCCGCTCACCATGACGACGGAGCCGACAATCCGGCCGCCCGCCGTCATCGGCACAACATCGCCATAGCCCGTGGTCGTGAGCGTCACGACGGCCCACCACAAGGACGCAGGAATGCTGCCAAAGAGCTGCGGTTGTCGGTCGTATTCCAGAAGGTGCGTGGCAGCAGCTGCCGAAACCAGAACGATGATGAAGACGATGAACACGCTGGCAAGTGTCGCTCGCTCGTTTGAGATGACGCGCGCCAGTGTATTCATGGCAGGCGCATGCGCGCTGAGCTTGAGCACCCACAGGAAGCAGAACATCGATGAAGTGTCGTTGTCGACGCTGAGGGCGCCGGTTGTGATGACAAGCGCTGGCACGACGGCCAGAAGCCCGATCAGCCCGTTAGCCGAGACTGCCCACAGCACACGGGCGCGGGTCGCTGACAGGCCCACGAACTGCGCCGCCGCCGGGGCGCACCATATGCGGGCCGCATACTCCCCGAGGAAGACGACGGCCACGACGACTATGATGCCCATCAGGAAGTACTGAAAACCGAGAGACAATCCATCCAACGAGAGGAGAGCGACGGATAGAAGCCCCGCCCCGAGCGCGGACAGATGGAATCGGCGCCACCGTCGGGCGCCGGGGCCGTAGTTGGAGTGCTGCAGCATCGCGTAGGCACGCGAGCGCGCTGTTGAAGCCGTTGCTGCCACGGCGAACCATAGGCCGCTCGCGCTCGGAATTGCAACGCATGGGGCGCCGGTCTACGGTCCGATCTGCTCTAGTCGGAGGAATGGATGGAACCGCGCGAGGTCAGGACGGCTTCGGATGCCCTTCGAATCGTCAAGGATCGCGGGCTGACACACGTCAAGGTTGGTGTCCACGACATCGACGGTATTCTGCGCGGCAAGTATCTCCATCTCGAAAAGTTCAAGTCGGCTCTCGATGGCGGCATGGGCTTCTGCGATGTCGTTCTGGGCTGGGACTCCAACGATCAATTCTACGACAACGTCACCTATACCGGCTGGCACACGGCCTACCCCGACGCCAACGTTCGCATTCTCCCGCAGACCTGCCGGGAGATCGCCACCGAACCCGGCAACTTGATGTTTCTGTGCGAGTTCATCGGGCCGGCCGAGGAGATTTGCCCCCGCGGTGTGCTCCGCCGCGTCCTAGCGCGTGCCAAGAAGCTCGGGTTCGACGTGAAGGTCGGCTTCGAGTACGAGTTCTTCGTCTTTGCCGAGACGGCATTCTCAATTCGCGAAAAGGGCTACCGAAATCTGAAGCCGATCTCTCCGGGCTTCTTCGGCTACTCGGTGCTGCGCAACTCGGTCCTGAGTGACTGGTACAAGGACCTGCTCGCGATGTGCGAGGCGATGGATATGGGTATCGAGGGATTGCACACCGAGACCGGTGCCGGCGTCCTCGAAGCTGCGTTGCGTGTCGGCGATGGCGTCGAGGCCGCCGATCGGGCGGCCTTGTTCAAACTCTTCACCAAGGTACTGGCGCAGAAACGCAACTGGCTCGCGACCTTCATGGCCAAATGGTCGAAGGATTGGCCGGGCTGCGGCGGGCACATGCATATGTCGTTATGGAAGGACGGCAAGTCTGCCTTCTTCGACGAGAAGGCGCCTCATCGCATGAGCAAGACCATGCGTCATTTCGTCGGCGGCCAGCAGGCGTTGATGCCGGAACTGCTGGGCATGGTGGCATCGACGGTCAACTCCTATCGTCGGCTCATCCCTGGCTTCTGGGCGCCAACCGAGTCGACCTGGGGCGTCGAGAACCGCACGACGGCGCTGCGTGTCATTCCGGGATCGGCCAAGTCGACGCGCGTTGAGTACCGCATTGCTGCAGCCGACGCGAACCCCTATCTCGCGCTGGCGGCGGCAGTCGCCTCGGGCCTGTGGGGCATCGAAAACAAGATCGATCCCGGCGAGCCGATCAAGGGCAACTCCTACGAAAAGAAACACCCCGCGAAATCGCACCTGCCGCGCACCCTGATGGAAGCGGCGGGGCGGCTCAAGGCGTCGAAGCCCGCGCGAAATCTGTTCGGTGACGCATTCGTCGATCACTACTCCGCCACGCGTGAATGGGAGGAGCGGGAGTTCCGCAAGGCCATCACGGATTGGGAACTCGACCGCTACATGGAAATCATCTGATGTCTCAGCCTCTCGTCGGCAACTGGAGTTATCCGACCTCGATCCACTTCGGCGCCGGCCGTATCCGCGAACTGGCCGATGCCTGCAAGGCAGTCGGGCTCAAACGGCCGTTGCTCGTCACCGATCCTGGCCTCGCCAAACTGCCGATGATTGCCGACGCGATGACCGGATTGCGCAAGGCCGGCATCGAGGTGGCGTTGTTCAGCGACGTGAAGCCCAATCCCGTGGCGGCCAACGTCGAGGCGGGCATTCGTGTTCTGCGTGCCGGCAAGCATGACGGCGTCGTAGCGTGGGGCGGCGGTTCGGGCATCGATGCCGCCAAGGCGATTGCCTTCATGGCAGGGCAAACCCGGCCGATGTGGGATTTCGAGGATGTTGGCGACTGGTGGACGCGCGCCAACCCGGCCGGAATTTTCCCGTCTATCGCCGTGCCCACTACCGCGGGAACCGGCTCGGAGACCGGCCGCGCTTCCGTCATCACCAACGAGGACACACACACCAAGAAGGTGATCTTCCACCCGAAGATGATGCCGTCGATCGTGATTGCCGATCCCGAACTTACGGTGGGCCTGCCGCCCAGGCTGACGGCCGGTACGGGCATGGATGCCTTCATTCATTGTTTCGAAGCCTATTGCGCGCCGGGGTATCATCCCTACGCCGAGGGGATCGCGGTCGAGGGCATGCGGCTGGTGAAGGAGAACCTCGCGCGAGCGGTGAAGGATGGCCGGGACTTGGTGGCGCGCGGTCACATGCTGGCGGCGTCGCAGATGGGATCGACTGCCTTCCAGAAGGGACTGGGCGCCATTCATTCGCTGTCGCATCCCGTGGGCTCGACGCTCGATACGCATCACGGTCTGACCAACGCCGTCGCCATGCCCTATGTCGTGAAGTTCAATCGTGAGGCGATCGAGAAAAAGGTCGTGCGGCTGGCACGGTGGCTCGATCTCCGTGCGCCGACGTTCGACGGCTTCATGCAATGGAGCCTCGACCTCCGCAGCGAAATCGGCATTCCCCACACGCTGGCCGAGTTGGGAGTTAAGGAAACGCATCTCGACAAGCTCGCCGAGATGGCCGCCGTCGATCCCACGGCGGGTGGCAATCCGGTGAAGGCCGGCGTTCCGGAGATGCGTCGAATGTACGACGCGGCGCTGACCGGTCGTCTCTGACATGGTCCGGAATTTCCCGACCCGGGCGCGTGTCGTGATTATCGGCGGCGGCATCATGGGCTGCTCGACGGCCTATCATCTGGCCAAGAACGGCTGGAAGGACGTCGTGCTGCTGGAGCAGGCGCGGCTGAGCGGCGGGACGACCTGGCATGCTGCCGGGCTCGTCGGGCAGCTCCGATCTTACCAGAATCTGACCCGGCTGATCCGCTACAGCACGGAGCTCTATTCGAAGCTTGAAGCCGAGACGGGCCTGGCGACGGGCTGGAAGCAGTGCGGATCCCTGTCGGTGGCACGGACGCCCGAGCGCATGACGCTGTTGCGGCGATCGGCAGCCATGGCGAATGCGCAGAACGTCGCCTGCGAGGAACTGACGCCCAAGCAGGCAGGCGAGAAGTATCCGATCATGCGCACCGATGACCTGGTGGGCGCGGTGTGGCTGCCGGGCGACGGAAAGGCGAACCCGGCCGATATCACGCAGGCGCTGGCCAAGGGCGCGCGCAACAACGGCGTGCGCATCTTCGAGAAGACGCGCGTTACGGCGATCGATACGAAAGACGGACGTGCCACCGGCGTGCAGACGACCGAAGGGGCGATCAAGGCGGAGGTCGTGGTCAATTGCGGCGGGCAGTGGGCGCGCCAGATCGGGCGCATGGTCGGTGTGACGGTGCCGCTCTATTCGTGCGAGCACATGTACATCGTGACGGAGAAGATGGAGGGCGTGCCGCGCGACCTGCCGGTGATGCGCGATCCCGACGGCTACATCTATTTCAAGGAAGAAGTCGGCGGCCTCCTGATGGGCGGCTTCGAGCCCGACGCCAAGCCGTGGAACAAGGATGTCATTCCCGACGATTTCGAGTTCGGCATGCTTCCCGACGACTGGGAGCAGTTCCAGATCCTGATGGACAATGCGCTGATCCGCGTCCCGGCACTCGAGAAGACCGGCATCAAGACATTCATGAATGGGCCCGAGAGTTTCACGCCGGATCTCAACTACATTCTGGGCGAAGCGCCGCAGCTCAAGGGCTTCTTCGTTGGCGCCGGATTCAACTCCATGGGCATCGCAAGTTCGGGCGGAGCGGGCATGGCGCTGGCTGAATGGATCGTGGCCGGTGAACCGACGCTCGATCTATGGCCGGTCGATATCCGCCGCTTCGCGGGCTTCCACGGCAACGACACGTGGCTGCGCGACCGCGTCGCGGAGACGCTGGGTCTGCACTACAAGATGCCGTGGCCGCAGCGCGAGGCCGAGAGCGGCCGTCCCTTCCGCCGCTCGCCGCTCTACGATCGCCTCAGGGCGCGCGGTGCGTGGTTCGGCAACAAGATGGGTTGGGACCGGCCGAACTGGTTCGCCGGTGCGGGCAAGACGCCCGACATGCAATATGGCTGGGGGCGCGGCGCGTGGTTCGACGCGGTTGCCGCCGAGCACAAAGCCACGCGCGAGGCCGTTACCGTTGTCGATGAAACATCGTTCGGCAAGTTCCTGGTGCAGGGGCGCGACGCTGAAGCGGTGCTGCAGCGTCTTTGCGCCAACGACGTTGCCGTTCCTGTGGGCCGCACCGTCTACAGCGCGTTGCTGAATCGCAAAGGCACCTTCGAGAGCGACCTGACCCTGGCTCGTCTCGGTCGCGACAAGTTTCTGGTCGTCACTGGCTCGGCGCAGGTTATGCGTGACGCCGACTGGATCGGACGCAACGTGCCGGCCGACGCGCATTTCACCCTGACCGACGTGACCGGAGCCTGGACAGTGCTGTCGGTGATGGGCCCGAACAGCCGCCGGCTGCTGCAGAAGGTCAGCAAAGCCGATTTCTCCAACGAGGCGTTTCCGTTCGGCACGATCCGCGAGATCGGCGTCGGCTACGCCACTGTCTTTGCCTCGCGGCGCACCTACATGGGTGAACTTGGGTGGGAGCTTTATGTGCCGGTCGAGTTCGCCGTCACGGTGTTCGAGACACTGCACGGCGGGGGCGCCGAGTTTGGCCTGCGCGACGCGGGTTACTACGCGGTTGAATCGTTGCGACTGGAGAAAGCCTATCGCGCCTGGGGCCGCGAGCTCACGCCTGACGATACGCCGTGGCAGGCGGGTCTCGGCTGGGCGGTGAAGCTCGACAAGCCCGGCGGCTTCATCGGACGCGAAGCGCTGGTCGAGGCCAAGGCCAAACCGTTGTCACGCCGGCTGGTCTCGGTCGTCTTGGCGGATCGCGAGCCACTGCTATGGGGCGGCGAAGCGTTGCTGCGCGATGGCCGTCCGGTCGGCGATCTCACTTCGGCAGGCTACGGCCACACGCTGGGTGCTTCGATTGGCCTGGGCTATGTGCGCCGCGACGACGGCCAGGCGATCGATGCGGCGTGGCTGGGCTCGGGCAAGTTCGAGGTCGATCTTGCCGGCGTGCGTCTTGCGGCGCGTGTGTCCCTGAAAGCGCCTTACGACCCGGCTGGTGCGCGCATCAAAGGCTGAGCGGTCTTCAGCCGTGTATCGGCGAGTTCGCCCGCGGCCTCGAGGATGGGATAGGCGACGGACGTCAGGTGGCCGTTGATGCGCTTCAGGTCGCGGATGACATCCATGTGGATCGAGCTGGTCTCGATCGATTCGGGCCGGCCTTCGCGCAGCCGGGCGAAATGGCTGTCGGCGGCGCGCGTCTCAGCCTCGCGCATCGCCGTCTTCTCCGCAAACAGGCGCCGAGCCAGAGTTATGTCGCGGGTAGTGAAAACGTTCAGCGCGAGCCGCAGATTCTCGATTACCCGGCCATGGAACTGCTTCAGCTCGGCGAGGCCCTCCGCCGAGAAGGCGTAGCCGTTCCTGATTTTCTTTGCGGCAAGTTCCATCAAGTTCTTGTCGACGATGTCGCCGACATGCTCGAGGTTCGTGGTGAAGGTCAGAATTTCCACGTAGCGCCGGCTCTCTTCTTCGCCAAGGTCGCTGCGCGAGGTCTGGATCAGATAGAGCTTGATGGCCTCATAGAGCCGGTCGACAGCATCGTCGGCGGCTTCGACCGCCTTGACCGCGCGGGCATCGTTCTTTTCCAGAACCTCCATCGTCTGGCGCAGCATGTCGGCAACGCGATCGCCGAGGTTGAGCGTCTCGCGTGCGGCACAGGCCAGGGCTTCAGCCGGGGCATCGAATACGTTGGGATCGAGATGCTTCGGCTTGCCCGGATCGTCGGCGGTCGGGCGGTCGGGCAGCAAACGCCGGCACGCTGCGGCGACGACATCGATCAAAGGAAGAAAGGCGATGGCAGCGACGATGTTGAACGCCGTGTGGAAGTTGACGGCGAGCCGGGCCGTGGACGGATCGATGCGCGCGAGCCAGTCGGCCGCGGGTCCGAGCAGCGGCAGCAGGGCCAAGCCAACGACACCCCGTATCACGAGATTGGCCAGCGGGACACGTCGCGCGGCGGCATCAGTGCCGGACTGGGCCATATAGGGTGCCAGTGCTCCCCCGATATTCGCGCCGATCACCAGAGCGAGCGCAAGCTGGGGCTCGATCAGGCCGCTACCCGTGAAAGAGCCGACCAGCAGCACGATCGACAGGCTCGAGTGCACGAACCACGTCGCCAGTGTCGCGAGAACCGCGGCGATTACATATTCGTCCTGCAGCCCCTGCAGCAAAGCCATGAAGGCGGGTGCAGCGCGGAGCGGCTGGGTGGCGAGCGCCAGGAGCTTCAGGGAGAGCAGCATCAGGCCGAGTCCGATGGCCACCCGGCCGAGGTGACGCGGCCGGTCGTGTTCGCTCGACAGGAAGGCGACGACACCACCGCCGATCAGAAGCGGCGACACCCAGCCGAGGTCGAACGACAGAACCTGTGCGGCCAGCGTCGTCCCGACGTCGGCGCCCAGCATAACGGCAAGCGCGATCGGCAGAGCAATGAGGCCTCGCCCGGCAAAGGACGAGACCAGCAGCGAAGTTGCCGTGCTCGACTGCAGGAGTCCCGTGACGGCGAGGCCGCCTGCAAAGGCAGTGAAGCGGTTGCGCGCGCAGGCCGCGATGGCTCGGCGCAATGCCGCGCCGAAGGCGCGCGTCAGGCCGGTGCGGACCATGCGCACGCCCCACAGAAGCAGCGCCACGCTGCCGACGACGTTCAGGATGGTCTCGATGCCGTGCACGGTCCGGTCAGCCTACGCCTCTGCTGAAGTCGATGAAAGTTTCTTTACGGAATTGTTACTGTGCCAGCCGAGCGGCTTCTTCCATGAAGGCGCGCACCAGGGCGGCGCGGCGACGCTCCTGCAGACAGACGGCGTACTCCGCGACGGCGAGGTCGCGGTCGGTGACGACGATCCGGCGCAAGCGGCGATCGGAGGCGAATTCGCTTTCGAACACGGCACCGATGCCGAAGCCGGCGGCCACCGCCTCATTGACGCCTTCGCGAGTCTGGACCTCGACAATGGCGCGCGGGCGGATGCCGACGTCCGCCATCGCCTGTTCGAGGACTTCGCGCGTGATCGATCCGCGTTCGCGTAACACAAGGTCCTGAGCAGCCAGTGCCTTAAGCGGCGCCCGGCCGGACCGCCCGATCGGATGGCTGGCAGGTGCGAACAGGACCAGCCGGTCGGTGCGCAAACGCACCGCGTGGAGGCGCGGGTCCGACACGCTCTTGGCCATGACCGCGACGTCCGCTTCGTGGCGCAGCAGGCGATCGAGGACGACGGCAGAGTTGTCGATGGCGAGGGCGAAAGTCAGGCCGTCGGCGCGTTGCCTGAGGGCGGCCATAACCGGCACAACGTGGTGTGCGGAGTCAGCGGCGATCCTGAGATGGCCGCGCGTCAGTGCCTGTTCGCCCGCCAGCAGGGCGCGCGCCTCGTCGTGCAGGGCATAGAGCCTCGATGTGACGCCCTGGAGCTGACGCCCCGTCTCGGTCGGCGTCACCGACCGGCCGCGCCGGTCGAACAGCCGCACGCCATAGGCCTTCTCGAGTGCCGTGACCTGGCCCGAGAGGTTGGGCTGGCTGAGGCCCGCGGCGCGGGCGGCGCCGGAAAAGGACCCGGCCTCGGCGACAAGGTGGAAAGCGCGAAGTTGGCTGGGCGTCATATCAATGAAACAGATACATGGCATCCGTATTATATACTAGACGGATATGGGGCGCACGCCGATCATGCCGACATGACCACGCTCCTCCCTGCCGTTTCCGAAACCGGTGATCCGCTGCTGCTGACGCCGGGTCCGCTCACCACCTCGGCCGCCGTCAAGCAGGTGATGGTCCACGACTGGGGGTCACGCGATCAGGGCTTCATCGCCATCAACAAGATGGTGCTGGAGAAAATCGTCGAGCTGGCGGGCGGGCAGGGCACGCACGTCACCGTGCCGGTCCAGGGCTCGGGGACATTCGCCGTCGAGGCGATGCTCACAAGCTTCGTTCCCAGGGCGGGCAAAGTGCTGATCGTTGCCAACGGCGCTTACGGTCAGCGCGCCAAGAAGATCGCCGAGATCGCCGGCCGGGCCGTCGCCGTCTACGAAACGCCCGAGGATACGCCGCCCGATCTCGCCGCCCTCGACACGCTTCTGGCGAACGACAAGGCGATCACGCATGTCTTTGCCGTCCATTGCGAGACCACCTCCGGCATTCTCAATCCGATCGAGGAGATCGCGGCGCTGGTGGCAAAGCGCGGTCGCCGGTTGCTTGTCGACTCGATGAGCGCCTTCGGTGCACTCGAGATCGATGCGCGAAGGGTCCGCTACGATGCGCTCGCCGCGTCGTCCAACAAGTGTCTCGAGGGCGTGCCGGGACTGGGCTTTGTCGTCTGCCGCCGCGAAGCGCTGGCGGAATGCAAAGGCAACGCCACGACGCTGGTGCTCGATCTCTTCGATCAGGCCGAGGGCTTCGCCAAAACCGGGCAGTATCGTTTCACGCCGCCGATCCACGTCATCGTGGCGCTCGGCAAGGCGATCGAGGAGCATGCGGCCGAGGGCGGTGTCGCGGGCCGTGGCCGGCGTTATCGCGAGAACGCGAAGGTCTTGATCGATGGCATGCTGGGGATGGGTTTTCGCACCTTGCTGCCGGATCGGCTGCAGGCGCCGATCATCGTCACCTTCCACATGCCGACCGATCCCAAGTTCGTTTTCCAGCGCTTCTATGACGGCTTGAAGGATCGCGGCTACGTCATTTACCCGGGCAAGCTTACTGTCGCCGATTCGTTTCGCATGGGCTGCATCGGCAGGCTCTATCCGGATCACATGAGGGGTGCGCTCGCCGCCGTGCGCGAGGTGCTGGACGAGATGCGGGTCACCAATGGTGGGCCGGCGCTGGCGGCAGAGTAGGGGAGAAAGACATGGCGCCCGATAGCGTTAACCTCATCGGCAGCGTGACAGTGAACGGCCGCAGCTACCGGCTGCCGCAGCGCCCGACCGTTGTCGTATGCATCGACGGTTCCGAGCCCGGCTACATCGAACGCACGGCGGAGGCCGGCCGCGCCCCGTGGTTTGCCAAGGTACTGAAGGGCGGCACCAATCTCCTTGCCGACTGCGTCGTGCCGAGCTTCACCAATCCGAATAATCTTTCGATCGTAACCGGCCAGCCGCCGTCGGTGCACGGCATCAGCGGCAACTACTTCCTCGATCCCGAGACCGGGAAAGAGGTGATGATGAACGACCCGAAATTCCTGCGGGTCGAGACGTTGTTCCCGTCGCTCCAGCGCGCGGGCTGCCGTATCGCCGTGGTCACCGCCAAGGACAAGCTGCGCGGACTGCTCGGCAAGGACCTCGCGCTGGCGCCTGGTAAGGCCTGCAGCTTCTCCTCGGAGAAATCCGACAAGGCCAACCTCACGGAGAACGGCATCGAGGGTGTGAACGCGCTGGTCGGCCTGCCGGTGCCGGATGTCTACAGTGCCGGCCTGTCGGAGTTCGTCTTTGCTGCCGGCGTCAGGCTGATGGAGCGCGAACGCCCGGAGATCATGTATCTCTCGACCACCGACTACAT
>SXGR01084208.1_pt1 | contig 10908 bp, 8 predicted proteins | sample 3174711 | NCBI WGS metagenome assembly SXGR01 (sample SAMN11356860, study PRJNA531348) | freshwater metagenome | isolation source: freshwater sample F1-60 | place: China: Fuxian Lake, Yuxi | collected 2017-12-25 | reverse complement strand
GGATCGCGCAGGTAGGCCAGATAGAGCTGGCCGGTTCTGCCTTCGCGTATGCCGGGTGGGTCTTCGCAGGCAGTGCCGCCATTGGCGATGCCTGCTGCATGCCAGGCATTGGCAGCAGCGGGGCTGGCTGCGGCGAAACCAAAGGTACTGCCATTGCCGCTACCGGCAGGATTGCCGTCGAGCGGCTTGGTCACTCCAAATATTCCGGTTTTTGTCACCCAGAAACAGCGACCTTTTTCATCAATTGTCCCGGGTTCATGCCCGAGTGCGCCCAGAATTGCATCGTAGAATTTTTTTGATTTCTGCACGTCGTTCGTGCCAAGCATGATGTGACTGAACATGTGGATTCCTTAGAGATTCGATTTGCTACGCGGGATTGCGGCGGTAGTCTCGCACGATCTGGCACAGTCAGCCAGCGCCAGTTTCGCCGCCTCCAATGCCTGCTTGTCCTGGACCGAGGACTGCATTGAGAAGCGAACCTGATTATAGACTTGCAGAAAATTTCGCGTCGCTGCAATCCGGCCTGCGCTCCATTCTGCAGGCAGGTTTTGCGCGTAGGTACTCGCTGTCCAGGCGGTATTCTCCGGCAACTGCGACACGGTAAGGAAACGTTGCCAGAGTTTTTGCCACTGTCGCGAGTGCTGATTGGATTGCAACTGCGTGCCGCGAATCCGTCTGTACTCACGAACGAACAGAAACGCGAGTATGGCCAGGCCACCCCAGGCAATCAGGTTTGCCGTCAATTCATCAGCAAGTATTCGATCCAGCAGCAATTGCCAGCTTCCGGCCAGCGCGTGATACCACACACTCAACTGCGCGGACTGATAACCGTTGAAGAATCCGAAAATGGCTGGCGGCGTGGGATCAATGGTATGCCAGTAGCCATTCGCATCCTGCCACTCCACCCAACTGTGGGCATCACGCTCTCTGACCAGCCAGAGATCAGGAGTCAGTTGTTCATGAATCACATAGCCGCCGACAAGGCGGCTGGGGATACCATTGGCGCGCAACGCCAGTGTGGTCGCTGTGGCAAACCAGAAACAGTAGGCCCCTTTGTCGTTGAGAAAGAAATCGTGGAAGGGTTTCTGTGGATCGAAATTGGTTTCCAGCAAATAGGGCATCCTTTGAAAATGCGCTAACACATTATCTACGGTTCCCTGCGGACTGGTTCCAGCAAAGCTGGCACTCTTGGCCTGAAGTTCGTCGTCCCAGAGTGCAGGCAACCGCAAATAGGTCGGGTTAAGCGTTTCCGGTACTGGGCTCTGCACTGCCTCCAGTTGCCAGCGCCGATCCGCTCCGCGCTCGAACGCAGGTAGCCAGATATCCGCAGCATTGCGAGTCATTCCCGCAAAGCGACCGACAACATGACTGGTCCCTGGCGTGGCGAAAATAAAGTTGTCGCTGGTCAGGCTAAAAATGGTCAGTGTGTCGGCATAAGGCAGTGTGCTCCGAGCCTGGTGGTTCGGAATCGGATAGCGGTATTCACCACCAGGCAGCACTTCGGCATCTTGTGTGGTGAGTGTTTGCAGTGGTTGTTCGACTGCCTGCCAGGCCAGATCTTCATCCAATATTGCCAGACGACTTCCAGCCAGATATTTGTTTGGCGGCGCAGCGGCCTGCACGCGCATGACCGCCCGCGTGGAAGGTCGCAGAAATACGGATGCTCGCAGTTGCTGATTAGGCGAGAAACCGGTTGGCGTGAAATTGCTGGAGCGTGGGAAAAGATCACCGAGCGCGCCGATGATTGGGCCTTGACCAGCGCCGAGGCCAAGCTGCAGCAAGGGCACAACGATCAGCAGTGGGGCCAGCAGTGCAGCGCGAGTGAACAAATCCGCGCAGCGCTCCGCGAAGAGAGCCAGGCAGGCAATCAGCAGACCCGCGCTCGCAACGAGCGGAAATGCCACACCAAAAACAGTAATTACAGTGGCTTCAGGTGGTGACATCAGCAACAGAATCAAGACTCCCCACACAATGATGCTCTGGCCGTCGCGCTCCACAGGCGCCTGCGCAACCGGAGCATTTCTGGTGGGTTTCGCCAAATGCAGCCAGAGCAGGTAAGTGAGCATGCTCAGCAGGAAGCCTGCCCCCAGACCGTTGTCCTGCGGCCATGATCCATCAACTGCCCAGTCTTCAAGTACCTGATTGCCGACAAATATGCCTGTAACGAATAGCACAAAGAGCAAACCCCAGGTTGGACGTTCCACCTGCACCAGCCTGGTGAGCCCCAGCATACTGAAACCCACACCGAGCCAGGTCACAATCGGCAACTCCATTGACAAGCCAAGGTGGAGCGATAGCAGACAGAGGAAGAGTGTGAGGAACGCCTTGCTGGTGGAAATCATGCGACCACCTCTTGCGGCTTTGCCTTCGGTGTTGGCATGGACTTCGCGATTTTGCCGGGCAGCTGAATTTCAATGTATTGGCTGCCGACAGGCAATGTACCTTGGTCGAGCGGGCTTTCTGCGATGAGGAATACCAGGACGAGGATGCCATCGCGCTGCCAACGCTCAACCAGGACTCGAGTCTCATTGGTCCAGCGCCCCACAACTAATATATGGATGCCGTTTGCGGCCAGAGCTTTGTCTGGCAGGGAGCTGCCGATGCTGGTGCAGGCTCGTTGCGGTCTGACTGCGGCGATATGCTGATAGAACTGCAGGATATTATCGAGCTTGTGCCATTGTCTGCCGAGGGCAATCGCGGCCAGATTGAAACCCTCGTTCTGCGCCGACAAGCCGATTTCCACGGCGAGAGCCAGGCGTGCGTCCAGTGCTGATTCGTCGCGCGGGCGGCGCTGCCAGCGTTCAAAATCTTGCAGGGTCAGGTCCACTATCAGGTGTACCTGGTCGCGCCGGATCTCATCGGCGCCCTCAAATACCTTGCTCATGGGTTTGCCCTGTCGGGAGCTGGCGCGCTGATCCAGTCGGCGCAGGGAATCTCCAGTTTGGTATTGCCTGGAGTAGGCGTATTCCAGTGAAGGACCCTTGCGCGCATTGTCGGTGCCGAGCGTCATTCGTTTGCTGGCCAGATCCGCGATGCGGCGCAGAGAGGGAACATTGACGGGCAACGTCGCTGGCAACACATTGACTTTGCAAGGCACGTCCAGGCGCTGGGTGAATCGCGTCAGAAAGAAAGGGAAATAGCTTTGCACGGCAATTCCAGACAGCTCCAGCACACCACGCTTTTGCGGTTCGAACTCCACCGTCATGGTAGTACTGTGATTGCTGGCAAGCGCGAGCTGGTGCGGACGTCTCCACTCCTGCGGCCAGTGTCCGAACGGAACCACCATTTCCCTCACCGAAAAATTATGCAGAGTGCGACTGCCGTGATTGGTCACCCTGATTCGGGATACACAGGCCTGCCCGGCGCTGGCATACGCAGGAGTATCTCTGTGCACTGAAACCCGTGGTCGATACACGTAGCCGAGCAGCGCGCTCCACGCCAGTAATCCCAAACTGACCGCCGCGGAGGCCAGCAGGAAGTCGCTATTGGTTTGATAACTGAACAGGAAGATCAGCAAGGAGCCTGTCAGGATGATTTTGCCCGTGCGGGTGAGGGCATCGTAGAACCAGCGGCGATAGATTCTGGTCAGGTAACGCGCGGACCGCTCGCGAATTCGCGGTACTGCGCGCAAATTCATGAACCAGCGCGCCTCTCGCCACCAGTGCAGCAAAATCACTTCATCAGCAACGCGCAGTGGGCGGTCAGCCAGTTCATTCATTGCCATAATCTATCCAAGGTGACCCTGACCACAAAGCTACCAGACCCTGAAAGTACTATCTTGGTACCGGAATTTTCTTGATCAGGTTTTGCAGGATTTCATGTGCCTGCTTGCTGTCATTGTCCCGGCCGTGGCGAGGTAATACCCGGTGATCCCATACCGGTGGAATCAACCGCTGCACGTCTTCCGCGATTACCTGACGTCTGCCCTGTACCAATGCGTAAGCCTTGCAGGCGATTGCCAGATGCATTGATCCGCGCGGAGAGATGCCAAGCTTGATTGCCGGGTCGACACGGCTGGCTCGGGAAATCTCGATAATGTAGCGCGCCAGATCATCGTGCAGGAAAACCGCATCGCTGGCCGCTCGCAGCGCACTTACCGATTCCCGGTTCAACACCGCCGCCGGGTGGTGCCGCACAGCATCGCCATAACCATTTAACAGATGCAGTTCAGCTGCCTCATCTGGATAGCCAAGACTGATCGACGTGAGAAAGCGATCCAGCTGTGCTTCGGGCAGCGGATTCGTGCTGTCGAAATCAATCGGGTTCTGGGTGGCGATAACGGTGAATAAATCCGAAAGGGGATAGTTCTGGCCATCAGCCGCCACAAAGCCCTCTTCCATCGCCTGCAGAAATGCCGATTGACTGCGAGTTGGGGCGCGATTGATCTCATCGGCAAGGAGAAAATCAGTGAAGATTGGTCCGGGAGAAAACGTGAATTTGCCATCGGTCGCGTTATAGACACTGCCCCCGAGAATGTCGGCGGGCAGAATATCATTGGTAAACTGGATGCGACTGAATTCAAGACCGAGTACCTGCGCCATACTCTTCGCCAGCGTAGTTTTACCAACGCCGGGAACGTCCACTAACAACACATGTCCTCTGGCAATCACGCTCGCGAGCAGCAGTTCAATCACGAAATCATTGCCGAGCCAGTGCTTGGCCAGCGACTGGTGGGCTAACTTGAGGAGCGACAAATACTCACTGATGTCATCCGATTTTTCTTGCGAAGATAAGTTCATGAAGCGTTCCGTTAAGTGACAGCAACTGCAGGGTCCGGCGCGAGCAACAAGGCCAGAAAATGACAGCGATTGCAAAATTCGAACAGCAAAGCGGCTGCCAAAGAGTTACCCTATATCGAGATGGATTTTACAGGAATCTCTGTTCTTTGATACCCGACCCTACACAGCATGTATTCAAGCAATTAAGCATGGCGCTGGCTGCACTGGGTTTCTGTGCCGGAATATTGCTTGGCTACGGAGTACTTAACGGCGATGACGAGGGCAGGGTCAATCTGCTGTTTCTATTATTGCTGTTCGCATTCGTTCCAGTAGTCGGGCTGGTTTTGAGCCTGATTCTGATACTGAAAGGCGGTGGCAAAGGGCTTGCTGGCTTGATCCTGGCACTGCCAATGTGGCCCCCTCATCTCGTGCGCCATGTGCCCGGCGCAGGCCGCTTTCGGGAGGGCAATCTTTGGTTGTTTTACCAGACGCAGATTGTCAGCATGAGTTTTTCTTGCGGCTGCCTGCTCCTCTATTTGCTGCTTCTGTTAGGCAGTGATATCAGCTTTGTCTGGCGCAGTACCCTGCTGGAGCCTGCAAACTTGCTGCCAACCCTCGAAGTTCTCGCCCTGCCCTGGCAGTTCTGGTCAGCAGCCCAACCTTCGCTTGAGTTGATCGAGAGCACCCGCGATTTTCGTCTGGATGATCGCGCTGCGACGCAGGCTGTGGTTGGCCTGTGGTGGCAATACATTCTTGCCGCCCAGGTCACTTACAACCTGCTGCCCCGAGCACTGATGTTGCTGGTGGCGCGCAGGGTTTACTTGCGCAGAGCGGAGCTGGCAGGTGGAGATAGCAAGGCAACGGTGAATGCCTTGAATCCGGCCTCGAATTCTGCCAGCACTGTGTCTGCGGAGCTGGCAGCACTCAGCACTACAGTAACCGCCCCATATGTCCTGCTGGATTGGGCAGACGCACCGGCAATTTGTCACCAACAGATTCAGGACCAACTCGGTAGCCCAGCAAAAATCCGGAAATTGGCTCCCTCGTCAGGGTCCCTGCTTGAAGTAACTGACTCATCACAATCGATAGTGGTGCTGGTGAAAAGCTGGGAACCGCCATTGGGAGAACTGGCAGACGTGCTGGCAGAAATTCAAGCAGGTATTCAAGCCCAGCGCACTGCCGCACTGCTGCCTCTGGACTGGAACAGGACGGGCATCTTCCAGCCTACCGCGGCGCATCTGGAGGAATGGCGCCGTTTTGCTGCCACGCTGCCTGACTGGCAGGTTATCCGATTGCCGGAAATTCCAGGGCAAGCTGCTGCGGGACAGGTTACTCCAGAGAGGCAGCCGCGATGATTCCTGCCTTCGCCGTCGTCGGACATCCCAATAAGGGAAAATCCTCGATCGTGAGCACTATCGCCCAGAATGACAGTGTGGCGATTTCGCCACGCAGTGGCACCACACGGGAAGTGCACAGCTACGACATCGGGATAGGGAACGCCCGGTTTACACTGATCGACACACCGGGATTTCAGCGCCCGACCAGGGCTCTGGCGTGGTTGCAACAGCACGCGCCCGCCGCTGACCGCCGTCGCGATACCGTCGCGCAGTTTATCAATGATGCAGAATGCCAGCGCCAGTTTCCCGAAGAGGTCATGTTACTAAAACCAATCATGGCGGGTGCGGCGATTCTTTATGTGGTGGATGGATCACGACCCTACGGTACCGAGTACGAGGCCGAGATGGAAATTCTGCGCTGGACAGGCCAGGCCAGCATGGCGCTGATCAACCCCATCGAGAACGAGGACCATGTACATAGCTGGCAACAAGCATTGGCGCAATATTTCAAACTGGTGCGGGTGTTCAACGCCATGCAGGCAGATTTCGAAAAGTTGGTAGCCATCCTGGATGCGTTTTCCCATATCCGCGAAGAATGGCGAGAGTCTCTGGCTGCCATTGTCGATGAATATCGCAGGCAGCGCGCCATGCAGCTGGATGACTCTGCCGTATTGCTGCAAAATATGCTTATCGAGCTTTGCACCTATCAGGTGTCGCAGAAAGTGCCAAGCGAGACTCTGGCCAGAGGACTGAAACCGATTCTGCAACAAAAATATTTCGACGCAATGCGCAATATCGAAAAGCAGGGTCATGAAGCGCTGAAAAGCATGTACCGCTATCATCATCTCGAAAGCACGATTGCTGATTTGCCTCTGGACGAAAACCTGTTCGATACGGAAAAGTGGATCGTGTGGGGCCTCAATCGCAAACAACTCACCATTGCAGCCACAATCGCTGGGGCCGCTACGGGTGTGGTGGTGGACGTGGCACTCGCTGGCCACAGCCTGATGCTCGGCGCAATCGGTGGAGGGATGCTTGGCGCAGGCAGTGCCTGGTTAGGTGCCGACAAGCTCGCCATATGGCGCTTGCGAGGATTGCCGCTTGGTGGTTACGAGGCGACACAGGGACCCATCAAGAACCGTAATTTCCCGTATGTCGTGCTCGGTCGGTTTCTCTATCTCGCCGATGCGCTGCGCAATCGCACCCATGCAAGACGGGAAAGACTGCAGATCAGGGAAGGGGATTTGACCGCGCGCATTAATCAATTGGATCGTCAGCAGCAAACGCAACTGCATCGGGCACTGGATCGATTGCGCCAGCAGAAGCCAGTGGATGACTTTGCCAACGTTCTGCGGATTTTACTTGGCAATCAGTAAAAATTTTCCAGTAGAGGCTCCGCTGCAGAATCAATTCGGAGTCAAACTAGACCGCGAGCAATTGCTGCAGCACTGAGCCGCAGTCAGCATTGATCTTGAGCTGGAAAAGATCGTCTGCCCGCGTTATGCCGGCATTGAGGCAAGCTATTGGGATGGCGTTTTCGGCGGCATAGCGGCAGAAACGATAGCCAGAAAACACCATTAATGAACTGCCAATGACCAGCAAGGCATCCGCTGCATCGATTGCAGCGGTGATCTGCGAAACTTTCTCGCGATTTACCGAGTCACCAAAAAATACCACATCGGGTTTGAGGACGCCGCCGCATTGCAGACACTCGGGGATGATGACTTGGTTGACGCAGTCATCTTTCACATCGGCATCACCGTCTGGCAACAATAGCGCTTCATGCTGAAGGTGCGGATTCAGTTTGGCCAATCGTTCTTGCATCTGCGCGCGCGGTGACTTCGCGAGACAACTCAGACAAATCACTTCGTCCAGCCGCCCATGCAAATCGACTACTCTTTGATGGCCAGCGCGCTGGTGCAGGCGATCGATATTCTGGGTTACCAGAAAATTGATCTTGTCATTCGCCTCCAGCTTCGCCAAAGCCAAATGAGCGACGTTAGGTTTGGCGTTGCTTACTGCTGGCCAGCCTGAATAGCTGCGCGCCCAGTAACGCTGGCGCGTGGCTTCATGCAGCAGAAAATCCCGATGCTGTATCGGCGCGTTGCGCGTCCAGGTTCCAGCGCTATCCCGATAGGTAGGAATCCCCGAAGCTGCACTGATACCTGCGCCGGTAAGTACCGCCAGATTGCGGTGCTCATCGATGAATGCAAGCAATCGCTCAATAGCGATTCCGAGCGGGAGCTCATCGGAATGCACTGCTGTGCTTTCCTGTTTCGTGGTGGTCATATGTGACAGCTATCGGTGACTCGGCATTTGCCTTGTGTGCTTGTTAAATGACATTTCTTTGTTACGTCTCCAGAGAACCCGTTTCACAATAATCCACTTATTTACTCACAATGACGTTAGCGCTAGAGTGATCATCCCGCTGCCATCCAACAAGAGGTCAGGCTCATGACACGCATAATACCCGGTTCGCTGCTATTTGTTCTTCTCGCCACTTCCTCGCAGGCGTTTGCACAGGACTTCGACGCCATTCAGATCACGACTATCCCCGTGCGCGACGGCATTTACATGCTGCAAGGTAGTGGTGGCAACATCGGTGTCTCGATTGGCGATGATGGCACCATGATAGTTGATGACCAGTTTGCACCGCTAACCGGCAAGATCGTCGCCGCCATCGGGGCATTGACTGACAAGCCGGTAAATTTCGTGGTGAACAGCCACTTTCATTACGACCACACCGACGGCAATACCAATTTCGGCAGGGCAGGGGCATACATCGTGGCGCAGGACAACAGTCGCAAGCGCATGGAAAGCACCCAGGTGTTGAGTGGCAGCGGTCGTGTGCAGGAACCCTACGAAGCAGCCGGCCTGCCGAAGATAACTTTCTTTGACGCCATGCGCTTCTATTTCAATGGCAATGCGGTTGACCTCGTGAATACCGGCAATGGACACACCGATGGTGATGCCCAGGTGTATTGGCGGGAAGCCAATGTCATCCACACCGGTGACATGTTCGTGCGCTACGGCCTGCCCTTTATCGACCGCGACAACGGCGGCACCGCCGATGGCATGATCGACGCGATCATGAACATCGCAAATATGATCAACGACGAAACCATCATCATCCCGGGCCATGGCCAGCTCGCTACCAGAGCAGACTTGTTAGCATATCATGACATGCTTGTCGTCATTCGTGGTCGCCTTGTGCGCGCCAAAGTGCAGGGCTTGTCCGAGGCAGAGATGATTGCCACCAATCCGGCAGATGGTTATGCGCCCGCCAATGAAGGCACAACCGGATGGCTGCAACAGGCTTACGCGGAATACACATCCCGCTAAAAACAGATACAGGCTATCCGTTTCTGGTTAGCCAGTCGGCGTCAGCGTAAAAATCCGGTAGTGCTACTCAATTTTTATGCTGACCCGTTTATGCTGACACCCAATTGCCAGCTCGTTTTCACTCCCTCTGTCTCCGTAAAAGGTGCGTCATGAATTTTCTCAAGGTTTTTGTTCTCGGTTTGTTCGTGTTCCCTGCAAGTGTTTTGGCCCAAACCGCCGGCGCACCCAAAGCGCCAACTGACAGCGCCATGGACTTTTCCCTTGCAGAGATGCAGCAGGCGGCAAGTTACCTGGCGGAACAGGGAATTCCCACACGACGCCTGTTAGAGGGTGGAGTGTTCAGTGTGAATGTGCGGCATCTGGAAGGATCCGAAACCGCCCTGCAACATGGGCGTATTACGGAAGTGTGGGTGATTCAGGAAGGTTCAGGAATTCTCGCCACTGGCGGCACGATAGTAAATGCCGTGGCGGGTGCAGTCCCGGGTGATCTGAGCGGAAGTGCCATAGAAGGCGGGGTAGAGCGGGAGATCAAGGCAGGAGATCTCGTGTTCATCCCCACGGGTGTTCCACATGGCATCAAGCAATCGGACTCGATCACTTACCTGAACATACGCTTCGAGGCGAGAGAACCGGATCAGGAAAACTAGTATCGGGCGGATGGCATTCGTTTGCGCTTGTTGCGTTTCTGTTGCCTGTAAACAGACCTCGGGACTACGCAAGCCCGCCGCGCCATTGCCAGGAGCAGCTTTTATCCTGACATATTTTTTGGAGTACGGCAGGAATTACAGCAATCACTGGCTGGGTCGCATTCATGCGGAGTACACTCACCCGGATTTTCTTATACGCGGCAGCTTTTGCTGCCGCGTCAATGGCGCGACACAGGGATTTGTCGCCGCTGGCGAAGCCAGCGCCAGGCTCTGGAAGGCGAGCAAATCGACGCATTTGCGCTGACTAAAAGAGCCGTGCGGACAAACAGGGCAGGACGACATGATTGTCCAACGGGTTAACAGTAAATAAGAATAATTAATATGACCGGATTACTTTCGCGAGAGCGCATCATTGCCCCACCGGGCTACAACCGCTGGAAGGTACCGCTGGCCTCGGTTGCCATCCATCTGTGCATCGGTTCTGTGTATGCATGGAGTATCTACAATCCTTCACTGACCCGTGTTTACGGTGTCGTCACCAGTTCTGGCGACGACTGGAGTCTCAGCGAAGTGGTCTGGGTATTCACAGTTGCCATTGTCTTTCTCGGACTTGCCGCGGCCTTCGCGGGCAAGTGGCTGGAAGCCGTCGGTCCGCGCAAGGTGGGAGTCGTCGCCGCCTGTTGTTGGGGTGGCGGATATCTGGTTGGCGCAGTCGGCATCTACACGCACCAATTGTGGTTGTTATACCTCGGATACGGTGTCATCGGCGGCTGCGGCCTGGGCCTCGGTTATGTCTCGCCGGTCAGCACGCTGATACGGTGGTTTCCCGATCGGCGTGGCATGGCGGCGGGCATGGCAATCATG
>SXGR01530026.1_pt1 | contig 10909 bp, 10 predicted proteins | sample 3174711 | NCBI WGS metagenome assembly SXGR01 (sample SAMN11356860, study PRJNA531348) | freshwater metagenome | isolation source: freshwater sample F1-60 | place: China: Fuxian Lake, Yuxi | collected 2017-12-25 | reverse complement strand
CCCGGCCGACGACTCCTTCAGCTCCGCCAGCTCACGCTCGAGCTTGGCCAGACGCTCGACGCTCGCGGGGTCGGTCTCCCTCCGAAGCGCCTCGCGCTCGATCTCGAGCTGGCGGATGCGACGGTCCACCTCATCGAGCTCGACCGGCATCGAGTCGATCTCCATCCAGTCCTACGCGAAGGACATCCACAACAGCGGGCGCCATCTATTGCGCATCATCGACGACATCCTGAATCTGGCGCGCATCGAGACGGGCCGGTACGAAATCGATCTCGAACCCGTCGCACTCGACGCGGTACTGCTCGATGCGCTTCAGGTCATGGCGCCGCGCCTGCGCGAGAAATCTCTTGTCGTGGAGAATGCGGTCGGCGACGGCGCGCCCAAGGCGATGGCCGACGAACGCGCCATGAAGCAGGTCGTCCTTCATGTGCTGGCCAACGCCCTGCGGTTCTCTCCGAACGCGGGCACCGTCCGCCTGATGCTCGACGACGGCGATCCCGACATTCTCGAACTCGGCATCGCCGATGAGGGGCCAGGCATCGACCCGTCGCGGATTTCGCGCCTGTTCACGCCGTTCCGGAAGGACGAACGGTCCGCGCAAGCATCGGGCGGACCCGGCCTCGGCCTGCCCGTCGCGGCGAAGCTCATGGACCTCATGGGCGGCTCCATCCGGATCGACAGCGCCCCCGACCGCGGCACGCGGGTCAATCTGCGGCTGGCCCGCGCCCGCTCGGCGTAGGCTTGGTGCCCGGCGCCATGCCGTAGTGGGCGGCAAGGACGGCCAGGGCGCCGATCACGATGCCCTTCGCGGTCTCCTGACGCAGCCATCCGCCCTCCTCCCGGCACCATTCCGCCACACTGCGGCCGAAGCCGAGCACGTGCCACGCCGCCCGTTCGCAAGGGCTGCCGGGCCCGCCCAAGGCGCGCTGCGCGGCCTGGATGCGACCTCGTGCGGACAAGGCCTCGGCGGCTGGGGCCGAAGGCGGTCCGTGCGGATGTTCGATCCGGGGGCGATCGATACGCAGGGCCCGAAGCGGATCGAGATGAGCCGCCCGGAAATCGGAGGCATACCGGTCGCCGCCGGCCCTCATCTCAGGCGAGATGGCGCCGCGGCGTTCCATCAGTTCCAGCCAGTCCAATGCCCGGTACGGGGCGCCGATAGCGCCGCGGGCATCCAAGGTCTGGCGTTCGGGCGGCACCACCGTCCCGTGCCGCAGCCGGGCGGGGAGCGGTCCCAATAGACCCTTGAACGTTGCCACTTTTTCTCGCTTGGGTGGCCTTCCAAGGTCGGGCCTTGCCGTAATTTCAGGCGATTCGCGGCTATCTCGGCTCTCGTCCATAGCCCACCTGTGTTTACTTCCCACTTAATATGGGATACATAACATCAAGTCCCGAAAGAGTCGAATCGTTTGATAGGATGTATCCCATGACCGAATCCCTCCCCCAACGCCTGGAGCGCCTCATGCACGAACGGGGCTTCAATCAGAAGTCGCTCGCGCTGAAGGCCGGGCTCAACGAGACCGCCGTGCGCGACATCCTCAAAGGGCGTTCCCGCCGGCCGCTCCACACGACGGTCATGGCGCTTGCGGTGGCGCTGGGCTGCGACGTGGCCGAGCTTTTGGGAACGGCCCGTGCCGCCGTGCCCCACGGCATGACGGTGATCCGGGAATTGGACCTGCGCGCGACCGCCGGCGGCAGCGGCAGCGCCATCGAGGTCCTCGAGGCGCAGGAAAGCGACGCGACGCGGGGGATTTACGGCTTCCCGGCGGGGAGTTTTCAGGAGACTTACGGAGCCGACGCCGAGAACGTGCGGATCGTCGAAGTGATCGGCGACAGTATGGTGCCGGCCCTCGCCTCCGGCGAGAAGGTGATGGTCAATATCGATGTCCGCAGGCCGTCCCCACCTGGGGTCTTCGTGGTGTGGGATGGTATGGGGATGGTCATCAAGCGCATTGAGTACGTGCCGGACACCGAACCGCCGCGCGTGCGGATCAGTTCGGACAATCCGCGTTACGCACCGTACGAGAGGGGCCTGGAAGAAGCCCACATTCTGGGCCGAATCGTCGGGCGCTGGGCGCGCATGTAGCGGGTGGCGGCCTTGGGCGGACGAGAGCGGAGCAAAACACACCGCCGCTACGACGGCCCGGTGCCTCGCGAGGACTGGTTGCGCGCGCGGACGCATGCCGCGCCGGGCACGCGGGCCGCAAGCGCCGAGGCGTGGCGCTGCGTCCGATTCTGGGCGCACGCTGCACGCCGGTCGAACCCGGATCCGGGGGAGCGCGCGCGTTGCCGGCACTGGCTCGCCCTCGTCCTCGGCAGCTGGCGTACGGCGCGTGCCGAGGAACGCGCCGCGCGCACGCGCGATTTATGGGCTGAGCACATGGCGCGCTTGGCCCAAGCGCCACCCGGGCTCGGCCATCTGACCCCCGTTCGTCGGCCGCATCCGACGGAATTCGGGCCCGTCGCGCATGCGGGGCCAGGAAACAGTCGTCGCACCGATTGAAGGGGCAGATGGCGCCGCGCGGCAATCTCGGCGCGCCGCAGAGATGGTGGGCCGAGCAAGGATTGAACTTGCGACCCCCTGTACGTCAAACAGGTGCTCTCCCGCTGAGCTATCGGCCCCACAGGCGGCACCATCTGCCGGTGAGGGCTCTAGCACCCCCGCCCTGGGCCTCGCAACCCCTGCGATCTCGGCGTCAGGAGGCCGTGGCGCGCGTATCGAGCAGGCGCTCCACCTTGGCCACCAACTCGCGTAGGTGGAACGGCTTGGAGAGAACACGCACGCCCGCGGGCGCCTTGAACCCCTGCGCCCGCACCGCAACGGCGGCGAACCCGGTGATAAAGACGACCCGAATTCCGGGGCGCTCCAAACACGCCCGGCGCGCGAGTTCGATGCCGTCGAGGCCCGGCATCACGATATCGGCGATGAGAAGGTCGATACCGACTTTCTGAAAGACGTCGTAGGCCTCGAGGCCGTCCGAGGCGCCAAAGACCCGATGGCCGGCCTTCTCGAGCCCGCGCTGGAGGAAGCGGCGGAGCACGTCGTCGTCTTCGGAAATAAGGATGCGCGCCATCTGGGGGCCCCTGGCGCGAGCCGTCGCGCGCCCGCGGGTCTACCAAGGCCGAATGAAGCAGCCATTAACGCTTGGGTGACGGATGGATCCACTCTGCCCGGGACCATGACAGGGCGCGCCAAATCCGTTAAACGAGCCAGATCATGGACGCCGCCGTATCCTTTGGCAGGACGGAGCCCAAGCTGGGCCCGCCGCCGTACGACGTCCTGGGGCCCGCCAAGGCGTCGGCCCCGGTCATCGTCGCCTCCCCCCATAGCGGGCGGGACTATCCGGCGGCCTTCCTGGCCGCCAGCCGGCTGGACCTGGCGGCCCTCCGGCGCTCCGAGGACTGCTATATCGACGAACTCTACGCCGCGGCCCCACGCTTGGGCCTCCCGCTCATTCGCGCGCGATTTCCGCGCACCTTCGTCGATCCCAACCGCGAACCCTTCGAACTCGATCCCGAGATGTTCGCGGACCGATTGCCGAGCTATGCCAATTGCGCCTCGCCCCGCGTCTCGGCGGGATTGGGGACGATTCCCCGCGTGGTGACGAACGGCGAGGAGATTTACGGCGTCAAATTGCGTCTCGCCGAGGCGCTCGAGCGGGTGCAGACGTTCTACCGGCCCTATCATGCGGCGCTGTCCGACCTTCTGGCGCGCGCGCAGGCGCGCTTCGGCTTGGCCCTCCTTCTCGATTGCCACTCGATGCCGTCCATCGGCGGCCCCATGGACCGCGACGCGGGACGTCGGCGCGTCGACTTCGTGCTGGGCGACTGCCACGGCGCCTCATGCGCGGCCGAATTCGTCGACGCGGCGGAGCAATTCCTCGCACAGCGCGGCTACCACGTGACGCGCAATATCCCCTATGCCGGAGGCTACACGACTCGCCACTACGGCCGGCCGCAGGAGCGCCGCCATACGCTTCAGATCGAGGTCAATCGCGGTCTCTACATGGACGAGGACAGCTTCGAACGCCTGCCTGCCTTCGATTCCCTGGCGGCCGATCTGGGCGCGCTGCTCGCGCACTTGACCGAGCGCGCCCGGCTGGCCGCCCGGCGATAGGCCGGGCCCTGTCGGCGGCTCAGATTCCATGTTCCGCCATGACCGCCGAGCGTGAGGCTCCGGTGACTGACTCAGAGGGCCGCTTCGCCGTACGCCGTGAAGGCGAAGCGGTCACGCTCGCCTTCGCCGGGCGATGGAACCTGACCGCAGTGGCGCGGCTCGACGGCGCGCTTCGCGCGCTCGACGTGCCGGGCGCCACGCGCGCGACGCTGGATCTGTCGGCCTTGGAAGCGCTCGACGCGTCGGGCGCGTGGGTCCTTCTGCGCACGCGCGCGGCGCTCGTCGCGCGCGGCGTCGACGCCAAGTTCGACGGTCTTCGCGACGAACATCGCACGCTCGTCGAGCGACTGACGACACCCGCCTCCGCACCGCCCGTCCTGCCGCACCGCCAACCGCCCTTCCTCGCGTTGCTCGCGCGCTTGGGCGCGGGCGCCAAGCGCGCCTACTCCGAATCCCTCGACATCGTGGGCTTCTTCGGATTGATCGTGGTGGCACTGTGGCGCTCGGTGCGCGCGCCTCAGCGGGTACGGCTGACCTCGGTGGTGACACACCTCGAACGCGCGGGATTGAACGCGCTCCCCATCGTCGGCCTCCTGTCGTTCCTCATCGGCGTGGTATTGGCCTATCAGGGCGTGGACCAGCTCCGAAATTTCGGCGCCGAGGCGTTCACGGTCAACTTGACGGGCATCTCCATTCTTAGGGAAATCGGCGTGCTCATGACGGCGATCCTTGTCGCCGGCCGCTCGGGCAGCGCGTTTACCGCCCAGATCGGCACCATGCGCGTGCGCGAGGAGGTGGACGCGCTGCGAACCCTCGGCCTCGATCCCATCGACGTCTTGGTCCTGCCCCGCATCCTGGCGCTGACGGCCGTGATGCCGCTCTTGGCGTTCTATGCGGATATCATCGGCCTGTTCGGCGCCGGCGTGGCGGCCATGCTGTTGCTCGACATGTCGCCCTTCCAATTCGTGACGCAGCTCCAGCAGGCCGTCGCAATCAAACATTTCTGGGCGGGTATCGTGAAGGCGCCGGTCTTCGGTTTCCTCATCGCGCTCGTCGGGTGCCGCTACGGTCTCAAAGTGAAGGGAAGCGCGGAGAACGTGGGACGCCGGACGACGCAATCGGTCGTCGAGGCGATTTTCCTGGTCATCGTCTTCGACGCCATCTTCTCCATCGCCTTTTCGCGGCTGGGCGTCTAACGATGGACGAAGCGATCCGCGTTACGAGCCTCAGGACCGAGATCGGCGGCGCTGTCATCCATGACGGCCTCGATCTCTCAGTGCGGAAGGGCGAGGTGATCGGCGTGGTGGGCGCTTCGGGCGCGGGCAAGTCCGTCCTCTTGCGCACCATCGTCGGTCTCAATCAGGCCGCCGCCGGCCGGATCGAGGTTCTGGGCCGACCGACGGCCGAGCTTGACGACGAGGGCTGGCGGGCCTTGCGCATGCGCATGGGCGTTCTGTTCCAGGACGGCGCGCTGTTCAGCTCGCTCACCGTCGGACAGAACATCCAAGTGCCGATGGAGGAGTTCCTCGATCTGCCCCAAACCCTCCGCGACGAATTGACCGCTATCAAGCTCGAGATGGTTGGCTTGAGCGCGGAGGCGGGGCGCAAGTTCCCCTCCGAACTGTCGGGCGGGATGCGCAAGCGGGCCGGCCTGGCCCGCGCCCTCGCCCTCGACCCGGAGCTCGTTTTCCTCGACGAACCCACCGCCGGCCTCGACCCCATCGCGGCCGCCGAGTTCGACGCGCTCATCCGCAGCCTCCAGCGCTCTCTGGGTCTGACGGTGTTCATGGTCACCCACGACCTGGACAGCCTCGTGGCCGTCTGCGACCGTATCGCGGTGCTTGTCGAACGCCGCGTCGTCGAGGGCCGTCTTGACGCCTTGCTCGCCCATCCCCATCCCTGGATTCAGTCGTATTTCCGCGGGCCGCGCGGCCGCGCGGCCATGAGGACTTAGGGCATGGAACAGCGCGCCAATCTCGTGCTCGTGGGCGGCTTCGTTCTCGTCCTGATCGCCGCGTTCGTCGCCTTTGTCCTGTGGCTCGGCAAGGCCGAGTTCGACCGCGAATTCGCCCACTACCGGATTCTGTTTCCTGGCGCGGTCACGGGGCTCAAGGAAGGCAATCCCGTGCGCTATCGCGGCGTGCCCGTGGGCTCCGTGAACGTGATCCGCATCAACCCCGACAATGTGGAAGAGGTCGAGGTCATCGTCCAAGTCTCGCGCGAAACCCCCATCAAGGAGGACGCCGAGGCCGCGCTCGAACTCCAGGGCATTACCGGCATTGCCTATATTCAAATCCTGGGCGGCACACACGGCGCACCGGTCCTGAAAACCGGCCGCGGGAAGGACATGGCGACGATCAAGGCCCGACCCTCGCAGCTTGAACGCGTCATCCAAAGCGCGCCCGAGCTCTTGAACCGCTTCATCGTTCTGGTCGACCGAGCGAACCTCTTGTTCGACGAGAAGAACCAGCAAGCCCTGGCCGACACGTTGCAGAACGTACGCAAATTGTCCGAGGCAGCCGGCAACAAGGCGCCGGAGGTGGAGCGCCTGCTTGCGGACAGTGCGGCCACGATGGCGGAGTTGCGCAAGGCTGCGACCTCGGTGGGCGCCCTGTCCGAAGACTTGCGCGGGGACGTGCGCAAGACCACCCAGGCCCTTCCCGGCGCGCTAGAAGATATCCGCAAGGCGGCGGCGGCCACCGCATCCTTGGCCACGCAGATCGACGGACTGGTCGCGGACAGCCGGGCGCCGCTCCGGGACTTCGCATCGACCGGGCTGACCGATCTTTCGCAACTCCTTCAGGACATGCGGCTGCTCATCGCCGGCCTGAGCCGCCTGACCTCCCGCATGGAGTCCGACCCGGCGCGATTCCTCTTCGGCGACATCAATCAGACGGGCGTGGAGGCACGATGAGCAGGACAGCCCTTCGCACCGCATCCGCAATCGGCATTGTGGCGCTTCTTATGGGATGTGTGGGCGCGCTCCCGGGCTCGGGCGCGCCGCCCAAGCTCTACGACCTTTCGCCAAAGAACACGTTCGATCCGGCTTTGCCCAAGGTCGCTTGGCAGGTCATCGTGCAGGAGCCCGTCGCCGCGGCGAGCATCGATACGAATCGAATCGCGGTCCGCCAGACACCGCTCACCATCGAGTACTACAAAGGAGTCGCCTGGGTCGACCGCGCACCGCGCATGGTCCAGACCCTCATCATCGAATCCTTCGAGAACACGGGAAAGATTTTGTCCGTCGGCCGCGAGGCGGTAGGCCTCAGAGCCGACTACCTGCTCAAGACCGAATTGCGCGAGTTCGAAGCCGAGACCGACAAGGCCGGAAAGCCCCAGGCCGTCGTTCGCATCAACGTGAAACTCGTCCGCATGCCCGACAGGGTCATCGTCGCCAACGAGACCTTCGAGGCGCGCCAGCCGGCCGATGCCGCCGGCATCGACGGAATCGTCGCAGCCTTCGACGACGCGTTGGGAAAGGTATTGAAACGAACGGTGGAATGGGCCTTGCGGCAGGCCGCGAGCCTGCCGCGCTCGGGCGCGCCCGCGTCGGGCGGCTAGGCGACCGAACGTCCCGCGATTGTCCGCGTAGGCGGAAAGTGCAGGCTGACGCGCGTGCCTGCGTCAACCTGGCTGTCGATGGTCAGCCGCCCTCCGTGCAGCTCCACCAGGAAACGGGTCAGGGACAGCCCGATTCCGGCGCCGTCATGCATGTGCGTTCGACCGTTTTCCAAGCGCATGAACGGAGTCAACGCCTTCTCGACGTCGTCCTCCGCGATTCCGATGCCCGAATCGGCGACCGTGATGGCAATCCCGCCATCCTCCATCCGCCTTGCAGACACCTCCACCCGCCCGTCGGTTGGCGTGAACTTGATCGCGTTCGACAACAAATTGAGGACCATTTGGCGGATACGCCGCTCATCGCCGTGAAGGCGGGGCAAGGCCGGTTCCACGGCCTGTGTCACGGTGATGCCGGCCTGTTCGGCCAAGCGAGTCAGCATCCGCGCGCAGATCTCGACGGTCTGTTTGATGCAGACATCCGCCTCCACCAAGTCGAGGTGCCCCACTTCGGCGCGCGATAGATCGAGGGTGTCGTTCACCAAATCCAGCATGTGCCGGGCGCTGCGATGGATGTGACCGGCGTACTCCCGATATCGCGGGTTGCCGAGTTCGCCATACGCCTCGCCCTCGACGATCTCTGAAAAGCCGACGATCGCGTTGAGGGGGGTTCTCAATTCGTGGCTCAGATTAGCGAGGAACTCGCTCTTGCTTCGGCCCGTACGCTCGAGCGAATCCTTGGTCTCACGAAGCGTGGACTCGCTCTCCACGAGCGCGGCATTGCGTTCCTGAAGCGTCCGCGCGTCATTCTCAATTCGGATTTGCAGGCGTTGCGCGCGCCGCAACAGAATCCAAAGCAAGACCGCCATGGCGAGAAAGGCGGCCACGACGCCGATTGTGGCCTCGCGCAACAGGCGTTCGCCCGGTAGGTCAGGCGACCACGCCAGCGCCCCTACGGCGGTGCCGTCCGGCGATTCGAGAACGACGTGGGTCGCCGGCATCGTCGCGCCCGGAGAGGCGGCGTGCAGGTCGGACAAACGATAGTCTGTCGACAATTGCGCGAGCAGCACATCGTCGAACGCGCGAGAGAGAATGAGAAGAGATCGGAGCCCTGTCTCGGGCTTGCGGTTGCCGATTCGCTCGGGCACGAACACGCTCACGCCGACGACGTGAACCCGGTCGCCCAAGCGGAGTCGGCCGGTGATCGCGATCGGCTCGTCGGCCGGCGCGGCGCGCGCGCGTTCGATCATGCCCTCCAGACCGCCGACGAAGAGCCGAAGCGGATCGGCCTGCACGGCCTTGCCTTCGATGAAGGCATGCAACGTGTTGTTTCGTCCGTCGAGCACGAAGGCCGTCGACATTTCTAGCGTCTCGTAGGCATAGGTGCCGATATTGTCGTCGGCGAACGCCGAATGGCGCTCAATCACGAGCTTCTGGAACGCGGCGTCCCACCAAGTGTAGTCCTTGGCAAACTTGCCGATGCTGCGTTCTTGCGCGGCCACGACGGAGCGGGCCGTGTGGATGGCGCTCTCGATCGCCACCTTGTCGATGGCGCGCCCCGCGGTCGACAGAACGGCAAGGATCGCCACGCCGCTGACCAACAGGATGAGCGCAGCGGGCAACATGACCTGCCGCGCCGCCCGTTCCAGTCGCGAATGGGAGTGCAATTCCACTGATCGCCCCGACGACCGAAGCGGCCGGCCGTATTGTCGAATGCCAATACCCAATTTAGCCGGACTTTCCAAATCCGCCGAGTTCATTCTATCGGCGACGGAGATGCGGAAGAAACTCTTACGTATTCGCTAAAAACCGAAGGGAAGGCACTCCGCCGCACCATGTGGCGGGGTAACGTTCGTGGCTATAGTTGGCATTCCTCAAGCGAAGAAGACACCCAATGCGAACGACTCGCCCCGAACTTCGCGGCTCCTTCGGGGCCGTCGCGTCCAATCATTGGCTGGCGTCGCAAAGCGGCATGGCCATGCTGGAACGCGATGGCAACGCCTTCGATGCGGTCGTGGCGGCGGGCCTCGTGCTCCAGGTGGTCGAGCCGCACCAGAACGGCCTCGGCGGCGATTTGCCGGTCATCGCACACGATGCGAAGGCCCGCCGCACCTTCGTCCTCTGCGGCCAAGGCCCGGCGCCGGCACAGGCCTCCATCGGCGCCTATAGGAATTTGGGCGTGGAGACGATTCCCGGCACCGGCCTCTTGGCAGCCGTCGTGCCCGGCGCGTTCGATGCATGGATGGTGCTTCTGCGCGATCATGGGGCGCTTCGCCTTCGCGACGTGATGGAGCCTGCGATTCACTACGCGCGCCACGGCTACGTGGTGACGCCGGCGCTCTCCTTCTACATCGACCAGGTCGCGACCCTCTTGTCCTCGGCCTGGCCAAGTTCGGCGGCGATCTATCTGTCCAATGGTCGGGCGCCCACGGCCGGAACCATCCATCGAAACACAGCGTTGGCGGCCACATATGAGCAACTGCTTCGGGAAGGCGAAGCCGCCGGGCTCGCGCGCGAGTCCCAGATCGAGGGTGCACGCCGCGCCTTCTACCGTGGCTTCGTCGCCGAAGAGATCGCGCGCTATTGCGCCTCGGTCGATGTTCCCGATTCGACCGGCCGCGCCCATCGCGGTTTCCTGTCGGGTGACGACATGGCTGCATACGGTGCGACCTATGAGGAGCCCGTCGGCTACGACTACCACGGCTACACCGTCCTCAAGACGGGTCCGTGGGGACAGGGCCCGGCGTGCCTGCAGACGCTCGCCTTGCTGAAGGGCTTCGACATCGCCGCCATGGCGCCATCGGGTGCCGAGTTCATCCACACGCTGACCGAGTGCCTGAAACTGGCGCTCGCCGACCGGGAGGCTCACTACGGCGACACCGACGGCGCGCGCAAGGCGCTGACGACCCTCCTCTCCGACCCGTACAACGACGAACGCCGGCGCTTGGTCGGCCGCGAGGCCTCCCGAGACCTTCGCCCCGGCGCCATCGGTGCAAACCCACCCCGCCTCCCCCGTCATTTTTCAAGTTCCGCCAACGGCAACGCCGCGGCCCGCATGGGCGAAGGGGAACCCAACGCACTCCGCTTGGGTGCCTCCGATACCGTCAACGTGAACGCGGTCGACCGGCACGGCAATCTGGTTGCCTGCATGCCGAGCGGCGGTTGGCTGCAAAGCTCCCCCGTCATCCCGGCACTTGGGTTCTGCCTCAGCACGCGCGCCCAGATGTTCTGGCT
>SXGR01051117.1_pt1 | contig 10909 bp, 7 predicted proteins | sample 3174711 | NCBI WGS metagenome assembly SXGR01 (sample SAMN11356860, study PRJNA531348) | freshwater metagenome | isolation source: freshwater sample F1-60 | place: China: Fuxian Lake, Yuxi | collected 2017-12-25 | reverse complement strand
GAGTGGTCGAACGGCGGTCGTCCACACTGGGATGTCCCCTACCTCACGATCGATCCCGCCGACATCGGCCGGGAGTACCGCGAGGTCATCCGGGTCAACAGCCAGTCCGGCAAGGGAGGTGTCGCCTACCTCCTGGAGAGCGAGTTCGGGATCGAGCTGCCCAAGGAACTGCAGCGGGAGTTCGGGCCGATCGCCAACGACTGGGTCGACGCCCTCGGTCGTGAGGTGAAGGGCGAGGAGCTGCGCGGGTTGTTCTGGCGCGAGTACATCGAGCCGAACTCGCCGTGGGAACTGCACCATTTCCATGCCGACGGTGTGGAGAAGGTCTTCCGCTGCCGCGCCTCGGTCCGTCACAACGGCAAGGAATCCATGATGTCGGGCGAGGGCAACGGACCGATCGCCGCCTTCGTGGCCGCGCTGGTCAGTGCCGGAGCGCCGGCCTTCGAGGTCGTCTCGTTCAAACAACACGCCCTCAGCGCCGGCACCGAAGCGAGCGCCATCGCCTACATCCAGATCCGTACCACCGACGGACAGGCCCGCTGGGGCGCCGGAGTCGACACCAACATCCAGCTGGCCTCGATGAAGGCGGTCCTGAGCGCGCTTAATCGACTTCAGTCTCCCGCTGCGAAGTCCGCAGGCGGCAAACCCTAGACAGGCTCGCACACTGTCGGACCGATCGCACCGGGCCGCTAACGGGTGAACTCCAGCCACCCGAAGCGTTCAGGCGTGTGGAAGCTGCCCGAGAGCAGCGGGTTCGAGGCCAGGAACGCACGGTTCGCACGATCGATGCGATAGAGGTTCGCCCGCCACCGGGTCCCAGCAACCGGACGCGTCCCGCTCAAGGACTCGAGCGGGATCCGCGCCTCGCACCGCCAGACCCTCTTGCGTCGGTCGACCCGGACCTTCCAGTCCATGCCGCTGGTCCACGGGAAGTCGAAGTCCGGACGGCGGATCCGGAGGTCGAGACCTTCGTTGTTCGGGGACCACTCGTACTCCGTGTACTCGGTCAGTCTCGCAGGATCCGGGGCGCAGAAGAACTCCACGACATCGCGATCCCAGAGCGAGGCTCCCTTTTCCAGGCGTTCGCCTGCGCGGGCCCTGCCGAAATCGGTCAGGACCGTGAACGGACATTCGTAGGAGAGGTACAGGAAGCGGTCGGACCACAATGCACGGCAGGTGGTGCTCATCTCCGCCCGCACCCGTCCATCGACCGATTCCTGCTCCAGCGGAAAAGGTTCCGCCAAAGCCCATTCCCGGTCGCTGAGACGTCCATCGGGTCGAAAGTCACGGTCGATCCGCTTCGCCCGGAGGATCGTGGACGGCAGGGACCTCACGAGGAGACGTCGGGCATTGTCGAAGTAGATCTTCCGAAGGACCGACGGAGGCAATCCGATCGAACTGATCGTCCAGTCCCCCTGGATGGGCGTCATGTGCGGCCAGTCCCGGTCGTGGGTCTCCAGCCACCGCCATTGCTTCTCGAAGAATGCAACGGCCTCGTCATCGGTGGGCCGTTCCCCGTCCCCCGAGGAACCCAGGATGAGCCGGTCATAGACCTGGAAGTCGGTCGCGAACAGGATGCGATCCTGGTGCTTGGTGAACAGCGCCCGCGTCCGCGCGGGGTCCTGTCGACCGAGCTCCGGGATCCGCGCCGCGAGGTCGGCAAACATGTTGGGGTGGGCGTCGAGTTGGTGATCCACCCAGTCCAGGTCCTCCGCGTTGTTGGCGAAGTGGACACAGACGAAGGTCGTGTCCGGGTGTCGGGTGATGACCCGCTCGAGTGCCGCGAGGAGTTCGGTCCGGGAGGGGAACTGGTTGGGATCGCCGAACCACCAGTTCCTGTGGTCCTTCAGCTCCTTCCACCGCTCGTTCTGCTGGGTGTAGGGCAGCCAGAAGGCGCGCGGGTCGGCAACGTGGACGCTCACCGGCAGCCCCAGTTCGCCGCAGCGACGCCAGACCCCATCGAGCTTCGGGTCGTCGATCCGGATCAGCCGACCGGATCCATCCCTGAGAAACAGACCGAGCCGCTTGAACTCCTTCAGTCCCGAGGCCCCGAGGGCATGGGCGCGTTCGACCTGCTGGACGGCCCGCTCGCCGAAGTCCGGCGCATCCCATCCGGCGTAGTCGAGATTGAAGTGGAGCACCGCACGGCCCGGCGCAATGCGGTCGGTGAGGGCACGGGTCCGCTCGAAAGCGGAGGTCTCGCCGGGCTTGGACGTGACCGTCCCGCCACTGAGGTTCACGCCGACCCCGACCCCGACCCGGTCCATGATGCGCAGCCATCGCTGCAGACGTTCCTCGGTCCCTTCAACGTGCTGGTGGAGATCGATGACCCGGCGCTCCCGGCGCCACTGGTCTGGCAGGGATCGGTCCACTCTATCTACCGCCATCAGCGCGACAGTGCCGACGGACAAGGCGGAAAGGACCCAGGCGGCCCGATGCATAAAGCCCGTGATGCACGACGGAGCCGTCGAGGAGTCCTTCCAGGGAATCATGAGGCGGATGCTAGGATCCGATCCCTCGCCGGGAAGGTCAAAAGCCGGGCTCCACCTCAGTCGCGATGCTCCCGATGACACGCCGTACAGCTCTCGCCGAGACTACCGACAAGCCCTTCAAGACGCTGGACTGATGGCGGCCCCGGATTCGCGGTCTCGTCGAGCAACGCCTTGGCTCGTTCCTCGGACACCGCATGACGCCGACGGTAGTCTGCAGACAGACGCTGCGTCGCCTCCTGTCGTCCGAGTTCATGCAGGGATTCCCAGAGCTGCAGAGCATCCTGGTGTAGGGTGGTGGTGACATCGCCGGGAACGGGCTTCCAGGAACGCCGTTGCCATGCCCTGAGGCGACTCCAGTGGACATCGATGACGACCATCGCCATCACCCGAGCCGGAACGACCGTGGTCTCGGGCAACTCCCCGGCCGCCTCGACCTGCTCGGGGTCGGGACACCGAAACTGTCGCACGACACCGTAAAGACCTGGGTAGTTCGTGGACGTGCCCGCCTGGCGCATCCAGGCCATGGCCTGTTCCGACGACCAACCCTCGCGGGCCATGGCCATCACCGCCACGGCGGCAGGCCCGCGATGCTGTCCGTGATGGCAATGGACGTAGAGGGGCGTCGGCAGCTCCGCGATGGCTTTCACCAACTGAGCCACCCGCTGAGTGGCGATACCGTCGTAACCGATGGGCAGGTGGACGTACCGGAGTCCGTGCCGCTGGGCGGCGACAGGATCCGGGCGTGCACCATCCACACTGACGAGGGTGCGGACGCCCATCCGCGCAAGTTCGTGGAATGCGGCATCACCCCCAGGTTGGGCACCGGAGTAGATGCGCGGTGTGACCCGGAAGACTGCGTGGGCCTTTTGCGTCTCCACAGGTGCCGGGCCACGGGGAATCCCAGGCTTCTCGCTGCCCGTCGCAGGCCCCGACACCACAATCAGGAACGCAATGATCAGGAACCCCCTCATGCGTTCCAGGACACTGACCGGCCGGGTTTCAGGACCACGCGCAGAGCGACTCGACGTGGGCGGCCGACCCATCCCGGAGCCAACCGTCAAGCTGGGCCTGGTCCTTGAGCTGCTGGCCCCGGCTACGAGGCACGACCACGAAGCGCGAGTCCAGTTCGGGCACCGCGGTGAGATCCCCCCAGAGCTTCTCGAACTGCGCCACCGGGAAGACGTCCTCCTGCCCATGCCCCCACCGCTTCTTCACATCCTTCAACGTGATGTAGGTGGGAACCCGTGCGGCAAGGTCCCGGATCGCCGCAAGGATCCTCTCGCCGTTGGACTCGGGCTCGAGGAGATCCCGACGTGCGAGCCCCATCGACGCGAGGAACGGATCGATGTGGATCCAGGTCGTCATCGAGTTGTAGTAGCTCAACCGGAACTCATCCTCCTCGCGAGGCATGGAAAGACCCTCGACGAGGCGGGGTCGTCCATTCACCCGGGCGAGACCACCACCCCGATCCTCCAGACGACGGGTGATGACCTCGAACGTCAGACACGCACCGCTGGAGTGATGGTGTCCGAGCATCGAGGGATCCACATCCGCTCCCAGGGTGTCGATGTTGTGGAGCATCAGGTGCTGGAGATCGGGATGCTCCCGGAGGAGACGTCCGAGGACACCGTTCCGGAGAAGGTTCGGGATCTCGAAGAAGTGCCCCACCGGATGCAGACACTGCATCGGGAGGTTGTCGGTGTAGTCGCCCCCCTCACCCGCACCACGGGCCCAACCGATGAGGGCTGCCCGGAGACTGTCCCGAACCTTCTGCTGCTGGACGTCGAGCACCTGCTGCGGCATCTCCTCCCATTGGAACCGGAGGTCCCGTTCGGTTGGGATCATCCTCAGACCCACACTGCGCCCCGGCGACAGGAGGACGGGACCTTCGTAGCCGTAGTTCCCGACGCGTCCGAGAAACCGGGTCGTGGGTTCGTGTGTCGCGTAGCTGGTGGTGAAGACGTGTGGGATCGGCCGACCGAACTGCCGCGAGATCCGACGTGACTTTGCGAGATGGGTTTCAAGGAAGGTCCGGTGGTGTCCTCCCAGCTTGGCATACGGATGTAGCGCCTTGCAGGTTCCGGCGCCCCCAGTCCACCGCGACCCCGCGCCGGCGGCCAGGGTCACGACCGCGACGGCACCGGAACGCAGCAGGGACTCACCCTTTCGAAGCAAAGCACCTCCGGCATCAGACCTGAGCGGGTCGGATACGTCGCCCGGTTCGACATCCTCGATCCGGGTGTCCGATCGGAGCCGGTTCTGGGCCAGTCCGATCCGACCCTCGCGGAGTTCCGCCCGGATGCGCTCATGCTGGGCCCGATCGAACCCATGTTCCCCGAGCAGCGCCTGGAGCGGCGTGGCGCCCGCCTGCTCTTCCCGCCCCTTGGGCAGCAGGACGTCGAACAACGTCTGCACCATGCCCCGGAGCTCCGGACGCGTCCGGGACGCGGCACCGAGCTTGTCGAGTTCCGCCCGGCGCACCGGCGGGAGATCGCGCCGATCCGCCCTTAGCAATGCTGGAACGGTGAGCGCGTAATATCCGGGGGGCATCAGGGCTTCGGAACCTCCGAGCAGCTCGGCGAAGGTCCCGTTTTCGTTGATGGCGTAGTCGAACACCACGGGATCCATCGCGAAGGGCAGTGCATGCTGCAGTTCCCGCTTGGTCGTGAGCATGATGTCCTGGAGACGCTTCTGGGCCTCGGCCTTCCGGTTGGGGGCAAAGATGAAGCCCATGCCGCCACCCGACATGCCGCCCAGCATCCAGAACCCCCAGAAGTCGGACCCGAACTCCTGCTCACACCGGGCGATCAGGGTCTCGGTGAAGGCGTTCGAAGCCCACGGGATGATGGTCTGCAGCGGCTTCCGGAAATTGCGGGTCGTCGCGGCGCCCAACGCTCGGATGTCCCCCCGACGCAGCGCGGCGATAACATCGTCCAGGACACCCAGCGCCTCCTGACGCCCCACCCACTCGGAGGCGCTGCGGAGGAGGTACTTCTCGGTCACCATCTCGAGGATGGGACCCACGTTCTGGGCCATGCCACCATGGACGACCACCAGCGAGTCCATGAGAGCCCGACGAGCCGACTCGGGGATCTCGTCGCGGGAGAACACATGGTGGGTCGGCATCAGCCGTCCGCGGGAGATGCCGGATTCCGGATCGGATTCCGAGGCTGCCACACCCGTGATGAGCTTGATGCCCGGCCAGACGCCCCCGGAGTCCTGCCAGCCGCCACCGGATCCTCCAAGCCACTCGCCGAGGAGCGCACGGGCGAGGACGATGCGACGATCAGACTCAGAGAGAGGCCCGGTCAGCCCCCGGTCCGCAGCCGCCCCCGAACCCCCAACCTCCTCGCCAGTGGTCTGCCCCGTGGCCCGCATGCAGACGCTGATGAGCGACCCGAGCAGGTTGGTGCTGACTGCCAAACGGGAACCCTTCGGGATGTCGTTGACGCACGAGACGATCTCGAGCCCCCGTCCAGGTCCCACGACCTGTTCCAGAAGGTCAGGAAGCGTATGGCCGGAACCCTCGATTCCAGGCGGGACGATGCCCGAGGCGATCACCGCCGCCTTCAGGAGTCCGAGGTAATCCCGCGCGAAATCGAAGACGTCCCCGAGCGAGGTCAGGTCGGCCGTAGCCCCCAGGTCCACCGAGGTGAGGCGCAGCACCGGTTCATCCAGCACCCGTAGCCAGGCACTGACCGGAGGACGCGGGGCGGGGTCGCGTCCATGAACCCCAAGATCGACCGAGATATTCAGGACCTTCGCGCCCTCCGGATAGTCCATCCCAAGGAAGAAGATGTCGGACCAGGCCGAATGGGTGAGGTCCATGCGGACCGGGGTCTGCTCACGGAGGATCGGGTAGGTTCCGTCGGAGCTGGGCTCGAGGAGCTCGCGTCGGATCCGCAGGGGCTGGTCGCCCGGGTGGCCCATGCGGAACATCCACTGGTTGCCCCGCACGGTGCGGACGCTGCGGCGGACCTGGTCGGCCAGGGTCTGGAAGGCCAGGCGGTGGTAGGCGGCGGCAAGGGCGGAGCACAGCCCGTCGCTGGGCCCCCGCTCCGACTGAATCCGCATGAAAGTGTCGATGGCCTCCTCGAAACGACGTCCCAGCAGGTGGTGAAACCCCTGGAACGGCACCAGCGGACCGGAGGCCTCCTCAAGTTTCCCTGGGAGGTGGAACCGGTAGACCGCATAGAGGAAGAACAGGGCGCGGACCCGCTCATAGAGGTTGTCGGCCTTGCGACGAAACGCGTCGAGCTCCCTGGCCGTTTCAAGAAGCTCATCGCGGGAAGCCTCGCGACACCGGTCATCGAGGGCCTGGTCACGGATCTTCGGATCCGTCGACGTGATGAAATGCAGGAGGCTTTCCATAGCGTTCAACTCAATCAGGCCGCATCCGGGAGCATCCCGTCAACGCGGTTGGACGGGGGTGTCGGTGTCGTCCTGTCCTCGTCCTACGCCACCCGGCTCGTGGCTCTTGCCTCGTGCGCATCTTTCGGGAGACTCCCTGCTCGTGAATCGAAGCCAATTCCTGCGCCATCTCACCGTACTCGCTGGGGCCACCATCGCTGGCTGTGCCACCGGGGGCAGCCGCAAGCCCGGACCGACGCTGCGAGCCCTCACCTACAATATCCACCACGGGGAGGGGCTGGACGGACAACTCGATCTGATCCGGATTGCCCAGACCATCAAGGACTCGGGGGCCGATCTGGTCGCCCTCCAGGAGGTCGATCGGGGTGCTGATCGGACCGGGCGCCGTGACCTGCTCAATGAGATCGCCCACCACACTGGCCTGACCCCGTTGTTTGGGAAAAACATCTCTCTCCAGGGTGGAGAATATGGCAATGCGATCCTGAGTCGCTTTCCGATCCAGAAGTCCTCGAACCTCCTCTATCGCGCCGTGGGCGGCGGTGAGCAGCGGGGACTACTCCAGGCCGTGGTCGATGTCGACGGTCACCCCGTCGTGTTCTGCTCGACCCATTTGGACCACCGGTCCGACGACGCCACGCGCAGGGCGTGCATCCCTGAGATCCTGAAGGCGGCGGAATCCCACAAGGGTCTGCCATTCATCCTGGAGGGCGACTTCAACGACCAGCCCGGGAGTCGGTTCGATGTCGAGATGAACACCCACTTCAAGGACGCGTGGCGTCTGGCGGGCATCAGCGGTGGCGGCACCTACCCGACCAACCATCCCGATCGCCGGATCGACTTCATCTGGATTCAGGGGCCCGTCAAGGCCCTCGCCGCCGAGGTAAGATCGGGGGATGGCTCGGACCACCTGCCGCTGCTCGCGACGCTCCAGCTAACCTGAGCCGGTGAGCCAGACGGCACGTCACGGATTTCACCGATTCGCATACTTCAGGGATTGTTCGGTGGAGGGCTGATTCTCGCAGGTGCCCTGACTGCCTATTGGCATTTCGGGTTCAATGCAAATTGGATAGTCGGGTCGCTCTTCTCGGTGGGCGCTTTGGCTACTGGCCTGGTGGCGGAGATTCGGAGCAGGCGTGCTTTACGCACCTATTGGGAGCGGCCATGCACTGGCATTCGCTGGCGTCGCAGATTCCCGGAAACTCCGAAACAGCAGATTCGGGAGTTTCTGGGCCAATTCATCGAAGCCTTCGGATTCCATGACTGCAGGAGGCTTTGTTTCCGTCCTGAGGATAAGGTGATGGACGTGTACCGTTCCATTCACCCCCCGGGCGACATCGTTGACTCGATGGAATTGGAATCCTTCTGCTGCTCGCTTCGAAAGCATTACGGCGTTGATGTCGAAGCCTCGTGGCGTGAGGAAATCACCCTGGGGGAAATCTACGAGCGCATCCACACCGTGGCCTAAAAGGCATCCAGAACCGTAACCACGGAAGAATCCCCCGAGGAGGTCTAGGACGAATCGAGTGTTGGTGGAGGGTTCAAGGTTCGGGGCCAGGTCATCGATTGTGGAGAGTCCAGGCTTGGTGACGATGTGAATCCGATTGCTGCGTTTGCCGAGGGATACGGACGGATACGGGGCCCGTGGGACGGATACGGGGCCAGGTCATTTGTCAGATGGTTCGGGCTTGGGGTCAGGTCCTCAGCCCCTCAGCCCGGTGCTCGGCAATTCTTGCCTTGTTCCTGATGGGGTCATTCATCATCAGGGGTGGAACGAGATATCCCTTCATGAACGAGAACGAGAACTTGAGCCGTGAATCCCCAGACCCTCGCTATGGTTCGTGGAAGTTCATTGAGGAAATCACGATTGAGGACCTGGTCGCGAATCCCGTTTGGGGTTGGTGCATGACACTTGGCCTGCCCGACGAGGAGGATGGTCCCATCGGCGGAAATGAGGGTTCCATGCGACCGCTTTTGGGATGCAGTGAGGTCCCGCTTGAGAAGACGGCCCTCCCCCTGATTCTTCTGAAAATTGAAGGGACGGATCTCTATGCGTCGGGGCTCTTTGATATCAAAGACCACTCTCTGGATGCCTTGGGGATCCAGGATTCGACCCCTGACCTATTGATCGATCTGTGCCCGAATCCCCCAATCTATGTGGCAGTTCCGAAAATTCTCGGCATCGGAGGAGTGCGTTTCCAAGAAACCGAAAGAGGAGCCCGAACGGCGAAGAGGACGAATTGATCCTTCAAATTCCTTGTGCCTCGACGTTTAGGGTCAGGTCCTCTTTCCGATGACGGTTGTGGCTCGATCGCTTCACGGCGTGGAGGCCCCTCACTGCCATCTCCTCGGCAGGTTTGGATAATCCAAAAAGCTGAGCCAGGACACCGTCTCAGCGTCCCAACCCTGTTTTGAAGACGGGGCGGCATGGGTCGACACGAGCCCGCCCAGATCGTCCGTGGTGAAGCAATCGCGGTTGTTGTCTTCTGATTCGGGACTGGCCAGCCCCTGGCCGGTTCCAGTTCACCCGGCTACCCGGACGCGTAGGTCGCGCAGGCAGCTCAGTGCCAAGCCCGACACCCCTCGCACGGGTCGGGCGCCTGAAGTGCGCCGTGCGCCGAACCAGTCCCGATGTCGTTGGAACACCAAATCCACATACTCACGGCTCCCCAGGACCGCCCCATCCACCATGTAGCGGATCCTCAGCTTCAGGTACTCCGTGCGCGGCAGTTCGCCCCCCTCTGCCAACACCTTCAGCATTCGCTCCCGATCGAACCCCTTCCGAAGCGGACGGCCTTGCTCATCGGTCCCCTCCCGTTCCTCCCCCTGCCGGAACAGCCATTTCCGGTACTCTGTCAGTACCGCGTCGACCCCGACACCCAAGACCCCTGCGAGCCCCCTCTGGGCCGAGGCATTGGACGCCACCGCCTCGGCATACCCACACCAGCGGTAGTCCTTGGGATCCTTCGCCAGACCTGCCCGGATCGGGTTCAGGTCGATGTAGGCCGCCACGGTGGCCAAGGCTGGACTGTTCCCCTCCACCAGGGTGCTTCGGAATCGTCCCTCCCAGAGGGTTCCCTCACGGTTGTGGACCCGGTTGAACCACTGGCTGAAGCGCTGCTTGAGCAGTTTCATGAACTGGCTCAGATCGTACATCTGGACCCACAGTCGCTGTCGCAGTTCCTCCACCGGTTCCTCCTGACCGGCAGCGCGGAACCGATCGACCATCTGCTGGGCAGCGACTCCGGACAAGGCGCTGCTGCTGAGGTGGTTCAACCGCTCGATCAAGGCCTCGATGGGTGGTGGAGTAGCGGGCTTCTTGGGCACCCTGATGAGGAGGTGGAAGTGGTTGGAGAGGATGCACCAGGTGAGGACCTCCACCCCGCAGAAGGCGGCGTATTCCTGCAGCAGGGTGCGGAACATCTCCCGTTCCCGGTCCTCGAAGGCATGACGCTTCTCCACGACACGGGAGACGCAGTGGTAACAGCCGGCCTCCTCGTCGGGAGCAGCCTTGAATCGCGGTATTCGCATGTCCAGCACTCCACCACGGCCATTGCCTCCTGCGCCATGCCCAGCCCATCCCTAAATCTAGGGATAGATGACCTGGCCCCGAATCCTCCTCCCGAGCGACGCAATGGGGCTGCCGCATACCGGCCCAGAGCGACGCTCTGGGACCGCAGCCCCCATCATTCTCCACGGTCTGAAGGACCGGATGCATCCAACCGAATATCCCTGGATCAGTCTCAAACATCCCGATCGCGGCCCTCCTCCAGAGCGCGGCACCTGTTCCGATTGGAACGTCCAGGGGTTCATCCTGGGCTGGTATGTGGGGCCCCGTTGGGACGTGTCGACCGGGTTGAGGGATAGGGACATGGGATGGCTCGCTCTCCGCGGCAGTACCCCGTCACAACCCACCCGTGCAGGACCCTGGGTCTTGCGCACGCTCTGGGCCTGGGGAGAATTCGGTGCCAGGTCATTCGTCCATCCGTTGTGGGCTTGGGGTCAGGTCCTCAGTCTGGTGCGCGAGCTTGGAAACCCGGCCAGGTCCT
>SXGR01001699.1_pt1 | contig 10911 bp, 8 predicted proteins | sample 3174711 | NCBI WGS metagenome assembly SXGR01 (sample SAMN11356860, study PRJNA531348) | freshwater metagenome | isolation source: freshwater sample F1-60 | place: China: Fuxian Lake, Yuxi | collected 2017-12-25 | reverse complement strand
TCGGCGCGGGGCGAGCGATGGCACCGGGCGCGCGGCGAGACCGACAAGCCGTGGCTCGGGTTCGCGCGCGGCGGGCTCGACCGAGAGCGGCGCGGACAGCGCGGGGAGCGCGGGCCACGGCCCCGGCGCGGACACCGGTCGCGTCGTCGCCTACACCGACGGCGCGTGCTCGGGAAATCCGGGGCCGGCCGGGCTTGGCGTGGTGCTCTTGCGCGAGGGGCGACAGCTCGAATTGAGCGAATACCTCGGCGTCGCGACGAACAACATCGCCGAGCTCACGGCCGTGATGCGCGCCCTCGAAGCGCTCGACGAGACGACGCCCGCGTCTATCTACACGGACAGCCAATACACGATCGGCGTCGTCCAGAAGGGATGGAAGGCGAAGGCGAACGCCGAGCTCATCGCCGAGCTCAAGCAGCTGTTCGCGCGGCGCCGCGCCACCTTGTTCTACGTCCGCGGTCACGCCGGCCATCCCTTGAACGAGCGCGCCGACGAGCTGGCGCGGGCTGCCGTCACTCGCCGCGGGAGCGAGCGCCGCGAGCGCTGAATTGCCGCGTGCCACCATCCGCGTGAGCAAGCGCACGGGCGAGCTTGAGAGTGAGTGCTCCGAGCCCGGGGCGGCAGCGCGCAATTGCGGGCCAGCCCTGAGCCCCGAGCTGCGACGCGCCCGTGCGTCGTCGCTGCGCGCGACCGGAATCCCGGGGCGATCTGGTAGGCTCCTCCCCCATGACGGGCCCGCTCCTGCGCCGCCGGCCGATCGTGCTCTGCGTCCTCGATGGCGTGGGCGAGCGCGCCGAGTTCGTGAACAACGGAGTCCGCGCGGCGCAAATGCCGGCCCTGGCGGCGCTGCGTCGCGACTACCCAACCACCTTGCTCCGGGCGAGCGGCCCAAGCGTCGGGCTCTCGGAGGGCGCGCCCGGGAGCTCGGAAGCCGGCTACCGCACGCTCGGCGCCGGACGCGCGGTCGAGTCCGTGAGCCTGCGGATCGATCGCGCGATCGCCGACCGCACGCTCGGTCGCAACGATGCCGTCGAGCAGCTCATGCGCCTGGCCAAGTACGACGGCGCGGCGCTGCACCTCTTCGCGCTGCTGTCGGAGTCGCGCGCGCACGCGTCCCTCGACCACCTCACGGCCATGCTCGAGATCGCGAGCTTTCACGAGCTCGACGTCGTCGTGCACGCGGTGCTCGACGGGCGCGACGGGCCACGCAGGAGCGCCTTCTCGCTGCTCGACAAGCTCTCGCTCGCCTTGGACAGCCGCGCCACGCTCGGAACCCTCTCGGGCCGGCGTTACGCGATGGACGGCGACGGGCACTGGGACCGCGTCTACCGCGCCTACCACGCCATCGTGCGCGATCCCGTCCTCGGTCCCACCGCGCCGCGCGCCGAGTCCGCCTACGAGGCCCTCGAACAGACCTACGCGAGCGGCCTCTCGGACGACGAGCTCGTGCCGGTGCGCATCGGCAACTACGAGGGGCTGCGCGGGAGCTTCGTGTGCGATTTCAGTGCGCCCGAGCCTGCCTGGGGGTGGACTAGCGAGGCCGCCGGGTTCGCGCTCAACACGCACCCCGGCGGGCTCCGGCAGCTGACCCAGATGCTCACCCGCCAGCGCATTCCCGACGAGATCGCCACGGATCTCTTGAGCGATCGCGGCCGGCCCGTGCTTGCCTTCCGCGAGCACTGCTTTGCCACGCTCACGACGTACGACCCCTGGCTAGAGCATGTGCCCGCGGCATTTTCCGACCCGCCGTCCGACGGGTCGCTGCTCCTGACGCTCGCCCGCGCGGGTCGATCGCACCACGCGTTTGGAGAGACCGAGCGTCGCTTCGACCTGGACGCGTTTTTCGCGAACGGCGCGGACGAGCGGATCGTGAACAACGGGCGCCAAACTCTCGTGCCCTCCCCGCGCCTCGTCGAGAGCCACCTCGAGCGGCCGTCCATGAGCGCGCCGGCCGTCGCCAGGGAAGCCTGCGCCTCGGTCACGTCGGACGGCATGGACTTTCTCCTCGTCAGCCTCGCCAACGCCGACGTCCTCGCCGGTCTCGGCGATCGGGAAACGACGATCCGCGCGCTCGAGGCCGTCGATGCGGCGCTCGGCGAGCTCGTGAACGCCGCGAAGAGCGCGGGGGCCACGCTGCTCGTCACCGCGTCGCACGGCAACGCCGAGCAGCTCACCGACGATCGGGACCGCCCGAGCGGCGCCGCCACCGCGAACCCCGTGCCGTTCATCTTGGTCGACGACGACCGCATCGGAACACGGCTCGCCGTCGAAGGCTCGCTCGCGGACGTTGCGCCGACGATCCTTGCGCTCAGCGGCGTCGAGACGCCGGCCGCGATGACCGGGCGCTCCCTCCTCGAGCGGTCCTGATGGACACGCCGCAAAGCCTCGGTCCGTTCGAGATCCTCTCGACGGTGGCGAGCGACACCCACACCCTCACTCTGCGCGCACGCAAGGGGCCACTCGCCCCGTCCGTGCTGCTGCGAATTGCGCGTCCCGGCATCGCCAACGCGACGGCCGTCGCGAGCCTGCTCGAGCGCGAGGCCGAACGTTATTTCTCGCTGTGCCATCGGGCGCTGCCGACCGTGATCGAGGTCGCCGAGCTCGACGGCTCGATGGCGCTGGTGCTCGTCGACCGGGGTGGCGTTCGGCTCGACACCTTGCTCGCGCGCGTTGGCCAACTCGAGCTTGGTGCCGCCGTCGCCATCGCCGTCGAGCTTGCCGGGGCCCTTGGCGCCTTTCACAAAAAGGGCGCCGTTTTTGCGGCGATCCGCGCGTCGGAGGTCGAGCTGACGGACGGCGGCGGCGTCTACCTTCACGGGGCCGGCGACCTCGGCCCGGTTCCCGGAGTGCGTAGCGCGCTCACGGCGCCGGAGCACCTCGCGCCCGAGCAAGTCGTCGGCGAGCTGCCCGACGCGCGAAGCGATGTATTTCTCTTGGGCACGTTGCTGTACCGATGTCTGGCAGGCCGCGGTCCGTTCGACGGCGACGGAGACGGGCTCAGCCAGAGGTTGCGTCACCGTCCACACACGCCGCTCGCGCTCGCTCTTGGCGGACCCGGGCGCACGCTCGAGCACATCGTCGACCGATGCCTGGCCAAACGCCCCGCCGATCGCTTCGCCGACATGGCGTCGGTCGGCGCGCGGCTCACGCAGGTTCTTCGAAGCGCGACCTCGCTCCCGACCGATCAGCTCGTCGCGCGCGCGCTTGCCGACGCTGGACTCGGCGAGCCCTATGCGGCGCCTCTCGATCCCGGTGCCGACCGTTGTGCCGCTCGCAGCCCCTCGCGACCAGCGCTGCTCGCCGCGGCAGGCGTTGCGGCGACCGTCGCGATCGGCCTCGCGCTCGCGCTCGGTCTCGGCGACAGCAGCGGATCTGCGGGTGAAGGGCCGCGCGGCCTCGTCGAGCAACCGGCGCGCCTCAGGGTCTTGGCCCGCCCCTGGGCCGAGGTGCACGTCGATGGCAAACACGTCGAGACCACGCCGTTTGCACGCGCGCTCGAGCTGACGCCGGGCCGCCACACCATCGTCATGCACCACCCGAACGCACCCGATGAGCTTCGCGGAATCGAGGTGAGCGCGGGCCAGACACTGCTTCTCGACGTCGAGATGGGCGTCGCGCGCCCGCGGCCCGCAGCGAGCGCGGCGGCCCGCGCCGCGGTGGACGATCCCTGAACGACCGCAGCCCGCACGCTCCGAGCACCGCCCGTCCGTCATGGCCGACCGCTCCCGTTCGTCCGCGCGGCCGCTGACCCGTCCGGTGCAGCGGGACCCGCCGGCGCATCGACCACGAGGAGCGGAGCGAGCCGCGCGAGCGTCTTCGGCCCGAAGCCGCGCACCCGCAAAAGGTCGCGGAGCGAGCGGAAACCGCCCTTGCGTTGGCGAAGCTCGACGATCGCCTCCGCGCGCTTTTGGCCGATCCCAGGAAGCTTCACGAGGTCGGGCACCGACGCGCGGTTCAGTACCGTGCGCCCGTCGGCCAGGACGCCTGGCTCCCCGTTCGAGGCGGTCTGGACGACGACCGCGCTCGCGCAGGGCATGGGAGACGAGGCAGCGACGGCCGGGGCGCTCGCCGACGGAAGAGCGAGGGCGTCGGTTGCCGCGAGCGCGACGCGTCGGTCGGCGGAGCGCGCGGGCTCGGCGAAGGCGACCATGCTCCGCATGCCCACGTGGGCGAGCCCCGCAAGACACGCCGCCCAGGCTGCCGCCCTGCCGACGATCCGCCACCAACCCCACCCCGCCACCTTGGACCCCATCGAGACGACGCGCTTCATCGGAGCGGCGTATTGCGAACGCCGTGCCGGCGCGCGCTCGATGCGAACTCCGCGTGATTTGCGGCGTTTTCTTACGTTGTCGGGCGCTTCCTAGGTGGCGGCCGCCGGCGGAAGGGTGGCGGGCCGCCAGGCTGATTTATCTATGCACGCGCCGGCTTGTCCGCGACGCGCCGAGCGGTACGATGGGGAGGCACTCGGAGCCGCCATGCACCCATGCCTCAACCGTCGTTCGTTCCTCGTCGGTGGAGCCGCTGCCGTCGGCACGCTGGCAGCATCGCCCCTGCCGGCAAGCGGCGCGGGTTCGAAGAGCTGGTCCGCGCGACCGCCCGCGGGATTTTCGCGCCTTGCGCTACCGGGCAAGGTGGTCCGAGCCTACCGACGCGGGAGCCTCGGGGACGACGGGGCCACCCCGCGGGCCGACGCCGCGCGCGCGATGCTCGAGGCCGCGCTCGCGGAGCTGACCGGCAAGCCGACGCTCAAGGAAGCGCTCGGGACGCTCGTCTCGCCGACGGAACGGATCGCGATCAAGCCGAACGGCATCGCCGGTCGCAAGACGATGAAGATGGCGTCCAACGTGGAGGTCGTCGCCGCGCTCGCGCACGGGCTCGTGGAGCTCGGCGTCCCGCCCGACAACATCACGATCTTCGAGCAATACCGGGACTTTCTCTTCGCCACGCGCTGCATCGTCGACAAGAACACCATGGCCCCGGCGCCCACGCTGCCAGCAGGCGTCCGCCTCGCCGTGCACCTCAACAAGGGAGCCACGATGGATGCGATCGTCGTGGGCGGCGTCGCCACCAAATACGTCACGCCGTTCACCGACGCGACGGCGGTCATCAACGTCGGCCAGGTCAAAGACCACTCGATCTGCGGCTACACCGGCGCGATGAAGAACGTGACGCACGGCTGCAACATCAACCCGCACGACTTTCACGCCCACACCGCGAGTCCGCAGATCGCCCACCTTTACGCGCAAGAGGTGGTCAAGAGCCGCGTCGTCTTGCATGTCGCCGATGCGTACCAGGTCATCTACGACGACGGGCCGATCGACGTGAACCCGAAGCGCCGGGTCCCCCACGAGGCGCTCTACGCTGCCACCGATCCGGTGGCCCTCGACGTCATCGGATGCGAGGTCGTCGAGCGGTTGCGCAAAGACAACGGCCTGCCGACGCTCGCCCAGGTAGGCCGCGAGCCGAGCTACCTGCGGACGGCCGGCGAGCTGGGGCTCGGGATCTTCGAGCGCGCCGCCATCGCCCTGCGTGAGCTCAGGGTCTAGCGGGACGCCGGCCGAAACCGTCCGAGCCGCGACAGCCCGAGCTCTGGACCACCGGCACGACCGCGCCACCGACGCGCTCGGCTCGACTCCGCGTCGGACGCGGATCAACCCGCCTTGCAAATCGCGGACCTCCGCTCACCGTTGGTGTTAGAGTTCCTGCATCGAGAGGCCCCTCGGGCTCGACGCGAAGAACCAGGAGCGAGCGACGATGTCCATCGGCATGGGAATGAAGCTGCAGGTCAAGATGACCCAGCAGCTGGTGATGACGCCGCAGCTCGTGCAGGCCATCCGCCTGCTGCAACTCTCGCGCCTCGAGCTCGTCGACGAGGTACGCAAGGAGCTCGACGCCAACCCGCTGCTCCCGGACGACACCATTGAACCGAAGGAGCCGGGGCCAAAGCGCGAGCGCAGCGCAGAGGCCACCGAGGGCACGGTCCTCGAGCAGCCGGAGAAGCTCAAGACGCTGTCCGACACCGAGGGCGAGCCGCTACGGCAAGAACGGGACCAGAACCAAGAGATCGACTGGGCCAGCTACCTCGAGAATCAGCAGCTGCGCCAGCCGCTCGGCTCCACCCGCTCGGGTTTCGACGAGCTGCCGCCGATCGAGCAGAACCTCACGAAGCAGAGCAGCCTGAAGGACCACCTCCTGTGGCAGCTCCAGATGAGCGACTTCGTCGACACCGAGCGGCACTTCGCGCTGCTCGTCATCGGCAACCTCGACGAGAAGGGCTTCCTCGATCTCTCCGGTGGCGTCGGCCCCGACGAGCTCACGCTCTCGGACCTGACCCTCGACGATCTCGCGCGCGAGGCCGGGCTCGAGCTCGAGGACGCGGAAGAGCTGCTCGCGATGATTCAGCGCTTCGATCCGGTCGGCGTCGCGGCGCGCAGCCTGAAAGAGTGCCTCCTCGTGCAGGCCGAGGTGCTCGGCTACGACGAGACCGAGAAGCGCATCATCCGCGAACACTTGCACGACGTCGAACGCCGCAACCTCAACGCCATCGCCAAGGCCCTCGCGATCCCGATGGAAGAGGTGATCGACGCCGTTCAGGAGATTCAGAAGCTCGAGGGCGTCCCGGCGCGCAACTTCACCGAAGTCGACGACCGTTCGATTGCCATCACGCCGGACGTGTTCGTCGTCAAGGACGCCGACAGGTTCATCGTCACCGACAACGACCGCGGCATGCAGCGGCTCTACGTGAACGAGTCGCTCGTCAAGCGCATGCTCAAGGACCCCAAGGCGAAGGACTTCATCAGCGAGAAGCTTCGCAGCGCGCAGTGGCTCATCCGCGCCATCGAGCAGCGCCGACGCACGATCATCAAGGTCACCGAGTGCATCGTCGAGAAGCAGCGCGAGTTCCTGGACAAGGGCGTCGCGTACCTCAAGCCGATGATCCTTCGCGACGTGGCCGAGTCCGTGGGGATGCACGAGTCGACGATTTCGCGCGTGACGTCGAACAAGTACGTGCACACGCCGCAGGGGCTGTTCGAGCTGAAGTACTTCTTCAACTCGTCGATTTCGCGCGTTGGCGACGAGGACATCGCGTCCGAGAGCGTCAAGCAGGCGATACGCCAGCTCATCGGCGAGGAGGACAAGGGCCACCCGCTCAGCGATCAGGCCATCGTCAAGATGCTCAAGAACCAGAGCCACATTCGCATCGCCCGGCGCACGGTCGCAAAATACCGAGAAATGCTGGGGATCCTGTCCTCGGCCAAGCGCAAGAAGCTCTTCTAGCCGGCACGAGCGGCCCGTCGTGCGCCGAGCGCCGGCCGCGGGAGGCCCCGCCGAGCCACGACTCGCGACAAGCGGCGAGCCGCGGCACTAGGCTCGCCGCGGCTTTTGTGGTGTCGTTGGACCGAGTGGCGTTCCTTCGCCTCCGGATAAAGGTCGCATGAGACGCTTCGCCTTCTGTATTGCAGTGCTTCCGCTCGTCGCCTGCAGCTCGGGCGACACTCTGTTCGGTGACCGCGCGGCCACCGGCGGAGGGGGCGCCGACACGAGCGCGACATCGACGACCGGCGCGAGCGATGGTGGCGGAGCGGCGCAGGCGACCGGCCCCGGACAAGGCGGCGCCGCGAGCGCGAGCGGCGCGCAAAGCGGCAGCGGCGGAAGCGCCCCCGACGCTGGCGCACAGACCGGCAGCGGCAGCACGAGCGGCACGACCGCGAGCACCGGCAGCGGCGAGCCCGCCGCTGCGACCGGCGCGTCCACCGGATCGGGCGGCGCGTTGTGCACTCCGAAGGATGCCGATTCGCTCTGCGCGAAGTGCGCGAAAGAGGGGTGCTGCCAGGACCTCACCGCCTGCGTCACCGACATGGGCTGCGCCTGCTGGCTCGGGTGCACGCTCGACGGCAATCCCGGCTACCAATGCGATAAGAAGTGCAACACGTACGCGAACGGGAAGAAGATCTCGTTCGAGACGTGCACGAAGGTGCATTGCTGGCAGGCGTGCAACTGAGCGACACGAAGGGAATGCCGCACGAGGCCGTGAGCTCCGCGCAGCCGGTCACCGCGATGTTTTCGGCAGCCTGCTCGATGCGCGGATGATAAACCCCCCGCGCGATGTGGACCGCAGAGCGCCTCTTCCAGCGTTTCTTCTTACCGCTCTACCCTCACGGTCCCGACGGCGAGCTCGCGCGCGCCCGCACGACCGACGCGAACCCCGCGGGTAACCCGCGCATCCTCGCGCAGCTCGACGCCATCGCGGAAGCGTTTGCGGCGCTCGCGCCCGCGCGCCTTGACGCGCCCGAGCTCGCGCTCGACTTCAGCGACGCGTCGGTGCATCGCCTCGGTGCGGCGCTCACGCGCGCGCGGCGTGATGCGCTCATCGCTCCGGTAGCAGCCGTGGGCGAGGTGCCGCCCCTCGTCGAGGTCGTGACGCACGGCGCGGTGTACGTCGGCGCGTGCATCGTGAAGAACCACGGCGGCCGCTGGCAGGTGCGGAGCCCACTCTGGGAGTCACTCGTCGAGCTCGCGTCGCGCGCAGGCACGGGCAAGCTTGCGCTGTTTCAATGGTGGCTGAAGGCGCTCTCCGACGAAGAGGTGGACGACGCGCGGCTCGGCTCCCGCTACCGCTTGCACGTCGAGATCCCGACAGCCCGCCCGGAAGAGCTGCCCCTCATCGCGCGCGATCGGAAGATCCCGCGCCTCACGAAGGTGCGCTACGACAGCCTGCACCGCCATCTCAAGGCGCACCTGCCCGAGCTTCGCGACGTGGGCGCGAGCTTCCCGTCGCCCGAGCGCTTCGCCGAGCTCGACTTTCAGTGGCTCGACTTCCTGCTCCTCGGCGGCGGGCGCATGCTCCTGATGCACGGGCCGGCCTCGACAGGGGCGCATCTCTTCTGGCTCGACGCCAGCGGCTTCGCGGGCGCGGCGTATTTTCCGGCGGACGCGCTCACGGACCACGAGGTGAGCGTCTCGGGCGACACGCTCGCGATCGCCCTCCGCGTCCTCGGTCGCCAAGTCCGTCACGAGCTCTTGTGGTGGGGCCCAGGCCCAAGCGCGGTCCCGAGCTGACGGCACGTTGAGCTGGCTCGATCGTTCGGATAGGGTGCCATCGTGCTCGCGCCCGACGTGCGCTTCCAAGGATTCACCGGCCGCGATTGGCAGCGCGTCGTCGAGCTGTTCACGCCCGAACGCAAGGCGCGCACGTCACGCGAGCCCGAGCGCGGCGCGGGCGGCGTATTCGCGGTGCACGCGCGCGGCAAGCTGCGTAAACTCGTGCACTCGCGCGCGGGGCGGCTGCGACTCGACGATGCGGCTCGCGACTGGCCGCTCTCCGCGGCGGAGCTCGCACGACGGCACGACGCAAGCTGGGCGATCAAGCTCGAGAGCGGCGCGCTCGAGCATGTGTTCGAGCAGCTCGGCGCGCGCCTCGAGGAGCGACACGACCTGCTCGCGCAGTCGCTCACGCTGATCGCCCTCGTACGCGATGAGCTCACGCGCGGGACCATCGAGGTGTGGCCGGACCGCCTGAGGGACGTCCCGCTCCCCACGGTGGCGATGGTCGAGCGCACCCTCGACACGGTGTGCCCGGTCGGCAACACGATGTTGCTCGGGCTGTTCGAAGGCGATGAGCTGTGGACCAGCCTCGCGCTCCGGCGCGGCGCACGTGGCTTCGATCTCGTGCTCGGGCCCGAGGCGGTGCGCGGCGAGCTCGGGCTCTTGTCGGGCGACTTTCGGCGGGATCATCGGCATCTCGCGCGAGCGGTCGCTCACCTCGCCGGACCGCTCTCGCTCGGGTGCTACGCCGAGTGGCATACGTTCCGGGCGCTCGAGGTCGATCCCGCGCCGGGCGCGTGGGCGCTGGCGGTCGCGGTGCGCGATCTCGTGCTCCACCCGGTGCCGCCGGCGATGGCGGTTCCGCTCGGCCTCGACGCGGGGCGCGCGGCGTTTCAGGCGCTGCGCAGCGTCGTGACGCGCATCGACACGATGGGCGTGCTCGATCCCGCGTTCGCGCTCGTCCGCGACGTGGCGCTCGGGACGCGCGGTGCCGACACGATGCGCGGCTTCGACCCGCTCGAGATCTTGCGCAAGCTCCTCACCCGCGAGCGCTGACTCACTCGCGACGGGATCAGTCGAAGAACGGCCGGCCGCTCTTCGCAGCCTCGACGAGCGCCTTTGCGGGCGCAAAGCGAATCCCGAACCTCTGCTCGTAGCGGCGCATCCGATCGAGCACGTGCTTCGCCCCGAGCGTATCGACGTAGTGAAACGGTCCGCCCAGGAACGGCGGAAATCCGAGGCCGAAGATCGCGCCGATGTCGCCGTCGCGCGCGGAGCGAAGGATCCCCTCGCCGTAGCAGTGGAGCGCCTCGTTCAGGAACTGCAAGTTGCAGCGCTCGCGGATCTCGTCGAGCGACACCGGGCTCTTGCCCTTCTTCGGGGTCGAGAGCCCGAGCGCGGCGTACACGGTCTCGTCGACCTGCTTGCCCTTGCCTTTCTTCTTCGCGGCGTCGCCGTAGAGGTAGAAACCTCGCTCGTTCTTGCGACCCTTGCGCCCCTCCTCGACGAGTCGACCGACCGTCGCCGGTGGAGCCATGCGGTCGCCGAAAGCCGCGACCATGATCGGCCCGACGTGGGCCGCGACGTCGAGGCCAACCTCGTCGGCGAGCATCAGCGGGCCAACTGGCCAGCCGAAGCCGGTCATCGCCTGATCGATGTCCTCGATGGCGACGCCCTCGGTCAAGAGGAAGCTCGCCTCGTTCATGTACGGGCCGAGGACGCGGCTCGTGTAAAAGCCGACGCCATCGTTCACGACGATGACGGTCTTTCCCTGGCGCTTGCCGACCGCGACGGCGGTAGCGACGACCTCGTCACTCGTTCGTTCGGTGCGGATGACCTCGAGCAGCGGCATCTTGTGCACCGGGC
>SXGR01441688.1_pt1 | contig 10912 bp, 7 predicted proteins | sample 3174711 | NCBI WGS metagenome assembly SXGR01 (sample SAMN11356860, study PRJNA531348) | freshwater metagenome | isolation source: freshwater sample F1-60 | place: China: Fuxian Lake, Yuxi | collected 2017-12-25 | reverse complement strand
TGGCCGCTGCGCGCGGTTATGCTGGCGACTGGGACACCTTCTCGCTGAATCGCGGCAAGAACGGCTACATGTATCGCCGGTCGACCGACGGCCTATTCATGTTCTTCCACTGGGACAGCGATCTGGCGTTTCAGGGCACAGGGGAAGTCTTCTACAACGGCATGGCCGGCTATCGAGCGTATCACGAGAAACCCTACAACCTCCGGATCTACAAACACTTTCTGGCGACGCTGGTCGAGCAATACACGCGGAATTCGCCGCGTATCAACGCCTGGATTCAAGCAGAGGAAGCCGCGAGTTCGCAATACACCGTGGACGGCTACTATCAGAACACATGGTTCGTGAATCGCGAAAGCCCGGCGTTTACCCACCTCGGCGCCTCGCGCACGACCGCCTTCGACATCACGTCCAACGGCGGCGCAGCCATCAACGTCGCCTCGAACACCGTCAACCTCGCCGGCACCGGGCCGCTGCGCGTGTTCAAGGTCATTGCGGTGGGTCATCCCGACGCCGTTTCGTCGTGGCTGACCGAGAACACCTGGTCGCTCACGGGCATCCGGCTGCGCACCGGCGTAAACGTGATCACGATCAACGCCGTGGATTACGAAGGCAACGTCCTCCACACCGACACTATCACCGTCAACAAAAGCGGCAACGCGCCGCCGGTGATGGCGCTGGATGCCAAGCCAAATTCCTGGCACGTATCCGTGTTCGACTCGCTGGAGATCGACGCCTCGGACAGCTTTGACCCTGACGGATTGCCATTGAGCTTCGCCTGGGCTGCGAACCCGAACGACGCGCAACTCGACGCCAGCGGTGGCGACAACGCCGAGGTCTTCTTCCCGCGCCCCGGCCTCTACACGTTCACTGTCACTGGCATCGACGCAGGTGCGGCTACGAACTCGATTCAGCGCGAAGCAGCGGTCTATGGGCCCGGCGGCTTCAGTCCGTTCACCAGCCCACGGCTCGAAGCGTTTTGGAATTTCCAAAACGTCACGCGGCGCGAAAACCACCTCAGCGGCCCATATTTTTCGGCGAACGAAGTGGCGGGCAACCTTGTGTTGCAGGTATTCGACAACCGGGCGTATCCGCTCGCCACCGCCGCGCCGCTCTATCCACTGATCTCGCGCGCGCTGCCACCGCTCACCGACTGGGCGTTCCTCACCGAAGTCTCGCTCAACGCGCAGGTCTTCGGCGACTACATGACTGGCGCGCTGATCGAAATGGACGAGAACGGCAGCGTGGTGCGCTACGCCTTCGGCATCGAGGACGGCGTGCAATTGAACGTGCGACGTGTCACAGCGACGGGCGCTGGCACTCTGTTGCGCAGCGTGCCGCTGACAAAGGCGGACGTCGGCATCCGCGTGCGGCGCACCGGCAACACGCTGGCCTTCGACCGTCAGGTGGACAATGGTTCGTGGACAAACGTCCACTCCGCCGGCCTGCCCGTCGGCAGCGCGGCGCGCAAAGGCGGCATGTTCCTCGCCACTGACACTGCGCAGCGCATCAAGTCGGTATTCGACTGCGCAATTCTCATCGATCCTTCGGCCACTTCCGACCTGCGCCAAAACCTGCGCTTCTCGGAAATCATGTACAACCCGGTTGGCGGGGCGGAGTATGAGTTCGTCGAGCTCGTTAACATTGGCAGCTCGGCGCTTGATTTGACCGGCGTGCGGTTCAGCGCGGGCATCGACTACACGTTCGGTCCGGCGACGCTCGGACCAAAGCAGTTCATCGTGGTCGTAAAAAACCAGGGGCTGTTCGCCTCGCGCTACAACGCATCAACGATGAACGTCGCGCCCGGAATATTCGGCGGACGCCTCGACAACGCTGGTGAAACCATCTCGCTCTCTGACTCCAACGGCATTGTCTTCCTCTCGCTCAACTACGGCACCACAGACCCGTGGCCTTCCGAGGCCGCCGGTGCCGGCAGTTCCCTCGAGGTGAAGGACGCGGCCGGCAACCCGGTGGACCCGTCGAACTGGCGCGCCAGCCCTGAGGCCAGTGGTTCGCCCGGCCGCGCGGGCGGCGACGCGCTCGGCACCGTAATCGTCAACGAGGCGCTCGCGCACACCGACCCGCCGCTGGAGGACGCTATCGAAGTCTTCAACCGCACCACGCAGCCAATCGACATTGGGGGCTGGTTCCTGAGCGACTCGAAGCTGGACTTCAAGAAGTGGCGCATCCCGACGAACACCATCGTCCCCGCGCTCGGCTTCCGCGTGTTTTACGAAATCGACTTCAACTCGAACAATCCGGTTGCGCCGTTCTCGCTCAGTTCGGCCAACGGCGATCAGATCTATCTCTCGGCGGCGGATGCTGCCGGCAACCTCACGGGCTACCGCTCGTTCGTTGAGTTCGACGCGTCGTTCAATGGCGTCTCATTCGGACGCTACGAGACGAGCGTGGGTCGCGACTTCCCTGCTTTGCTGGCGCACACCTTCGGCGCGGACAGCCCGGCGACGCAGGCCGAGTTCCGCACCGGCAACGGCCTGCCGAACACCGCGCCGCGTGTAGGCCCGGTGGTGATTAATGAGATCATGTACCGCCCACCGGACATCGGTGGCACGAACGACAATTCGGCGGACGAGTTCGTGGAGGTTTACAACATCACCGACGTCCCCGCGCCGCTGTTCGATCCCGCATATCCGACGAATGCCTGGCGTCTGCGCGGCGGGGCAGACTTCAATTTTCCGACCAACATAACGCTGCCGGCGCACGGCTACGCGCTGATCGCGAACTTTGATCCGCAGACGAACGCCACGGCACTCGCCGCGTTCCGCGCGCTCTACGGAGTGCCTGCAAGTGTGCCGATCTTCGGCCCGTATGAAGGCAAGCTGAACAACAGTGGCGAGGAAGTGAAGCTGACTCGCCCCGACGCGCCGGGCCTCAGCGGCACGAACATCGTCGTGCCCTATATCCTCGTGGACAAGGTGAGCTACGCCGATGGTTATCCGTGGCCCGCGAGCGCCGATGGCACCGGCCAGTCGCTCCAACGCCGCCGTCCGCACGAGTACGGCAACGACCCGGTGAACTGGAAGGCCGCTGCCCCCACCACCGGTCGCGCCAATGTTCCGGCTGCCGGCTACGATGACGCCGATCAGGATGGCATGGCGGATACCTTCGAAACGGCCAACGGCTTCAGCACCGCCAGCGCCGCCGACGCAGCTCTGGATGCCGACATCGATGGCAAAACGAACTACGAGGAATTCCTCGACGGCACCAACCCGAACGACAACGCCAGCCGCCTAGTCGCGCCCTCCATCACCACGCCGCCGCAACCTCAGTCGGCTGCGGCGGGCGGTTCCTCGATGTTCACTGTTGCCGCCGAGGGCACCGCGCCGCTCAGTTATCAGTGGCGCTTCAACGGCATCGCCATCAGTGGCGGTACGAATGCATCGCTCGTCCTCGCTAACATTCAGGGTTCACAGGCTGGCGATTACTCAGTGGTAGTCGGTAACGCCGCTGGATTCGTCGTCACCGGTGGCGCGGCGCTGAGCGTGAGCCAACCGCTGACAATTCTCGCCCAACCGCAGAGCCGCATCATCAATCGCGGTGGCGGTGCCACTTTCAACGTCTTCGCCGCCGGCACCGGTACGCTGCGTTACCAATGGCGCTTCGGGGGCAACGACATTGCCAATGCCACCAATGCTTCACTCACCTTCGTGGACGCACAGCCGGTGGACAGCGGCAACTACTCTGTGGTCGTTACGGACGGCAACGGTTCGCTCACGAGTGCTGACGCCACCCTCTCCGTGCTCATTCCGCCTACCATCGTCACGCAGCCGCGCAGCCAGACCAACGTGGCTTACTCGACGGTGTTCTTCAGCGTCACACCCGGCGGCGAAGGACCGTTCACCTACCAGTGGCGGTTCGGCGCGGTGCCGATCCCCGACGCGACGAACTCCATCCTCGCCCTGCCCAACGTGCAGCCTGGCCAGATCGGCACCTACAGCGTCGAAGTCTTCAACCCCGTCGGCTCCGTAGTCAGCGCCAATGCCACACTCACCCTGCTGTTCCCCGCGAATATTACGCAACAACCACGAAGCACGAACGTCATTGCAGGCGCGACGGTCACCTTCACCGTCGCTGCGACCAGCAGCACGCCGATGACATACCAATGGCGCTTTAACGACTCGGATATTCCTGGAGCCAATGGGACATCGCTAACAATTGTTAACGTGCAGGAATCGAACGCCGGAAACTATCAGGTTGTTGTAACTGACGCGATTGGCTCAGTGAGCAGTTCAATCGCGGTAATGGGAATCACTGTTCCGCTGGTGCTGGTGCAGGGGCCGGTGGCACAGACGGTCGTCGAGGGCGGTTCGGTGACGTTCAGCGCACAGTGGACCGGCGGCCCGCCGCCGTTCGGCGTCGAATGGCGCAAGGGCAGTGTTTCGATCAGCAGCAACACTGTTACAGCCAGGAAGGACTTCTTCACCATCCCGAACGCCCAGGCGCCCGACACAGCGGGTTATCGCGTCGTCATTCGCAACGTCACTTCGCCCGGCGGCGCGTTCAACCCAACACTGGCGCAACTGACGGTGTTGAGCGACTTCGACGACGATGGCATGCCTGATGTCTGGGAACAGAGGTACAGCTTCAACACCAATAACGCCGCTGATGCGCTACTCGATGCCGACGGCGACACCGTCTCCAACCGATCCGAGTACCGATCCGGTACCGACCCTCGCGATCCGGCAGATTACCTGTGGGTGGACGCTTCGCATTCTGTCGGCGTTACGACGGTCTGGTTCCCGGCGATGTCGAACAAGACTTACACGGTGGAATTCACTGACATTCTCGGCACCGGCCTATGGAACAAGCTCGACGACCTCGTGGCCCGCACGACGAACCACACGCGCGTGGTGATCGATCCTAGTCCGGTCTTCCAGCGCAACTATCGGGTGGTGGCTCCCCGGCGGCCATGATGGAACGAATCGATGGCGTCAATCCGCCCTCCGTTGTCCGCAGTCTCGGGGTCAGTAGGTCTCTCGTCAGACTTCGAGGCTGGCGGAATACGAGCTCCGACCGCTCCGCGTGGGAAGCATTCGGAAAACTGCTGGGCTTCGACACTGGCTTGAAGTAGAAGGCGGGGCGGCGTCGAGCACGTTCTACCCCGTGAACTCAGCGCTGCCTTCTATCGATGAACAAAGCCTTTTCCTCAGTGCTCTGGATCGCCGTTGTGGCGCTCGGAGTGTTCGCCTACGTGACGCTGGCCGTCCGCCGCGGCGAGCACGTGAACTCGGCCTACATCCTCATCGCCGCCGTCTGCACGTACGCCATCGGATACCGGTTTTATTCCAACTGGATCGCCGCGCGTGTGCTCGCGCTGAATGACCGCCGCGCGACGCCGTGCGAGGTGCATGAAGATGGTCGGGATTTCGTGAAGACGAACAAGTGGATCGTCTTCGGGCATCACTTCGCGGCGATCAGCGGGCCGGGTCCGCTGGTGCGGCCGGTGTTGGCGGCGCAGTTCGGTTATCTGCCGGGGACCTTGTGGATACTCATCGGCGTGGTGCTCGGAGGTGCGGTGCAGGATTTTGTCATCCTTTTTGCATCGATGCGGCGCGATGGGAAGTCGCTCGCCCAGATGGTGCGCGATGAACTGGGTCGTGGCGCGGGCATCCTCGGCGTAGTGGCGATTCTCTCCATCATGATCATCCTGCTCGCCGTGCTGGCGCTCGTGGTGGTGAACGTGCTGGCGGAGTCGCCGTGGGGCGTCTTCACCGTGGGCGCGACGATTCCGATCGCGATGTTCATGGGTGGTTACTTGCGGTGGCTGCGCGTGGGGAAAGTGATGGAGGCATCGGTGATCGGCGTGGTGTTGCTATTGCTGGCGGTGGTGGGCGGGCAATGGGTTTCCGAGAATCCAACCTTGCGCGCGATTTTTCTGCAACAGGCGCCAGTGCTGGCATGGTCAGTGATTATTTATGCGTTCGCGGCGAGCGTGTTGCCGGTGTGGCTGTTGCTCGCGCCGCGGGATTACTTGAGCACGTTCATGAAGCTGGGGACGATCTTCCTGCTGGCGCTGGGTGTGGTGCTGGTGTTGCCGGAGTTGAAGATGCCGGCGGTGTCCCAGTTCATTGATGGCACTGGGCCGGTGGTGCCGGGGAAACTGTTTCCGTTCTGTTTCATCACGATCGCGTGCGGTGCGATCAGCGGATTCCACACGCTCATCAGCAGCGGCATCACACCGAAGATTATCACGCGGGAGAGCTACACGCGTCCGGTGGGCTATGGCGCGATGTGCCTGGAAAGTTTGGTGGCCATCATGGCGATGATTGCTGCCTGCACGCTGGAGCCGGGCGTTTATCTCGCGATGAACATGAAGGTGCCCGGCGCGGACGCTGCGGCTATCGCGACGGCGACAGTGGCGAAGGTGACGGCGTTCGGTCCCGAGTACGCGCTCGCGCCGGAGCGCATGGCGGAGCTGGCGCGCGAGGTGAAGGAGGAGACGCTCTACGGACGCACGGGCGGAGCGGCGACGTTGGCGGTGGGCATGGCGAATTTGTTTTCGCGCGTGGTTGGCGACCGATGGCTGGGCATCTGGTATCATTTCGCAGTGATGTTCGAGGCGTTGTTCATTCTCACGACATTGGATGCAGGCACTCGGGTGGGGCGTTACTTGTTGCAGGACGCGCTCGGGCATGTGTGGCGTCCGTTGGGCAACGTGAAGAGCATGGCGGCGAATTTCTTCGCTAGCGCGCTGGTGGTGGGGTTGTGGGGATATTTTCTGATCGCGGCGGTTTACGATCCGGAGGGCGGCATCAAGGCGTTGTGGCCGATTTTCGGCATCGCGAATCAGTTGCTGGCGGCGACGGCGTTGTGCCTGGCGACGACGGTGATCTTGAAGATGGCGCTGCGCCCGGCTGGGGCAGGGGAATCGAAACCTGCGATGTCACCGTGGTTCGCACTGGTGACTCTGGTGCCGTTGGCGTGGTTGCTGGCGGTGACCGGGACGGCTTCGGTGCAGAAGATTTGGCACGCGGACCCGCGCATTGGTTTCCTCGCGCAGGCGGAGGGGTTGGGCAAGAAGGTCGAAATGTTGAACGCGCAGGCTACGACTCTCGCAGGTGCCGACCTCGCCGGAATGCAGAAACAGATTTCTTCCGCTAAGAAGCAACGCGGGAACGCCATTCTCGACGCGGTGGTGACGGGCTTCTTCCTCGCGCTCGTCGCGGCGATTTTCCTGATGAGCCTGCGCGAGTGGTTGCTGCTCATCGCGCGCAAGAAGGTGGCGGAGTTGCGCGAGACGCCGCCGACGTGGCTGCCGGCTTATGCTGAAACGGAGACGGGTGGGCTCAAGGTGTTCAGCGTGATCGCGCTGGCGATCGGTCTGGCGCGGGAGTTGTCGGGCGAAGCGGCGGTGGCCCGTGCTGTGAGTGTGCCTGCCTGCGAGTGTGCCGCGACGGTGAACCTGCTCGGTGAGGAACGCCCGCAGTCTGTAAAGACGGAAGCCGAGGCGCTCGATGAAGTGCTGGAGCGGAAATACAACAGCGTGAATCGCTGCTGCTGACCGCCGGACGGAACTGATAATGAACGCGGCACCTCAACGCATCGGTTTGTTCGGCGGCTCCTTCGATCCGGTGCATTGCGGCCACCTGCTCGTTGCCCAGGCTGCATTGGAGGAACTCGCCCTCGACCGGTTGTTCTTCATCCCCGCTGCTCAATCCCCCTTCAAGCCCGCCATTGCTCCGGCTCCCGCGGCTGAACGCTTGCGAATGCTCCGACTCGCGCTGGCGGGACAGACGCGCTGCGAGATTGATGATCAAGAAGTGCATCGCGGCGGCACGAGTTACACGATCGAGACCGTGCGGGAATATGCGCGGCGCTTCCCTTGCGCGGAGTTGTTCTATCTCATTGGTGCCGATCACGTGCCGACGCTGCCGGCGTGGCGCGACGCGGAGGCGTTGGCCGACTTACTTGAATTCGTCGTGATTCCGCGTCCGGGACAGGCACCGGCCTGTTTCCCCCCGCCGTTTCGCGGACGCGAGCTGCGGGGGTTTCCGCTCGGACTCTCCTCCTCGACCATCCGTCAGCGGGTGCGGGCCGGTCTCGGGATTCGCGGATTGGTGGCTGATGCGGTGGCTGATGCGATTTCTAACTCGAAGCTTTATCTTTGATCAACCCCACCGCATTGTCGCTGGAAATGGATTCGAAGACGCTGGCAACAATGTGCCGCACACTGGCCGACAACAAGAAGGCCGAAGACTTGGTGGTGCTCGACGTAAACAAGATTTCGAGCATCACGGATTACTTTGTCATCGCCTCGGGCACGAGCGAACCGCATCTGCGCGCAATCGCGGAGGAGATCACTGAGACGTTGAAAACTGAGCACGGCGTGAGCCCGCGTGCCCAGGACGGCACGTTGCAGACAGGCTGGCTGGTGATCGACTTCTTCGATGTGATCGTTCACGTCATGCGCAAGGAAGTGCGAGACCGCTACGACCTCGAAAGTCTTTGGGGCGACGCTCCGCGACTGCGCATCGCCAAGCCTCGCAAGAAGGCCGCGGCGCAGTAACGCTGGGCAATGGCGGTTCGGCGAATCCTCTCCCGGCCTACGGCTGATGTTTCCGTTCGGGTGTCTCACGTGAGATCCGCGCCAGTTCGTCAATGACCCGGCGTAGATCCTCCAAACCAGTGGCTGGGATGATGATGGAATCGCGACGCCCTCCGACGTCCTCGGTGATGCGTAGGAAGCGGCCGCGGGGGTTTTCCTTGAGCGCGAAGACAAACGTCTTGCGCTCAATCTGAAGACGTTCCGTCCTCAGACTGTCCTCGGCCACCTGCATTCTCCCGTCAGCACCTTCCCTGAATCCCCTTGGTGCATGCCCACTTTCTCGTGGAATCATAGCTTTTCTCCTTCGTTTTAGCTCCTTGGAGCTAAGTTGATTTATCCGGGACAATAGGCTGCCCGCCCGAACAGAAAGTCAACCGCGGAATTTGGAGCCGCCGACGAACCGCAGATTGTCCGCCGGATGCGTGACGCGCCAGAAATAGAAAGCCAGCACCCCGACGAACGCCACGTTCACGGCCATGGAGATTCCATGCCACCGGCTGAACGCAGTCATCGCCTCCACGCGCGCTTCCGTCGGGATCTGCACCGGCTTGTAGGCCGCGCTCATGCTGTATTTGGTGAGATGCATCTCCTTCATTCTCGGCAGCAATACAAGTTGCGCCATCAACCCAATCAGGAACATCAACCCCAGCAGTGTCATCATGAACCGCTGAAGCGCACGTCCGAGGTAGACCCATTCGGCAAGCATGTGCGCCAGCGCGACAGCAGCGCAGACGACGTGCAGCGCGAAGAGCTTCCCGATCAATAGCTGAGCGAACACACCAGGCCAGAACGGATGAACTCCGGTCGCTTTCACCGTTTCCGAGAAAAACGTCCCACGGGCCGCGTAAAGGAAGAACACGGAAGCCCCCAGCCAGATGGCTGCATTCAACACACCGATGAAACGGATCACGAGGATCACGGCGGGACGCTACGAGAATCCCGCGTATGGTGCCAAGCGTGAAAGGCCGGCGTGACGGCAGACCGTGCCAATGTGATTCGAGAATCGGCCTTGATGGACTGCTGTGTGAAGGCGGGAGGAGGCGGCCGTCCGCCGCTGCTCCTGTGTGTGGACTGGGCGATTCCGCTTCCGCAGCGTTCGTCCCGTCGCTACAACGAACGCATGCTGTTATGGCGCGAGAAAGTTCCCGCAGACTGGTTGCCGCGGGTGTTGGACAACCTGCCGGCGGTGCTGGTTGATCACGCGCATCTGGAACGCAAGGCGGCGACCACCGCGATCAATCTGGAGAAGTATCGAGATCTGTTCCCGCGCGTCGACGAACTGAACGCCATCGCCATCGAGGAACTGCAACACTTCCAACTCGTCCTCGCGTTGCTGAAGCGTCGAGGGATTCCATTTGGTCAGCCGTTTCCGAGCCCTTGGATCACGGGGTTGATGCGCTCGGTCCGTGGCGGGACGCGACAGCAGGTGATCGACCACTTGATTTGCTGCGCTCTGATCGAGGGACGGAGCTGCGAGAAATTCCAGATGCTCGCGGCGGCGTTGATCGAGCGCGACCCGGAGTTGGCGCAGTTTTACGCGAGCCTTGTGGAGTCCGAGGGAAACCACTACGCCACCTACCTGTTGATGGCCCGCGAGATCGATCTGACTGAGACCGAGCGGCGGATGGATTTCTATTTGGATCTCGATGCGAAACTGATTCTCGAACGGCACGGCGAACCGATCCTGCACTGAATTTCGGTGAAGGACAGCGGCGCGAAAATAGTTTGTAACCCCGGCCCCGGTGGCAACGTCAAACAACCGTCGCTAACGACAGACAACAACAAAAACGAAAGACAATACTATGTTGCGTGCAATGATTCTCGCCGTCGGATTGACCCTCGCCGTGGCCGTGGTGGCCCGTGCGGAGGACGAAAAGCCCAAGCGCCCGAAGCTGACTGAAGAGCAGAAGGCTCTCCGCAAGGAGATCACGGAGAAGTATGACAAGGACAAGGACGGCAAGCTGTCCCCTGAAGAGCGCAAAGAGGTCAGCGCCGAGGACAAAGAGCGCATGCAGAAGGCCGGCATCGGCGGCCAGCGCAAGAAGAAGGAATAACTTTTCCAGCCGTTGATTTCGACCGTGTAACGTCGCCTGCGTTCGAGGGAATGCAGGCGGCGTTTTTCCTTTCATCAGCATGTTGGCCGCACGCTCGGTCGCGCTTTCGCGTGCCCCAAACTTACAAAGATGTAATGGTCAGCCCCCTTTACAACACCGTGCCACCAGTGCTATCTCAGCGGCCGTTCTGCGCGAAAAACCACAGGTCATCGCATGATTAAGGTAGAAAATTTAGAAAAACATTTCGGCACGAAGCGGGCCGTCGCAGGTGTCACCTTCTCGGTGGAACGCGGCG
>SXGR01048715.1_pt1 | contig 10913 bp, 13 predicted proteins | sample 3174711 | NCBI WGS metagenome assembly SXGR01 (sample SAMN11356860, study PRJNA531348) | freshwater metagenome | isolation source: freshwater sample F1-60 | place: China: Fuxian Lake, Yuxi | collected 2017-12-25 | reverse complement strand
GCAACCACGGCATGAAGGCAATGCTGCCCGGCGCCTTTCCCGAGAAGGCTTTCTCCACCGAGTACGCGCTGAAGGACCTGCGCTACGCACTGGAACTTGGCCGCGAAACCGGCGTGACGCTGCTCGGCGCGCAGACGGTCGAATCGGTATTCAAGGACGCGATCGCGGCCGGACACGGCGGCGCCTACTACCCGGTGATCGCGAAGGTCGTGGATGGCGGGTGATTTCCTCTACCTGTCGCGCGCCGACATCGTTTCGCTAGGGCTGACCCCGCGCGAGGTCGAGACCGCGGTCGAGGCCGCATTCCGCGGGCTTGCGGACGGCAGCGCGGAGAGCGTGCCCAAGCTCGGCATCGATCCCGCGCCGGGGACGTTTTTCCACGCCATGCCGGCGCGCGTCGATGCGGCGCGCACCGTGGGCATGAAATGGGTGGGCGTGGCCAACAACGCCGGCCGCGGCCTGCCGCACATCAATGCCATCCTCGTCCTCAACGACCTAGAGACCGCGGTGATCAAGGTGGTGATGGAAGCCGACACCATCACCGGCATGCGGCCAGCGGCAGTCAGCCTGATCGCCGCGCGGCGCCTTGCGCGCGCCGACAGCCGCCGTATGGGATTCATCGCCTGCGGCCTGCAGGCGCGCACGCATTTCGAGGCGTTTTCCGTCGCCTTTCCGATCACCCAGGCCACCTGCTACAGCCGCCGGCCGGAAACCGCGGAGAAGTTCGCTGCCGAACTGCGCGCGAAGGGAATCGATGCGAAGGCGGTGACCGACCCGCGCACCGCCGTCGAGAACCAGGACATCGTCGTCACCAGCATCCCGCGCTCGCCGGGGCTCGTGAAGTATCTCGATCCGGCATGGGTCTCGCCCGGCACTTACATCGCCGCGCCCGACCTCGCGCGCTGCTGGCACGGCGAAGCCCTGCGCGGCATCGACCTGCTCGCCACCGACGACCGCAAGCAGAGCCGCGACGCCGCCGCCAGCGGCCACCTGCCCTGGTCAGGCGACTGGGACGCGGACCTGTGCGAACTCATCACCGGGAAACACGCGGGCAGGACTACGGCCGCGCAACGCACCTGCTTCATCCACCCCGGGCTGGGGCTGGGAGATATCGCTGTTGCGGCAATGGTACTGGAGCGGGCGCTGGCGCGCGGAATCGGGACGCGCCTGCCAAGATAGCCTTACTGTGGCTGTATCCCCGCCGCCTTGATGAGCTTGCCCATGTTGTCCACTTCCGCGCGGAACGCGGCGGCGAACGCCTCGGGAGTGGGGTAGGTCGCCGGTTCCATGGCCTGCTTGGCGAAAGCCTCGCGCACTTCCGGCAACTGCATCACCTTGCCGATGCCGTCGTGGATGCGGTTCACCACGTCACGCGGCATGTTGGCCGGGCCCATGAAGCCGATCTGGGCGCCGAAATTCATGTCGATGCCCTGCTCCATCATCGTCGGCACGTTGGGCAGCGCGGAAGCGCGCTTTTCCCAGGTGGTGGCGAGCGGGCGCAGCTTGCCCGCGTTGATGTGGCCCAGCGGCGTCTGCACCAGGTCGATCATCATCTGGATGTTGCCGGCGATCAGGTCCACCACCGCCTGCGAAGCACCCTTGTAAGGCACGTTGACGATATTGATGCCGGTCTTGAAGCGGAACTGCTCCACCGCCAGGTGCAGCGTGTTGCCCACGCCCGCGGAGCCGAAGTTCGCCTTGCCCGGGTTGGCTTTCGCGTAGGCAACGAACTCCTGCACGTTCTTGGCCGGGATGCTCGGGTGCACCGACAGCACCAGCGGCGAGATGATGGCGTTGTTGATCGCCGTGAGGTCCTTCAGTACGTCGTAAGGCAGGTTCTTCATCAGGTGCGGCTTGGCGCCGTAGGTGGTCATGCCGGAGAGCAGCAGCGTGTAGCCGTCGGCCGGGCTCTTCACCACGAATTCGGTGCCGATCACCGTGTTGCCGCCGGGCTTGGCCTCGACGATCACCGTGGTGCCGAGCAACGGCCCGAGGCGGTCGGCGACGGTGCGCGCGGTGAAGTCCGAAGACCCGCCCGCGGAGTACGGCACGATGACGCGGATCGGCTTGGACGGCCAGGCCTGGGCCTGCGCGGTGCTGGAAAATACCGCGGCGAGGACTGCGAGGAACGAGAGGCGCATGCGGGCTCCTGATGGTGAGCCGCGCAGTTTACCTCTCGGAGGCGGCTACTGCGGGGCGGCGGCTACTGCGCCTTCAGACCCGCATCGCGAATCACCTTGCCCCACTTGTCCTGTTCCGTGCGGATGAATGCCACCGCCTGCTCGGGCGTGCCGCCCAGCGGCTCGGCGCCGAGTTCCGCAAAACGCTGCACCAGGGCGGGTTTGGCGACGAGCTTGTTCACCTCGGCGTTCAGCAGCCTCAGCACATCGGGCGGCGTTCCCGCCGGCGCAAGCAGCGCGAACCAGCCCAGCACCTCGAAACCCGCGAGCCCCGACTCGGCGACCGTGGGTACCTCGGGCATCAGCGTGGAGCGCTTCGAACTCGAAATGGCGAGCGGGCGCAGCGCGCCCTTGCGGATGTGCGGCCCCATGATGGCGACGTTCTCGAACATCATCGGCACGCGGCCGGCGAGCAGATCCGGCATCAGCGCGCCCGAACCCTTGTAGGGCACGTGCACCATGTCCACGCCGGCCATGCGTTTCACCAGCTCGCCGCCGAGATGCTGCGCGGTGCCGGGGCTGGAGGACGCGAACTCGTACTTGCCCGGGTTCTGCCGCACCAGCGCAATCAGTTGCGGGAAGCTCGTCGCCGCGATGCTCGGGTGGACGACAAACACATAGGGCGTGCTCGCCACCAGCGCGATCGCGACGAGGTCCTTCTCCTCATAGGGCAGCGTGGCATAGAGCGCGGGCGCGGTGCCGTGCGTGCTCGGCACCAGCACCAGCGAATGCCCGTCGGGCGTGGACTTGGCGATGATGCCCGCGCCGATGGTGCCGCTGGCGCCGCCGCGGTTCTCGACCACGAAGGACTTGCCCAGCGATTCGCCGAGGCCCTGCGCGACGAGGCGGCCGATGACGTCGGTGGTGCCGCCTGGCGGGAAGCCCACCATGACGCGCACTGGCTGCGTCGGCCACGACTGTGCCTGCGCGGGCAATGCCGCGCACGCGGCGAGCGCGCAGGCGGCGACAAGGATGCGATTGAACATGGACATTCCTCCTGGGTCCTAGGATACCGACGCGATCGCCTGCATGAGCGACTCCTTCTCCGGCGATTCCTTGTCCTCCCAGATCCAGCCGGAGGGCTCGCCGAGGATGGACGTACGTGTCATGTGGCGGATTTTCGTCTGGTCGAAATCGGGCAGCGCGACGTGCAGCAGGCAGCGGTTGTCCCACATCACGAGGTCATTCACCGACCAGCGGTGGCGGAAGACGAATTCGGACGAGGTCGCGTGTTCGTTGAGGAAGCCGAGAATCGGCGCGCTTTCTTCCTCGGTATAGCCGACGAAGCCGCGCGTGCGCTGGCCGAGGTACAGCGCCTTGCGGCAGGTGTCGGGATGCGTCCTGACCACGGGGTGCACCACCGGCGGGTTGCGCTGCTTCATGTCCGCGACCTTCTGCGGGTCGCGCTTCTCGATGCCCTTGACCAGCGAGACGTCGTGGATCGCCTCCAGCGTCTCGACGAAGGCGCGCATCGGCTTGCTCAGCGTCTCAAAAGCAAAGTACTGGTTGGTCCACATGGTGTCGCCGCCCACCGGCGGCTTTTCCCTGCACAAGAGGAGCGAGGCCTTCGCCGGCCGCGTCGTGTAGGACAGATCGGTATGCCAGTTGCGGCCGGTATTCCGCGTCTCGGAGGGCTTGCCATCGCGGGGCTTGTTGGTGACCAGCAGGATCTCCGGGTTGCCCGGGTCCCGATAGTGCGGCTGGAAATCGTTCTGCTCCAATTCGCCGAAATTGCCGCTGAAGGCGATCTGCTCTTCGGCGCTGAGGTCCTGCCCCGGGAACACCAGCACGAGGTGGCGGTGCCAGGCGTCGAGAATTTCCCTCCTCGCCAGGTCGTGCAGGGGTTTGCGCAGGTCCACCCCGGTAACTTCCGCGCCCAGCGCGAACCCGAGCTGCCTTATCGTGACGTGAGCCATGGAACACCCCCTCCGGACGCATCATAATTCAGAGACCATGCGCACCGCCCTCCTCCTGCTCGGTTTGTTCCTCGCCATGCCCGCCCACGCCCAACCTGTTTCACACGCTGAACTCGTGAATGCCGCGGAACGCGGCGACGCGGCCCGCGTCCGGCAGCTCATCGCGGCGGGCGGGGACGTCAACTGGCAGAACGAGCGCAAGGACAGCGCTTTCCTCGTCGCCGGGGCGCGCGGCCACACCGAGGTGGTGCGCCTCACGCTGGCGGCGGGCGCCGACCTGAAAAGCACTAACCGTTTCGGCGGAACGGCACTCATCCCGGCCTGCCATTACGGGCACGTGGAAACAGTGAAGCTGCTGCTGGGGACGAAAATCGACGTCGACCACGTCAACAACCTTGGCTGGACGGCGCTGCTGGAGGCGGTGATCCTGGGCGACGGCGGGCCGAAGCACGTCGAGATCGTGAAGCTGCTGCTGGAGCGGCGCGCGAACCCCAATATTGCCGACCGCGAAGGCGTGACGCCGCTGGCGCACGCCCGGAAGCGCGATTACGCGGAGATCGCCCGCTTGCTCTCTGCCGCGGGCGCGCGTTGATCCTCGCCCGTGCCGGCGGGCGGCGGGTTCACCCAGCCCGCGAACAGCACCTCGGCACCGTAGGTCTCGGCCGGCTTGGCGGAACGGCGGAACATCGACAGGAATGCGCTGAGGAATCTCATGGTCTACTCAGGACAACGATAAACAGGTGGAATGGTTGACATGAAAACTGCGGTCGTGGTCGGCGCGCTCGGCGTGATCGGGCGCTACATCGTGGACAAGCTCGCCGCGACGCCCGGCTGGCAGGTCGTGGGCCTCTCGCGCCGGCGCGGCGAGGATCGCGGCAACGTGCGCTACCTGTCGGCAGACCTGCTGCGTCCGGCGGACCTCGGTGTGGAAAACGTCACGCATGTGTTCTATGCCGCCTTTCAGGGTACCGACGGGAAGGCATCGGGTTACGCCGAAAATATCGCACCCAACCGTGACATGCTGATGAATTCCGTCACGGAGATCGAAAGAAAGTCGCCCTCGCTGGAACGCGTCGTCCTCGTGACCGGGACCAAGTACTACGGCACGCACCTCGGGGCGTTCAAAACACCCGCGCGCGAAACCGACCCGCGGCACCCGGGATCGAACTATTACTTCGACCAGATCGACTGGCTCACCGCTTTCCAGCGCGGCACGCGCTGGACCTGGACCGAGCTGCGGCCGCAGACCCTGTGCGGCTTCGCCCCCGGGACGGCGATGAGCATCCTGCCGGTGATCGCGGTGTACGCGGCGATGATGAAGGAGCTCGGCCGGCCGTTCGCGTTTCCGGGCAAGGCCGGCGCGGGCCGAGCCATCTACCAGGTGACCGATTCCGGCCACTTTGCCAACGCGGCGCTGTGGGCGGCAACCGATCCGCGCTGCGCAAATCAGGCCTACAACATCACCAACGGCGACTATTTCCGCTGGCTGGACCTGTGGCCGCGGCTGGCCGCCGTGTTTGACATGCCCGCCGCCGACCCGCAGCCGCTACCGCTCACCGCGTTCATGGCCGACAAGGCGCTGCTCTGGGATGCGATGGTGAAAAAGCACGGCCTCAAGCCGTACCGCTTCGACGAGGTCGTCGCCTGGCCTTTCGGCGACTACGTCTTCAACACCGACTGGGACGTGATGTCCAACCTGACGAAATGCCGCCAGCACGGTTTCCACGTAGTGATGGACAGCGAGGAGATGTTCGTCCGGCTGCTGACGCGCTTTCGCGAAGAACGCATCGTGCCCTGATGTCTGGTCGCGCCTAGACCCGCATCGGGGCCTGCGGAATACGGCCCGGCCGACGGCTGACCGACAGCATGCCCTTCGCAAGCCATTGCTGGCAGCCCGAGACGAGCACGTCCCTGTGTGCGCGTAGTTCCGGCTTCTCCCACAGGTTGCGCGTTTCACCGGGGTCCGCTTCGAGGTCGTACAACTCGCCGTAGGTGTCGTCGAGATACATCACGAGCTTCCACTTGCGGTCACGCCGCATGAGGATGAATTCGCTGCCTGTCTGGATATGGTCCCGCGCGAGTTCCGCGTACACCGCGTCGCGCGGCCGGTGATCCGCCCGGTTTGACAGCGCCCCCCACAGCGAGCGCGCCTCGAACTCCGCCGGCACGTCGCGGCCGGCCGCCTCGAGGACGGTCGGCGCGATGTCGAACATCTGCACCAGTTCGTCGCGTACCCCGGGCACCACCGGCAGATTCTTCGACCACACGAGCAGCGGCACGCGGACCACCGTGTCGTACATGGTCCACTTCTGGATGTGGCCGTGATCTCCCAGCGCGTCGGCGTGGTCGGAGGTGAATACAACCAGCGCATTGTCGAGATATCCGCGCTCATCGAGCGCCGCCAGGATGCGTCCAACCTGCTCGTCGATCATGGTCACGTTGGCGGCATAGTGCCGGCGCAGCCGCAGCAGGTCTTCCCGGCTCACGCTTCGCCGCCAGGCGACGGAATCGAAGTTGAAATCGATCATGTTGTCCCGCAGCGTCTTCTGCGCGCGGGGCTGCGCCGCGAGTTCCCGGTCACTGACCTCGGGGACCGGAATGTCCGTGTCTGCGTAGCGCGCAAGCGCCTCCGGCAGCGGGTCGTAGGGCGGATGCGGTCCGGGGAACCCGATTTGCAGGAACAGGGGATCCTTGTTCTTGCGGTCCCGGATCCACCAGCACGCGGTGTCGCCGATGAAATTGTCCGGATGCATGTCCGCATCCAGGTGCCACGCGAATGCACCCAGCGCCCGCTTGTAACCTTCCGGATCGGCCGCATGCCGGTTGTAGCGCGAAGGCTTGACCAGCTTGCGCGCATGAAGTGCCTTGTCCCATTCGTCGTAGATCGCGCGGTCGCGTTCCTCCAGAAACAGCGGACGATCCTTGTTCTTCACCATGAAGCGCTGATGGAATCCACCGGGCGCATCGTATGGATTGATGTGCATCTTGCCGATGTTCACGCAGTGGTAGCCATCCCCGGCAAGCTGCGCGACCCAGGTGGGCTCCCACGGGTGGAAGTTGCTGAACACCTGGCAGCCGTGCGGATACTTGCCGGTAAACAGGCTGGCACGCGCGCCCACGCAGACAGGCGAGGTAACGAAACACTCGCGGAACGCCGCGCCCTCCCTCGCCAGCCGGTCCAGGTGCGGGGTCTGCATCCACGGCGCACCCAGCGCACCGATGGTATCGGCGCGCTGCTGGTCAGTCATGATCAGGATGATGTTCGGACGGTTCACTGGAGATTGCCCTGTGGTTGCGCGATAGTAACGTTCACGCGAAGCCCTGCTCACGCAGTGCCCTGCGGTAATGTAGCGCGACCTTGTCGAACACCATGTGGAGTTCGGCGTCCCCTTCCAGCGGCACCGCGCCGCCGGGCTGGGATTCGATGATGCGCCGGTCCTGGCCGAAGATGGTGCGCTCGAACTCCTGCATCACCGCGTCGGGCTGCTCGAGGTTGTAGTTGCGCGCGACGAGGCAGTAGCCGATGCAGAGGCCCTCGTCCACCGGCTGCGAGACGAAGACGTAGACCATGCCGTCGGCGCCGCCCCAGTCGATGTGCTCGACCAGCGTGAACGGCAGGTGGATGCGGTAGCGCGTGCGCCGCATCTCGGCCTTGCGCGGCTCGGCGGCGAACACCGGCAGCTTCTCGGTATTCGGCTGGTCGGGGCGGCCGTACGCATAGCTCACCACCGGCCCGTCGATCGATACCTCGTGCTGCGCGACGACCGGCTTCGCGGGATCGCCGAGCAGGCCTTCGTGCACGAAGGCGAAGTGGCCGAAATCGGTGAAGTTCTCGAGCTGGCGCGAGGCATGCGCGTTCCAGGCGAACGGCCCGGTCCGCACCACGCGCCAGGCCGGGTCGGCAAACTCGGGCACCGCCGGAACCGGCCAGCGCGGCTCTTCCAGCGCCACCCAGACGAGGCCGAGGCGTTCCTCGCAGCGGTATGCGGGCACGCAGGCTTTCGCCGGCACCCGCGTCGGCTCGGCAAGCTGAGGGATGTGCACGCAACGCCCGTCGGCGCCGAAGCGCCAACCGTGGTACGGGCAGACGATTTCCCCGCCCTCCACTTTGCCCAGCGACAGCGCGGTGCCGCGGTGCACGCAGCGGTCGCGCATCGCGCGCGGCACACCGGCGGCGTCGCGCCAGAGCACCAGCGGTTCGCCCAGCAGCATGGCGGCAAGCGGCGCCGACCCGAGGTCGGCGCCGTAGCAGGCGGGATGCCAGGCCTTGCGCAGCAGGCTCATGTTCATCGGTGGGAGGTTACCGCAAGCTGACCCTATAATTGCCTTTCCAAGCGTGCCGTGCTGGAAGGAGAGATCCATGCGCTGTCTGCTCGTAACAATACTGTCCGTCCTGCTCGGCGCATCCGCCGCTGCGACGGCGCAGACCGTGAACCTCGCGCCGGGCTTCGAGACCATGGCGGCAAATGCGAAGGTCGTCGTGATGCCCACCGACATCGAGCTCTTCTCGATCAGCGGTGGCGGCGTGCTCGAGCCGCGCGCTGACTGGACGGAAGCTGCTTCGCGATATTTCAAGGCGGCGCTGGTCGCCAAGAAGAAATCGCTGGGCGCGACGGTAATCGACCTGACCGAAAAAGACGCCGACGAACTCTCCGAAGTGAACACGCTGCACGCCGCGATTGCGCGCTCGATCTCGCTGCATCACTTCGGCCCGGGTTTCCTGAACCTGCCGACCAAGGCGGGCAAGCATCCCTAGCCAATTGGCGAAAGTGATCGCTCGATCCGCCAGAAGACTGGCGCCGACTATGCTCTCTTCAGCTGGATACGCGACAGCTACGCCAGCGGGGAACGCGTCGCTGCGATGGTCGCCCTCGCCCTGTTCGGCGTCGGCGTTCCAGGTGGCTCGCAGGTCGGCTACGCCTCTCTCGTGGACCTGAACAGCGGACAGGTGCTCTGGTTCAACCGGCTGCTGCGAGCGTCAGGCGACCTGCGAGAGGCGGAGAAGGCAGCGGAAACGCTCGACGCGCTGCTGGAGAGATTCCCGAAATCCAGGTGAACCGCCGCGGTTTTCTCGGCTACGGTTGCGCTTGCGGATTGGGTTTCGTGCACCCCGGCGCCTTTTCGCAAACTGCAGTCTCGCGCTTCAACCGTCCGGACATTGCCACCGACGAAGGCGGCTTGTGGGCGCTGATGGACCGCGAGGAGACGCGACTGCGGCGCAGCCCGTTCTCCCTGCAGGACAGGTCGCTGCGCGACTACGTGCAGGACATCGCCTGCCGGCTTGCGGGTGAGCACTGCCCGGACATCAGGGTGCACCTGGTGCGCAATCCCCTCTTCAACGCCAGCATGGCGCCGAACGGCATGATGCAGGTGTGGACCGGCCTTATCCTGCGTGCGGAGAACGAAGCCCAGCTCGCCGCGGTGATCGGGCATGAGATCGGGCACTACCTGGGCCGCCATTCACTGGAACGCCTTCGCGACATCAAGTCCCGCTCCGCCTTCGGCCAGTTCCTCGGACTGTTCGGGATCATCGGCGCCATCGGCCAGATCGCCGTAATCGCCGGCGCCCTCGCCTACTCGCGCGACCAGGAGCGTGAAGCGGACGAAGTCGGCCTTGCGTTGATGCGCAAGGCGGGCTACGAGCCGGCGGAAGCCTCCAAAGTGTGGGACAACCTGCTCACCGAACTGAAGGCTCGCCCAGACGGCGACCCCGCGACCACGAATCCGCTTTTCGCCACGCATCCCTCGCCGGAGGAGCGCAGGGACACGCTGGTCAAGCTCGCCTTGCTAAATCCCGGCGGCGCAACACACGAGGAAGCCTGGCTGCAGAAGACCAGGCCCTTTCGCAAGGAATGGCTGCAGGACGAACTGAAGCGCGGCCAGCGCGATGAGAGTTTCGCCCTCTTCACACGGATGATCGCCCGCTTTCCTGCACATGCCGAAGTTCGCTATGCGCGCGGGGAAATGCACAGGTTGCGCGGTGCCGAGGGAGACCTGGACGCCGCACTTGCCGACTTCGGTGCCGCCGTCTCGATCGGCGACGAGCCCCCGGAAACGCACCGCGGCCTGGGCATGATCCAGCGGCTGCGCAAGGACGCACAGGCGGCGAAGTCGAGTTTCGAGCGCTACCTGCAGCTTGCCCCCAACGCAGCTGATTCCGCGATGATCAAAACCTACCTGGAGGATCCCGTCTCATGAGAGTTGCCTTCCTTGCCCTGCTGCTGAGTCTCCTCGCCGGCTGCGTTTCGGTGGAAAAGATCGACTCCGGCGATCGCCTTATCGGCGAGCGCATGACGATCACGCTTGAAGGCTCATGGAACGAGATCAACTCGCCTGGGCTCGGCCCTGCGAAGGTCTGGACCATGGAAGGACTGCCCGTCAACCAGCTGCTTCTCTACTCCGGGCTGAACAACGGGGAAGCGATACATGCCACGACCGCGGGCGGCGACGAGAAGAAAACCTTTGTGTTCCGGTCCGGAATGCAGCCCGACGAAATCGTCGCACTCTTCGACGGCATGCTCACGCGCGACGGCTCGCGGTTCAGCATGACGAAGCTGGAGCCCTATACGTTCGGCGGCAGCAGGGGATTCCGCTTCGAATACGCGCTCACCCGCAAGGTAGACAACGCCCAGCTCTCCGGCGTCGGCTACGGTGCGGTGAGCAAGGGCCAGCTGTTCGCGCTGGTCTACATGGCGCCTCGTCTCACCTTCTTTCAGCGGCACGCTGCGCGCGTGGAGCAGATCTCCAGGAGCGCGCGCGTAAAGGAATGAGGGGCCGCCGGAGCGCCCCCCGAACATCAGGCGAGATCGAAGCGATC
>SXGR01388337.1_pt1 | contig 10914 bp, 10 predicted proteins | sample 3174711 | NCBI WGS metagenome assembly SXGR01 (sample SAMN11356860, study PRJNA531348) | freshwater metagenome | isolation source: freshwater sample F1-60 | place: China: Fuxian Lake, Yuxi | collected 2017-12-25 | reverse complement strand
GGTGGGCAGGCCGAACCGCAGAGCGTGATAGCCAGCCTCCCCGACCGAAAGCCCGATCATCTCGTTGAATTGCCGACGCTGCCGCAGGCTCATTTGCTATATCGGCTCAACGGCGACTTTCACGCGTTACATGCCGATCCTGATGTCGCCCGTTTAGCAGGGTTTCCTGGCCCTTTACTGCATGGTTTAGCGACCTTCGGAATCGCAGGCTATGCGCTTTTGAAAACGACATGTAATCTCCACACGGAGCGAATTCGAGCCATCCGCATGCGGTTCTCAGCGCCTTTTTTCCCGGGAGAAACACTCGCGGTGGAGATCTGGCAGGACAGCACCGAGGTGAGATTTCGTGCCTGGGCCCGCGAGCGCAACGCCAAAGTGCTTGATCGCGGGTATGCCTCGGTTGCGGTCTCTCTAAACACCATTAATCGCCCGTGAAGGCTTTTGTGATCGAGCAGCATCCAAGAGGGAGACCATGTCCAGCGTACCGAAGCGTGTAAGCGGTCCGCGAGTTGCTGACTTCTCAACGCATTTGCCAGGCCCGGTAGCCAGCCACCACCTGGTGCAACTGGGTGCTGATGTGATTAAGGTAGAGCATCCAAAGTGGGGAGACGGCAACCGCGCCGTCGCGCCCTATTTTGAAGGCGAGGGTATCCATCACCTGGCGTTGAATCCCGGCACCCGCAGCCTCGCGCTTGATTCCAAGGCGCCTAGCTGGCCCAAAATCGTCGGCGCCTTGGCCCGCTGGGCAGACGTCGTGATTATTGGTAATCGTCCGAGCACCGCACAGAGGCTGGGGCTCGACTTTCAGACTCTTCTGCGGCACAACCCGCAACTGATTTACTGCCTGATTTCCGGCTATGGAATCGCCGGGGAATGGGCGAGCTACCCCGCACATGGCTTAAACGTCGATGCTCTGGCAGGCACGATAGCACTGGAGAACCAAGCGGGGCGCCTCGATACGTCCGAGCACTATCGTTCGGTGGGCACAACTATGGCCGGAATCGAAGCGGCGGTCGGTATCTATGCGGCGCTTTACCAAAGAAGCCAGGGTGGTGGTGGGCAAGTCGTGCATGTGTCGATCTGGGAAGCTGCGCTGTCCTGGATGTGGCGCGATACAGCAACCTTTGCGAATACCGGCGCGAGTTGGCCCGCGTATAAGAGCTTTGGCTCACGCTATGCAATCTACGGAACCCTAGACGGCAAGGCGCTGCTCCTGTGCCCGACTGAAAAGCATTTCTGGGAACGCTTTTGCGATGCGCTTGAACTATCAACTGAGATTCGCGCGCGTGGTGACTGGTCAGGCGGTTCTGATATGGGTGCGAGTTATCTTGCCCTCGGGGAACGCGAGCTTATTCAGGCGAAGCTTATGACAAAATCCCGCGAGACTTGGGTGGGAGTGCTGGCACGTGCCGACATTCCGTTTGCGCCCGTCCTAGATTGGCGGGAGGCGATGCTCAGCCAGCATGCCGAGGCGAACGGTGTTATGAACGCCTATGATCATCATGGTAAGACCGTTCGCTCGCCGGCATCGCCTGTGTCCGTTACGTCGGGGGAAGCGCTGATTGGACAGGGCTATGAAGGTTGGGCCCAGGCACACCGCTCCAAAGCTCAAGGAATCGCGCGAGCGCCCACCCTGGGCGAGCACAACGAGCAGATTTTTAGAGAGCTGGGCATAGATGGCGCTTGACGCGCTATTGCTGGTTCAAGCGCCGAGCATTAAGTCGGCAGCAGAACCCGGTCGATCGGGTGGACGACCCTGTTGGTCGCGAGCGAGTAGTGCAATTAATCTTGAGACCTCCCGTACTTAAGCTCGACACTCGCTCTGCACTGCGCGCCCACAAACGCGCATTCAGGACGAGCTCGTACGGCAGGATATCAAGCGGGCCGGCGCACGCCCGCATCACACTTCTGCACTGTGCATGGCATGCTGGAGGCCGGATTCGGGATCGGGATCCTCCCGGCCATCGCACTGCCGGTCGCGGGCCACCCGACCCTCATCGCGGTCAGACTGGTGAAGCCTGACCTGGCGAGGACGATCGGTGTCTTTCACCTGCGAGACCGATCCTTTTCCCCGGCCGCTTCGGCGTTGCTCGAAGTGGTTCGATCGGTCTTGCAGAACGAGGATGGCGATCCGCTCAGTCGAGCTTGATGCCCGCATCCTGGATGATCTTTACGAACTGCGCGGACTCGCTGCGCATGATCGCACCGAGGTCGGCGCCAGTCACGATGTAGGAACCCATGCCGAACTGCTGCAGCTTTTCCTTGAAGTCATCGGTTGCGGCGATCCGCGCGATTTCAGTGGCAAGTCGGTTCGCGATCTCGGTCGGCACACCGGCCGGCGCAATCACGCCGTACCACTGCCGCATCTTGAAATCCGGCATGCCCAGCTCGACAAAGGTCGGCACATCCGGGAGCGCCGGCAAGCGGGCGTCCCCGGTCACGGCGAGCGCACGGATCTTGCCCGCCTTGACCAGCGAGATGGCAGAACCGGGAATTGCAAATGAGATGTCGACCTGCCCGCCCGCAAGATCGACCAGCGCCGGCGCAGCACCCTTGTAGGGGATGTGCCGCGCGCGCATCCCGGTCATGCGATTGAACAACTCATGCGCAATGTGGGTGGCCGAGCCGGCCCCACCGGTCGCGTATGTGATGCCGTCCGGCCTCGCGGCGGCATAGGCGAGCAACTCCTTCAGATCCTTGACAGGCAAGCTCGGGCTGATCGTCAGGAGGGTCTCGGTCGAACCGACCGAGACAATCGGCGTGAAATCGTTGATCGGGTGATACGCGGTTGGCGAGAGCAGTGGAATCAGCACATGGCTGCTCACACCCAGCAGAATCGTATAGCCGTCACCCGGCGAGCGGGCCGCGGCGAGCGTGCCGGTCACGGTATTCGCTCCAGGCCGATTGTCGACGAGCACTGGCTGACCCCAGACGTCGGTCAGGCGCTGGCCAATCAATCGAGCAATATTGGTCGTGCTCCCGCCGGTCGCGTACGGTACGATGAAGCGGATCGGCTTTGACGGATAGGGCGCAGTCTGCGCCGCCGCAGGCGCGATCCCTTTTGCAGCAGCCCACGCCACGCAGCACGCTGAGGCGATCCAGGCACGTCTTGCTTTCATCGATGAACCCCCTTTTGAATTAATTTGAAGTGTGAACTCGCGCGCGTCGGAGCAGCGCCGCGAGGTAGCCAACATCATCGAGTCGGTCGATGTCCTGGCTGAGGGCAGCCAGGGCCCCCCGCTCGGGGCCGCTCAGGCGACACGTGGTCAGCCCGTGAAACTTGGCGAGCAATCGCTCCGCCTGATGATCCAGATCGCTCGCCGGAATGCTGGTATCTGCGCTCCGGCTGAAGACCTGCCCCTGATCGTCGGTCACCCGAATATCAGCTTGCGTCAGCGGCCGACCTGGCACAAATCGGACCCAAACGTCTTTCTGTAGATCGATCACCTCGGGCTTCGCGCACACCTCAGCTGAGTAAGTGGCGAGGTCACCCGTGGGCCAGCCGATCAAACCGACGACCGCATTGAACCGAAGGCTGAACTTGGCCTGCGCCTCGGTACGAGGATCCTGAATATCGCAGGTCCGTACGCATTCCTCACCCACATCAATCTCGATCGAGCGAATGCGTTGCACATCAAACCGAGGATCCGTCCTCACTTGCCCGGCGCAGTCCAGCACCGCATGAGTCCCATAGCAGGCGGCGTGGTACTTGAAGAGCGTCTGATGCACAGCGTGGCCCCAGGCCCAATCAGCGAGCGCCGCGCCCGCATCACGGGAGCCGGCATGGGTATCGGCGAAGCCCTGCCGACACTCGAGCGCGTCATCACGAGCGGTGAACCCCTGGCAGGCCAGCCAGGCCGCCTGGTATCCGTGCATCGCGGCGTTGCCGGCGTGGAGGTGCTTCGCGTCGGTTCCGAACAAGCCGATCAATCCGCTTGCCTGCGTGGCAGCGAGTCCCAGCGCGTGCTTGAGGCTGCCGCGATCGGCACCCATCATCGAGGCGCAGGCGGCGGCGGCCGCAAACGTGCCTACGGTTCCCGTTGCATGAAAGCCCTGCGCGTAGTGCCCGGGGGCGAGCCATCGGCCGATCCGGCTGGCCACTTCGATTCCGAACAGATAAGCCTTGACCAGCGACTTGCCGGAGCGACGCTCGGCTTCTGCTAGCGCGATCAGCGGCGGAAACAGCACGACGCCAGGATGCCCGGGCATCAGCAGGTTCGCATCGTCGAAATCGAGCGCATGGGAAACGATGCCGTTGACGAACGCCGCTGCGGCAACACTGGTCAGGACCGGACTACCGACCAGACTCGCGCGCGGTGCTGCGCCCTGCTCGACCGCAAACGCGGTCGCGATCTTCGAGGATCGCAAGTCCACGCCGGCCACCGCGCAGCCCGCCCAATCGAGCAAGGCTTGTCCCACCAAACGCCGGGTACCCGACTGCATGGCGGCCACGTCAGACTGCAAGGTCGCGCGATCGAGGACAGCATCGAGGAAACCGCTCACGGCTTGCGCACTGCCTGGCCCGCCTCGCGACCGGCGAGCCGGCCCAGCCCGATCGCCGACATCAGGCCATTGCCTGCCAGATAGCCCCTATCGGCTGGACCGGAGATCCCGCGTGCAGCGCCCCCTGCAGCCCAGAGGTTCGGGAACAGGTCGCCACCCTGTCGACGCACACGGCCCTGCGGATCGACCGCCAGGCCGCCTTGCGTATGGTAGAGGCCGCCGGTGATCCGGATGCCGTAATACGGCGCTGCAAGCGCAGGCTTCGTCGTAAAGTTGCGCCCCAATGGATCCTGCGCCTCGCCGGCCACGAAGCGACCGACTTGCTCGTGAGTCTTCAGGAACTCATCGACAGGCAGTCCCAAGGCTTCGGCAAGACCCTCCAGCGTAGGTCGCGTCACCAGTGCCCCCGCCTTGGCCGCTTCACGGTAGTGATCGAAGGCCATGCCAACCTGGTGACAACGCTCATCGAAGATGTCGAACGCAAGGGCTTGCGGCTGCTTCAGCACGTCCCGCGCATGCTCCGAATAGCCTCGATGCTCGTTTGCAAAACGCTGTCCGAGCCGATTGACCTGATAACCGCCCGACATCATCAGCGCCCAGGAGATTCCGATCTGATGCGGTATCGCGACCGAGCCATGGCCTTGAAAGGACTGCATGTCGGCGAGCTCCGCCCCCAACAGCTCGCCCCATCGAACCGCATGGCCTTCGTTGCCGGAGTGGCCCAGAAAGGCTGCGTCCAGCATGTCGGGTAAATAGCGGCTGAGCAATTCACGGTTACCCGCAAACCCACAGCAGGCAAGCACCAACGCCTTGCAGCGCACGTCCTCGCGGCTGCCGTCGGGCCGCGCAACCCGGACACCCTCGACCCGGTCGCCTCTCACAAAGAGCGTATCGACACGGGCTGATGTCAACAGCTCCGCCCCGGCGGCTCGCGCCGCGCGCTCGAGGTCGGACACCAGGTATCGGCCACTGCGCTGCACCGGACCGTGCATACGCCGAACTCGATGCCCGGGATAACTGAAGCCATCGATCAAGGTAAAGCCGATCGCGTGACGCTCCACCAGCCAATCCAGCGTGGGCCCAATCACAGCCGACAACGACTGGACGACAGCATCGTCGACGAGCCCATGGGCCTTGAGTCGAATATCCTCGGCGAGCCAATCGACCGAATCGGTCACGCCCGCCTCAGCTTGAAGTCGGGTTCCGGCAGCTGGAACGAGGCCCGATGAGAGCGCAGTCGACCCGGAGGGCGAGGCGTCGCGCTCGAGCACCACCACCTCGGCGCCCTGCTCGCGCGCTGACAGGCTTGCCACCAAGCCCGCAGCCCCCGCTCCGATCACGATCACCTCGGTCTCGAAGCCGAACTCGGCGCGCTCCGCCGGTTCGATTGCCACGCGGGCCATGTCACTCATCGTTGTATCTCTATCTGAAAGCACCAGCCGCTCAGCAACTACCGCGCTACCTCTTTCACCTCCTTGTAACACACGCCGAAGCGCAGGCGCAAGGTTCAGCGCCTTGCAGGTTCAGCGCCTTGCCGCTCAAGACGCGGCAACTGAACGATCAATCAGTCGCCTGGCATGTCGCGGGCATTGCGCAGCCAACCTCAACCTGCAAAGATATGGCAACCATTCGGAGGAAGCCTGCGATGACGATATCGACCAAGACAGTCTGCGGCGCCGCGCTCGCGACGATTCTGGCGGCTGGGTCGGTGCAGACTCAGGTGACCCACGCGCAGGAGTATCCGACGCGCCCGATCCGACTGATCGTCCCCTTCGGGACTGGTGGGGCCACCGACAGCAGCGCGCGTGCCATCGCCGATCGCCTGGGCCAGCGTCTCGGGCAGTCGGTGATCGTCGAAAATCGTCCCGGGGCGGGCGGCAACATCGGCACACGCGCAGTCGCGCAGGCAGCGCCCGATGGCTACACACTCCTGCTGGGTCTGGATGCCACGCTGGTGCTCAATCCTTTCACACATGCGAGCGTACCCTTTGATACGCAACGCGATTTCGCGCCAATTTCAAAGATGGGCGACTTTGGCTTGCTGCTCGTGGCCAACCCAAAGCTCGGTATCCGCAATATGGCGGATCTGATTCGCTATGCGCGGGACAATCCGACGGGGGTCGCCTACAGCACCGGCGGGACAGGCAGCACCAGCCACGTCGCCGGCGAAATGCTCAACCAGCTCGCCGGCATCACGATGCTCCACGTCCCGTACAAGAGCGGCGGTGCAGCGCTGATCGATGCCATCGCAGGACAGGTCCAGCTGTCATTTCCCGGCATTGCGGGCGCGACCCAATACGTGCGCAACGGACAGCTCGTCGCGGTGGGCGTGTCCTCGAGTGCCCGCAACCCAGCGCTCCCGGACGTCCCCACGATCGCTGAGCAGGGCTTCCCGGGCTACGACGCCGTGTCTTGGGTCGGCATCATGGCCTCCGCCGCAACGCCATCGCCGATCGTCACGCGATTGCACCGAGAGATCGTCGCGTCGCTGCGCGACCCGGTAGTGATCGAACGTTTCGGTTCGCTTGGTATCAGGATCATCGGCAATAGCCCAGCGGAGTTTGCGGCCGAGATTGCAGCCGAGCTCGTCAGCCGCAAGAAGACCATCGAATCAGCGAAGATTCGGGTCGAATAGCCAAGCGGCTAGCCTCCGACAGACTCGACTCACGCGCTACAGCACGAGGATCATTCGAATGAGGATTTGGGAACAGGGACTCGTCGCCACTTACTCGCTTCCCGGGTACAAGGAATTGATCCTTGAGCACTATGCCGCCTTTCAGCGACCCGATACCGAGATCGTGATCCACGGCGTGCGCGACGACGCCTCGCCCAAGGCGGTTGGCATCGCTGGCAAGGCTGTCAATTTTGCGTATCTGCACCGTTTTCATGAGAACCAGATCATCGAGAACGTCCGTCGCGCCGAGCGGGAGGGCTTCGATGTGGTCATCATCGGCGCGCTGCAGGACCCTGGCATCCAGATCGCACGATCGGTCGTCGACATTCCGGTGATCGGGTACGGCGAAGTGTCGATGCTGACCGCAGCAAGCCTCGGAAGCCGCTTCTCCTTCGTCTGCATCAACCCAGACATGGATCCGATCATCAACGGAATGATCCGCGATTCGGCGCTGGGTGCAAACGCTACGCCCAACACCTTCATGGACTGCGGCTACTCCGATCTCAGCAATGCCGTCAATGGCAAACACGAGCGTTTCCTCGAGGCCTTCATCGCGGCCGGGCGTCGAGCCCTGCGCGAGCAGCGCGTCGATATCCTGCTGCCGGGACAGACGATCATTGCGGAGTTGCTCTGGAAAGCCGGTATCCGCGAACTCGACGGAGCGGTGGTGCTCGACCCTCGCCTGCCGCTGCTGCGGATCGCCGAGATGCGGCATGACATGCGGCGCGCAGGCTTTGGCGTCTCGCGGCGGGGCTTTTACTGGGCTCGCCCACCCAAGGAGCTGGAGGACGGGGTGCGCGACTTCTACAGCACCCCGGAAAAGTTCGATCACCGCTGACGCGGGCCGCGATTGCGGTCGAGCACCGCAGGGTTTACGACGTAGATCGGCTCGCCCCGCATCCACGCGAAGATCTGCGCATAGATCTCGGCATACTGATCGTTGAGGCTGTCCCGCTCAACGTAGCCGATGTGCGGCGTGCAGATGAGCCGATCGTGGCCTAGCACTGGGTGCGACGGATCGGTCACGGGTTCGTCCTCGTAGACGTCCACGGCTGCCATGCCGATCTGCCCTGCGTTGAGAGCAGTGAGGAGCGCCCCGGGCGCAATCAGCCCCGCGCGACTTGTATTGACCAACACACTGTCCGGCTTCATGCGGGCGAGGTCCGCCGCGGTCACGATGTGCCGCGTGCCGGGGTTCAGACGCAGGTGCAGCGACAGCACATCCGAGAATTCGAAGAATTCGGCCTGCGATGCGCAGACCTCCAGCCCATCGGCCTGAGCGCGGGCGCGCGAGCGTTCGCTTCCCCATACGACGACTCGCATGCCAAACGCCTGACCGTAGCCCGCAACTGCCGTCGCAACCCGTCCATAGCCAAACAGGCCCAGCGTTCGACCGCGCACGCTGCGACCCGTGCTGCGGTGCCAGTGCCCCTCACGCATCGAACGGATCTCCTCGGGCAAGCGGCGATTGGCCATCAGGATCAGCGCCCAGGTCAGTTCAGCCGTCGCGTGAAGCGCCCTGAAATGCGGCGCTCCGGGAAAGCGGTTCGCCGAGACCAGCACGCCATGACGCGTGCAGGCCTCGAGATCAATATGCGGCGTATCGCTGACCTGGCTGATCATCTGCAGCGCCGGCAGCCGCTCGAGCAGCGCGGCGGTGATCGGTGTGCGCTCGCGGGTGAGCACCAGCACATCGGCATCGGCCACGTGGGCGGCGAGCTCGTCGGGATCGGTCAAATGCTCATGCACCCGCAGCGTCGAGTGATCCTGCAACATCGCAAAGCTGGGTAAGCTACCGATCAGCCGGAGGGTGTCATCGAGCAAGGCAATACGCAGTCGGGGACATGTCATGGCGGCTCTCAGCGAACCCGATCTGGCGGGCGCAGTGGCTACGCCGCGTACCGCAATCGGGCTATTCGGGTGAAGTCCCCCTAGAATAATGCCCTCCCCTCGTTTACCGTATGCCCGCATGATCGAGCGACTCAACCGGTCCCGCCTCTACGCCTGCCTGGCGCTGCTCACCCTGATGGCGATCGAGCGCCCAGGCGAGATTCACCGCAGTCGGGCGGGCGCTCGCGAGCCAGTCGCGGGTCTTCGCGAGGGCCGTATCCGATGCATCCTCACGCAGGCCGAAGGCCAGACAGAAGGCCGCAACCGCGCCGATCAGCGGCGTCCCGCGTACCGTCATCGCGACGATCGCCTCACGACACGTAGCCGCATCGGCTAGCCGGATCTCCCGCCGCTCGAACGGCAGCCGGGTCTGGTCGAGAGTCCGGATCACCGGTGATCTGGCCCCCGGCACTCAGTTCGTGATCAGCCGGAACGAGGGCGGGATCCGCTCGAAGTCCTTGTAGACGCTGCCATCCTGGCCGCTGAATCGAATGTTGATCGTGCGACGGTTAACGACCGGCTCCTTCAGGTGCAGCACGGCCTTGTCGTTGACAAAGACCGCTGTCGCCTCGACCGCCTGCGCTCGGGGAGGCCGATCGCCGACCAGTGCGATCACCGTCGAGCGCGCGGGCAGTGTTGCGCCCAGCATCATGTTGATGTTGCGCAATTCGCGGTTGAGCACCTCCAGGTGCTGCGTGCGTCGCAGTGTCGCCTGGCCGCCATCGACCTCGAGGTAGATCAGTGGCCGTTGCGACTGGATCAGTTGCTGCGCCTTTGCCGCCGGCACCAGCGGCACCTTGGTCTCCACGATCAGCTTGTCGCCGAACTGCGCCTTCGTGACCTCGATCTTCGATTCGGCCGGCAGCCACCGCCTGGCCAGTTCGCTCGCCTGCTGGAGCGCACCCCGCTCGTCCTTGCCAACCATCGAGAAGCGCACGGTGGCGGGGACCTCGACGGCCTCGCCTTTCGATGCGGTCTCGATATCGCTGGAATAGACGGTGATCTCGATTTCGTCAGGTGTACAGCCCTGCAGCAGCAGCGCCGAGCCGAGGATGAGTGGGGTGAGGAGACGCTTCAGGTTCATGGTGGTGCCTTCTGTTGGAGAGCCGCGATTATCGCAGCCCTGCCGGTTTTCCGGATTCGACCGGCAGCCGCGCCTGCGCGTGGCCCGTGAACTGGTTCACCGTGTGGCGCCTGCGCATCGGCGGGAGAGCGTGAACAAGATCATCAATCGCGTGAATTCGATTCTTTGGTTGACTGTCAACTCCTTCTCACTGCCAACGGGCTAGGCCTTCCAACCCGTTGTCTTGCTTCAGTTTTTTTGATCAATAAGGCAGTCGTTCTAGACCGGTCGACGCGGTTGTCGGTCGATCGGCAGACCCCTTTAATGGCCTCATCCAAGGCTCGTTCAACCAGGAGATCTCATGAAAGCTTCCCAATCCATCCACCCCTCGAAGCGCCAGTCGGGATAGGGCATGACCGAGTATATCATCGTGGTCGCGCTGGTCGCGGTCGCCGCCACCTCCGGCCGATACCCGGTACACGGTGCACGATGAAAAGCGGGTTCCGCCCTGACCATCCTTGCCGCGTGCGCTCACCGAGCCGCTGCGAGCGGCCTCGTCGATCTCGATCGCGATCAGGCGGAGGGATCGCGAATGCAACGCACGTCCAACCCACCAATCACGCCATCAGTGGCTCCCAAGCCAATCAAGCAGACACAAATCTCGTGGCCCCAGCCCTCTCACCTTAAAAAACCTGACCCCGACACCGCCCCCGCTGTGCTCGCAGCGGTCGCGGCACCCATCCACTTCTACAGGGATGGCGATGTCGTGCTGTACAAACGGCCC
>SXGR01347552.1_pt1 | contig 10922 bp, 10 predicted proteins | sample 3174711 | NCBI WGS metagenome assembly SXGR01 (sample SAMN11356860, study PRJNA531348) | freshwater metagenome | isolation source: freshwater sample F1-60 | place: China: Fuxian Lake, Yuxi | collected 2017-12-25 | reverse complement strand
TGCTCGTACATCGTTCTATCTCCTCGCTTAGACGCCAATTTTTTACGGTTGCGTATCGTAATAGCGCAGGCCACTCCCGGGAAACCAGGAGTGCCGGGGTAAAACCCGGGGGGAGACCAACTTTTTCAATTTACCGACGGGACTTAAGCCTCGACGAGGAGACGGGCCTTAAGCCTCGACGAGGCGCGACTGCATGCGTTGCCAGCGGGCCTCGCGGGCTAGCCGCAAGTCGTAGTAACGCGCCAGGGTCATTCTCAAGCGCCGCGCATCGTACGTCCGGACGATATCGCGTTCCCGGGGGCGCTGGCTGCCGTGACGGCGAATCAGTGATTGGACGTAATGTAGCTTGCCCAAGACTGCGCTGCGCCCAGCATAGCGTGATTCCCAATCAAGGCCGGGGGTGATTGCAACCGCAAAGGTTTCTGCAAAATCTTCATCAGGATGCGACTGGGCATAATGATCGGGCAAGTGCTTCACGTGATTCAGACTCGTGGAGTCTGGCATATAAACTTCAGGTCGATAAATCGACGGTGCGCGTCCAAACGTATTGCGCCAGCGCAGGTCGCGGGCGATTTTATAACCGTGGTCAAAAGAATGGCCGGCCTCGTGACGCAGCAGCTTTCGCATCGCGGCAGGCGTGCCGCCTTCAATCGAATTCGTAACGAGAAATTCAATTTCCTTCAGGTCGGTATGGGCAAGGTAAAAGGGAACGGCAATGGCTGGAATTCCGCCGGGACTAAACCACTCGTCTCCAAGGTACACATCGGGACGCAAGTGTTTCACGCCGGCATCGTGAAGTTCCTCGTAGAGATTTTCGACGTGGCGTTTGATGGGGTTGCGGGCACTCGATGCGCCGAGTTTCTCCAGCACATCACAAATGCGTTCGTTCATTAGCCTGCGCAAGGCAAATGGCAGTCGTGAAAAAATTCCTGGCCGCTGTTTCTTCATTGCAGGCAGTCCCCGTGATGGTCACGGAGAGAGTCCTACACCTCAAAAGCCATGTCCCTCAAGGGACTTGTGAGGTCATTCCAAAGAACAGGTTGCTTGAATTGCTCGGCAGTCGCGCCGGGCGTGCGGTTCAGATGATGAGTCCGCAAGTGCTCCAAACTGCCGGGGCGGAGGAAAGCGATTTGGACCGTGCCGAGGCGACCTGATGCACGTTTTTCCCTATATTCACAGTTCAGACTGGATAACCGTTCGTCGAGCGCCCGCGCTACGGTATCCCATTCGCTTCGGATTTGGCGCGTGGACTCTGCATATAAGACGTAGTGTGGGGGATATTCATCCCGATTTGGCGCAAGGGTCGTGAAATGACTGGTTCTCATGGTGTCACAGCATTCGTCGCCCAACTCGGTCAATGCCTCTGCGACCTGGAAGGCTGACAGTTTTTCGCCCGTGATATTTGAGAATTGGCTGCTTTTGCGCAGAAATCTTACGATGGGAGCAGTCCCAGGTCTGCCGCCAAAGTGCCCCCGGCACTCAACGATGTCGTGCATGTCGTAGCGGAATAGGCCGCCGAGGGTCGTGACGAAAAGGTGGTAATTTTGCCCGGGAATCATGTCCCGTCCGCGAATCAATTGACGGGTTTGCGCAATCGGATCGCGGCGCTCTGCACCGAATTCGGGACTAGCGGACTCGACCGGCAAAAACTCGTAATAGGCCACACGGGGATCCAGAACCCCGTCAGGGGACCCATCACCCAATGGGACCGTGAAACGTCCCTCTGACGCCACCAGGCCATGGTCACGCCATGGAACGTGTCCCAACGTGGGACGCAACGCCTCGCTATAGTGCGAAAGGGTTCCTCCAAGCCACATAGCAATGAGCTTCAGGCGCGGCCAGACATCAATCGGAGTCAGGCGTCCACGTTGCGTCAAAATGCGGTCCAGGCGTTTTGCGGCAGCGGCATCTCGGCGCCCAAGGGCAGGGACTCCAAGTTGGGCCGGATCACCGGCAAAAAAACTTCCTTGGCGCAGATCACGAACGAGATCAAAGCCATAGGCCTCGAGTTGCTGCACCAGCATTAGCAATGTCGATGGATTAGCGGTCATCAACATTCCGATGTTGGGATTGCCAACGGTCAGGCGCAGCAGAGCCTTAAGCTTTAATTCAAAGGGCGTGATCCCCTGGGCCTGATCTGGCACAGCATAAAGGGTTTTAAAACTGGGGGATTGCATGGCCCAGGTGGCAAGGCCGCTCATCGAGCCTTGGGCTGGTGATGAAATCGGTAGCACATCCAAGAAGGCGGCATCGCGGTGCGCCTCAAAGGCGGACAGCCCCCATGCCTGCCAACTGGCAGCCTGAACGGCAAAGGATGCCGGAGTCACTGGAATCAACTTTGGAAGCCCAGTGGTTCCGCTTGTCGTAACGAACTTGCAGCGCTGGGGCGTGATCCCGGAAGCGGGGCCGAACAGCGCGGTGGAGTCTCCGCGGGCGAATCGTTCGATCCAAGGGCGGAGGCCTTCGTAATCGCATATCGGAAACGCATCGAGCGTTGGAGGTGCCCTGCCGCACCCGTGCGCCAAGGCGAACTGGCTGCCCCTGGTCTGAGTCATGGCCTGGGCCAGCACAGCCGTCTGGGTGGCATCAAAATCCTGTATCGCCTGATGGAAGGCCCTCAATTGAGGCTTCTTCAGGGCCAACAGCAGCGAACCTATGGGGCGACGGTAAAGCATATGATTCCGGTGATTTTTGCACCTTTGGCTGCTGTTGTAAAAAGACGTCTCACCCATCGCTCGCCTCAACATACTGTTATCGTTGGGTTTAATAATTAAAATTATGATTGGCTAAAATTATTAAAATTTACTAAGAATGGTACTGGCCGCTTGGCCAATTTGTTGAGAATTTCGATCCCTGAGGAGGCTCCATGAAACGCCACCCAACTGGAAGCGCAGCCGCTGCGGTCGCCCTTGCAATTCTTACAACTGTTAGCGCCTGTGGGCGGACGGACCAAGAAATTGGAACGTTATTCGGACTGGCCGACGGCCCGTCAGCCACGCCATTAGATAATCAGCCGCAACGCCATGCGTTTCTCATGATTTCCGAGTCTGCTCTTGAAGAGATGATCCGGGTTCCGATCACGGACCAGCGGACGATCACGGACGACGTGAATGGCGTTGGAATTCAGGCCAATGCATCAACGAATGGCACGCTTAATATTGCACTTGTGCCGTCCGATATCGACACGCAACTCACGACGATCGTTGATGCCCACACCCACATTGACATCAGCGGATCTCATGATCCGCGTGATGACATTCACATTGAAATGACGGGCATGGCAGACGTTAAAACTCAAAGCGTCAAACCCATTCATATCAGCCTTAAATCGGCTATGGGCAAGCCAGTCTCTAGTACCTTTGAATCGTTGCTTGAGGTCACGGGCCTTGATGTGACGGCAACAGGTTGGTTCCAAGGCTACAAGCGTAAGCGCGCGCAAGATGAGGCTTGGGCCACGGTGAACCGTGAGTTACCCGGTCAGCAGATCGCCATCGGACGGCGTGTCGCGACAGAAATTGGCAAAGTGGTGGATGAGCGCGCCGGCGAATTTGTTTTGAATTTCAATGCAACCCTGGTCCGGAATTTCCGGGAGTGGTTTGTTGACAGTGGTTACCTGCCGGGTAAGCAATTGTTTCAAAGCACGAAGGAAGCCATGTGGTTCAGTAGCTTTGGCGATGCGACGACCGAAGATACGGCGGTGGTCCAGGCTCCGGCGAATGCTTCGGCATTGACCGGTGACATGCAGGCTCCATTGATGATTGGCGTCACGGAAGAGGCAGCAGAATACGCCGCAGAAAAAGCAATTGGAGGCAAAACCATTCCTGCGGCTGCCCTTTCCCAATTACTCGTCGCTATTGGCGCCTCGGCGGTTCCTCCGGTCTGGTCGACATTCAAGTACGCTGGCGTCAGCCTTGTGTTTGCCCAAAAGAAACCAATCTCGATCAAATTTAATGAGGGTCGATTGACCCTGACCGCCAACTTCGAGAACATCGGCCAGTATGCGATTCGGCAGATGGGGAGTTCGTTGGAGTTGACATACGAGCTGCGTTTGGCCGACGATCAATCCATTGAGTTTGTGCGCGTGGGCGAACCGGTATTAAGAGCAGCTTCTAGCCGTCAAGATCCGTCGCAGCTCCTCGTCCAGTTTTCGGATGAGGTACTGAAGCCATGCTTGCACCAGAGTTTTGCTCTGCCACTTCCTGACTTGTCGTCAATGATTCCGGCGTTGAAACGCATGCGCCTCAAGTTTGCGCATTCCGAGGAAGGTTGGATTCGTCTTGGGGCAAGTTTGGACGCAATCAAATAGAGAACCCGTTTCCGCCAGAACTTCTGGCGAAACACCTGACTTTAAAGGTGACGGAATTTCACGAAGTATAATCTGTCTACATGGGGCCGAAAGCCATTCAGGATGGTTCGGCCCTTTCTCTCGTCAGGCCCTCGCCACCGGTGTCTGGACCAATGTTTTTGCTGAAGATCGCCCAGGTTGGCGCGGTGATGTTCGATCCACTGGGTCCGGATTTGCATGGATTCAAGCCTGCCTTGACCGCGCGCGATCGTCAAAAGATGCTAGGTCCGAACAACCTTCCAAATTTGATGTCTTGGCCACTTCATGGGGCGCCCTTGCCGCATTGGCGTACTTTTTTAATGGGCCGATTGAAGCCTGGCGACAGGTTGAATCTCTGCATCTGGTTGCTCCTGGTATTTTTCCGCACTACAAATTGCAACGCCGTATCCTATGGCGGGCCGTGGCCGATTCTTTTACTGGCGGGGGAATTTTTTCTGGGCGATTGCCACTGACGTTGTTGCCCTCTGATTTTTCAGAACAACAGGAAATCATTTCTTGGATTGCCTCAGATACCCGCCGCAATTCTCATGTTTCTTTTGACTTTCTAAAGGTGACCGCGGCATATCAAAAAATTGTTCGTCAACAGATCATCCCAGGAAGCCTCACGCTCGACTCTAGCAACACGCGCCCGGCTGTTTTTTTTCACCTACCTGATGAAGATCCGGTGATTGATTTACCGAGAACCGAAGCCCTTTTGCATCGAGGGGGAGCCAATGTTTTTCGCTACCCGTCGCGCGGCCACGGCCTCCTTTTGCAGCATCCCGAATTGCTAGCCAAGGCGATGACCAATCACAACTCAAAATCGGGAGCTTTTCCATGACCGGTTCGTCGTTTCAACTTGAGGTTTTCCATCGACGTAGTCCATTTCGTTTCCCTGTCCGCCATGCCCATGGCGAGCGGTCAGCCAACGAGGGGTTGGTGATTCGGATTTCCTCTGTCGTTCAGGATACCGCTCACCGCATTTTTGGATTGGGCGAGTCATTGCCGCGTTTCTATGTAACAGGTGAGACAGTCGATGGATCTCGCGCGCACTGTCAGGCATTATTTGAGAAACTTGCAGTGCCCGTGATGGTGGCAGCAACTTCGGATGGCAGGCGACTCGATGCGGTCATCGACCTGCTGATTGATGCGTGGTCGACTGTATCCTCTTCAAAGCAGCTAGCAGTGTGGAGCGCATTTGATGTGGCCTTGTTTGATTGGTTGTCCAAAGTTTTGGATCTTCCAGCCGAACGCCTTCTGTGCGAAATGCGATCCAGAATCCAGTCGCGGTACGGACACGATTCAGATGCGAGGCAAGTTCCCCAATCTTCCACAAACAATGATTTGGCAAGGCGCGCCACAATTCCAATGATTAGCCCGTGGTTGGCGGCAATATTGACCATCGGATACAGGTCATTTGGCTTCAGGCATTTCAAAGTAAAGGTCGGCGATTCGCGCAGCGTTCAGCGTGTTGGTATTGTGTTTCGGTTCATGGGGCCACGTGCAGATGTAACCCTCGACGCAAACCAGGGTTACTCCGCCGCACAGGCGCATCACTTTTTGCTCCAGTTATTTCAGCAGTACGGTCACATGCGTGAGCGCCTCGCTGCCTTTGAAGATCCCGTCGGCCCTTCTGATGCGGAATCATTGGCTGTGTTTGGACGTGATGCAGGCGTAGTCGTGATGGCAGACGAAGTCCTCTCTGGCGAAGAATCATGTCATGCGTTCTCTCGGTGTCCTGAAGTTTCAATTTGGAATATTCGCGTTGGCAAGTGCGGTGGGATCACCGGTGCGCTGATGGCAGTGGATCAAGCTTTTCGGGCCGGTGCCCGCGTGGCCTTGGGCGCGCTCGTCGGTGAGGATCGCGTGCTGGACGCGTCGGCAAAACTCATTAGCAACCACGTTTCAAGCTTGTGGGTGGAAGAGTCATTTTCCAGGCTGGTACTTGCCCGCAGCGTGTTTCGATCTGAGAGGGGGCGTGGTCTTGGTTTTGAGCTTGATGAACGGGTGATGCGGTCGCAGTTGATCGGTTTTCAGACCTTTAGATTTTTTCCGGGTCAGGGCTTAGTGGTCTGAATCCGTTGCATTGCCTTGGCAAAAGATTCCTTCGGCCCACCCCAAGAATAGCGGAACATTCCCTTGCCGGATGGACCATATGGTTCCCCGGGCATCACGACCACGCGGCATCGTTCAAGGCACCAACGAGCAAAATCGTATCCCGATGAAAATCCGTCGGGAACCTTGCTCCACAAGTAAAACGCACCATCTGGTTTATTTGCTTTGAAACCAGCTGCTTCAGCCTGACATAAAGCAGAATCGCGGCGCGCGAGAAATTGCTTGTGCCTTTCAGGCGCAAATCTGGATTCTACTTCAAGCAGTTCGGGCAAGACTTCTTGAACCAAAGTGCTGACGCAGGGCACGCGGATGGACATTAGCATGGCAAGAGGGCGAATGAGCGCCGATGGACCCGCGCACCACCCAGCCCTCAACCCCGGCAGGCCGTGGGACTTGCTCACGCTGGAGATGACGACGGTTCGCGAACGGGCTGACGGTATGTTGGCAATGCTGGTGAATTTCTGAGACCAGCAAAATCCCGAATACACCTCGTCACTGATGATGATGCAATTATGGCGCTCCGCGAGGGCCGCAATCAGTTTCAAATCTTCTGCGTGAATCATGGTGCCGTCAGGGTTTGACGGACTATTGATGATGACGGCTTTGGCGCCGCGCATTGCCCGTTCGAGTTCACGCTGATTGATGCGTGATTTGGGGCCACCAACGCGTCGGACCCGCACGCCTCTGGTCTGTGCAAGCCATGGGTAATACAAATAGCAAGGATCAAAGAGGACCACCGCCTCACCGGGATCAACGAAACACTCCAGCGCATGCGCCAATCCTTGAGAGGCACCATTGCACAACAGGATTTCACTGGCAGGGTCGTAAGCGACGCCCGTGTCTGCCGCTATCTTGCGAGCCACCGATGCAAGGGCGGCGGGATGGCCAAAAGCGCGCGGATATTTTTGCAGGTCAGCCATGGTTTCCGCGCGAAGAAAACTACTTTGCACAATCGCGGGTAGGTGAAAGAAATTCGCGAGGTCAGGCATGCCTTGAGACAAATCAACGAGAGCGTCGCCCGCGTTCGATCCGCTGTCTTGTGATCTTGCGTCGTGTGCTGCGCGTTCGAGCGCCTCTAGCAGCTCAAGATCATTGACTGGTGCCGAAAGGACGTCGCTGCTGTATGCCCTCAGGTAAAAATAGTCTCGACCAAGGCGCTTCTGAACACCTGAATCAAGCCTGGCGAGCCCCGTACGGACGGCGATTTTTTTTAAGAGTCGTGGCATTGGTTTCCATCATAGCAGGCGCGTGGCCGAATAATGCGGCTTTAGGTGGTCAAAATCTTGGCCAGGTTTCTGGGGAGAGCAGGACAGGCTATTGTAAGTGCCGGTAATCACATAATTAACACAACCTGCATGGCTGGCGCGTTCCGTGAAATATCATCGATGGCACTACCGCCATGATGGAGTCAGCATGTCCCAAATTCACGCCAATCAAGGAACTGGACTCACCGTATCGCGCAATCTGCTTATCGGCATTTTATTCTTGGCCGCATTGATCCCAGCATGCGGGACCCAGACCAACGCGCACTTGAGTCAGCTCGTTAAAGTCGGGGGTGAGGTTTCGACCGAAGACTCAGTTCAGCTGACCGAAATCGAGCTTTGCCATCGTCAGAATTCTTTAAATGAACCTGGGCCTGGTGGCTTCATGTCGTTCCTCCCGCCGGATGCCCTGATCTGCCGTGGAAAACCAGACTTGATCAGGCTCTTTGACGGGATGGGTGTCATCTTTGGAACGATGAGTGTTGTTTGTTCGTTTCCCGGTGTCATGCAGGTGGGGCTGCCCGTGAGTGCTGTAGGCAGTGCGACGATGTCGATTTTGGCTTTTGGCCTGAAGGGGATCGAATGTGACGAAGTGAGCCCCTCGCTTTCTCAGGCACAGGAACAACAGGTTGGATTAAAAGTCTGCGAGCTCATGGGAAAGAGGTATTACCGCGGATTTGGGCCTACCGACCATTCGCGCTGCCTTTAGACCTTTGCCGGGTCAGGTTTTTTATCTGCATCCGGTTCGCCTGACTCTGGTTTAAGTTTCTTTTTGAGTTTTCTTATCTCGCGGGCTTGCTCTTGGACAATTTTGTTCACGTGGTCTAGGCGCCCGCGATAGTCTTTGAAAGCGGCCTTGATCCAACTGGGCAGCGTCTTGACTTGATCTGTGAGGGCTTGGGATGGAATTTTTTTGCTGATGACTTCCGTTTTGGCTCTGGCCGAGGCTAGTCTGGGTTCGCCGGTCACGGCCGCCACGATTCCAATAATCTCACCGGGGTGCATCTCAGTTAGCACGACGACGCCAGTACCCTCGCCGACAAAAATTTCGACGACTCCACGCTCGATGTGAAAGATCACGTCGCCCTTTTCGCCTTCCTTGAAGATCAATTCACCGGGAGCAAAGCGAATGGTTTGGCCTTCGAAAGACACTGTGAGACCTCCTTATGGCGTGCCTGGCCCAGTAGCGGCGCCGCTTGTACGCACAAGATCGGGTTTGCCGTCCCCGTCAAAATCATAGGCTGTACTGACGTGGGCATCTGCATTTGGAACTTCGCGCTGCACTACTTGAATCATGTCAGGTCTGCCGTCTCCATCTATATCCCAGCCAGTGGTGGCACCGGCTTCTGAAGATGGGACGGTGACGCGAACGGGAAGTGTGGGTGCTGAATGGACGAGATCATTGTCCTGTTGCGCAGCAGAAGCCGCCGCAGCAAGCCCGATCAGGATCAATGTAAAAAATATCCCGGCGGACAGGATTTCTAGTGCTCGATAGAACATCAATTTCGCAAATTTTTGTGACCGTAACATAACAGCCTCCGGCGTGATTCAGTCATCGTCAGCAAAGCCAGCGTCCTTGAATTCTGCCAATTGGCTGATATTTATGGAGTTGACGAAAAATCCAGTAAAACAATTAGTTGCCTTGACTTGGCAGGCATGAAATCATTTTTCCATGCGAAATATAATTTTGGCCATTTTGGCGTTATCCATGATGTCGGCGACCCCAGCTGAGCGGCTCGCTATTGTAAACATTGCGACCGCAGGTCCGTCTAAATTGAACAGCCTGAAATCGCTGGCGGGAGTCTCGTGGTGGACTGAAATCGGCGGCAGCCTCCTGGTATCGGCAACCCCAGTTGGGCTCGTGAATGTGAATCGAAGTGGCGTTGAGACAAAGATTCTTGCAAATGAGATCTCAGCAGATGATTTGCGTTTGATCGTTGCCGCTCATGAATCGAAACCTTTGCCCGTAGGCACAGTCACGTTGGTGGATGAGGGTCGCATTCGCCTTGTGGAAGGCGACTCTCGTGCCATTGCAGTGCTGGATCAAATTGTGGGCGAAAAATCTCCTGACTTTGGGGTTTTTCCAGTCAAGGCGGGCGATGTCGTGTTGCAGTTGCAATCAAATCAAAAGCCGTCGTTGAAGCTGTCGTCGCGCCAAGCTGCGATGATGTCCGATGTTGCTGGGAAAATCAGCCGCGAGCGTTGGTGGGGAGACGTTCAGAAGCTTGCCGGCTGGAATCGCCACATTGCTGCTGCGGGAAATGTTCAGGCCCGCGACTGGATCAAGTCTACCCTAGGGGCAATTCCAGGCATGGAAGTGACCATTCAGGAATTTAAGGTGCAAGGTCGTGCGGCGTGGAATGTGGTGGGGATTCTTACAGGTGAACGCTTGGCGCAGGAGTCAGGTTCTCCCGGTGCCGGAGATCGTGGCCTGCTCATAGTTGGTGGGCATTTTGATTCCACGTCAGAACGGACATCCTCTGCCGCGCCCGGTGCTGAGGACAACGCCAGCGGTGCCGCTGGCGTGATCGAATTGGCCCGGGTCATGGCCGCGACATCACATTCCCACGACATTATTTTTGTCGCCTTTTCAGGTGAGGAGCAGGGGCTTTATGGCTCGGCTGCATTTGTTGACGAATTGCCGGATTCCGAAAAAGAGCGGATTCGTGGCGTCTTGACGATGGACATGATTGCCTATGCCAAAGGTGGGAATAACGGATCGCTCGGAGTTTTGATCGAAACGGAAAGTGAGCATGCGGCCTTTGCCAGAAACTTTTCAGACGCCGCTGCTGCCGTAACAAAACTAAAAGTCAGTACATCCTACAATCCATTTGGCAGCGATCACGTCTCGTTTCTTGATGCAGGATTGCCCGCCATTCTCGCAATCGACGCCGATTGGAACAGTTACGGCAACTATCACCGGTCTACTGATACACCGGATAAACTCACCCCGGAACTGGCCCATGAGATTTTGAAGATGAATGCCGGAGCACTGGCACTGCTGGCAAACTAGGATTTAGTCCAGCCAGACCCGGTAGTGGCGGGTCCATTGGTTGATTAATCGGTCCATTGAATTGTTGCCAGTATGTCGTTATAATAGCGACATGGACTTGCCCGGGTTTCGTGGAGCCATCTGATAAGATGAAACCACGTCACCAGGAGAATTTTGATGAAATCAGTAACTTCCAGCACAAAGACCAGGACTCGCAGGACCTTCTCTC
>SXGR01518417.1_pt1 | contig 10926 bp, 8 predicted proteins | sample 3174711 | NCBI WGS metagenome assembly SXGR01 (sample SAMN11356860, study PRJNA531348) | freshwater metagenome | isolation source: freshwater sample F1-60 | place: China: Fuxian Lake, Yuxi | collected 2017-12-25 | reverse complement strand
TTAGAATACGGGGATTGCAGGACAAGGCCATTGCAATCATGGCGCGTTGGCGCATACCGCCACTCAAGTTGTGCGGAAAGGCGTGCAGAATTTCTTCCGGGTTGGGCATCCCAACTTTGCGCAAAATCTCTATCGTTTGCTTATCCACCCAATGTTTTACGGCTCTCCCTCCAAAGGGGCCCCGCCGGCGGGGCACTGCCGGCATTGGGATCTGGCCGGATGGCTGTCCGACCGCCTGCTGGGAATCGTGCATATGGAGCTCGATCGCCTCGCCAATCTGATTACCGATGGTATGCAGTGGGCTAAAGGCCGTCATGGGCTCCTGAAAGATCATGGCGATTTCGTTGCCTTGTATCGCGCGCATGGCAGCGCCATCAGGACCGAGCTGGGCGATGTCAATCGTTTCCTCGCCTTGCCGCAGGAGAATGTTCCCCGCGGCGATTTTTCCATTCCGTGACAGCACATTGAGGATCGAGAGCGCCGTGACGCTTTTGCCGCAGCCGCTTTCGCCCACAATGCCCAGCACTTCTTCCGGATACACCTCGAACGAGAGATCATCAACGGCCTTGACCGTTCCCTCCTTCGACGTGAATTGGACTTTTAGGTTTTTGATTTGCAGCAAAGGGGGTCCGTCGCGCATCTCGATTTGCCTTAGATTTTAGCGTATGGATCGGCTGCATCGCGGATGCCGTCGCCCACAAAATTAAAGGATATGATGGTCAGGACGACGAAGATCGCCGGGATGAACAGCCAGGGGTCCTCAGCAAGCGTCTTGATGGAACGTCCTTCCTGCAAGAGCACCCCCCAACTAATGGCCGGAGCCTGAAGCCCCAGCCCCAGAAAACTTAATGCTGTCTCGCCCAAAATCATGCCGGGAATGGACATAGTCAGACCGGCAATCTCGTGGCTGAGGAAGTTGGGGAACAGGTATTTCATGATCAACCGCACATTGCCCGCGCCATCCAATTTCGCCGCCATCACAAAATCCTCTTCTTTTAGAGCGAAGAATTTACCCCGGACATCTCGGCTGGCGCCAGAAACCACCCCGAAGAGTGTCAGGATGATGGTAATGGCCACATAGTTCTGCTCAACCGTCCAGTTTTGAGGGAGCGCCACCGAAAGCGCCATCCAAAGTGGCAGAGTGGGAATAGCATTAAAGATCTCGGTAATCCGCATGATCACCATATCCACAGCCCCGCCTAACAACCCGGCCAGGCCTCCGATCAGCAAACCTGAAAAGAAACCAATGATGACACCGATTAGGCCGATTGACAGGGAAATTCGGGAGCCGTAAATAATGCGAGTGAGCACGTCACGGCCCAATGAATCTTTGCCCATTGGGCTAAAGATGCCGTCTTTGACCCCAAAAAGGTGGATATCACCTTTCCACACGCCCCAGAATTTATAGGTGTCGCCCTTGACGAAAAGTTCCAGAGGCAGCCTCCGGCTGCGATCCTCGGTGTATCTAGCGCGGTACGTTACCGGGTCTACAGTTTTTACCTGCGTGTAAATAAACGGTTGTAAATGGAAATTGCCTTGCTCATCAACGAAATGGATCGCTTGGGGAGGCGCGAAAACCAAATTGGTCTGAAAGGCATAGGGGTCATAGGGCGCGATGAACTCAGCCAAGATGGCCCCCAGGTAGATAAAGGCCAGGAAAATCAATGAAATTACGGCGAGTTTATGTTTTAGAAATTTCCATCTAAAAAGCTGCCATGGGGATGCGACGAAAAACTTGTCAGCCTCTATTATCCTTGTTTCGTTTTTTCTCAACAGTCCAACCATTGCGGATCTCCGAAAAAATTAATCATAGCGAATTCTAGGATCGACAATGGCCAGCAGGATATCAGAGAAAAAGATACCGACGACGGACAGAGTCGATATGATAAAAACGAGGGTCCCGGCCGTTTCCACATCCTGCATTTGCAAGGCTTGAAGTAGGACCGGCGCCAGGGTCGGAATACCCAATGTGATCGACACCATCAATTCCCCAGAAACCAGGCCGGGCAAAACGCCGGCCAAACCCACGATAAATGGGTTCAGGGCCATGCGGAATGGATATTTGTAGAGCATTCTCGTTCTGGGCAATCCTTTGGCCCGGGCGACAATCACGTAAGGTTTTTCCATTTCGTCTAAGAGATTGGCCCGCATGATTCGAATTGTGCCGGCCGTACCTGTGGCGGCCGCAATTAAGGCTGGCAACCACAAATGGCCGACCATGTCGGCAAACTTGGCCAGACTCATCGGTTGCCCGACAAACTCCGGGGATGTGACCCCCACGCTCGCTTTGCCTGTGAGTGAATAAACACCCCATAGCATCACCACGGCGAAAATGAACTGCGGGACGCCCATCCCCAAAAAACCGAGGACCGAGAAAAAATAATCCGCGACGGAATACTGTCGGGTAGCTGACAGCATACCGATGGGGATGGCAATCAGATTAATCAGAAGGAACGATAACAAAGAGATCAGGACCGTCAGCGGCAGGCGCTCCGCCACAATCTTGCTGACGGATTCCTTCATGGCCAGCGAGTAGCCGAGATCACCTCGGACAATCCCCGACATCCAGCGCGCATATTGAACCAGGAACGGATCGTTCACCCCGAAACGCACTCGCAGCGAGGCCTCTTCTTCAGATGAGATGGAACGGCCTCGACCTCGCTCGCCCCGAATGTAAGCATCGACGAAATCGCCGGGCGGAAGCTGGATGATCATAAAAGAAAGCAAACTGATCGCCAGCAGAACCGGGATCATGAAAAACATCCTTTTCAGCATGTAGGGAAGCATCTATTCTTCCCCGATCCTGGCCCAGTCGAAAAAGCCAATGACTTCTAAATCATGGCACATTTGCTTGACCGCTTCTGCAGAGAGCGAGGCATTCGGCAAGCGCGTCGGTCCGCAATCGGAATCGATCAATGCCATGACGGCCTTTTGGGCGGCCAGACCGCCATACGAGAGGATGACACGCACCATCTGGACCGCCAACGCCTGGTCACGCCGCGCCGAGGCATGATCGCCACGTTCATAAGCGGCAATAATGCGTTTATAAAGGGGGGCGGCAAAATTATAGGTACTGCCAATCGCCCCGTGCGCCCCGGCGGCCAGGCCACTCAACATCATCTCATCCCAGCCGAAAAACACTTTGTAGTGGCCATTTTCCACCTCAAGACAGGCTTGTAAATCAAACAGCTTTGCATCGGTGAACTTAACCCCCATCAGTGAAGGCAACTGGTCGGCGCTCTGCTGCAACAAGGATGCAACATCCAAGGTCAAGCCCGTCTTGTGTGGGAAGTGATAGTAAATAAAGGGCAGGTCTGGTGCGCCGGCAGTGATTACCTTCAAACAATCCACCAAGGAAGCCAATGAGTCCGGCTTGAAGTAGGTGGGCGCCATTGCCGCGATAGCATTGGCGCCGATGGCCGCCGCATGGGCCGCCAGATTTTGCGCCTCCAATAGGCTGTTTTGCCCCACATGAATAATGACTGGAACGCGTCCTGCCGCGGCCTGGACATGCGCTTCTGCGGAGGCCCTTCGCTCCTCACGGGTTAAGGAGACGCCTTCCCCCGTGCCCCCACAGACGAACAGGCCCATCACTCCCTCTCGAATCAAGCGATTGACAATGCCAGGAACTTTGTCGAGATCCAGACGACCGTCCGGCAACATGGGTGTAAAGGTGGCGGCGATTAGGCTGGTTGCATGTGTTTTTTCGTGGTTAAACATTAACAGTCCTCCCTGAACAGCCCGCAAAAGCATACAGTTTGGCCGCTGTCAGTTCGAAAACGAGGCGAATTGGAAAACCGGCTAGCTCGCTAAAGCGCCTGCCAGACCAGCGAACCGGAGCGGCTAAAGCCCCTGTCTCAATTGGCTGGCAGTCTTCAAATCCATAACCAGGTAGAGGGGTATTCTCTTGGTCATAAATGGCAACACGCAACCTTCCCCCTGGATGAATTTCGCTATTGACCGTCAATTCACCGGATTGGGTCAGCATGGTCTTGGTTGTAATTATCCCTGGTGCATCCCAACTGCTTTGAATATAGCCAGCGAATCGATCAAGCCGAATGGTGGCCAGGTTGAACGATCCCTCGCGCCAGTTGTTGTGCAAGCCATTGCTACTGCCGTAGTAAAGGCGGACAGTCTTCCCCTGGACGACAGGTGCAGCAGCATAGACACAGCCGCAATCATGTGCGCCGTCTGGGTAATGTCCTTCACCGGTAGGGATGAGGGCTTCACCGGGGCAGATCCGCTGCCAGGTGAGGGTATCCGGGCTCCAGGCCAATTCTGTCGTGACCGTGTCCCAATCTGGTGCTTCACGATTCCCTTTGTGAAACAAGGCCGGCAGACCGAGATAGAGGTTGCGATAACGAAACACGGGCATTGAGTAGATCTGATCGTGTTCATCTTGACCGCGTAGGATTTCGGCAGGAGCTGTCCAATGGACAAAGTCCAAGCTTTCAGTTCGGAGGACGGTTCGGAGCCCGTGATATGGTTCTATCGTCCAGCCTCGCGTAAAACCTACATACCTATCCAGCTCTGGTGCCCAAAGGGCATTGTTATGGGAATCGCCAACCGCATTATGCTCTGGCCAAAGTACCGGCTCTGACCAGCGCAAGCCATCTTCGGAGAAAGCGACCGCCATGCGGCGCTGGGCACGGTTACGGTAAAAACATTTATAGCGCCGGGTAGGATCTGGGTCATGCTCGTCTTTAATAACCCCTCCAGCATGAATGCCATGCGTCGTGACCCGCATGACGAGATTGTTCTGGGTTGAATTCTCAAATTCGATCAAACCCAGATCTGGTCGTTCCCAGTGAATGCCATTAGAAGAAATCGCATAGAGAAGGCCGTCTTCATTCTGACCGCCGCAGTATACAGTGGTTGGACGCTGTTCTAACGGCGTTTTATTTGAATTCTCATCATAAATATAACAGCAGTACCACAATTTGAACTGCTGGTCCTGGTCATCATAGATGACCGTTGGGTACATGTTATCAATCCGCGCTTCCCAGCGTTTGGGCGGATCAGCAAAAAATGCTTCCCGAAACAGGGGATTACGGGCATCCTTCTCTACAACGCCTAACGCCAAACGGACATTTTGAGTCTCGTGGACAATCCGAGCGTCCAACAGCAGATGGGTATTACCCTCATCCTTTAAAGCCATATCAAGTCTCCTGCTCAGAGTTGTTACCGGTCAGCCAGTTAAGATTGAAGCGAGCGAAGGTCAGGGTCTCGAAAGCATTATCGGCACCCTGTTCGTACAGACAGCCGATAGTTAAGTCTTCAGTGACGCACAGGTCTGAGTAGCCAGCCTTTCTCGGGAAAAGCGTTCGGGACACGGGCCAGGTGCGGCATTCGTCATAGCTCAGCCGTATTGTCAGATTCTCCCGTTTTCGGCTGGCTGGGTTGACAAAGAGCACCCGGTTGCGGTCGTGCCGGCGTTCGTCTGTGAGTCGGCAGACGCTGGCCTGGCAGATTGGTTCCGGCAGGGCTCGGTCAGGCCGCACGATAGAAAATGTATTGCCGCCGTCGCTGCTCCAAGCATAGGCTCGGAAATAGGGTTGATCTTCTGATCGGGAGCCGCTGCTACGTTCCAACAGGGATGAGAGCGCATTGCGGCTGTTCAGATACACGCGGCCGTCGACTGTTTCAACGGCCGTGCTTTCATTGGCGCCTTCGACCGTGCTGCCGCCCAGCGCCCACGTGTGGCCGTGGTCGTCACTATAAATGACGTGCGCGAAATATGGCGCCTCAGCCTCTTCATCCGGGCTGGTCAGGCTGTGGTCGCACGGGATCAACAGACGCCCGCTCTGCAGTTGGATGCCATGCCCAGGGCCGGTCGCATACCAGGCCCAGTCCGGTCGCTTGACCGCCGCCGTGATCTCCACGGGCTCGGCCCAGGTCGCGCCTTCATCCGCGCTGTTGGTCACCCACACAGTTCGGGGCAGCCCGCCCCGAACGATGCGGCTCTCGCGGTCCTCTCTCCGGTTTTTGCAGAAGAGCAGCCACAACACGCCCATGTCCCGGTCCAGCACCGGCGCTGGGTTGCCGCATACCCAGCCATCCGTGTGAGCCACGAGCTGGGTCGGTCCGAAGGTGCGGCCGCCGTCGAGGCTGCGCCGCAGGAGCAGATCGATCTGGTCGGAGTCGCGCCCGGTGTGCTGGCGCGCCTCACAAAAGGCCAGTACAGTGCCGCCCTGGCCCAGCACCAGCGCCGGGATGCGGTAACGAATGTATCCGCCTATGCCGCTGATAAAAAGCGGCGTCTGCAACAACTCAGCCATGGCCGCCGGCCTCTCCCTCCCAGTGGGCGCGGGCTTCAAGCATGCGCCGCTTGACAGCCTCGTAGGCCATCTTCGGCCGACGATACTCGTCCAATGTTCCCTTGTTGTTGTAGGTGCGCGGCCGCCATTTGAAGTTAGACTCCGTCACGCGGCAGTCACAGAATTGCCAGATAGCGGCCCCGACGATATCCGGGTGGCTCAGGTAAACCCGCAGGCATTCGTCCAGCACGTCCGCCTGGTACTCCTCCGACCAATGATTGCGCAGGCGCTGCCGGTTGCCGTACAGGGCTTCGGCGCCGAACTCGCTCATGATGACGGGTTTGCCCAGGCCGCCGTCGCTGGCGTCCGAATGGACCCAGTCGAGCAGATCCTGGATTACGGGCTCGATATCACCGAGTGCGCCCGCCAGACCGCCGGTGTAAATATTGAGCGAAATAATGTCGGCGTATTTGAGGCACCGGTCCGCTTTGCGGTGATGGGTGGCGTAGGTGGTAGGGCGATGCGGGTCGAAATCCTTGATCTGCTTCAGCACCCGCGCGTAAACCTGCTGGCCGTGTTCCGTTTCGGTATCACACTCGTTCAGGCAGCCCCAGATCACGATGGACGGCCGGTTGTAGTGCCACTCCAGCATCTCCCGGGTGTTCGTCTCAATCTGGTCATCGAACTTGGGGCGGGTAAATTCAACCCCGCGGGCATGGGATTCTTCCCAGACGTAGAAGCCCAATTCGTCGCATAGATCGAGAAATCGCAGGTCATTGGGATAGTGGGCGGTACGCACAAAATTGCAGCCCAGGTCGGCCAGAAGCTGCAGGTCCGTCATCATCGCTTCCATCGGCAGGGCATTGCCAAAGAGGGCGTGATCCTCATGGCGATTGTAACCGCGCAAACGAATAGGGTTACCATTCAGTAGAAACTCTTTCCCGCGCAACGCCACCTGCCGGAAGCCGATCCGGTCAATTTGATCATCGACAATCTCTTGACCATCGAGCAATTCCACAGTGAGCGCGTAGAGCGTGGGCGTTTCGGCGGACCAGGCGGTCACGCCTGGGACCACGCTGGCCCCCCGTAGCTCGACCGAGGCACCGGCGGCCACCGTCGCCGGCCCCAATTCGATGAGCGCGCCCGCGATCGTAGCGCGGGCAGTCCGGCGACACTCTGTCGCCCGGGTGTTCCGGACCATCACGCGCACGTCTAAGGCCCAACCCTCCGGCTGACTCACCAGCCGGGCCAAGACCCGGGCGATGTGGACGTCGGGCAACACCTGCAGCTCCACCGGGCGGGTGATCCCACCATAGGTGAAGTAATCATTCTCTTTGTGCAGGGCGGAATGATCCCCAAAGGTGTTGTCGACGTCAACCGCCAGGGTGTGGCGGCCGGCGGCGAGCTTCGGGATGAGTACGTCCCAAGGGGTGAAGGCATCATAATGCTCCCCCACGGGGTGGCCGTCAACAGCAACGTGGGCGGTATGGGAGACGCCGCCGAAGACCAATCGCGCCACGCCCGGGCTGGGCATTTCAAAGCCACGGCTATAACGGGCTTGCCCGCGATATAACTCCAGCCCGGGGAGGGTCTCCCAGGCGCCCGGGACCATCACCGGGCGTTCGTCAGTCCAGCCGGCCGGCGCTTTGGAGCTGGTCGCCGCAAAAGCCCACAAACCGTCTAAGCTGATCACTTGGCGCACCTTGTGCTCGGCAAATATTCGCAACATGGATAATTTTCTAGGTGGCGCGGTGTTTGCTGTTCAGGCTGGCCGGGGCACACTGGGATTGTGCCCCGAGCATGCGCCGTGAACAGTGGGCCAGCAGGGAGAGGGCCGACGGACCCTCTCCTCTGAGCGAACACTAAACCTTACTTCTTGATATACCAGGTTTCAAGCGCGACGTAGCTCTGTTCCTTTGAGATTGGGTTAGGCACGTTTCCCATACGACCACTGACCACGTGGACGTTAGTGTAGAACTCGGCCGGCCGCCTCAACAAGCCGATCACCCACATATTGTTGGCGTGCAACGCCGCGATCTGGTTCTCAATGTCGATGGCGGCATTCGGGTCTTTGGCGGCTTTGAACTGCTGACAAAGGTCATACAGTTCTTTGACGGCATCTGGCGGTTCCGTGCCTTCGGCACCCTGGCTTGTCAGCCATACTGACCAGGCCCCATGAACGGGCCAGTCCTTCTCTCGCGGGCACACCACCTCATTCGCGCCAATAGAAGCGGGGAATTCGCTGCCCATGCCACTGGCGGCGAGGTTAACGCCATCGAGCCCGTCAGTAAACGAGGCGAAGCCGAATCGGTCCTTGTCCGTCGGGTTGATCACGACCTGAATCCCCAGTTTCGCCTCCCACTGGGACTTAACGATTTCGGCCATGGCCACCAGATCCGCCGCGGAGTCTTCGGGATTTACGTACAACACCAGCTCGAACGGTTTGCCATCCGGGCGCAGACGAACTGTCTTGTCCGCATTCCAGGTGATGCCCAGCCCGTCCAGCAGGGCGTTGGCGGCATCAGGATCATAGTTGACGTACTGCTTGAACAGGTCGCTGTCGCCGTTGTAGGGCTCGCCCTCGGTCGGCGCCCACTGGGATGGCACCAGCAAGCCGTTGAACATCAGCCCGTTGATTGCCTCGCGGTCCGTACCGATCGATAACGCCTTCCGGAAATCGGAGTTGTTGTACAGCTCTCTCAAAACCGGATCAGCCGACGAGTAGTTGAAGTAGATCGTGCCAATCGTGACGGCCGACACGATCATGGGGATCAGCTGGTAGCCCTCCTTCTCCTGGTTCTCCTTCACCAGGGGATAGTTCTTGAACAAATCGAGCGAATTGCCGGCCGCGTAATCGAGCTCACCAGCGACCGTTCTGACCAGCAGGACCTCGCGGTCCATCCCGTCTTCGAACTGCGCGGAGTCGATATAGGGCAACTGGTTTCCGGCTGGATCCACTTTCCAATAGTACGGGTTGCGCTCGATAACCTGGATCGGAGCGGTTGGGTCAGACACCCGTTTGTAGGCAAAAATGGTAGGAATATCATTGTTGCCCCAGTAGTCTGATTTCTTGTCAAACAAAGCCCTCCAGTCCGGGACACCGGCGTCGGCAATGGCCTTGTTCAGATCATCGGCATTAGCGAAGTCTGGGTGGAACTGGCTTACATAGTGCCAGGGTAAGATCCACTTGTAGGTTCGGCTCAAGATAATCGGGAACAGGCCGTTGGGTTCCTGGAAAGTGTATTCGATGGTGAAATCATCAATTTTCTTCACAGCCGCCATGCCGCTGGCGGTTTTGTATTCGCCCCGGCCTTCGGGCGAATAATCGGGGTTGTTCAGGATGTGGTCGTAGTACATGACCACATCATCGGCCGTCACAGGTACGCCATCACTCCATTTCATGCCCTTGCGCAGGAAAAAGGTATAGACCTTGCTATCGGCGCTGGCTTCATAGCCTTTGATGATGTTGGGGGCTGTGGAGTTCAGGCTGGCGTCGTAGGAGAACGGAAATTCGTGCGAGAATTCGCCCAGCCATTGGCGACCCGCTAAAAACGTGCCGCCGTATGTGCCGATTTCATTGGCGGGCAGCATCACCATGACATCTTCCGGCAAGCGCTCCTGCACGGGTGGCAAGTTGCCCGAGTTGACTTGATCCGTGAGGCTGGGCGCTTCATGGAATTCGGCGATCGTATTGCCGGTAGCCGCCGTATAGTCGGCAATGGTGGAATATCGCGCCCATTGCCCGGTTCCGGTAAAGGTCACGGCCGGCGGCGCTTCGGTCGGGGATACCGTCGCGGCTGTCGCGGTCGGGGATACTGTTTGCCCTGTTTTCGTCGGGGCTGACGTCGGAGCAGGTTGATTCGTGGGTGGGGTTGTAGGTGTTGCTGACCGACAAGCCGCGGTCAACATGCTGATAACCAGCAAAAACATCAGTAGCCGTTTCATGTTACTCTCCTCAGTTCTGATAAGTGTTCGGGAAGTTCTTTCAGTAAGGCGGTCATTACTCAAATTCAACCACTCGGCACCTCCTTATGATCTGAAACGCGGTTGGCCTAAGCCGTAAATCTTTCCAGGAGGTCATTCAGCGCAAATTCCGGATGATCATTCAAATAAGACATCGCCTTGTTGTTGAAATTCTTACTCCACCGTGCTGGTAGGCGTTGTCGGCCCAGAACGGCCCCCGCAATGCTACCCGCTGTCGCCGCAGTGCAATCGTTATCGAACCCCATGGCGACTGCCTGACCGATGATTTTCGTGAAATCGCGGCCGCCAATAGTCAAGCTAAAAATTGTCAGGCACGCATTATTGACGGCATGGACGTGAAACATCCCGGGATAACGCGCGGTGACGGCCCCGTTGGCCTCCTGATAGTCGTGGATGTTTTTTGCTTCGCTCAACGCCCAACGCACGCCTTGTGCCAGTAAGCAATCGCTCGGGATTTCTTCCAATCCGATGTGAAGCGCTTCTACAGGATCATCCACGGTGAAAGCGGCGGAGATCACGGCGGCAAAGACGGATAGGAAATTCAACGGATAGGAAATTCAATCATACAAGAACCCATAAATAATAAGCGCTGAGCCCGAACTTGTCAAGTACCAATTTGCGCTAACCTCCACCCCGCCACTGCTTAGAGGTAAACGATCACACTTGTTGGATATTCGGAGAGGTA
>SXGR01281885.1_pt1 | contig 10926 bp, 13 predicted proteins | sample 3174711 | NCBI WGS metagenome assembly SXGR01 (sample SAMN11356860, study PRJNA531348) | freshwater metagenome | isolation source: freshwater sample F1-60 | place: China: Fuxian Lake, Yuxi | collected 2017-12-25 | reverse complement strand
CCGGACTGTCGGCGGGAAGCTGGCGGTTGAGCATATCGACGTGCAGCATTATAACCGCTAAAAAGTTATTGAAATCGTGCGCGATGCCGCCCGCCAGCTGGCCGACGGCCTGCATCTTCTGGGATTGCGCGAACTGAACCTCGAGCTGCTTCTGCTCGGTGGTGTCCAGCGCATGGAGGATCAGGCCACCCGGATGGGTTTCCTCGGCCTCGACACGGCTCATGTAGATCGAGAGCACGCGCTCGCGTGGGCCCGTCAAGCGCACGTCGATGGCCCGCGCGGGTTCGCCGCCGCCGGCCGCGGCGATCAGGCGCTCGCTGAGCGCCGCGCGGTCCGAGGCCGCGACGAGTTCAGTCAGGCGCTTCGACAGCACCGACTCGCGCGCGACACCCGCCATCGCAGCAAAGGGGGCGTTGCACTCCTCGACGCGGCCCTCGCCGTCCAAGAGCGCGATGCCGACCGGCGCATCCTCGAAGAACGAACGAAATCGCGTCTCCGAAAGATCGAGCGCCCGGCGCATGCGCCGTTCGGCACGGATGTCGCGCACGACCGAGCGCGTGCGCAGCTCCTCGCCCGCCTCGACGGTCTGGCTGACCTCGACGTCGACCTCCGCGCCATGCAGCGCGCGGAAGACGGTCTCCCCGCGCAGGGTGCCATCGCCCGGGCCGGGGACGGGTTGGTGGGACGGCGTGTCCGCGGGAGGAGGGGTGGCCAGGAAGTCGTGGAGCCTTCGTGCACCCCCGATGATCTCGTCCGGCGTCGAGCCCAGCCAATCCGCGAAGGTGTGGTTGACGAAGAGGAAACGACCTTCGCCATCGACGGAATAGAAACCCACCGGCGCGTGCTCGAAGAAATCATAGAGCTTGCGCTGACCGTCGGCGATGATCTGTTCCATCTGCCGGCGCGCAGTGATGTCGTCGAGGCGACAATAGACGCAGCCGCGGTGCCTCGACAGGGGATGCGCGCTGATCGAGACCCATTCCGTCTCGCCGTTCGGCCCTTCGACGGAGATTTCCGCCTGCGTGCGGTTGCCCGCTTTGGCCCCTGCGGCGATGCGCTCGAAGAGTTGGGCCGAGCGCTCGTCCTTGGCGAAGCGGCGCATCATCGCCTCGACCGCGTCCCGCGTGTCGCAGTGGAATCTCTTGCGGAAGGCGAGATTGGCGCGCATCGCCCGGCCATCGGGCCCGGTCAAGAGCCGGGGGGTGTCGACCGAATCGAACGCCGCGCCCAGCAGCGACTCATCAGCGCCGCGCGCTTTCTTGAGGCGCTTCAGTCGAGCAAACACCATGGCTCCTCGGGGGCTCCTCGGGTCCGCCGTGGCCGGTTCGGGCTACCCCAAGCCAGCTTCAACCCTTAAGGTTAACGAATCGTTTACCATGGCGAAGAGCCCGCGCCCCGCGCCATCTCAAGCACTTGAAAAAGTGAGTAAATTCGACGCGGCTATGGTTAACGTCGCGCCGTGGCCGGATTCTTGAGACGCATGACATAACCGATGACCTGGGCCACGGCCATGTAGTGCTCGGGCGGTATTTCCTCGTCCACGTCGACCGCCGCGTGCAGCGCGCGCGCCAGAGGCGGGTTCTCCACCACCGGCACGCCGTGTTCTTTCGCAAGGGCGCGAATGCGCAGCGCCAGGGAATCCACCCCTTTCGCCACGACAACCGGGGCCGCCATCTCGGCCGATTTGTAGCTGAGCGCCACCGAGAAGTGAGTCGGATTCACGACCACCACGTCCGCCTTCGGCACGGCCTGCGCCATGCGCTTCTTCGCGCGCTCGATTCGGATCTGGCGGATGCGCCCCTTGATGATGGGATCGCCTTCCGTCTCTTTGAACTCTTCTTTGAGTTCCTGCATCGACATGCGGAGCTGGCGGCGGTGCTCGAAACGCTGATAGAGGAAGTCGAGAGCCCCCACAGCGGCCATGACGATCGCCGCCACGACGATAAGGCGCACCGACAGTTCGTGCAGTCGCGCGAGGAACGCGCCCATCTCGAGTGTGGGAAAGGTGTCGATGTCGCCCAATGCGGGCAGAATCGCCGCGATCGCGGCGGCCCCCACCACCGCGATCTTCACAAGACCCTTGACGAATTCGACGATCGACTTGGCCGAGAACATGCGCTTCAGACCCGCAAGCGGAGACACCCGCTCGAGCTTGGGTTCGATGAGCGAGGCCGCGATCACGGGCGGATGCTGGATGAAGCCGGCGAGAAAAGCCGAGGCAAGCGCCGCGGCGACGGGCACGACCAGGAGAACGCCCACGCCCAAAAGAACCTCGCCCACGAAGGGGCCGACGTTTGAAATCTCGAGTTCGTAGACGTGCGGCGACGAGATGAACGTGGCGAGCAGATTCGTCATCTCGCCCGCAACCGAGGGCAGAAGCACGCCGACCAACCCGGCCAGCGTCATCAGGCCGAACCAATGGCCCACATCGCGGGAGGAGACGACCTGGCCTTCCTTCTCCGCGTCCTTGAGCCGTTTTTGCGTCGGCTCTTCGGTTTTTTGGGGGTCGTCCTTGTCCTCGGCCATCGGCTAGCCGCCACCGAACGAGCTGACCAGAACATCGCCCATCGACTGGATGAACCAACTCATGATGGTGCCGAGCGCGGCGGCAAGGACGAGCATGCCGAGTGTGATCTGAAGCGGCACCACCACGAAGAAGACTTGGATTTGCGGCATGAGTTTGGAGAGAACGCCCATGCCGAGCGAGAGCAGAACGCCGAGAACGACCAGGGGCGCGGCCATCTGGAACCCCACGAGGAACGCCTTGGCCATGAGGCGGGCGACCGCGTCCGAGAACCCATCGATGGGCGGCAGCCGGCCCGGCGGGAAGCTCGCATAGCTGTCTATGATCGCGCGCAACATGACGTGGTGCAGATCGGCCGCGAAGATGAGGACGAGGGCCAGGATCAGGAGGAAATTCGTTGCGATGGCGGTTTGGCCGCCCTGCCCGATCTCGGGCATGAGCGCGTTGGCGAGTCCGGTTTCCATCGCGATGATGGCGCCCGCGACTTGGATGGCGGCCATGATCACGCGCACGAGGGTGCCCAGGAAGAAACCGACGAAGATTTCTCCGATAAGCACGAGGGCCAGTCCGAGCGGGCTTGACGGCACCGCCGGCAGACTTGGCGCGACGACGGGCAGCACCACGAGGCTGACGCCAAGGGCGATCGAGAGACGCACGCGGGGCGCCACCTGCGTCTCGCCGAAACCTGGGAACAGCATGAGCGCCGTTCCCAAGCGCGCGAAGACCAAGAGATAGGCGTAGACGTTGAGGGCAAGCAGGCCTTCGGCCATCGGGCCCTAGCCGCCCGCGATCCGGCCGGCCAACTGCTCGGTGAAGGTGACGAGCGTCGCGAGCATGAAGGGCAGGAAGAGAATCAGCGCCACGCTGATCACGACGATCTTGGGTACGAAGGACAGCGTCATTTCCTGCATCTGTGTCAGCGCCTGAAGAAGGCTGATGCCGAAGCCCACGGCAAGCGCCACCAGCATGACGGGGGCACCGATCTTCAGCATGACGATGATGCCCTCGCGGGCGACGTCCAAGGCGGCGGCGGCATCCATGGTCAGATCGGCATCCGCGAGATTTCCTGGTAGGCCTGGATCGCACGGTCGCGCACACCCACCACGGTTTGCAGCGTCAACTCGGCGTTGGCGATGGCGGTGACGAGATGCGTGAGTTCTGCCTTGCCCGCCGCCGCCGCGGTGCTTTGGATTTCCGCCGCCTTCACCGTCTCGCGAATCTTGTCGAGGGAGGTGGCGAGCGTGCCGGCGAAGTCCTGCGACTGGCCGGCCTCGCGAGGCTCCAGCCCCGGCTTGCTGCCGCGCGTGAGCGCTTGGGCGTAGGCGTTGAGTGCGCCGGAGACCTTGTTGATCATGGTGTCGCCTTACCCCCTCAGGATGTCGATGGTGCTGACGATCATGCGCTTCGAAACCTCGAGCACGCTCAAATTGGCCTGGTAGGACTGCTGCGCCTCGCGGAAGTCCATCATCTCGATGAGCGCGTTGACATTGGGCGCCAGCACGAAGCCGTCCTTGTCTGCCGCGGGATGGTTGGGGTCGTAGCGGCGCTGGAACTCGCCCTTGGCCTCGCCGATCTTGCGCACCTTGACGGTCTCGACACCGATCGCGCGGTCGAGGGCGTTCTGGAAACTGATGACCTTGCGCCGATAGGGCTGCGCACCGGGCTCGCCGGGCAGCGAATCGGCGTTTGCGATGTTTTCGGCCAGCACGCGCAGGCGCACGCTCTGCACGTCCATGCCCGAGGCGGAAATCTTGAGAGATTTGACGAGATCCATGGCGCGCCTCGAAAGACTCAGGTTCCGGGCGGCCGCGAAAGGACCATACGGAACATCCCAACCTGTTTCTTGTAGACGTTCGTCGCGAGCTGGTAGTCCATGCTCGTCTCGGACACCTTCATGAGCTCCTTCTGAAGCTCGACACCGTTGCCGGAGAGCGTCGCCGTCGCGGCCGCCACCTGGCGCTGCTCGTAGCGCCCGACCTCGCGCGCGAGGGACAGGTGGCGCGGGTCCGTGCGCACGGCATTCAGAACCGGCTGCTCCTTCTGGACCAGCTGGCTGAAGTTCTTGATCTGCAGATCCTTGGGCGCGTAGCCCGGCGTGTCGGAATTGGCAATGTTGCGCGCCAGCACCTGTTGCCGGGCGTTCAGGAAATCCATGCGCCGCGAAATCAGGCGGAACAGCGGCAGTTGAGACAGATCCATGTGCGCCTACGGACGGTCGGGGCCTACCTTGCCCGCGACGCGCCAGCCGGTCCGGCGCGCATCCTGCCGCGCCATGGAGCCACGCTGGCACGGCCCTATTAAGAAGGCGTAAAGGCGGATAGACTGCGTGCTGGGGGTAGGAAGGGCGTGTTCACCCGCGCGCCCTCTCAATACAAAGGCCCGGCCAGGCAAGGCGGGGCCCCAGGTAGGACCATGCTTTATCTGACCCGAAAAATCGGCGAGTCGGTGATCATCAACGACAATATCGAGGTCACCGTGGTCGACGTTCGCGGCAAATCGGCGAAGCTCGGCTTCACCTTTCCGCCGGAAGCCAGCGTGCTCCGCCGCGAGCTGTACGAACGTATCCAAGAGGAGAACCGCGCCGCCGCGGCCGGGCTGCCGGCCGCCGACGGCAACGGTTCATCCGAGCCGGATACCGGCGCGGACAAGAGCTAGACCGGGGGCGAGCGCGCTTGGCGCCGCCCGCGGCCCTACTTCTTTTCCGCGAACTGGGCTTCGCGCCACCGCACGGCGGCGGTGAGGCCCTCTGTCTTCGTGATCTCCTTGAACTTGAGGTAAAGCTCGGTGGGTGTCGCGTCCAGAATGGCGCCCGTCTCGATGCCGTAATTGACGGCCTCGACGAAGCCGGAGATTTCGGCGCCGCGATTGATCGCCGCCTTGGTGGTCTTGAGACCCTCGACCTCGATGGTCGCCATGCGGCGCGCCAAACGGAACGTCTCCTCCTCGAGCTTGTCGTCGGGCACCACGTGATTGACCATGCCCAGGCGCAGCGCTTCCTTGGCATCGATCAGATCGCCCGTGTAGAGAAGTTCGCGCGCCTTCTTAAGGCCGATGATCCAAGGCATGACGACGACCGGCGGGGCGGTCGAGAAACGGATCTCGGGCTCGCCGAAAATCGCGTTCTCCGAGGCCATGGTCACGCAGCACAGCATGGCAAGCTCGCAGCTGCCGGCCACGCAGTGGCCGCGCACCATGGCGATGACCGGCTTCTCGCAGCGCCAGAGCGTCATCTCGAACTCGGCACAGGCCATGAGCATGGCGCGCGTGCCCATGGGTCCGCGGCCAAAAATGGCGGCCCAGTCCAACTTCAGGTCGTAGCCCGCTCCGAAGCTGCGGCCCGCGGCACCCAGCACGATGACGCGGATGGCGGGATCGGCCTCGGCCTGCTTGAGCGCCTTGGGCAGCTCGTCCATGAGCTCGAGATTGATCGCGTTGAGCACCTTGGGCCGGTTGATCGTGATATGCGCGATTCGGTCCTTGGTCTCGTAAAGAATCGTGTTCCACATGGCCGCCTCCCCTCTTGTTGCGCCTTGGAATGTCTCCTTGATAGCACACCAAATGGCGCGCGCGGGAGGGCGGGTGCGTGAGCGAGGCTGCAGCCATCGCCATCCCGCCGTCGAGACGGGTGCTGCTCTTGGTGCCGCTCCTCCTGTCGACCACGCTCGGCATGATCAACCAGACGAACGTGGTCGTGGCGCTGCCGCACATGCAGGGCACGTTCTCGGCCACGCGCGAGCAGATCGCCTGGGTTCTCACCTCGTACCTCGTGACGGTGACGATCCTCACGGCATCCACGGGCTGGATCGGCGCGCGCTTCGGCCGCAAGCAGGTCTATATGGCGGCGCTCGTCGGGTTCGGCGTCACCTCGGCGCTCTGCGCGAACGCGCCCACGCTCGAAACCGAGGTCTTGTTCCGCCTGCTGCAGGGCGTGGCGGCAGGCCCCATCTTCCCGGTGACGCAGTCGATCCTTCTCGACGTCTATCCCAAGGATCGGCACGGCGAGGCGCTCGGCCTTTGGGGCGTCAGCATCACGATCGGCCCCGTACTGGGGCCGATCCTGGGCGGCGTGATCACGGAGGAATATGGCTGGCCCTGGATCTTCTACTTCAACGTCCCGCTTGCGGCGCTCTGCCTGTTTCTCGTCGTCCTGTGGGTGCCGGAGACCCCCAAGGCGCCCGGGCGGCGCTTCGATGTGACCGGCTTCTTCGCCATGGCGGTGATGATCACGGCATTCCAGCTCGCGCTGAACCGCGGCCAGACGCTCGACTGGTTCGATTCAACCGAAATCGTCGTCGCGACCGCCTTGGCGGCTTTCGCGCTCTACGTTCTTGCCGTCCACACGGCGACGGCCAAGCATTCTTTCCTCGATCCCAAGCTATTCACGGACCGCAGCTTCGCGCTCGGCCTTCTCTTCATCGTGGTCTGGGCCATGATGGTGAATGGCCCCATCGTCCTGCTCTCGCTCCGCCTTCAGTCCGTGGATGGCCTGCCGGTGGATGCGGTCGGCTATCTGATGGCGCCGCGCGGCCTGGGCGGGGTGGCGAGCATGAGCGTGGTCGGCTACATGGTGCGCCGCTTCAACCCCAAGCTCATCGCCGCGTTCGGCTTTTCCTTGATCGCCGTGGCCGGATGGATGATGCAGAGTTGGCCCCCGCAGGCGGACCGCGCCGATGTGGCGCTCTCCGGCTTCATCCTGGGCTTCGGAATCTCGCAGGCTTACGTGTCGCTGACCGTCATGGCCATGGCGACCATCGCGCCATCCCAGCGCCCCGACGCGGTCTCGCTCTACTCCCTCGTCGCCAATATCGGCATGGGCACGGGCGTCGCGGTCGCGGTGTTCATGCTCTCGCAGTTCATGCCGAGCCATCACGAGTCGATGGCGGCCAATGTGAGCGTGTTCAACGAACTCTTCCGCGGCCACCTGCTGCCCCACTCCTGGAACTTCGGCAGTGCCAAGGGCCTCATGGCCGTCAACGAGCAGGTGAACCTCCAGGCCGCCACGCAGGCCTTCAACGACACCTTCCGCCTCATCACCATCGTTGCGGCGGCGGCGCTTCCCTTCGTCTTTTTCCTGGCACGCCCCACGCGGACCGCTCGATAGTTCGCGCCTGGTTCCGCCTGTCGGGATGGGAGAGAATGGCGGCGATGAGGGCGCGCTGACATGGCGGGGACGACGGCGCAGGCGGCACCCAGCCCGCTGACGGGAACGGCGCGCCTGCTCGCCATGGCGCCGACCCTGCTTGCGACAACGCTGTTCGTCATGAACCAGACCAATGTCGTCGTGTCGCTGCCGCACATGCAGGGGACGTTTTCGGCGACTCGCGACCAAATCGCGTGGATCATCACCTCCTACCTCGTCTCGATGACGATCATGACGGCTGCGGCCGGTTGGTTTTCCACCCGGTTCGGCCGCAAGCGTGTCTTTCTCCTGTGCTTGGCAGGATTCGGTGTCAGTTCGTTTCTGTGCGCCTACGCGCCCTCTCTCGAGGTGGCGGTGCTTCTGCGGCTTATCCAGGGCATCACGGGTGGCCCCATCATGCCCATCACCCAGGCCATCATGTTGGACAGCTATCCGCGCGAGAAATCGGGCACCGCGCTCGGCATCTGGGGGATCGGCATCACCATCGGGCCCGTGCTGGGCCCGATCATCGGCGGCGTGCTCACCGAGGATTACGGCTGGCCCTGGGTGTTTTTCTTCAACGTGCCGGTCGCCGCCATCGCCTTTCTAGGCGTCCTATTCTTCGTGCCCGAGGTGCGGCGCGACCGTTCGCGCAGCCTCGACTGGACCGGCTTCATCGCCATATCGGTCGCCATCCTGTGCGTGCAACTCGTCCTCAATCGCGGCCAACGCCTGGATTGGTACGACTCGACCGAAATCATCGTCGAGACCGCCATCGCCGTGCTCGCGCTTTATGTCCTCGTGGTGCATACGGCGACGGCCAAGAAGCCCTTCCTCGAACCGCGCATGTTCCACGATCGGAACTTCGTGCTCGGCATCGTCTTCATCTTCTGCTGGGGCCTCTCCGTGCACGCACCGCTCGTCATCCTGTCCTTGCGCCTGCAAAGCGTGGACGCGCTGCCCGTGTGGTTCGTGGGCGTGCTCATGAGCCCCCGCGGATTGGGCGGCATCCTTGCCATGACGCTGGCCGGGCGGTTGAACGCCGTTCTCAATCCCAAAATTCTCGCCGCATTCGGATTCTTCCTGATCGCGGCCGCAGGATGGATGATGCAAAGCTGGAGTCACACGGCCGATCTGTGGGAGGTCGGCATCGCCGGCTTCCTCATGGGTGTGGGCGTCGCCCAGGCCTATGTCTCCTTGACCGTCATGGCCATGGCGACGGTGCCGCCCCAGATCCGCGTCGATGCCGTCTCGCTGTACAGCCTCTTCCTCAACATGGGATCTGGCATGGGCATCGCCATCGCTATCGTGGCGCTGTCCCAGTTCATTCAGATCAGCCACGAACAACTGGCGGAGAACGTCACCAAGTTCAGCGATTTGTTCCGTGACCACTTGCTGCCCCATCTTTGGGACTTCGGCAGCCAGTCGGGCTTGATGGCGGTGGATCGGGTCGTCCAGATCCAAGCCAACACGCTCGCCTTCAACAGGACGTTCTTCCTCATGTCGTTGAACGCGGTGGCGGTCATCCCGTTCCTGTTCCTCCTCACGCGCCCCAAGAAGCAACCACCCAAGCGTTAGGCCGCGCTCAACGATTTCTTAAGCCTAGCCGGGCAGGATTTGCCCGATGCAGAACGAATATACCGAGCGGCCCGACGCCGCCCTCGCGCCGCCCGCCCCCAAGGGTTCTCTGGCCCGCCGGTTGCTCGACTTGGCGCTCGCCCGCGGCTTAGATGTCGAAGCCAGTGGCGGCTTGAAACGCGCCATCGCGGACGCGGAGAGTCAATCGACGCGCGAGATCCCCGAACCCGCCCTCATGGCCGTGGCGGAGTTGCTGGCTTACATCTACGGCGCACGCACCCATTGGACGCCCCCGGTTCCCACCAAGCCCGGAAAATCGGCGCCATGACCATAGGCAGCGCTGCGGCACACGATATTGCGCACCTGACCGATCTGGTGACGGCCGCGCGCGCGATCCTGGCCGATGGCCGCGTGGTCGATCTGGCCGGTCTCGACGAGGAAGCACGCCGCGTGGTCGAGCGGCTGAAGCTCGACCGCCCCGACAACCCAGGCCCGATCAAGACAGCGCTACTCGCCTTGGTGGACGAGATGGACCGCCTCAAGGCCGCGATCGAAGACCAGCGCGCCTCCTTCGCCAAGGAACTCACGGCGCTCCAGGCCGGGCGCGGCGCGGCACACGCCTACGGGCGGCACCGCTAGGACCAACCAATGGATATGGACGTCTACCTGCGCTTCATCCTGGCGCTGGTTTTTGTTTTGGCGCTCATCGCCGGCGTGGGCTGGGCCGCGCGCCGCTACGGCGTGGGTGGGCGCCTCATCGGCCAAGGGGCCGGGCGACGCCTCGCGGTCGTCGAGACCGCGGTCGTCGACGCCAAGCGTCGCCTCGCACTTGTGCGCCGCGACGGCGTCGAACATCTGATCCTCATGGGCGGCCCCGCCGACCAGGTCATCGAATCCGGGATTGCATCGCCGCCCGCCACGGCCGAACTCGCCCGCACCGCTGGCGCACCACCCGCGCCGGCGAACGCGCCCCCGCCCGCGACGAGCCGGGCCGACCTGCCGAAATTCGTGCAGACCCTCAAGCTTGCCGAGCGGCTGGCCCAGGCCGGCCGCAACGCGTTGCGCCAAGGGCGCACCGCATGAGCGCGGCCCTCCGCATCGCCGCCGGGGCGCTCACCCTGTGGCTTGTCGCGATCGAGCCGGCGTTCGCGCAGGTCGTATCCCTCAATCTCGGCAATGAGGCCACGTCGACGGGCCGCCTGCTTCAGCTCCTGGCGCTCGTCACGGTGCTGTCCCTCGCGCCATCGATCCTGGTCATGGTGACATCCTTCACGCGCATCGTGATCGTGCTGTCGTTCTTGAGAAGCGCCATCGGCCTGCAACAGACGCCGCCCAACGCGGTGCTCGTCTCGCTCGCGCTGTTCCTGACCGCCTTCATCATGGCGCCGGTGGCGGAGCAGGCCTACCGCGACGGGATCAAACCGCTCATGGCCGAGCAGATCACCGAAGCGGAAGCGTTCAAACGCACGGCCGCCCCGGTGCACAAATTCATGCTCTCCCACACCCGCAACCGCGACCTGGAGCTTTTCGTCAACATCACAGGGCAGGATCTGGAAAGCCCGGAGACGGTGCCGCTTTCGACCCTCATCCCCGCCTTCCTCATCAGCGAGCTTCGACGTGCCTTCGAGATCGGGTTCCTTCTGTTCGTCCCGTTCATCATCATCGACATGGTGATCGCGTCCATCCTCATGTCCATGGGCATGAT
>SXGR01548701.1_pt1 | contig 10928 bp, 10 predicted proteins | sample 3174711 | NCBI WGS metagenome assembly SXGR01 (sample SAMN11356860, study PRJNA531348) | freshwater metagenome | isolation source: freshwater sample F1-60 | place: China: Fuxian Lake, Yuxi | collected 2017-12-25 | reverse complement strand
GCGTTCCGTCTTTCCGAAATGTCATCAGTCTTTCCTGACGTCAGCGTGCTTTCCCGCTGTCATCCTCCGCTTCTGTTGCCGGGCTGCGGTGGATCGGCCCCGTGCGACCTTGCGGCTCACGAGTGCTCTCCGACACCTAATAAATTAGGCGGCGAGAGCGAACTGCTTATTGGCAGTTGTATGGTTGCCCCGTTTTTCGAGTCTGAGCAACTCGGGTCGCACGCTCGAACATCGAATCTGACGTCGAAACCTGTCAGCCCCATATGTACTTGCGTAACTCTCTCAGTGTACGCACGCCTGCCACACGAATGTGCTGTGGGTTGTGGGATTACTCGGCTTTGCCTCGGCGCTCAATCTCCGCAGGTGCCCGCCACGAACGACGCTTCGCCAGCATCATTCAAAGCGATGCAGTAGTTGTCGCCAAACGTGTCCTTGTGGTTCAGTTGTGACACCACCACCGACGACGTCGGAGCCGTGACGAATCTCGCCGAGGTGGAGTAGTTATCGGGCAGGCCGCCACCTGTTCGCACCCGACAGGAAAAAACGGAGCCGTTCGCCGGACACTGAAGCTCTTGCGGCCCCCGAGGGAGCACCCGATCAAACACCTCTCGAAACAGCGGCTGAACAAGCTTGGCACCTGAAAAGTTGAGGTGGTCGTCGTCCATGTACAGCGGGTTGCCAGCAAGAAAGTTGCTGCATTCGAGTTCATCACAAAATGGTTGGTCGAGCGGAAGGTGTACGAAGTTTGCCGTTTTCGTTGCGGTGTCGTCGAGTAGACGTCGCACTTCAAGCCCACGTGCGTCGTGTTGCGCGCGCGTAATTGTCGCTTCAGTTCGCAACGTGGCACATTCGCGGCTCACAACCAAGCGATTGGAGCATAAGGACGAGTCGATGTCCACTGATAGCCAGTCAAAGTCTGGTGGGGGTGAAGTAACGATCAGTGAACCGCCGTGCTCGTTGAGCGCTGACGCAATCTGTTGCAAGTTGTTCTGAAAGAGGGTGAGAAATTCCTCTCGTGGCACTGAAGACCCATCAGGCGCTTGCCACTCGGTTGCAACAAAGTTCGCAGACTCAGGTGCAGCCCGAGATGGCGACATAAAAGCAGAGAGGAAGTGCACGATGAGAAGTGCTTGAGGGAAGATCTCTGCGTCGCGTATTCGTTCAATGAGCCAACCAGTTTGTAGCAGTCTGATGCGCACGGCTCTTTTGCCAGGCGACGTTTCCTCCATCCATTGGAGGTCCAGTACTAGTCCATAACCACCGAGGTTGTGGCAATTGCCGTCAAGCAAATCAGAGACAATTGGTTGAACCGGTGCGAAGTCAAAGTGGCTATCACCAATAGTCCAGATTGGTGAGGCTTCGGCATCACACTTGGCAGCGAGAGCCGTTGCTGTCATGGGTTCGTCATTGCGGTTGGTGTATTCGTATCCAGCGCCGGTCAGGGCAATTGCGGTGACGAGCCCACCGAGCGCAAGGCCAACAGAGCGACGTGCCCGTATGCCTCTCCATAGGTGTCGTGTGGGGTTTTCGATGAGTCTGTAACTGAGAACTCCAAGTGCGAAGGTGAGACTCAGGCTCAACAGCATTTTGCCGATTTCGTGTTCGGTCACGCTGGCGGCCAGGAGCTGTACTGGCCAATGGACGAGGTAGAGCGCATATGAGCGATCGCCGATGGCGCTAAGCCAGCGACCTCGAACGAATCCAGTGGAGTGCTGCAGTGATGTAGCGCTAGCCAACACGAGCGTGGTGAGCACGGTGCTTACAAGCGATGCTGTAGCCCCAGCTGCAACATCGGTGACAAATTGAGCGAACAAGCCGGCTAGCCCGATGAACACGATTGCTTTCCTGATGCGCGTCGATGTTGATGCGGTGCGCGAAGTCGAGCGTGCCGCGATCAAAGCCAATATTGCGCCAGCACCAATCTGGTAAAGGCGAGTGTGCGGTGAGTAAAAACGCACGAGTTCGGTGGTGAACGGTGCCATAGCGGCAGCCAGTGAAAGGGCAGTCAGCATGCCGATACACGCGGTGATGACGCCAAGCCGCCGGGGCGAGCCCAAGAGGCGAGCGCCTCCTCCAAAAGCAGCAAAGATCAACGACAACACGAGGTACACCTGCTCTTCGACTGCCAGTGACCACGTGTGCATGAACCAATCACTGCCCGTGTCCAATGCGAAGTACTCCAGGCGACCCAAGAGCAGGCGTAAGTTCGCTAGCCCCACAAGCGAGGCGATGCCGGTAATGAAAGTGTCAGGTTGGCCGAGTCCCGTCACGATAAGTAGTGCGCTTGTCGCCAGCACTGTGGCAAACAGCATCGGCCAGAGTCGAAATACGCGACGAACCCAGAACTGAGCAAAAAAACGCAGCCGCGAAATCGCTTGGGTATTGCCCGTCAACATCGAGTGGGTGATGACGTATCCCGAAACCACAAAAAAAACATCAACTCCGAGATAGCCGCCAGGCAGCCAGTCAACACCAAGGTGGTTGACAATGACGGCCAAGACGGCAATGCCACGCAGCTGCTGAATGTCTTGGCGAAGCAGTTTTGGAACGGTGTTCGACACAGCGCCCGACACGGTGCTGGACACGGCTACTCGGGTTTGCCGCGACGCTGGCGGCCAACGGCGCGGCGCATCTCAATCTTTGATTCTTTTTCGGCGATTGCCGCCCGTCGGTCCTCTTTCTTGCGCCCTTTGGCCAGGGCCAATTCGATTTTTACGCGCCCGTCACGGAGATGCACATCGAGCGGCACCAGGGTGAGGCGTTCTTTGGCCATGCGCTCGGCCAGCCGCCGGATTTCATTGCGATTCAACAACAGCTTGCGTGGTCGCACTGGGTCGTGGGCACCCACGCCGTGGCTGAACTTATATGCCGCAACGTGCATGTTCTCCAGCCACATTTCGCCACGGGCTACATGGGCATACGACTCGGCGATTTGTACAAGGCCTTCGCGCACACTTTTCACCTCGCTCCCGTGCAGCACGATGCCCGCCTCGACGACGTCGAGGATGGTGTAATCGTGTCTGGCGCGTCGATTGCTTGCCAGCACGGTGGTTTCATCGTTGTTTTTTGCCATGGCGGTGATTTGAGCCTAGGTAGCGTTACAACTTGTGGAATTCCAGCGCTTGGTGTTGAGCGATGACATTGAACAGCAGATTGTTACCCATGCCCGGGTCTGCAAACCACACGAAATGTGCGGGCTGTTGGTGGGCGAGCCGAATTCAAGCCACGTGTCTGAGTTTCATCCGTGTCGCAACGCCGCAGCCTCGGCAATCGTCTACACCCTTGACCCCAAGGACTACATGCGAGTCGAGCAGTCTGCCGATGATCGCGGTCTGGCAGTGCTCGGCGTAGTGCACAGCCACACCCACACCGAGGCGTATCCGAGTGCCACAGATGTGGCCCAAGCGCCTGACCCACTGTGGAATTATGCGATCGTCAGCCTGAAATACGACCCGCCGCAGTTGCGTAACTATCGCATCGTGGCCGGCGAAATCACCGAAACAGCCGTCGACACTGCGCCAACAGCCCGCCCGTAATAATCCGGCCATAGGCGGCCAACATGACGTGCCGGTGTGACCCTCGGCGTGGGTTCGCCCACCCGCAGCCAGCGCCAGTAGATTGTTGACAACTCTTATCGGGATTCCCGAGATTCCGACTCGAGCCGCATACCCACATCGCGTTACCGATTACCCCCTGGAGACCAGCATGACGAACACGAACTCACTGCAACTCGCAGTGCAGGCCCATGCCAGCGTGCTCGACCTTATTGGCAACACGCCACTCGTCGAGGTCTCCCAACTTTCACCCAGCCCGCAGGTGCGGCTGTTTGCCAAACTCGAAAGCCAAAATCCATTTGGTTCAGTCAAAGATCGCATCGCCAATGCAATGATCAAGCGGGCCTATGCCACGGGTCGGCTCGTCAAAGGTCAGCGAATTCTCGAACCATCTTCGGGCAACACTGGCATCGCGCTGGCGGCAATCGCGCGTATCACGGGCAACCCCATCACCATCTTGATGCCCGAGAGTGTGTCGATTGAACGTCGTCAAATGCTCGAGGTGTTTGGCGCCGAAATCATCATGACACCAGGTGCCGAAGGTTCGAATGGCGCCGTGCGTCGTGCCGAAGCCTTGGCTGCTGAGCATCCGGAGTGGTGCTTTTTGCATCAGTACTCCAACGAAGCCAACCCTCGCGTGCATTACGAAACCACCGGGCCCGAAGTGTGGCGTGACTGCCCACAGATCACGCACTTTGTCGCCGGCCTCGGCACCACGGGCACGCTGATGGGTGTCGGTCGTTTTCTCAAAGAACAAAACCCCGCTGTGAAAATCATTGCCGTCGAACCACCGCTGGGCGAATTAGTGGAGGGCTTGCGCAACCTAGATGACGGCTACATTCCGCCGGTGTTCGAATTGTGGAAGGGTCGCGAGATTCTCGACCGCAAACGCATCGTGCGCCCGCGCGAGAGCATCGAAATGACACGACGCTTGGTGAATGAATGCGGAATCTTCGCCGGCATTTCGTCGGGTGCTTCGCTGGCTGGTGCATTGAAAGTGGCCGATGATATTGCGGCGGGCGGTGAAAGCGCCAACATCGTGTTTATCGTGTGCGATGGCGGATGGAAATATCTCTCGACTGGTGCCTACACGGTGGATCTGGATACTGCTGCGGCCAATGCCGAAAAAGTCATTTATTTCTGAACACGTCTTCTAGCCATGTCCACTAGTCGGGTTGATTAACCGCCGACAACGAGCGCAATTAATCCGACGAGCACCACGACCGTGCCGCCGATGCGTCGCCGGTGATCTTGTTCGCCGAGCAGCTTCCAGCCGATGACTGCAGCGATGAGCACGCTGGATTCGCGCAGCACTGCCACATAGCCAACCGGCGCTAGTCGCATAGCCAGCAGGGTGAGGCAGTAACTGGCCAATGTGCCGATTGCAGCAAAACCAAACGGTTTCCATTGCTGTCGCAGCGCAGTAATCACTGCCCCGCGGCGCGTGGCAAAAGTCCACACCGACACGGTGAAGCCGGTGGTCACAAAGATGCTGAGTGCATAAGCCGCTGGGTCAGAAGATTGGCGAATACCAGTGGCATCGATCGCGGTGTACACGCCGATAACTGCGGCGGTGGAAATCGCAAAGCGCATCTGGCGCAACGAGCCGCGTGACAACAGAAAAAAGCCCACACCAGCTACTGCGATACCCGCGATGGTGAGCATCGACAGCACGTCATCGAGCAGCACAACACCGAGAACTGCCGCGCCGATGGCACCGCCACCGCGGGCAATCGGGTACGACACTGAAAAGTCGCCGGTGTTGTAGGCCCGCACGAGCAAAATTGAATACGGCAGATGAGTGATGCCCGACAGCAACGTGTATTGCCATGCAAAGTCGGGTCGGTCATCGATAACCCACCACGCCACAAGTGCGCCCGCCGCCACGAACATGGCGATAAAAAATTGTCCCCACAAGGCCAGCCCCGAGTCGGTGTTGCGCTTGACGGCAAAGTTCCAACTGGCGTGCAACGTTGCTGCACCGAGCGCCATCAGCGTGGCGGTGAGCACAACGCAATAGCCTACGAAGCGCATGGTGGTTGCAGGCGAATCACCAATCGGTGTGTTCGACTCGGGCCTGGGTGGCCTCACCGTGATGCGTTCGCTCATCGACCTCATGCCCAACGAATCGTTGGTGTACATCGGCGACACCGCTCGGTATCCATACGGCAACAAGCCGGCCGCACAGGTGCGCGACTACGCAGTGGAACTCGCCACGAGCCTCGTGCACGATCACGGCGCAAAGTTGATCGTGGTGGCCTGCAACACCGCAGCAGCCGTGGCTCTTGACGTGTTGGCGAGCACCTTGCCCGTGCCGGTGATTGGCGTGGTCGAACCCGGCGCGCGGGCGCTGGTGCGGGTAACGCACAACGGCAAGGTGGGGGTCATTGGCACCGTCGGCACCATCGCTTCGGGTGCCTACGACAAAGCCGTCGAGCGCACTGCAGCCGAAGTCGTGTTGTCATCAGCGGCCTGCCCAGGGTTCGTTGAATTTGTGGAACGCGACCAAACCGAGGGTGACGAAGTCATGTTGCTAGCCGCCCAGTTATTGGCACCGCTCAAAGCAGCCGGCGTGGACTCACTGTTGTTGGGTTGCACGCACTACCCATATTTGGCGCCCGTCATTCAGGCGGTAATGGGTGAGGGCGTGGTGCTCGTGAGTAGTGCCAACGAAACAGCGTTCGCGGTGCGCGACCTGTTGGAGTCACGAGCGATTGAGGCACCGGCCAAGGCAGTGGGCGAGCGGCATTTTTATTCATCTGGTGATGTGGATGCTTTTGCCACGCTCGGGCGTCGCTTGCTCGGGCCTGAACTCGGCAGTGTGTCACGATGGATGAAAGGAACATCATCATGACTCGATTCGACGGCCGCGCGCCACACGAACTACGACCCATTACATTTCAACGCGACTTCACCGAAATGGCGAGCGGCAGCGTGCTTGTTTCGTTCGGACGCACACGCGTGTTGTGCACGGCGTCGGTCGACGAAGACGTGCCCCGCTGGATGAAGGGCTCGGGCAAAGGTTGGGTCACCGCCGAATATTCGATGTTGCCCGGCTCGTCACCCGAACGTGTCGATCGTGAAGCAGCCAAAGGCAAGCAGTCGAGTCGCACGGTGGAAATTCAGCGGTTGATTGGTCGTTCGTTGCGCTCGGCATGCGACATGAAGGTGCTCGGTGAGCGCCAAATTTTGCTCGACTGCGACGTGTTGCAAGCTGATGGCGGCACCCGCACGGCGAGCATCTGTGGTGCATATTTGGCACTGCACGATGCGGTGAGCCGCTTGATGATTTCTGGTGCGCTGAAAGCCAACCCGTTGCACTCGTTGTGTGCCGCAGTGAGCGTGGGCATTCACGCTGGTACGCCAATCATCGATCTGCCGTATGTCGAAGACAGCACAGCTGAAGTTGATATGAACGTGGTGATGTTGGCTCCGGTAGCTGGTGGTACCGCAAAGTTTGTCGAAGTGCAAGGTACTGCCGAAGGTCAGGCATTTTCGCGCGAGCAGTTGGATGTGTTGCTCGGTCTTGCCGAGCAGGGTTTGACGCGAGTGTTTGACCAGCAGCGCAGCATCATTGCCGTGCCGCCCGCGCCGCGCGCGTGAAACAACTCGTTTGCGCATCGGCCAACCCCGACAAGGTGGCAGAGATCGCTGATTTGTTGCGCGACGTGGTGGAGTTGCTGCCGCGCCCGACTTCGGTAGGTGAGATTGTTGAAGATGCCGACAGTTTGCTCGGCAATGCCCGCTTGAAAGCCCGCGCAATCGCTACGGCCACGGGCATGTCGGCGGTGGCCGACGACACCGGTCTTGAAGTCGATGCCTTGGGTGGCGCACCCGGCGTGCACACCGCGCGTTTCGCCGGTGACAATGCCACGTATGCCGACAACCGTGCGAAGCTGCTCAGCGTGTTGCGTGATGTTGCACCAGCACAGCGCACTGCACGGTTTCGTACCGTGGCGTTGGTGGCACACCCCGATGGCAGTGAACAATGGGCAGCTGGTGTGTGTGAAGGTGTCATCGCAGTGACCGAATGTGGCGAGCGCGGGTTTGGTTATGACGCAGTGTTCGTGCCCGACGAGGGTGGCGGTCGCACGTTTGCCGAGATGAGTGTGGAGGAAAAACACGCGCTTGGCCATCGCGGGCGCGCTTTTCGCGCACTAGCGCTGTTGCTTGCGTAGCCCTACTTACCAGCCCCGTAAGTCGATTGGCAGGCGATCCAACACTTCATCCCCACGCACGAGCCACAGGTGTTCGTGCATCGCCATGGTGGGGTCAACGTGGGCCGGCACGATACGGACCCGCGAACCGACAGCAGGTTGTGGTGCACGTGTTGTGGCATCGGCGGATTTTTCGGTGGCAAACGTGATGTGTTCATCCGAACAAAACCACACCTTGTGATCGGCGATTGTGGGGTCGCCGTGATCCATACCGAGGCTCTTTAGCCCAACGTCGGCCACCGCCCATTTATCGTGCGTCGACACCACCGTGCCCACGATGCTGAGTGCCTGACGAAACGGCAATCCCAGCGTGGAATAGTACGTATCCATCAAGGCGTACGACCCGGCCTGCACTTCGGTTACCCCGGTGGTGGCGCGATGGTCGGCGTGCACGTCGTAGTTGCCGGTGCCCCCGGCCGACATCACATCACCGCCCACTTCGCTGGCTGCAGCGCGCAACACATCCATCGCCGCCAGCGTGTCGGTTCGTTGCGTCGCGCGATTCTCGTTCACCATTAAGTGGCCTTCGTAACCCATCACACCGCGCACGACCATGCCCTTGGCGCGGGCGCGTTCGGCAAGTCGTGCTGTATCGTGCGGTGCACAACCACAACGGGGCAACCCAATATTCACGTCGATAAGCACATGTTGAATGCCCGCGCGGGCTGCAGCATCGACAGTGGCGTCAGAGTCGACGGCGATGGTGATCATCGCGCGATCCTGCACTGCTGCCAGTGCAGCAAGTCGCTCGGCGTCGAGCACCTCGTTGGCGAGCAATAAATCGTCGCCCAGCCCGGCTTTGGCCATGCCAATCATCTCGCGCACGGTGGCACAGGTGAAGTGGTGATGGCCATGTTGGCGTTGGAGTGCGGCCAGGGCGGTGCTCTTGTGGGCCTTCACGTGCGGTCGCAAGAGTGCACCTGGCAGACGCTCGGACATTGCGGCAAGGTTGTGCTCGAGTGCGTCTATATCTACGACCACAGCCGGGGTCGCCAGGTCAGCGATGCTACGAGCGGGGCGCGGTGTGTGATGAGTCATAGTGGCGTGTTCGTGCTCTCTTTGATGCTGTGCCGGCGGAGAGACTCGAACTCTCACTGGCGGCGTCCTAAGCGCCGTGCCTCTGCCATTGGGCTACGCCGGCGAAGTTGTGGTTCAGGGTAGTCCTGCCACCAACCGTTTGACAGAATGTAAAGGTGACCATCATGAGCACCTCGCAAACAGCCCGCGATGCAGCAATGCAAGACCAGCTCGGCCTTGCTGACCACATCGTGGACGAGGCTGCTCTTGCTCACAGCGTGGCGCGTTGTCGCGAACGCAAGGTGGTGCTGCCGACTTTTGCTCAACTCGCTGACCCGCGCACGATCGATGTATCCATCACCAAAGGCGTCGACAAGAACGCGCCAGACGCCCGCAACTTGTTTCGCGTGCATTGGTACAACGACATGGACGGCAATCGCGTTTCCGTTCCCGACCACGTCGTGTTGCCGTCATCGCTCACCGGCATTGAGAGCCCAATCATCGTCATGTTCGGTGACCGCTTCCCGATGATCACCGCGCACAAGGTACTCGCGGCCTACACAATTTTTGCCCCGCGCATTGTGACGGGGCAGTTTGACCCCACCTATCACCGCGCGATTTGGCCGTCGACTGGCAATTATGCGCGCGGTGGCGTGGCCATCAGCAAGATCATGGGTGCTCGCGGTGTGGCCGTGTTGCCCGCCGGCATGTCGCAAGAGCGCTTCGACTGGCTGGATAAATGGACAAGCGACCCAAGCGACACGATTCGCACGCCTGGCACCGAGAGCAATGTCAAAGAAATTTACGACGCATGCAACGACATGCGCAAAGACCCGACCAACTTCATCTTCAATCAATTTTGTGAGTTTGCCAACCATGTGGGCCACTGGCAGATCACGGGCAACGCATTGGCCCACGTGTTCGACTCGGTGCGCGCCCGCAGCGGCAACGACAAACTGCGCCTTGCAGCCTTCACCAGTGCCACCGGTTCAGCAGGCACAATCGCCGCAGGTGATCGCCTGAAGGATCTGTTCGGCACCGCAATTGGTGCTGTCGAAGCGTTGGAGTGCCCGACCATGCTCGAGAACGGCTACGGCGAGCACAACATCCAGGGCATCGGCGATAAACACATTCCGCTCATCCACAACGTGATGAACACCGATTTGGTCGTCGACGTTTCTGATCGCGCCACTGACGAACTCGACGTGTTGTTCAACACCGACGAAGGTCTGCGCTATTTGCATGAACGCAAAGGCGTGCCGCAAGACATCTTGCAGGTGCTCAAGCATTTTGGTTTCTCGGCAATCTGCAACGTGATTGCAGCCATCAAGATTGCCAAGTTGCGTGGCTACGGCCCCAACGACGCCCTCATCACCATTGCCACCGACGGCGCTGATTTGTATCCAAGCGAACGACGCAAGACGCTGGCCAAGCGCTTCAAGGGCGAGTTCACCACCACCGACGCTGCCGAAGTGTTTTCTGAGCATCTTGGTTCGGTCACCACCGACCACATGATCGACTGCAACGAACGTGATCGCAACCGCATCTTCAACCTCGGCTACTACACGTGGGTCTAGCAACAAGGCACACCAGTCGATGTGTTCGAAGCGCGTCGCTCACAAACGTTCTGGCGCGACCTGCGCAGCTTTGTGCCGGCGTGGGATGCCATGATCGACGACTTCAACCGACGCGTCGCCAGCGGCGGCTGACCACCACGGTGTCGTTGCCCCGCATCAACCCCCGCATCAATCCAGGGGAGAACCCGCGCGCCAACCCGCGCGCCGTACCGCCGATTGTTCGCTCGCTGTGTTGTGCAGCCTGCGGCACTCGTGTGCCTATTGATATGCCGTTGTCGTGGCGCTGCCCAAATGCCGTTGGCAACGATCGCCATCATGTGTTGCTGATCGAAAGTGACGTCACCCCGCTGCGTCGCGGCAAACATGTCAATCCGTTCATCGCGTTTCGTCGTTATCTGGCGTGGGATGCGTTCGCCCACGCCCACGGCATGAGCGAGAGCGACCGCGACGCACTCATTGTTGAACTCGACACGCAAATCGCCACGGTGGCTGGCACTGGGTTTGTGTTCACGCCGTTTGCCCGCGCTGACAAACTGTCCGACGAACTTGGCTTTTCAGAAAAT
>SXGR01604345.1_pt1 | contig 10929 bp, 5 predicted proteins | sample 3174711 | NCBI WGS metagenome assembly SXGR01 (sample SAMN11356860, study PRJNA531348) | freshwater metagenome | isolation source: freshwater sample F1-60 | place: China: Fuxian Lake, Yuxi | collected 2017-12-25 | reverse complement strand
GCTTACTTCAACACCCTCGACGACCGCCCCACCGATGGCAACGCCGGCGTGAACTCGCTCCCGTCGGCGCTCCGCAAGACCGTCCTCAAGACGGATGAGCTCCCCGCCCTGCGCGAACGGATCGCGGCGCTCGACCGACGGCTGAAAGAACCCGACCCCCGGGTCCTCGGGGCATGGGAACAAGCCCAACGCCGGCGGGAAGCCGACCGGAAGGCCGGACTCAGGCTCATTCCGGTCAAGCTGCTGAAGATCTCCACGCCCAACAGCGGCGGAGGCTTCTCCGTCGAGGGGAACAAGTTCAAAGGCATCACCAAGACCGCCTACGACATCCTCGGCGAAACCCCTCAGGCCGAGGAGCCCATCGCCGGACTGCGCTTCGTCTTCCCTGACACGCTCGCCGCCCCGAAGCCGGCCAAGGCCGCGAAGTCCGCCAAGACGTCGCCGGCCGCGCCCAAGCCCATGGATGAATTCGCCGGACGCTTCGTGCTCACCGCCGTCGACGTCACCGCCGACCGTATCGCCGGCGACCAGGTGAACATCCATCGCCTCCTGAAGTTCGGCCGCATCACCGCCGACGCCTGGACCGAGGACTATCCGGCCAAGGACGTACGCGCCTTCGACGTGCTCAACCGAGGCTGGTCGCCGCCGGCGGCCACCGGCACGCACCACCTCACTTTGACGTTCGCCACGCCGATCAGCGCGAAAGAACAGCCCTACCTCACCGCGCAGATCTATTTCGGGAACAAGGCGGGCGGAGCTCCCAGCGAGGGCGAACTCTACGCCTTCACCGGACATGACGACGGCACCGACCTGCCGGAATCCGTCCTGCGCATCCTGGCGACCGACGCCGCGGAACGAACCACCGAGCAGCGGCAGGCCCTGTGGGCCTACTGCGCCAAGCACTCGGAAGAGATGACGGACGTGCGCACCGACCTGGCCAACGCCCACGAGCGACTCCGGGTCCTCACCGAACCCCATTCGACCATGGTGATGAACCTCTCCGCCAAACCGCGCGAGACGTTCATCCTGAACCGCGGAGACTATTCCCAGCCCACCGTGAAGGTCGACGCCGGCACGCCCGCCAAACTGCCCGCGCCGCCGGCCGGCGCTCCCGCCAACCGTCTTGGTCTCGCGCAGTGGCTCGTCATGAAGGAGAACCCGCTCACCGCCCGCGTCGCCGTCAACCGCGTCTGGAAGCTCTTCTTCGGCGCCGGGCTGGTGACGACCGCGGCGGACTTCGGCTTCCAGGGCGAATGGCCCAGCCACCCTGAGCTGCTCGACACCCTTGCGGTGGATTTCGTGGATTCAGGATGGAACCTCAAGGGACTCGTCAGGCAGATCGTGACTTCGTCGACGTATCGCCAGACGTCACGCACCTCGGCCGAGATCCTGGAAAAGGACCCGGCGAACCGTCTCCTTTCCCGCGGTCCGCGCTTCCGTCTTCAGGCCGAACTCATCCGTGACCAGGCGCTGCAGCTCGGCGGCCTGCTCGTCCCCCAGCTCGGCGGACCGAGCGTGAATCCTTATTCCCCCTTCGACCTGTGGCGCGAGGTCAGCCACTACGGCAGCTCCCCGGCGACCTCCCAAGTCTTCGTCCAGGACCACGGCGAGAAGCTTTATCGGCGGTCGATGTATACCTATTGGAAACGCACGGCCCCGCCGGCCAACATGATCACGTTCGACGCGCCCAACCGGGAGGTCTGCGTCATCAGCCGCAGCAACACCACGACCCCGCTGCAGGCGCTCGTGACCCTGAACGACGTCCAGTTCGTCGAGGCCGCCCGAGGTTTCGCCGAGCGGATCATCCGCCACGCTGCCGATGACTCCGCCCGCATCCGCTGGGCGTTCCTCGAGGCCGTCTCCCGCCCGCCATCCGAGAAGGAACTGGCGCTGGTCGTCAAGGCCCTCGCCCGCGAGCGGACCCGCTACGCCGCGGACCCCGGACGGGCCGCGAAAGTCCTCAGCCCGGGCGAATCCGCGCGCGACGCCACGATCCCGGCGGCGGAGCACGCCGCCTGGATGCAGATCGCCACCCTCCTCCTCAATCTCAGCGAGACCGTGACCCGGAACTGAACCCATGAATCCTCAAGACGAGTTCCTGAACCATCTCACTCGCCGCACCTTCATCGGGCAATCCGCCCGCGGAGTCGGCGGGCTGGCCCTCGGCTCGATGCTCTTCCCCGAGCTTCTAGCCGCCGGCGCGAAGACCCGCGAAGGCGGACTGGCGGGCATCCCGCATTTCGCTCCCAAGGCGAAGCGGGTCCTCTGCCTCTTCCAGTCGGGCGGCATGTCCCACGTCGATCTCTTCGACGACAAACCTGCCCTGCACGAGTTCGCGGGCAAGGACCTGCCTCCTTCGATCAAAGGGACGCAGCGGCTCACCGGCATGACTTCGGCACAGAAAGGCTACCCGGTCCGCCCCCCGCTCATGGACGGCAAGGCCTGCGGGAAACATGGGACCTGGATCAGCAACCTCATCCCACACATCCAGGGCATCGCGGATGATATCTGCATCATCAAGACCCTGAACACCGAGGCCATCAACCATGACCCCGCGATCACGTTCCTGAACACCGGCAACCAGCAGCCTGGTTACGCCAGCATGGGCGCCTGGGCCAGCTATGGTCTCGGCACCGAGAACGCCAACCTTCCGGCGTTCATCGCGATGGTCTCGCAAGGGACCGGCAAGAATCCCGGCCAGCCGGTCTTCTCCCGGCTCTGGGGCAGCGGTTTCCTGCCCTCCAACCACCAAGGGGTCGGCCTGCGGCCGGGCGCCAATCCGGTGCTCTATCTCCAGAATCCTCCGACCGTCGACGGCGCCCAGCGTCGCGAACTGCTGGACGACCTGGCGACGCTCAATGAGGAAAGAGCCCGCGAGCTGGGCGACCCGGAGACGATCACCCGCATCAAGGCCTATGAGATGGCCTTCCGCATGCAGACCTCGGTCCCGGAGCTGGCCGACATCTCCCAGGAATCCAAAGCCACCTTGGCCGCTTACGGGCCTGAGGTGAGCCGTCCCGGCTCCTACGCCGCCAACTGCCTGCTCGCCCGGCGACTGCTCGAACGCGACGTCCGCTTCGTCCAGTTGTTCCATCGTGGCTGGGATCAGCACGTCGCCCTGTCCCGTCAGCTGCCTAACCAGTGCCGGGACATCGACCAACCCACCGCCGCCCTCATCAAGGACCTCAAGGCGCGGGGCCTGCTCGAGGACACCTTGGTCATCTTCGCCACCGAATTCGGCCGCACGGCCTTCACGCAGGGCGGCTTCGGCAATCCGGCCAGCGGACGCGACCACCATGGCCGGTGCTTCTCGGTGTTCCTCGCCGGCGGCGGCATCAAGCCGGGCTTAGAATACGGGGCGACCGACGACTTCGCCTACAACATCGCCAAGGACGGCGTGCACCTCCGGGACCTGCACGCGACCATCCTCCACTGCCTGGGCATCGACCACGCGCGTTTCACCTACAAGTTCCGCGGTCTCAACGTGAAACTCACCGGCGTCGAAGAAGCCCACGTCGTCAAAGGCGTGCTGGCCTGAAAGGAGAAACATCGCGGGCGCCAAAAAGGCGGCCCGCCAGGGCCGCCTTTCCGCCAAGCCGTGACGTCCGGTTAGCGTGTCAACGTGACGAAGGCCGGTACGTCGTTGTCCGTAGGGACATAAGGATGGGTCGCGGAGACGACGGAACTCACGTCGAAGCGAATCGTACCGCGGGCGCCGCGCTTGAACTTAGGCGAAGTGACGCTCACTTGGCCGAATTCATTGGTACGGATGGTGACTCGCGGGGTGGAAACCATTCCGGAAACAGTCACGTTCACCAAGGCGCGGCGGAGCGGATTGCCATACTGGTCCTGCACGAGGATCGTGGCGTTCGCGACGTCCGACACCGAGTTAAGGCGCGCGAAGGAACCACTGATGAGCTGCAAGGAACAGCTCGGGGCCACGGTCGGACCCGTGACGGTCACGGTCACGCTCGTGGTGGCCGAAGCGCCGAGATCGTCGACCACGGTCAGCGTAGGCCGGTAGACGCCGGGCGCCTTGTAGCGGTGCGAGGCCACCGGACCGGTCGCGGTGCGCGGATAGACATCGTTGAAATTCCACAGGTATCTGATGATCAGACCATCGGGATCGTTCGACAGGGTGCCATTGAAATTGACCAAGGCACCCGGCTGGGTCGCGTAGTCGTAAGTGGTCGGAGTGGTGAGGGTGGCGTCGGCGATGGGCGTCCTGTTGCCCTGCTCCGGCCAGGCGGCCACAAGGCTGTAGTAGCCGATGGAACCATAGTCGGTGTAGCCTTCAGTCACCCCGGTGCCGTTGCCGATGCCGTCCATCTGGATGTAGTAAAAGCCTTCGGCAGGCAGGGCGACCGAGATGGGCGCCGGAGCCATGTTGCCCGCCGTACCGGCACCCTCGTAAGTTCCGATCGTGGCGCCAGTGGAGTTGAGGACCTTGATCTGCAGACGGAGATTCGGGGCGGTGAGGGCGACTTTCGGCGTGATGGTCAGGGCACCCTTACCCGCGGCGATCTTGATCATGTCGACATCCGCACCGTTGCTGATGATACCTCCTCCGGTCAACGAAGTGCCAGGAGCGATGGTCGCGGTCGCCAAGGTACCACCATGGTCGTCGGGGATGAGCGGGATGCCGGAGGTATTGTTGCTGATGGCCACCAGGTTGTCCTGCTTTTGATTGGCCCCTTGGTACTCGCCCTTGGCCCACTGATTCACGGGGCGGAGACCGTTGCCCATGATCGGAGACCAGGAAAGCGCACCAGATCCATGACCACCGAAATACTCCCGGGCGATCGGGTTAGTTCCATTGAGATCGCCTTGATGCAGCAGGCTGACGGTGTGCCCGACTTCGTGCGAAGCGATGCCGGCAATCTCATTGGCGGCAAATCCCGGAACGGTGAATACGAAACAAGGGTCGTCCTCGTTGCTGCTGAAGGAATTCAGGTGGGCGACGCCGCCGGCTTCGCCCTCCACGGGACCGATGACGACCCGGATGCCATAATTCAAGTCGCCACTGCTGGTCTTACGCAAGGACTCCACGCCCGGATCCTCGGTCGTGACGTCCACGTTCCAGGGAGCAAAGTGTTCCGCAACGCGACGGAAGGTCTCTTGCACGACGGCTTTCTCGGCGTCATTGAAGTCAGGAGACGCGTCAATGCTCCAAGGAGCGTTGACCAGGTCGGGGTCGGTCGGATCGTTCCAGATGCCTGCAGGGGTGACATGCCCATTGAAATCGAGGTAGATCTTGCGGGTCGCGGCGGGGCGACTGTGCAACTTGAAAGTATCCTCCAAAGGATAGGACGGGGTCGAGGTGACGGGTGTGGTATCCGGCCCCACCTGGATCTTCATGTTACAGGAATAGAGGGGCCTTCCCTTAGCGTCGAAATGAAGATCGTGATCATGACCGCAGGCGGCACGGAAGGCCACGGCGGTCTCAGGGGTCATCGCGTCGCGCTCCACGGCTGCCTCGATCTCCGCATTAGAGACTGTCGATGCCCGGCGCCACCGAGCAGAAGCCCCGGCAAGCCGGGAGTCCTTGGCTGTCTCGATCGTGGCCGAGGTCGGGGCGGCCGGCTGGGCATTCGCCGCCATCGGAGCGGAAGCCGCGGACGCCGGAGACTTCGCGAGCGAAGCGTCCGCCAGCAAGGCGGAGACCCCGCCGAGCGAGATGGCCGGGGAGGCGGCGGCAGAATTCTCCACGGCGGAAGCCGGCGCGGACTTCTCGTTCAAGTCCCGAACCTCGACCGCGACCGGAGAGGGCTTCGCGGAGGGCGCGACCTGCGTCGAGGCGAACTCGCGGTAGCCGTCATTCGAAGGCGCGAGAAGGATGGCCAGTGCGACGATGGCGACGACGGCCCACAGGGCGATAATCAGCTTTTTGGGGGACATATGACGATTCAATGGTAGGCACGCCCCTAGGCAACACACTAATCGCTTGCCAGCAATGAGCCAAAAACAAGGAATATCTCGTGATTGTCCGCTTTTTAACCCCCCTCCTTTGCCTATCGGCTCTGCTAGCCCCGCTGGCGGAAGCAGCCACCCCTCCCAATGTCATCGTAATTCTCGTAGATGACATGGGGCAGACCGACCTTTCCTGCTACGGCAGCAAGTTCTACGAGACTCCTCACGTCGACCAACTGGCCAAGGACGGCGTACGTTTCGCGAACGGATACTCGGCCTGCACGGTCTGTTCGCCCACCCGCGCCGCGCTGCTCACCGGCAAATACCCCGCCCGCCTGCGCATCACGGACTGGATCGCCGGGCATGAGCGCCCCAAGGCCAAACTGAAGATTCCCGACTGGCAGAAATTCCTGCGCTTCGAGGAAATCACGCTCGCCGAACAGTTCAAAGCCGCCGGTTACGCCACGGCCAGCATCGGCAAGTGGCATCTCACGCCGGCGCTCAAGGAAGGCGACGAAGCGTATTATCCCGAGAAGCACGGATTCGACCTCAATGTCGGCGGCTATGCCCGCGGTCAGCCGCCCAGCTATCACGCGCCTTACAAGATCCCGACGCTGGCCGAAGGACCGGTCGGCGAATTCCTGACCGACCGCGAGGCGGCCGAGGCGGTGAAGTTCATCGAGGCCAACAAGGAGAAGCCTTTCTTCCTCTACCTGCCGCACTACGCCGTGCACACGCCCCTCGGCGGCAAGCCGGACGTCATCGCCAAGTACCAGGCGAAGGCCGCCAAGCTGCCTGACTTGAAGCAGAAGAACGCCACCTACGCCGCGCTCGTCGAGAGCGTCGACGACTCCCTCGGCACGATCCGAGCGGCGCTGAAGCGGCTGAAACTCGACGAGAACACCATCATCGTCTTCACGGCCGACAACGGCGGCCTCCTGCCGATCACCGATAATTCCCCCTTCCGCGTGGGCAAAGGCTCGGCCTACGAAGGGGGCGTGCGCGTCCCCCTCATCATCCACGCGCCCGGCGTCACCAAGGCGGGCACGGTCGACCAGACCCCGGCGATGACGATCGACCTCTATCCGACGGTCCTCGAACTCGCCGGCGTGAAGCCGCTCCAATCCCTCGTCGACGGCATCAACCTGGCTCCGCTCCTGAAGTCCGGCGCCAAGCCCGACCGCGCGGAGATCTTCTGGCACTACCCGCACTACCACCCCGGCGGCGCCACGCCCTACAGCGCGGTCCGCAGCGGCGATTTCCGTCTGGTGCACTTCTACGAGGACGGCCGGGACGAACTCTATGACCTGGCGAACGACGTCGGCGAGACGAAGGACCTCGTCTCCGCCCAGCCCGCGCTGGCCAAGACGCTGCGCACGCGCCTCGACGCCTGGCTGAAGTCGGTCGACGCCCAGTTGCCGACGAAGAACCCGGACCACGATCCGGCGGCCGACGCGAACCCGGGCAAGAAGAACCCCAAGGCGAAGAAGAAATGAGGCTTCTCCTCGCGGCCCTGCTCTGCGCCGGCTCCGCCTTCGCCGGGGAGCCCCTGCCCGGCTTGCCCGAGTCTCCGCGGATCCTCTTCCAAGGTGATTCCATCACGGACGGCAACCGCGGACGCGGAGCCGATCTCAACCACGTCCACGGCCACGGGTTCGTCTACCTGCTCGCCGCGCGCCTCGGGGCCGGCTCCCCGGGCCAGAACGCTACTTTCCTCAACCGCGGCGTCTCCGGCAACACGGTGCTCGACCTCGCCCGACGCTGGCCCAAGGACACGCTCGAGCTCAAGCCCGACGTCCTGAGCGTCATGATCGGCGTCAACGACAGCAGCAAGGGCGTGCACCAGGAAGTCTTCGAAAAGACCTATGACGAGCTGCTGACCGCGGCCCGCAAGGCCAACCCCAAGCTGCGCCTCGTGCTCTGCGAGCCTTTCCTCGGCGCCTCCGGAGCGGCCATCGACAAATCCCCCGGCCGACGCGAGCGGCTCGCCCTCCTCGTCCCCGTGGTGCGTCGCCTCGCCGCCAAGCACGGGGCGACGCTCGTCGACTTTCAGAAGGTCTTCGACGACGCCCTCCGCCGCGCCCCTTCGTCCTACTGGATCTGGGACGGCGTCCACCCGACCACGGCCGGCCACCAACTGATGGCCGACGAGTGGGAACGGGTCGTACGCGCCAGCTGGCGCTGAGGCCTACTTGGCCGCCGGCGCCTTCTTGCCCTTGCCCTTCGGAGCGTTCTTGCCCGCGGGAGGCGTGCGCTTCTTCGCGCCCGAGGCGTATTCGTCTTCGACCTCCGGCACCTTGAGGTCGACGCGCAGCTTGGCGAGTCGGGCCTCGAGGTCCGCTTGGACGGACTCATAGCCCGGCTTGCCGAAGAAGCTCTTCATTTCCAGCGGATCTTTCTCGTTGTCGAAGAGATCGGTCTTGGTCTCGCCGTTACCGTAGTAACGCACGAGCTTGTAGCGGTCGGTGATCACGCCGTAATGCGGAGCGACATGGTGAGGCTGCGGGTATTCGTAATAGTGGTAGTAGAACTCCTTGCGCCAGTCCGCCGGGGTCTCGCCCGCCAGGATCGGCGTCAGGCTGCGGCCCTGCATCTCCGCGGGCGAAGGCAGGCCGGCCATCGCGAGGAAAGTCTGCGCATAGTCGAGGTTCGAGACCAAGGCCTTGCTCACGGAGCCGGGCTTGGTCACGCCGGGCCAGCGGACGAGCAACGGCGTGCGGACGGACTCCTCGAAGATCCAGCGCTTGTCGAACCAGCCGTGCTCGCCGAGGTAGAAGCCCTGGTCGGCGGAATAGATCACGATGGTGTTCTCGGCGAGGCCTTCGTCCTCGAGGAATTTCAGCACGCGTCCGACGTTGTCATCGACTGATTTCACGGTGGCGAGGTAGTCATGCATGTAGCGCTGGTAGCGCCAGCGCACGAGGTCCTTGCCCTGCGGATTAGCCTTACGGTAGGCCTCGTTGCGCGGCTCGTAGAAGGCGTCCCAGACGGCGGACTGCTCGGCGTCCATGTTCGGCGGACGGACCAGTTTCACGTCGAGCGGCACGATGGTCTTCTCGAGCGTCATGTCGTTCTCGGCCACCGCGCGGGCGCGGTCGGCGTAATCGTCGAACAGGGTAGCCGGCTCAGGGTAGACCCGATCCTTGTCGAAGCCGAGATCCTTGATGTTGGGAGCCCACTCACGATGCGGGGCCTTGTGCTGGCACATCAGCATGAAGGGCTTGGTCTTGTCGCGCTTGCGCACCCATTCGAGCGAGAGATCGGTGACGATGTCCGTGACATACCCCTGGGTCTTGACCATCCCGCCCGCGTTCTTCATCGGAGGGTTGTAATAGAGGCCCTGGCCGGGCAGCACCTGCCAGTAATCGAAGCCCACGGGGTCGCTGACCAGATGCCACTTGCCGACCACGGCCGTCTGATAGCCCGACTTCTGCAGAAGCTTGGGGAAAGTCAGCTGCTCGCCGTTGAAGACGGAGTTCGAATTGTTATAGAAACCGTTCAGGTGAGAGTACTTGCCCGTGAGGATCACGGCGCGGCTCGGACCGCAGATCGAGTTGGTGACCAAGGCCCGGTCGAAGCGCATGCCTTCGTTGGCGATCCGGTCGATGTTCGGGGTCTGGATGAGCTTGCGCGAATCGCCATAGGCGCTGATGGCCTGATAGGCGTGGTCATCGGAGAAGATGAAGACGATGTTGGGCTGCTTGGCCGGGGCGGCGGACAGCAGGCCGCCGACCAGACAGAGGAGAAGTGCCAGGATTCGCATGGGGTGGGAAGGTTTGTTAGCCGGCCACCGGGCCCCGTCAACCCGCTTCCCTGTTGGTCGGCAACCTTCCCCGGCATCCCGTGTCTTGGTTTCATGCGTCTTTTCCTCGCGTTAGGCCTCGCCGGGTCCCTCCTCGCCGGCCCGGATCCCACGCCCTACCCGACCAAACCGAGCCCCAAGGGAATCCAGGTGCAGATGATTCCCGACGCCCTCGAACTGGGTGCGCATCACGCCGGCCTGAACCTCACGTTGCACGGCCTGCTGTCGCCGGCGACGGAGATCAAGCCTGGTCAGCTCACGGCGGCCGCCGACGGACACGTGTTCGCCCTCAACGAGCGCTACGTGCAGGCGATGGACCGGCAGATCAAACCGCTCAGCGACCGCGGCTTGGTCGTGACGCTCATCCTCATCACCTATCGCTCGCCCGACGAACGCATCCGCGCGCTGACGGTCCACCCGCAGGCCGATCCGGCCAAAGGCACGACGATGGCGGCGAACACGGTGACGACCGAGGGTCGCGCCTGCTACAAGGCGCTGACCGACTTCATCGCCCGTCGCTGGTGCTCGACCGACACCTCGTACGGTCGGGTCTGGGGGTGGGTCATCGGCAATGAGGTGAATTCGCACCATGAGTGGCACCAGATGGGCCCGGCCACGGTCGCACAGGTCGCGACCCAATACGAGGACCAGGTCCGTCTCGCCTGGACTTCCCTGCGACGTCATTCCGCCCACGCCCGCGTCTACCTCTCGATGGAGCACCATTGGAACTCCCAAGGCCACCCGGATCCGCTGCGAGCCTGCTCGGGACGCAGCCTCCTCGAGGCCTTCGCGCGGCGCGCCAAGGAACGCGGCGACTTCGACTGGCACCTGGCCTTCCACCCCTACCCGAGCAACTTACGCGACCCGCGCACTTGGCTCGACAAGGTCACGTTCGACGACGACACGCGTAAGGTCACGTTCAAGAACCTCGAGGTGGTCGTGCGTAAGCTCGCCTCTCCGGAACTACGCTTCGAAGGCAGACCCCGACGACTCAGCCTCACGGAGCAAGGCTTCGACGTGACCAAGCGGCCCGAAGCCCTCGCCGAACAAGCCGCCGCCTATGCTTACGCCTGGGAGAAGATCCGGCGGCTCGACGGCGCGATCGACGCCTTCCTCTATCACCGCCACGTCGACCACGCGAAGGAGGGAGGTCTGCGTTTCGGGCTCTGGAGCAACCTGCCAGGAACGATCTCGGAACCGGATCAGAAGCGTCCCAT
>SXGR01213937.1_pt1 | contig 10929 bp, 7 predicted proteins | sample 3174711 | NCBI WGS metagenome assembly SXGR01 (sample SAMN11356860, study PRJNA531348) | freshwater metagenome | isolation source: freshwater sample F1-60 | place: China: Fuxian Lake, Yuxi | collected 2017-12-25 | reverse complement strand
GCCGATGAGCGGCACGGTGACGCCCTCGTCGCAGCAGCGTTTCCGGATCTCCGCCACCTGCCGTGCCGCCTCCAGCGTGTTCACAGTGATGCGCACCAGCTCGCTGCCCGCGCGCGCGAGCTCCACCACCTGCGCCGCGGTCGCCGCCGCATCCTCGGTGTCCGTGTTGGTCATGGACTGGATGACCACCGGTGCGCCCCCGCCAAGAGGCACAGCACCGATCATGCAACGCTGAGTGGCAGCGCGTTTCGGACTGTCGTTCACGCGTCCATGCTAGCGAGGTGCAGCTTGGTTCAGAATGCGCGCGAAACCACGCTGCTCCGAGGCACTCAGAAGGTGTGCGTGGCGATGGGCGAGATGTTGCTGACATTCCCCGCCAGCAGGTTGAACGACACCGCATTGACGGTGACACCCGCCAGCGCGCTGTTCGGCATGGGCAGCGTGGTCACGGCGGTGCCCGTTGCATTGATCGAACCCGTTGCCATGGGGTAACCCGCCTGAATGAACGCGCTCAACGCCAGCATGTCCGCAAACCCGAGCCACAACCCTCCGATGCTGATGAGCCCGCTTGGCACGGGCGACTGCACCGCCGCCGTGCACAGGTTGGCATAGATCGACCCAGGCTCACCATGGAAGTACCGCAGTTCCGTGTACGCGCCTGTCGGCACGAGGTGGAGCGCGAACGGGATAAAACCGAGGTTCGGGATCAAGGTCGGCGTCGGGACAGTGAGAGCTCCTGCCCAGTAGTAGCCCAACTGGTTGATGTTCGTTCCCCATGATCGCACGGTGCCTGTCTGCGACAGAGCCATGCCATGGATGTAGCTGTACTCGATGGCAATCACGCCGGACGCCAGGCCTGCGGGCTGGATGAGCGTGTTGCCCGGACTGCACGCTGCAGTTCCGCCGCCGAGGGTCTGCCAGAGGCAATCACTGCCCCATGTGTAAACACTGCCACTTATCGAGAACGCCAATTGCGAGGCGGCGTCTCCAGCGGAGGCAATGGCCGTGACGGTCATGGGAAGCGGCATGACCTGTGGCTGCGATCCCAGGTAATTGCCGGTGGCACCCCATTGCCGGACAACACCCGCACTATCGATGCACAGCGTGGCCAGCTTCCCGCATGCGACCGCGACAATGCCCGAGAGATTCGGAACAGGAGTCGGGGAAAGTGCGCTGGGACCGCTGAAGCCGAGTTGTTCGACGCTGTTGTCGCCCCATGTCAGGAGCGTCCCGTTGGCCAGCACCGCCGCCGAGTGCCGCTCGCCTGTAGCGATGGACACCACGTTGGCAAGTCCCGGGATGACCACGGGCGTGAGCGAGGTGTTTGTGTTCCCCAAGCCGAGAACCCCATACATGCCCTGACCAAACGCCAGCACGGTGCCATTCGAGAGCCGCACGAACGAGTGCCACGCACCTGCTCAACCTGAACAGCGCCCGAGACGATCGTCAGCTGCGGACAATTGGCGAAGAGCGTGCTTCCAAGCCCCAGTTGGCCATAGAGGTCGTTTCCCCAACTCTTCACCTGTCATGTGGATGTGAGCGCCAGCATGTGCACACCCATGCCCCGCCGCATGCTTGAAGGCGATGGCGTTGATGGTGATGCAAGTGAGAGCGCTGTTGGGAATGGGCAGCGTGGTGACCGCCGTTCCAGCAGCGCTGATGGGCCCCGTTGCCATGGGGTAGCCGGCCTGAATGAGCGTGGCCCACGCGAAGAGATCTGGGAAAGTAAGCCAGAGTCCGCCCACATTCAAGAGCCTGCTCGTTGGCGGCGCTTGCGATGCTGTTGTGCACATGTTGGCGTAGAGGGTCAAGGGCTCTCCGTGGAAGTATCGGAGCTCCGAGTACAGCCCGACGGCGACGAGATAGCGCGCGAATACATTCAAGTCGAGGCTGGGGATCGCGACTGGTGAATAGACGATATTCACTGGCGTTGAGTATCCGAGCTGCATGTAGGTGTTACTGCCCCAGCTGTACACCGCACCCGACTGCGACATGGCCGTGCCGTGATAGTCACCCATGGAAATGGCCGCGATGCCTGCTCCAAGCCCGGTGGGCTGGAGCGGGGTTCCGACCGGAGTGCAATTGACTGCTAAACTTGCACCGATTTGTCCTGCGCAACCAATCCCCCATGCAAACACAGATCCCGCAGAGCTCCGTGCCATTTTCACCGCAGTGCCGCGCGACGCGGCCACTGAAATGGCCGGCGAGGGAAGGGCTTGCACAAGAGGCGTCCACTGAGTGGTGGCGCCAGTGGTTCCCCACTGGTACACGACTCCAGTCGCATCCACGCAGACTGTGCACCACTGCCCGCACGCCGCACTCACGATTCCCGTGAGCCCAGTGACCGGAATCGGCGTCAACGATGTGCCGATGCCCGCAGTGGTGGCAAGTTGTCCCGCGAAGTTGTCGCCCCACACATGGAGAGCGCCGCTGGCCAGAACGGCTGCCGAGTGCTGGTAGCCGGCAGAAATGGCAACGACATTGTTCAAGCTGGGGATCAGGGTCGGGGTGGGGTGGTTGTTCGTGTTGCCGCGACCTAAGCGGCCATGCTCGCCGTATCCGAAGGCCAACCCAGTTCCGTTCGCGCGCAGCACGAGGGAATGCACGGTTCCAGCGGAAATGGCGACGGCGGCGCTGATGGTGGGAATCAGCTGAGGGCGCGGTGCAGACGTGTAGTTCCCGAGCCCCAACCGACCTGCGACGTTGTAACCCCAGCTCATCACGGTGCCCGCGGCCGTGAGCGCGAGGGTGTGCCCGCTGCCGCATGAGATGTCCAGGACTTGACTCAGTCCTGAGACCGGGAGGGGTGTTGCGTTGCTGCCTGATCGACCGAGCTGGCCACTCGTGTTGTCGCCCCACGTCCACAGGACACCATGACTCGAAAGGGCCGCGCTGAAAGTGTCACCCGCCGCTATTCGCGGTGCGATCGCTTGGCCAGCTAAGGTGCCGGGCGACGATTCAAACAGGGCGATGATGATGAGGAGTGCGCACGCAGTCGCATTGCGTGTGTGGCCCGCAGTGGGCAGCGAACCATCAGCGACTGCGGCGACTGAAATGTCAGCAGCTGTGCTGGTCGAAGGGAGGAGGTGATGACGCGGTGGGGGCATGCCCGCTTGGGGAAGCAATCTCCGTGCTGCGACCAGGTGCCTCGCCAATCCCGGTAGCCTCGCTTCCGTCGAATCGTCGCAACCCGCTGCCGCGCAGTCACCAGCGCCACTTCAGGCAAACTCCTGCTCACCCGCGCGCCTCACCCAACGAAAACACAACTTTGTTTCCAAGACGCACACATGTTCCCGAAAGGGAACGCGCTGCCCGGTTCCGCCATCAAGCGACACCGCGTCGCAGCCCCCCAGATGCGCACCCAGCAGGCCAACTGGTGCGTGCTGCCCAAGCCACCGTACTCCACTTGCTGAGCCTTCCGATCAGAAGGTGTGCGTCACAACCTGCGTGATGTTCGTGACCATGCTCGCGAGGAGGTTGAGCGACAATGGGTTGACGGTGAATCACGCCAACGCACAACTGCGCAGACTGCGGCCACATAGGCTCCGTCGCATCCCAAGTCGCATCTCGGAGGAGAGCCTCTCGGGTGATCTGCGTCATCGTGCAGAAAATCCACCCCAATCACGATCGCAGGCGAGTCAGTAGCGGCGAATAAACGCGTTTCGGATGGGCTTGACTTCTCTGTCACGCCCCAGCACACTTCTCCGGCCATCAGCTCAGGGATGCGACTCCTCGAACTGACACCGATTGGGGCGCCCATGAGCCTCGAATCAACAATCGCTCCTGAACAGAGCAGACGGACCAACGTTGCAAGACCGCACAGCATCAAAGTGTGAACAGGTACGGGCCATGGACTTGCCCGAGCCACGCAACGAGCGCTATTTCGGCGCCTACGATGGTGTGCCAGAACATGAGGTCAGACGGGATTCGACGCGTGTTCATCGCAATATGCCGCTGGATCCGTACAATGTACGGGCATCCGTAGCGCAAATCATGTGTGATTGGTGTGACCCAGCAATGAGCGTTGGATCGAGGTCAGCGCGGGAAGGCTGCGATCACGGCGGCCAAGAACACCGGCTCGACGCGGTGGTGATGGATGCATCTGACGACAAGACGCATCATGACAAGAAAGGACACAATCGTGGGAGCAATTGAACTCATACCATCAGCAAAACGGCTTATGAAGTCTCTGCGCGACATGGGCTACGATTTCGCCCAAGCAGTCGCCGACATCGTCGACAATTCAGTAGAGGCTGGCGCGACGCTGGTCGCCATCGACTTGGAATTCGACGGAGATGATTCATGGGTAAGAGTGGCCGACAATGGCAGAGGCATGAAACCAGAAGAGTTGCGGGAGGCGATGCGCTACGGGGCTGAAAGGGAGTATGACAAGGAAGACTTGGGGAAATTCGGTCTTGGTCTCAAGACTGCTTCGATGAGCCAATGCCGGTGCCTCTCGGTGGCAAGCAGGTGGAACGCTGACCGCGCTGATATCGCCGCCTACGCATGGGACTTGGGTCATATCGAACGAACGAACCGTTGGGAGATTCTGCCCATCGAACGAAACGGATTGGGCCCCGCAATTCGTGAGCCACTGAAGAACACGACGGGGACGGTTGTCTTGTGGCAGCGGCTCGACCGGATCCTAGGCTACAAGCTCCCGTACGGCGAGGCCGCGAGAAAGCGTCTGGCCCAGATGTGCCGGGAAATAGAAACCCACCTCAGTATGGTGTTCCATCGGTTTCTATCGGGTGAGTCCCAAACCAAGAAATTCACATTGCGGGTCAATGGGAATGAAATCGAACCGTGGGATCCGTTTGCCCGCAAGGAGGCGAAGACTAGGAAGCTCGACTCGATTACCATTCCGATTGAACATGAAGGCATAGTTGGTGAGGTTCAGTTTCAGCCATATGTACTGCCCCATCAAGACGAGTTCAGTTCGCGCGATGCGTTTCATGCGGCCGGAGGGCCGGCCAGTTGGAATCAGCAGCAGGGATTCTACATCTATCGCGCAGGACGCATGATCCAGAGTGGAGGGTGGTCGAACCTCCGGGCAGCCGATGAGCACCTCAAGCTAGCACGAGTAGCGGTCAGCTTCTTGCCGATCCTCGATGATGCCTTCAAAATCAACGTTGCAAAGATGCGAGTCCAATTGCCGTCACAGATTCGAGAACCAGTACGCGATAAGATGGCTCCGGTTGTCAAATTGGCCAGGGAAACTTATGACCGTAAGCAACCCCAATCGGTCGGCACCGGCTCAACACTTGCACAACGGAAGCCCTTGCAGTCAGCTAGCGAGGCACCGGGCACTACACTGAATTCGTCGGACATGTCCGCCGCCAAGGCGTCCAGATCCTCCTCGGCGCTTACCCTCGAGGAGTGGAGCAGAGAAATGCTCGCGACTGCAACTATCAGTGAGAGACCTATTGTGGAATCAGTACTGCAGAGGCTGAGGGCTAAACTACCCTCGCGACCATGATGCCGATACCCTTATCTGCAAGACAGCAGGCGTTGCGGACAGCTCGTTCGATGCTCGAATTAGGGCACGGACTTGACACCATCTTACGTAGCGAGTTTATTCCTGAGGAATTACGTGACTATGTTCGCACCGAGGTGGAGCGGGACCAGAACTTCTTGCTGACGCCCGCGCGCACCTTGGTGGCGGATTCGAATCGACCAGAATGGCTGCGAGGTCTTGATCGCTCCACTTGGCACTACTGGCCGACGCTGCGACAGTTCCTTCTCACCGCGAAGGGATGGAGCGGCTCAGCGCTTCGCTCGCTGGACGACAGCTCCGACCGGATACTGCGCCAACTGGCCGCACCTTCCTCAGATGTCTTCGATATCCGGGGGCTAGTGCTCGGATTCGTTCAGAGTGGTAAGACTGCGAACTATACAGCGCTCATTGCTAAGGCGGCGGACGCTGGCTACCGGTTCGTCATCGTGTTGTCAGGTGTTGACAACGGCCTGCGTCGCCAAACGAATCTCCGGCTCAAGCGTGAGCTTGTTGGATACCCCGACAATAGACCAACCGCAGTTAGCTTGCCGCCGCTTGGACGACAGTGGCACGAATTCACTCGTGACGACCTGGATGGCGATTTCCAACCCGGATTCGCGAACCATGCCGCCCTTCAGGGCTCGCAGCCGGTTCTGATTGTAGTGAAGAAGAACGCCGATGTATTGCGTCGGCTATTGCGGTGGATTGATGAAGCGCCTGCTGAGGTACGTCGCACTCTGCCGCTCTTGCTTATTGACGACGAAGCAGACCAAGCGAGCGTGGACACGAGCGGCACCTATCAGACAGAAGAGGATCCTCCGGCTCCCGACTACGAACCTCCATCACGCATCAATGGACTGATCCGCCAGCTGCTTCGTAGCTTTGACCGCACGGCATATGTTGCCTACACCGCGACACCATTTGCGAATATCATCATCCCGCACGACACTACAGATCGTCGCGTTGGGAACGATCTGTACCCTAGAGATTTTATTGTCGACTTGCCGAAGCCGCCAGGGTACTTCGGAGCAGAGGAGATGTTTGGCCGAATGGCTTCTGCAACCGGACAACACATGAATGGACTGGATGTCATTCGTGAGGTACCGGACGCGGACGTTGTTTCATTGGGGCTTGGACAGATTCCCGCGTCTTTGGCGACAGCGATTGTTGATTTCGTGCTGGCGGGTGCCGCTCGTGCGCAACGTGGAGCGGCTGATGCGCCAGCCACAATGCTGATCCACACCAGCCAGCGCATCATTATCCATGGACATCTGCGGAGGCATGTGTATGAGCGGGTCTCAGAACTTCGCGACGAATGGCGGTATCAACGCGGTAAGGGAATCCTCGAGCGTCTTCATGACCGGTGGGAGTCCGAGTTCCGACCGGTGACGCGCAGCGGGCATCACGAGCGCGATGTTGCGTTTGAGGCACTAGTACCGCACATCACAACGTTTCTTGAGTCCTTACAGGTGCGGGAAATCAACAGCTCGACAGGCGAAGCGTTGGACTACGAACGAGAACCGTCCCTGAAGGCCATTGCAGTGGGCGGAAACAGGCTGTCTCGAGGCCTGACGTTGGAAGGCTTGATGACAAGCTTCTTCATCCGCAAGAGCGCCCACTATGATACGCTGCTGCAGATGGGGCGTTGGTTCGGCTTTCGCGCAGGCTATGAGGATCTTACGCGTATTCATACGACGGCGGAACTGGAAAGCTGGTTTGTTGACTTGGCATTCGTGGAACATCGATTGCGCGAGGATATCCAAGTGTATGAGAGCATGGGTCAGACCCCGTATGAGGTCGGGATGCGTATTTGGCAGCATCCAACCATGTATGCGACCAGCTTGCTCAAGCGTCGATTCTCGTCGAGTACGCAGATTACGCAGAGTTATTCGCTGGCACTCGAGCAGACAGTCAAATTCCCGTTGCGGCGGCTTGAGGACTTGGCCGAACAAGCGGAGGTCAATCGCTTGGCCGTATGCGCTCTTGTTGCGCAATTGGGCGCGCCCGACCCCCAGCACACAGAGGGGAAATGCCCAGTGTGGACAGGGGTTCCGGGGCATCTGGTTCTGGAGTTCGTGAAGCGCTACAGCGTGGATGCTGAGACGCGGAGCCTGTCTCCGCCGCTCATTTGCAAATACATCGAAAGGCTGCAAGAGTACGGGGAACTTACGAAATGGACGGTTGCTGTGCTTGGTCGCAAGACTCCAGACGCAGCTCTTGGCGTAGCTGACTGGGGCTTGCCAGGCGGTCCAGTGCCACAAGTCAGCCGATCGCGCATCCGGGATACGGATTCGGTTGGTGTCATCACTGGCTCAGGCGACGAGGCCGTTGGATTGGCACCAGAGCTACTCGCGCGGGCACACGCATTGAGCCAAGCCGCGAGGGGCGAGGGCAAGACAAAATCCCCTAATAATGCTGCTCGCGAAGTGCGTCCGGCGACTGAGGGACTCCTAATGCTGTTCCCCATCAGCCGACACTCGGGCGTCAATGGAGATGAAGGTAGCAATCGCCGACCGTTGTTCGATAATCCAAACGATCCACTAGCGCGTGACCTAGTAGGACTTGCGATTTCGTTTCCCCGCTCAAATCAGACGCAGACAGTGGAGGCATTCCTAGAAGGTACCGTACCGTGGAGGCCGATGGAGTGAATCCGATCAACGCCGAAGTGTGGGCGAGGTTGGCCACAGAAAGACCATTGGGGAGGAACTTGCGCGCAAGAACAGCGATCCCTGAAGTGACCGATAGACTGGTGGCGGCATTGGATGCTGAGGGGAGGCGCCACTTGCTATTGTTGTTGGCGGCAGACGATGTAAGCCTACAAGATGCCCGCATCCGCGGAGTCGGCGTCGTGACACGAGAACTGACGGCGCCAGGACACGCAGAGGGTCGGTACCTCGACATTACATGTCATGAAGTGGAGGGCCATGGCATATTCGACTTGCTTGGTGGCGAACTTGCGGAACGATTGGCCAATGCAGATGAAGCAGCACCTGAAGCCGCCTCTCGGGTCTTGTCGAAGTGGCGACGGTTTTGGGGGCAGATTCCGCATCAAGTGCTTTCACGCGAAGCGCAGATCGGGCTATTCGGCGAGATTTGGTTCCTATCCGTCTGGCTGGTGCCTCGAGTAGGCGCAATGGAAGGGGTTTCACGATGGCATGGCCCGTTTGGAGCACGGCATGATTTTGAGTGGACAGGCAAGTCGGTCGAAGTGAAAGCAACTACGTCCACACGGGGTCGCATTCATCACATTAATGGAGTCGACCAGCTTGTGCCGCCGGACGGTGGCACACTGGTTCTCTTCAGCATGCGGCTGAGGGAGGAGGGTGGTGCAAAGAATTCGCTGCCCGCAATCGTGGCTGCATGTCGCGCGCGGTTTGCCGCGGATGCGGATGCGTTGGCCCGTTATGAGACTGCCCTCCTTGAAGCGGGCTACTCACCTTCGCACGAAGAGGAGTACTCAAAGCTCAAGCTGCGTGTGGTTGAAGAACGGTTGTTCAGCGTTGAGCGCGATTTTCCGCGGGTTACGCCAGAGGTTTTCCCGATGGGCGTTCCACCGGGTGTAGAGAGGGTTGAGTACGAAGTGAACCTGAATGGGTATGACCATTTGTTGCTGGCTGCGAGCCCAGCTACAGAAGACTGGCTTTGAGGATTCGTTGGTTCCTGATGGCAGAGAACCGTGGCCATCGTAAATTACTATCGGCTCCAAGCATCACACCGAGCGCAGCATCAAGAGCGGGATTGGCAAGATCAGTCGATAGGTCCGCGCAACCAAAGTGTGCTGGATGCTTGGCCGTTGGTTCAACAGGCACCCCAAGCGCGTGGCTTGACAAGTAAGGTTCATGATGCGTAGGGCAGCGCCTGTGTCAGCGTCGCTTTGCGATGACGAGGTTGATCCAGTGGGCTCTCTACGGTCCTAGCGAGCGCCTCAGAGTCAGCCGATCCCTGCTGCCTTGTGACCGTAGAGTCGTGGCGCGAGCGCCTTTGATAGGCAACGGAATCTCATCAAGCATCAGGAATGGCCGATGTCGTAACGCGAGCGGACCGGAGCAGGCTGATGCGCGGCATTCGTGGATGGGGTACCGCACCAGAACGGGCGGTGGAGCGGGCGCTGAAGATGCTGGAAATCTCGTTCAGGAAGCAGGTGAACGGCTTGCGGGGGCGACCTGATTTCGTGCTGCCTCCGCGGAAGCTCGTGTTGTTTGTCCACGGCTGTTTCTGGCATCGGCACAAGGGATGTCCTCAGGCAGCGACGCCGGCGACCAGGCCCGCGTTCTGGCGCGGGAAGTTCGCGGCGAACATTGCACGTGACAGGCGCACGGCGGCGTGGCTGCGCACACGTGGATGGAGCGTGCGGACGCTTTGGGAATGTCAGTTGGCCGGAATCATGGAGCAGGCGTTGCAGGCACTGGTGTGCTCCAAGGTCCGTGTGCGAAGCGGAACAGCAGCGCGCAGACCGGCGCGGGGCACAAATCGGCCGGCCGGCGCCCGTGGCTGCTGAGAAGCGGGGTGAGGGCGATGTCTCAGGCGCGGAGGGCCTTGCGCACATCGCCGGTGAACGTCTCGATGCTGCTGAGGCCAGCCTGCGCTGTTGCCGGGTAGTTCCGCTGCAACGATTCAGGCACCACAAGTGAGACTCCTGCCATTGCCATCTCATTGAGTTGCGAGGCAGAGATGCCCTGCTGCAGGGTCAGGATGTGCTTGCGCTTCACACGGCGGCCTTCATTCAGTACCTGGCGCCAACGGTCCTTGCAGGTGGTCTTGAGGCCAAGCACGAACAGCATCGACTCCGGGTAGTTCGCATCGTGATATGCAGCTGCACTCGGGATGATGATGTCGGGGCTGCCATCGATGGCCGGTTGAGATTCGAATGGAATGCGTGCCTCGTGCAGAATCGTGCACACGTGATTCTCGAGCGATCGACCCGCGCGTGCCTTTCTCCGATTCACGATGGTGAGAGCTGCGCTGACGAACTCATCCAGCGAAGAGAATCGTTGCTGGACCACGTCCTTGCAGATCTGTCTCTCGGCGCACTTGAACAGTTGGTACTCCACGTCGATGAGTCGCATGAGGCGGTCGTCACAAAGCCAGTCGCCAAAGCCGGGAACGCAACTGGTGACGGCATGCAGCGCTGTCAGCGCGAATGACTCACCTGAAGGGAACTGCTGCAACCCTTTGACAAAGGCCCCGAAGGCGGCGCGCAGGCATTCGTCCTCGGTGACAACCTGTCGAGGGTTTTCGTCATAGATGCCCCAGCAATCAAAGAACTCGATACCAAGGGCAGCGCGTGTCTCCTCCACATCCTCGTCGTTCGTGAGCACGAACCCGCTGAACTCTTCGAGCGAGAGCGGCACGAGTACAAGCAGGTTGCCCACGGCTTCGGGATTGAGGAACGGGAATCCTCTGCCGAATCGGGTCAGGCGGTACTCATCCTT
>SXGR01488616.1_pt1 | contig 10932 bp, 13 predicted proteins | sample 3174711 | NCBI WGS metagenome assembly SXGR01 (sample SAMN11356860, study PRJNA531348) | freshwater metagenome | isolation source: freshwater sample F1-60 | place: China: Fuxian Lake, Yuxi | collected 2017-12-25 | reverse complement strand
GATTTCTTAAAAATAAGAGAAACACTTACTCGAATTGGAGTATCTTCCCAAAAGGATAAAAAACTGTGGCAAAGTTGCCATATTCTTCATAAGCGTGGAAAATATTACATTGTACACTTTAAAGAGATGTTTGCTATGGACGATCTTCCTACTTCTATTAGTGACGAAGATGTGGAACGCAGAAACACCATTGCAAGTCTGTTGGAAGAATGGGGATTATTAAAGATTGTTTGTCCCGCAGACGCTGAACCCAAAGCACCGTTAAATAAAATAAAGATTTTGCCTCATAAAGAGAAAGTAGATTGGATTTTAGAACCTAAATACCATATGGGTAGAGGCAGACGGAAAACAGAATAATAAGGAATTTTATATTATGAGCAAATTGGTGATCAAGTTCCCTACACGGAACAGACCCGACAAATTCAAAACCGTGTTCAGCAAGTATCTGTCGTTCCTGAGTGGACGACACGATGTGCGTTTTGTTGTAAGCATGGATGAAAATGACTCAACAATGAATACACATGAGATGCGAGAGTGGTTTGAAACTCGCCGCCGCAATACAGATATTAAATACTGTTATGGTCACTCTAAAACTAAGATTCAAGCCTGCAATGCGGACATGACGGGAGAAGACGGCGATGTTCTGATGTTGGCTTCAGATGACATGATTCCGCAACTCATGGGTTACGACGAAATTATTTTTGGTGGCTTCAAGCAATGCTTTCCTGACTTCAGCGGAGCCATAAAGTTTTGGGATGGATTGCGTCCGAAAGAAGATCCCCTGATGACTCTCACAGTGATGGGATTCCCACTATACAAGCAGTTCGGGTACATATACAATCCTGCATATCAGTCTGTGTATTGCGACGACGAGCAAACTCAAGTGTGCGCTCGATTGGGTAAATTGGCTCGTTCTGATACTTGTATTGTCCGACACGCATGGACTCAAGATCCGTTTGATGCCTTGCACGCGCGAAACGAAAATCGTGAAATGTACGGTGTGGACAGCAAAACTTTTGAGGCTCATAAGGCTAATAATTTTAACATGGAGGCAATGTTCAATGCCAGTACCAGCAAGTGAAATCAAGTTCAGCATCCTGATGCTGTCCATTCCCGAACGCATCCCGTCCATGACCGCTGCTGTAAAGCACCTTCAGGAACAGGCTGACGCGCTTGGGCAGGGCAAGGCGGTAGAGATTCTTGTGCTGTTGGACAACCGCTCCAAGAGCATTTCTGAGAAGCGCAACGACCTCCTGCAAATGGCACGGGGCAAGTACATTGCGTTCTTGGACGATGACGATGCAGTCAGCAAGGAGTACATGAGCAAGATTCTGCAAGCCATTGATGAGCATGACGGCGTTGACTGTATCTCATTTAATCAGTGGTGCAGTCTTGACGGTGAGCCTATGGATGTGGAGTTTGGGATCGGAAACCCCCACGGGCAGTTGTGGCGGGACGAAGACGGATTCCTCGGAGACATCAAGCGTCCACCGTATCATATGTGTCTGTGGCGGCGTGATGTTGCCATCACCGAAGATTTCCGTCCCATGTACGGGGCAAATGGTCAGTCCACGGAAGACATTGACTGGCTTATGCGCTTGTATCCAAAGATTCAGACAGAGCATCACATTGACGCGCCTTTGCACATGTATATCTACAATTCTAATACCACCACATCATTGGTTTCACAGGACAGAAATTGAAAGTCATATCATATAGTTTATGGGGAAATTCTCCAATGTATGCTGTTGGGGCTATCAGAAATGCTGATTTAGCAGCAGAACTGTTTCCTGATTGGAAGTGTGTTTTTTATTGTTTTGAATCTGTTTCTGCTGAAATATTAGGACAACTAAAGAGCCGTTCAAACTGCATAGTGAAATCTGTGGAAGGCAAAGGCGATAACAGAGGGATGTTTCACCGTTTCTATCCAGCCGAAGAGGATGGAATAGAGAGGATGATATGTCGTGATACAGATTCTCGTTTATCACCAAGAGAAGTTTTGGCAGTAAACGAATGGATTTCTCATGGAACCGATTTTCATATTATGAGAGATCATCCATATCACAACACTCCTATTCTTGGTGGTATGTGGGGAGTAGTAGGTGGAAAGTTAAAAGGAATAGTGGAAGCCGCAAAACTATTCTCTCCTACTTCGTCAAAAGGTCAAGATCAACAGTTTCTAACCCAATGGGTTTGGTCTAAAATTTCCAATAAGCATTTATCCGTTACCGTTCACGATCCAATATTTGTGAAATCTCCTTTTCCTGTTGATGCAAAACGCGGAGATTCTAATAGGGGTGTTTGGTTTGTTGGGCAAGTTTTTGATGAGAATGACAAATACAACAGTCAAAGCGATGTTGATATGGTAAAGGATATTCTGTGAACCCTTTAGTATTGCACCATAATCTAGGTCTTGGAGATCATATAATCTGTAATGGTCTTGTTCGTTCTCTTTTGAATGATGGGAAATGCTACACCAATTTGTTTGTTTTCTCAAAGGAAAGAAACGCTTCTCGTGTGTCTCGTATGTTTGATGACGATGCTAGAATCGGAGTGATTTCGATTCCAGAATCTCATAATGAAATTTCTTTCGTGAATCAGGTCATCGGTGCTTACGGCATAGTTGATTTTATCCGTTGTGGTTTTGGAGCAATAGACAACTTGATTTCAATGAACAGGGTTTCCAACTTTGACGAGGCGTTTTATGTTGGAGCAGGTATCCCATTTGAAAACAAATGGTCAAGGTTCAAGATTCGTAGAGATGTCTCTGAAGAACAACGAGTTTTGAGCAAGTTGAATCCAAGCAACAGTCCATTCATGTTTGTTCACGATGATCCTTCTCGCGGATTCACCGTAACACCCCCCAATCCAAAAAACCTTACCGTCATAAAAAATGATCCATCAGAAGACCTATTCAACATGATTGGTGTTTTAGAAGCAGCGTCAGAAATACATTGCATGGAAAGTTCTATCAGCAATTTGATAGAGTTCATTCCTTCTATACACAGTCCGCTGTATATGCACAAGAGCATCAGAATAGACAGCAACGGCAAAAGCCATAACGCGACAAGCAGAAAAAATTGGATAATTGTATGATGTCCGGTGAAAATTTGATAGTTGGATCAACTTCGCAGTTGTCCAATTACTTTCCCCAAAACTTTGTCAGGGTTTCTTCTAGATCCGACTTGATCCGTTATTCCACTACTAATTGGGATACCGTGTATGTGTGTTTTGGGGAGAACAGAACATATTTGGCACACTCAACGGATGAGTCTGTGAAGCAACAGTTCTATGACATCAACCATAGGTTTACAGTAGAAGTTGTACGGATGTTTTCTGCCGTGTCTCGCAGGGTGGTTGTATACTCAACAGCAGAATTATGGAATGACTGCAACGGACCAGTTGGAATTGGAACCCCGTTTCAATACAAGCCAAATCACTATATTCAGTCAAAATACAACATGACGCTTGAATTGCGGGATCGTACAAAATATCCAAATGTGAGCATAGCCTATCCCTTTAATTTTAACGGTGTATATCGGCGTGGAGATTTTTTGTTTGGCAAAGTATTTCGCTCCATTCTAACAAGAACACCGATTGAATTGGGGGATACCTATTACTACAGAGATATTGTTCATCCAAAATGGGCTGCTGACGAGAGCATGATTGACAAAGTTGGCGTTGATTTTATGATTGGATCGGGAAGGCTTGTTTTTGTGAACGATCTCATCCGTTCTCTGTATGATGCATTTGGATTAGACTATTGTAAATTTGTAACCGAACGAATTTGCGATACTGCCTCCTACAGACAAAGACTGTTCTATTCGGATACATCTGCGAAAAACAGCAATAGCGAGCCTATACTAAATACTATTGTGAACGAACTCAAGGAGTTTCAAAATGCAAATTGAAGTTTCAGTTGGAGAAATCGTAGACAAGTACACCATACTTCTTATCAAAGAGAAGATGATTTCTGATCCCCAAAAACTGTTGAATGTTTCCAATGAACGAAAGTACATTGAATCTATACTAGCCTCTCACGGATTTGCCGAACAGGATTTTGTTGACCGCCTTGTGGCTGTGAATGAAACTCTGTGGGGAATAGAAGATCGGATACGGATAAAGGAATCTTTGCAACAGTTTGATGACGAGTTCATTTCGCTAGCCCGTGCTGTTTACCATACAAATGATGAGCGGGCTAGGATCAAGAGAGAACTCAACGAGAAGACATCATCTGTTTTTGTTGAAGAGAAACAGTACGCAGATTATCTGTAAAAACCAATGAAGCAACACATCAATAAACTTGTATTGGTTCTGGCAGGTGGCAACTATAAATGGGATAGACAAGAAATTGCCTGCCGAGAGACATGGGCAAATCCATTTTTTCACAGAGAGGATACTCGTGTATATTTTGTTAGAGCACACACAATGCCGTGTGCTTATGATAAGAACATGCAAGAAATAAACTCTCAATCTCCAAATCCTTTTGCTGCCACCCCAAATTGGAAGGAGTATATGAGGTCAAAGAGTGTTGATGAACTTTTGAATTCTAAAGTGACTGTGGATCACGATACTAGAACAATATTTTGTGATATTCCAGATGGCATAGCACACGGGCTGTTAAAATTGATGCTCGCAATGCGTGAAATGCAAAAATATTATTCATGGAACTATCTTGTTCGTCCTAATACGGGTAGTTATGTTAATCTAAACATACTAGACGAAGTTTTAAAAATGCTTCCAAAAGAAAAATTGGTATATGGGTTTACAAGTTTTAATGGAAAGTATAAGTTTGCTACTGGTTCTTGTTCCACATTTTCTGGTGATGTCTCTGAAAAATTTATTGCTAACATAGCAGACATGATGAAAATGCAACTGGAAACCGCCGACTATGAGGATAATATTTTTGGATTTTACACTAATAAATTTGGATATGATATAATCAATGCTCCCAAGATTGATGTCACTTATGATAGAATGATGAAGGATTCTAATTGGTTTCATCCACAATACTATCATTATTATTTCGTCCACACGAAAGATGATAGACCACATCACATACTGCATAAATTATTTTACGCTAGAAAGGGTCAGAACTGATGCAAGCAGATATACACATTTTTCATCATGTCGGTCAGGTGAATAACTGGGATTTTGTTTTACAAGAACAAATACACGCAATGCAGATAAGTGGATTGGTGTCTGCATGTAAATGTATACATTTTGGAATTTCTGGAAATCGTCTCCTGACATCTATGCCGTCAAACTCTACGGTAAAATTCTTTCCACAGATAGTGGACGAAAAAGAAACATTAAAAATGGTTAGAGATTTTTGCAAAAACAATCCCAACACCAAGATTTTTTACATACACACCAAAGGAGTCACGAAACAGAAAATTTCTGTAAATTCTTGGAGACTCTATATGGAGTATTTTTGTGTTCATAAGTGGAAAGATTGTGTTTCTGATTTAAATACTCACGATTGTGTGGGTTCTTTGTGGGCTGATGCTACATCAAATTATCCTTCTCACTTTTCTGGTAATATATGGTGGGCTAATGCTAGTTACATAAATGATCGGGTGAATCACAATCTGTTAGAAACCGATTCCAGATTTGATAGAGAATTTTGGATTGGAAGTGGAAATCCCAAAGTCAAAAAATATGGAATAAATAATGCACCAAAACTCGGAGACTTCTTTTTTGATAACACAATGTCATCTCAAACTATTTGCGGAGAAACCAATGACTCTAACTGAAATTTACACTAATCTATACAACTCTTCCATAATAAATCCATCCAGGCCAGGTACGGACAACTGTGATAAGGGAACTATTCATAGTTACATTCCTTTTTACGAACAACTATTCAATAGCCATAGAGAAAAAAATGTCAATGTTCTTGAGATAGGAATACAGGGAGGCATTTGTATGCTGTTGTGGCAAGAATTTTTTCATAATGCCAACAAGATAGTTGGTGTTGACATTTCTCTGGATAGTGTTCAGCAGAAGGTTTTTGAATCATCAAAGAAAAATAACAAGATTGAGATGGTTCAACATGATGCCACATTGCCATCGGTATTGGATATTCTCCATGATAATTACGATATCATAATAGACGACGCTTCCCATCAACTATCTGATCAATTAGATTCGTTTAATCTTTTCAAAGATCGTTTGAATGATGGTGGAATATATGTGATTGAAGATGTTCAAGGAGATGGTGACGCTAATTATCTAAAGAATTCAATTCCAGGATCTGAGATCGTTGATCTTCGTAGTGTAAAGCATAGATATGATGACTTGGTTCTAGTGTATCGCAAATAAGAAAGGATTGATTATGAAAAAAGTATTGATTACTGGCGGTGCTGGTTTCATCGGACATCATGTGATAGATTATTTTTTGAGAACAACCGACTGCGAAATAGTGGTTCTAGATCGGTTGGATTATTCTGGAAATCTGAATAGGATAGATGATGTTCTAAAGACTCAACCCCACAATAAAAATCGTGTCAAGGTTGTGTTTCACGATCTAAAGGCAGAAATCAATCCACTGGTTGCAAACTTTGTAGGAAAGTGCGACACTATCCTGCACCTAGCAGCGGCTTCTCATGTTGATCGTTCTATCACCCATCCTTTGGAGTTTATTTACGATAACATCATAGGAACTGCTAATCTTCTTGAATATGCACGAAGACTAGATTATCTTGATAAATTTTTGTATTTTAGCACAGACGAGATATTTGGAGCAGCACCACTTGGTGTTGACTATAAGGAACGGGACAGATATAACTCAACCAATCCATATTCTGCTTCAAAGGCTTCTGCGGAGGAACTATGTGTTGCCTATGAAAACACCTACAAGATTCCGATGAAGATTACTCACACAATGAATGTGTTTGGTGAGCGTCAAACACCAGAAAAGTTCATACCTTTGTGTATTAGAAAGGTAAAGAACGGAGAGAAAGTAACCATTCATTCTGATCCTTCTAAGACTGTTGCTGGAAGTAGATTTTACATCCACGCAAATGATGTTGCCTTTGCTTTGAAGTTTATTTTGGAGAACGATCTTAAAACTGAACCTGATTATGGTGGAGCAAAGTGCTCAAAGTTTAATATTGTAGGAAAGGAAGAGATAGACAATCTTTCTCTTGCAAAAATGATTGCTGCTGCTCAAGGTAAAGAACTTGTTTATGAAATGGTGGATTTCCACACTACCAGACCGGGACACGATCTTCGTTACTCTTTGTCTGGAGAATTGATGCGTTCTATGGGATGGGAACCAAAGGTTTCTATATCAGATAGAATCAAGCAGGTTACAAATTGGTATATGGAGAATCAGCAATGGCTAGAACTATGACAGACATTTGCACGGAAGCAAATGAATGTATTGCTTGTGGAAAAACTGATTTGATTCAGATTTTAGATTTGGGTATTCAACCACTTGCCAATTCATTCAAAAAGACACAAGCGGATGCAGAAAATTTCTATCCACTCATAGTCAATATGTGTAAGAGTTGTTCACACCTCCAACTTAGTCATTTGGTTCATCCCGATGAACTTTTCAAACACTATCTTTATGTGTCTGGAACATCAAAAACCCAATTAGAGTATTTTGATTGGTTTTCAAAAATGGTATCAGACAAGATACAATCAGATAGTGGTAAGGTGTTGGATATAGGCTGTAACGATGGATCACAATTGGATTTCTTCAAGACCATTGGTTTTGAGACATATGGTATTGATCCTGCTGTAAATCTACATCCCATCAGTTCAAATAATCACAATGTTATTTGTGATTATTTTAATGAAGATAGTGTTGTATTTTCTCAAAAGTTTGATGCTGTAATTTGCCAAAACGCTTTTGCACACAACTATAACCAACTACAGTTTCTAGAGAAGTGTAAGAGTATTTTGGCTGATGATGGGTTGTTATTCATAACAATATCACAAGCACATATGATTTTGAATAATGAATTTGACATCATTTATCACGAACACTATTCGTATTATAATGTAAAATCTATGGACACTCTTTGTAAGAGGGCTGGTGTGTTTTTGGTGGATGTCATTACACATCCCATTCACGGAACAAGTTATATTTTTGTCATATCTACCAAGAATAATCCATCTCATACAGTCAAAAAAATGATAGAAGAAGAGGGTTCAAACGGCTTGTATGATCTACACAGATATGAAAAATATTCTTCTTTGGCAAAAAAAATAGGAGAAGATTTCAAATCCACTATTATTGACCTAAAAAATAAAGGATACACCTTGATCGGCTACGGTTCTCCTGCAAAGGGAAATACCATGCTAAATTTTTCAGGAGTAGTTTTGGATTTTATCGTTGATGACAATCCTATGAAACAGAATATGTTCACACCCGGAACTTCTATTCCCATTTACGGTATAGACAGTTTAGACAAATACAAAGATTCTGATTCAGTTTGTTTTGTTCCACTTGCGTGGAACTTCTTTGAAGAAATATCTAAAAAAATATCAAGTAAAAGAGGAAACAGACCAACAACCTACATTAGATATTTCCCATTCGTAGAAACCGTGATTCTATAAGAAAGTAAACTATGTTAACGATACTCTATAGAGGATGCAGCAAAGAACTAGAAATTCCACCAACAAGACAAGGAAGACCTAGTTGGTTCAATAAGATCAGTTGTTTTAATTCAATACACAATAGTCTACAAAGTTCTGTGAACAAGAACGATATGAAGTTTATCGTTTTGATGCAAGGTGATAAGTCTCCTTTGACGGATTTCGTGGAACAATGTGGATACGATATTTTCTACCACAAAGGCGCATCTGATCTAGAATCAAAAACAAACCAAGTAAATTTTTCTGATACTGTAAAAGACAGTGACATCTATTTTGTTGAAGACGATTATTTACATTGTCTAGATGCTTTGGATTGCATCTATAAAGGCGTTAGAACTTTTGGATTAGTCACTGGTTATGATTGCTCGGATATATACACTAGAGACGATGATGTTTGTAGAGGAAAAGAATCAATATATTTCTTTGATGGAAGACACTGGAGAACCGCTGAAAGCACTACAAACACATGGGCTGTATCAAAAGAAATGAGAGATATCGTAGTTCCTTATACAAAACATTATGGAATAGGTGACAGAATCATGTTTAGACACATGTATGCTAATGGAATACGATTACACCAACCAATGCCCGGTGTTTCTACACATGTTCACGAAGGAGTTCTGACTCCTGGGATAGATTGGGAAGCAGTAAGCAAACAAAACTTCGTATCGTAAGGAAATAAAATAATGAAAACATTAGTCACAGGTGGAGCGGGTTTTATTGGATCTAATTTGGTGGATCGTCTAATTTCTGAAGGACACGAAGTAACAGTAATTGACAACGAATCCTCTGATGCACATGAAAATTTTTATTGGAACAATAAGGCAAATAACCATAAGTTGGATATCAATGATATAGAAAATACACTTCATTTGTATGAAGGAGTGGATGTAGTTTTTCATCTAGCAGCAGAAGCAAGAATACAGCCTTGTATTGTAAATCCAATAAAGGCAGTTCAGGCAAACATGTTGGGAACCGCTACAGTATTGCAATGTGCAAGATTGAAGAATGTAAAACGATTAGTTTACTCTTCCACTTCTTCTGCATATGGTTTAAAAAGTAATCCTCCATTGATTGAGACTATGCCAAATGATTGTCTGAATCCATATTCGGTCAGCAAAGTTGGTGGAGAAGAACTATGCAAAATGTATTCTCGTTTATTTGGTCTACAGACTATTATTTTTAGATATTTTAATGTTTACGGAGAGCGTCAGCCACTAAAAGGACAATACGCACCGGTTATTGGTATTTTCATTAGACAAAAATCTAACGGAGAACCATTAACCATAGTTGGTGATGGAAAACAGCGCAGAGATTTTACACATGTTAGCGATGTGGTTGAAGCAAATATTTTAGCAGGTAAATTCGTAGCACCAGAATATGATATTGTAGAAAATGATTATTGTTCAGAGTATAAAAGATGGGAATGGGGGCAGATTTACAATATAGGAACAGGAACAAATCATTCCGTAAACGATATTGCCTCAATGATCGGAGGAGAAACAACAAATATTCCTAGCAGATTGGGAGAGGCTAGAGTGACGATGGCAAACACGGAAAAAGCAAATAAACATTTTGGATGGAAAGCAAAAGTTCATATGGAAGATTGGCTATCCAATCATACATAATACACAGGAGAATCGCGAAATGTCTACAGTATGCCTCTCAATGATCGTTAAAAATGAAACCCACATCATTCACGAATGTCTAGATTCTATTTGGAAACATATCGACTATTGGGTCGTAGTTGATACAGGATCTACAGACGGAACACAGGAACTGATCAAGAAGTTCTTTGCTGATAAGGGAATTCCTGGAGAATTAATAGAAAGACCTTGGATTGATTTTGGTTACAATCGTACTGAAGCATTGGCTCTGTGTGATGGAAAAGCAGACTATGCTTGGATGATCGATGCAGATGATCGCATTCTTGGAAAATTTACATATCCAAATGGAAAAAATTTGAATCATGATGCTTATGCAATTAGGTGCGGAAGAGAAACTTGTGTATGGTGGAGAAATCAGATTTTTAAGACTGGTATTGGATGGATGTATGCCGGTGTTCTGCACGAATATGCAGCTTGTCCAAATAGACAACCACTTACACAAGCGCAAATTTTGGGTGAATATCATTTAGAAGCCCGTACTCTTGGAGCAAGAAATGTAAATATCAGTCAGGTAGAAAAATATTCAAAGGACGCAGAATTATTAGAAGTAGAACTTGCGAAAGACCCAACCAATTCTCGATATCAATTTTATCTTGCTCAATCGTATTTTGATTCTCAACAATGGGACAAAGCAGAAGCAGCATATCTTCGTCGT
>SXGR01530519.1_pt1 | contig 10937 bp, 13 predicted proteins | sample 3174711 | NCBI WGS metagenome assembly SXGR01 (sample SAMN11356860, study PRJNA531348) | freshwater metagenome | isolation source: freshwater sample F1-60 | place: China: Fuxian Lake, Yuxi | collected 2017-12-25 | reverse complement strand
GCCTCAGGCGGCCCGCCGCCGGCGCCCGCGCCCGCCCATACGATACCGGGCACCTTCTGCTCTGCCAGGTAATTGATGACCATCCGGTCGGCGGCGGGAGAGCAGTAGACCATCTCGACGCGTGGGAACTTGGTGATCTTGGCCGGATCAAACTCCGTCTGGTGGGTGTGCTTCCGCGTCGGCGAGCGGTAGTACACCGGCTGTGTGCGTCCAGCCCCACGTCGCCGGAGTAGAGGTCCTCCGCCGCCACGTACCCCAGCGCACCGAGGTCGCGAGAGGAGAACGTTTCGAGGCTGAACGAGTTGGTCTTGGTCACGTCGCGCGCGGCGTTGATTTCGCCATTGGTGACCACCACCACGCCCTTGCCGTGCGACTCGCCATGCGCGGCCACGCGAAACGCATCGTATAAATTCAGCGGCGCATCGGAACTTAACGCCGTGAAGGGCCGCTGCGCGCCGGTGACCACCACCGGCTTGGCACTTTTTACCGTGAGCGTCAGAAAATACGCGGTCTCTTCCAGCACATTGGTGCCCTGTACGAACACCACGCCATCGACATCCGGACGCTGGAGCAATACATTCACACGCTGCGCCAGCCGGCGAATTTCATCGAGCGTGGTGACTTCGTGCGGATTACTGGCGTCCACGGTCACCTGTGCGACCTGTGCGATTTCCGGGATTGCCGCGAGCAGCTCTTCGCCTGTCATGCGCGGCTTGCCGCTATTGCGATAGTGTGCGAAATCCATGCGACTGCCGCCGCGGCTGTGCAGCGTGCCGGGGCCAATCAACAAATGTATGCGGGGTAATGTCATAGAGAGATATTTCGTAAGTATTTGTTTTTATTAAATTATTTCTGAAACACTCAAACTCTGCCCACCGGCCGTCGGCAGAAACATCGACTTACCGCCCGCCCCGCCACCGACGATCACGATCAAATCTTCCGGTGCATTCATGATCGGCACCATGGACTGGTCGTTGTTTTTGTCGACGAATTCCGGAAAGCGCGGGCCTTTGGATTTGCCGCGATTTTTCATCAGCCCCCACGGCTGGCGCGCCATCTCGAACAACGCCTTTTGTATGTCACGCTTGTTCCAGCCCGCCGCAGACAAATGTTGCACGTGCTCCAGGCCCAGCACCAGCACCGGGTGGCCCTGCGAATACAGATTGTTCACGCCAAGCGTTGCCATCGACGACGCGAACGTGCGCATGATTTCCAGCGGATCAGTCTGGAAGTTTTCCGTCACACTGTGCGGCGCTTCGGCGTTGACCACCGTTACCACGTTCTGCTCGCGGCGAAACCCGCGCGTGACATGCAGGGGTTCCCACGGGTTGGCCGCCTCGTACTCGGCGATGCAGTAAGTGTACTTGCCCGGGTGTCCGGTCTGCGAGGCATCCACGCCCGGCCCCGCTCCGCCGATATTCACCAGTGCAAGGCGCAAGGCGCGGCCGATGGTCGCGTTGGCACGCCAGCCGGGGCCGAACAGGCCCGTGCCGCAATTGATGCGCAACTCTTGCACGATGGGCCCATTGACGGTGATCAGCGGCGCGCCGGCGTGTGTTGTTGTCTGGCGATGATGCAAGCCGTATTCGCGCGCCGACACCGCGCGAAGGGCGGCCACCACCACGGGCAGGTATTCGGGCTTGCAACCGGCCATCACCGCGTTCACCGCCACCTGCTGCAACGTGGCACGGCCCATTCTTGGCGGTACCACGCTGATCAGCTCATGCGCATCATGGCCCGGCATGCCGGCGAGCAGGGCAGCAACGCGCGCCTCGGTTGGCGGCACGACCGGCAGGCCATCGGTCCAGCCTTGTTCGTAAAAATAATCGTTGATCGCGTCGTACGACGTGTCGGTTTCGACCGCGTTCGGCTGCGACACGCTCATCGTGGCATTACCGCATCCGGCAAGGGAAACGGATGTTCATGCACTTCGCGCGCAAGGGTTTCGGCGGGCGTGGTCAGGGCATGTGCGCACGCCGTGGCAATGTCCGCGCCGCGCTGTTCGATCACGGAATGATCACGATCGCCCACCGGATGCGGCACCACCACAAACGGCAAATCATCGTGACCGATGCCTTGCGCCGCCACCTGCGCCAGCGGCGCAAACGCCGTACTCACCACAGAAATAGTCGGGATGCCCAGCGCTTCGAGTTCGGCCGCGTCACGCGCGGTCCACGGGGTTGATGAGCCTCAATGCCCAACGCCGTTGATCACTGCGTCGCAATCCACCGCCATCTCGCGTGCAAACGGCGAAGGCTTGCCCAGATAATCCTTGCGCCAGACCTTGACCTGCACACCGTGCTCGCGTTGCAGCGCGGTTGCAATGCCGCGCAGCAAGATATCGGCGAATTCTTTGTGGTTATCGAGCACACCGATGCGCGCGCCGCGCAAGTCACGCAGGCGCGGTGCCAGTGCGTGCACGGCAGTTTCGATTTCGCCGGTGGGCACATAAACCGTAACCCCCGCGATGGTGCGGGTTTGCGATTGCGGCATAAAATGCTCCTTCACAATGGTATTCTTTGCATGTCGGCATCGTAGCGCCACTCGCGTGCCAACGCCACTGTTACCGCATCCCCCATTGATTTCCTTCATGACCTTCCCGCGCTCTATCTTTCTGCTGGGTTTCTGCACCACCCTGACCGGTGCGGCACACGCGCAAAGCTGGCCCGCGCGGCCTGTGCGCATCATCGCGCCTTTTGCCGCCGGCGGCAGCGCGGATTTGCTGGGGCGCATCACCGCAGGCAAGTTAAGCGAAAGCATGGGCCAATCGTTCATCGTCGAAAACCGCCCCGGTGCAGGCGGCGTGCTCGGTTCGGAACTGGTGGCACGCAGCGCGCCCGACGGCTACACGCTGCTGGTGTCGGGCGTGGCCTCGCACGCGGTGGCGCCCGCGCTGGCAGCGAAATTTCCGTTTGATCCAGTGAAGGATTTCGCGCACATCGCGCTGTTTGGCGGCCCGCCTTCGGTGCTGGCGGTGCATCCCTCACTGCCGGTGAAGGACTTGAAAGCGTTCATCGCGTTTGCGCAATCGAAACCGCGCGAGTTGACTTACGGCTCGCCCGGCAACGGCACGCAAGGCCATCTGATCGCGGAGCTGTTCAAGCGCAGCGCCGGGTTTGACATGCAGCACATCCCGTACAAGGGCGCCAGCGGCGCGGTGGTCGACGTGATGGCCGGCCACACCCACGCGATTTCCACCACGCTTACCACAGCCGGCGCACAAATCCGCGCCGGACGGCTGCGTGCGCTGGCGATCAGTTCGGCGGCGCGGCTGCCGGATTACGACGTGGCGACATTCCGCGAGGCAGGCTTCCCCGACTTGGTGGCCAACATCTGGTTTTCACTGTCAGGCCCCGCAGCGCTGTCGCCAGAAATCGTCAACCGCCTGAACAGCGAAGTTCGCCGTGTGCTGCAACTCCCCGACGTGCGCGCGCGGCTGCGGCCCGAGGGCATCGAACCGGGCAATCTGGATGCGAAAGCGTTTACCGAATTTGTCGCGGCGGAGGTGAAACGTTGGGCGCCGGTGGTCAAGGCTTCGGGGGCGAAGGCGGATTAACCCTGCGGCAGAGGCGGAAACCCTTCAGTACGCTCCCAAGTCAGCGTATTGATAAACTGCCGCGTATCGGTTCCCGCTGTGCGCGGCGTGGTTTCGATCACCAGTTCGTTGCCGGTGACTTTGATTTTGCGCATCTGCTTCGTGCCCGTCCACGCTTCGTTCCACGACACGTTGACGGTGTGAATCACGGTATCGCCGTCGATGACGTAAGTGCCCGAATACGCGCTGACGATGGACTTAAACAAGCGCACGCGTTCTTCGTCGGTGAGAACTTCGCCCGCGGGCGGTTCGCGCTTTTCTTCGACGGTGATCGACATCATGAAGCCGCCCGGCGTGTACAAGATGTACGCCTGCGGCAGCGTGTCGGTGCGCACCTCTCCGGTATCGAGAAACCGCCGCGCGTAGTGTTTGAGCTTCCACACGCCCTCTATCGGATGACTCATCGAGTTGTTCCCCGGCTTACTTTACAAATTGCAATAGCAGCAGCAGCCCGCCGACCACCGCGATATTGTTGAGTAGCGCAATGCGCAGCGCCTGCCGCCGCATCGGATCTTCCGCCAGCCAAAAGCGGTGAAAAATACCGCCCGCGACGACGGTAAACGCGATCAGCAGCCACACGCCCAGCTGAGCGTGCCAGCCGGCCAGAATCAGTGCGCAACCCACAAACTCCATGCCACTACCGATCCAGAAGGCAAACGCGGGCAGTGGCACGCCAAAGCCAGCCATGCGGTCAATGTGATCTTTCACCCGCGCGGGCATCAGATTCAGGCTACCTGTAACTAAAAATAAGCATAAAATCATAGACTTACCAACAGTTGTCGCCCATGCTGGATCGCCCTGGATCATGGTTTTCTCCCTTATTCCCTGCATTCAACGCGGTTTGCCTATTTCGGCCCACCATTATGCCGAATTCCGATTTTTCCGAGTTTTTCCAAAAAGGAAAATATAAAATTCCAAAATAGCGCTTGTTGCCACAGCCGCGGGTTTCTACAATCACGCTCATTTGAAAGGATTCCTCATGAAATTCGGCATTTTTGGTGGTGCGCGGGTCGGGCGAGCGGATACGCTGCACGATAGTGGTTCTTACAGTGACTTCATCGACTACGTTGTGGCAGCCGAGAAAGTCGGTTTTGAAGGCATGTTCCTGGTGGAACATCACTTCACCGGGCAAGGGCAGTTGTCGGCGTCCCTGAATCTGCTGTCTTACATTGCGGCGAAAACCACACGTATCCGGCTGGGCACGGGCGTGGTGGTGCTGCCCTGGCACAACCCGGTGCTGCTCGCCGAACAGGTGGCGACGCTGGACGTGCTGTCCGGCGGGCGTGTTGATCTGGGCATTGGCCGCGGTTATCGCAAGGAAGAATTCGCCCAGTTTTGCGTGCCGCTGAGTGAGGCCCAGGACCGCTTCGAAGAATGCTTCAAGCTGATGTTGAAAAGCTGGCAGAGCAACGAACGCTTCAGTTACCACAGCGCGCGCTGGAATTACGAAGACATCGTGGTCGAGCCTGCGCCGGTGCAGCGCCCGCATCCACCAATCTGGATGGCGGGCGGCAGCCCCGGCGGCATAGGCTTCATCTCCAGCAAGAATTACAACCTGATGCTCGACCAACTCGCCACCGTGCAGCAGGTGAAAGAGCGTGTCGGTCTGTATCTCGACGGTCTCGAAAAAATCGGTCAAAAACGCGACACTACGCGTTGCGTGGTGGCACGCTCGGTCACGATAGTCAGAAACGAGGCCGAACGCCAGAAAGCGCTGGAACGCCGACGCGAAACCTTCAAGCGCATCGGCGCCATCGCGATACATGGCACGCCAGGCGCGACGCCACAGCCCATCAGCCATGCCGATCCCGATCTGGCCACCGACGACAGTGCACTGCTGGGTTCACCGCAGGAAATCGTTGATCAAATCGGCACGCTGGCCGAGGCGGGTGCGGGCTACATTCTCATCACGCTGCCCACGCTTACGCCGGCGTCGATGCAACAGTTTGCCGAGGAAATTCTGCCGCACGTGAAAAATCTTGGCCCCGCTTTCGAAGCGCCGCCCGTGGCCGTGGCCGCGTGATGGCTCACACTAACTGATATTCGCGCAACCATGCTACAGGACACACGCATGACCCCGCCGCCTGCAAAGAGATCGCAGCACGCCCCCCCATCCCACGCCGACGAACGCATCGCGCTGCGCTCGGCGCTGGGGCGTTTTACCACGGGGGTGACGGTGATTTGCGCGCAATCGCCAGATCTCCATGTGCATTGCATGACGGTCAATTCGTTCGCATCGCTCTCGCTCGACCCGCCGCTAATCCTGTGGACGCTGCGCACGGGCTCGGCGCGTTATGAGACGTTTTCCAGGGCGACTGCGTTTTCAGTGAATGTGCTGGCCGAGACGCAGATTGAGGTTTCGCGCAAACACGCCAAGCCTCCCGCTGAAGGCTTTTCCGTCCGCAACTGGAAGGCGTTTCTTGGCGGCTGTCCGATTATCGAAGGCGCCTCCGCGCACTTTGTTTGCAAGGGTCACACCGAGGTCAAAAAGGGCGATCACGTCATCCTGATAGGCGAAGTCACGGATTTCGCGCAATACAACCATCCGCCGCTGCTGTTCATGGGTGGCAAGTATTTTTCGGGTTCCAGCGTCAAGCCGTTGTAGCTCCCCCGGCAGTCCCTGCAATGTCGTGAGGGCGTGCGCTTCCTGCGCTCCCATGGTGGGCTATTCAAGCCCGACTTGCCTCGTGGTAAATTCGGGTTCCTTTCCGCTGCCTTCCAGTCTATTCTTCGCCAAATTTCACCACATTCATCCAGGGAGAACACGCATGTCATCCGATGCCGGCATCAAAGACGGTTTTGCCAAAACCAGGGGCTACGGCCGCATTCATTATCGTGAAATAGGCGCCGGGCCGGTGCTGATCCTGATGCACACCAATGGGGCGTCGGCGCATCAATACGACACCATCGCGCCACTACTCGCCAAACACTTTCGCGTGATCGCGTGGGACATGCCCGGCCACGGAGATTCCGACCGCATCGCCCGGCACTACACCATGGAAGATCATGCCAAGGCGTTGGCGGCACTGATGACGGCGTTGAAAATCAAGGCTGCGCACATCAGCGGCGCCTCGGTCGGCGGCACGCTTACCGTCACCTTCGCCAGCATGTTCCCCACGCGCACGCTGACCGCCGTGCCGGTTGAAACGCCGTGCCGCAACGACGAAGAATGGGCTGCCGGCTGGCATCACGTCGAAGGCAACTTCGGCCTGCCGCGGCAAACCATTCCGCAAATCAAGGAACGCGTCGCGGTTGTGGATGCTGCGCTTGAACAACGCTGGAACATCGACCGTTGCAAGGCCGGCGCGTGGGCCATGGTTGACGTGATGTGGGGTATCCGCGGCTTCAACACACCTGCCGCCGCGAAGCAAATCAAGAAACCGATGATGATTGTCTATGGCCGCAAAGGCCCCACCATCGCCCTGAAAGACCGGCTCACCGGCGCCAACCCCAAAGCCAAACTTACCATCATGGAAAACTCCGGCCACTTCCCGATGCTGGATGAACCGTCGGCGTTCGCGGCCATGTACATCAAGTTTTGTGGTGGTAAATAATTCAGTAAAAACAAATGCTTACGTTAGCTTCTCTAAGCGACGGCGCTGATTCATTCAGCGCCGTTTTTATTTGACACCAGCCGGTCTTGTTCAACCGACCTACGCGACAGGCGGCGTGGCATTGCGGTTGCTTGTGCTGATGAACCAGCGCTCGGGGAGCGCGAGTGTCGCCCCCTTTTAACCGCGGAACTGGGGACAGTCCTTGCAGACGGGGTGGCGTCCGCGATCCTTGCCGGTGGTTTGTCCCGTCAAACGTGCTTCGCGCTCAATCAATCCGTATATTCGTCTCACGCGCAAGCTTCGCTTTCTTGTCGAACTCGGCCTTGACGTAGCCGGTGAATTCTTCCGGTGCGTTGCTGGCGGCGAGTTCGATGCCGCGTTCGAGGTAGCGCTTGCGCAGATCGGGCAGGCGCACGGCACGCGCGACACGCGCGACTTCGGTTTGGATGCGCACCAGTGCCTCGCGCGGCGTGCCGGCGGGGGCCATCAGGCCGTTGAAGGTGATTTCTTCGTAGCCTTTCAGGCCCGATTCATCGATGGTCGGGACGTTGGGAAACAGCGGCGAGCGGGTGAGGCTGGTCACGCCCAGCGCGCGCAGGCGGCCGGAATCAATAAAAGGTTTGCCGGAGCTGACCTGATCGAACATGAGTTGCACATTGCCGGCGATAACATCGATCACCGTCGCCGAGTTTCCCTTGTAGGGCACGTGCAACATTTTGATGCCGGATTGCACGCCGAGCAGTTCTGCCGCGATGTGCCCGGTGCTGCCCGCGCCCGCCGTGCCATAAGCGACCTGCCCCGGACGCGCCTTGGCGAGCGCGATCAAATCCTTGACCGTGCGCACCGGCAGCGTGGGCGTGACCACCAGCACCATCGGCACCACACAGGTGAGGGTGACGCCGGTGAAATCCTTCAGCGCGTCGTAGCCGGGGTTCTTTAGCAGCGATGGTACGGTGGCAAAGGTGTTGGCAATTTTCAGCAGTGTGTAGCCGTCCGCCGGTGACTTGGCAACAAACTGCGTGCCGACCAGACTGCTGGCGCCGGGGCGGCTTTCGACAATAACCTGCTGGCCGAAAGTTTCCGTCATCGGCGCGGCCAGCGCGCGCGCCACGATGTCGAGATTGCCGCCAGGCGCAACTGGCACGATGATGCGCATCGGCTTGATGGGAAAGGTTTGCGCCTGCGCGATGTGCGGCAGCGCAACCATCATCGGTACCGCCGTCGCTACCATCGTCGCACACTGGGCGACTGTGGCGGCGCTGGTGTGAAATAAGGATTGCTTCACTGCGCCTCCGTTGTGCGAATGCTCCTTGTTCAACGCTCGACACGGTGCGCAACAAATTGCGTCTTGCGCGCCTGCGATTTCCCGGTTCTGCGTTGTTTCCCGTTCGCACGAGTGTAACACCCGTCGCGGCATAAAATTCATAAGTATCTGTTTTAATTGATTTTTTTGTGAGGCGGTCGTTACGCCTGCAATACTTTGTTGCACATCCGTAGTACGCCTTGGCGCGCCCCAGGCGTTTTTTGAACTGGCAATCACTAAAAGGAGAATGCCATGAAAGCGAACAAAACCCTGATGTTGTTGACTGCCGCCACCTTGACTGCCGCTGCGTTTGCTGCGCACGCCGATCCGCGCGGGGAGGGTGATGGCCGCGGTCCGCGCTTCCATGCGCCGCATGCGGCCGTACCACATGGCCGCCCGTTTGCCCACCCGGCGTATCGCCACGTGCCGCCACCGGTAATTGTTTCACATCGTCCGTTCTACGCGCCAGTGTATCGCCCATACTACGCGCCGCCGCCGGTGGTTGTGCATCGGCCGGTGGTCGTGGATCGTCCAGTGTATGTTGACCGCCCGGTGTACGTCGAACGGCCGGTCTATGTGGAACAACCGCAACCGGTCTACGCACCGGCGCCGACGGCTTACCCGGAACCTGCGCCTGCGGCATACCCCGAGCCGGTTGTGTATCCGTCCGCTGCGCCTGAACCGGTGTATTATCCTGCGCCTGCGACCGTGTACTCACCTGCTCCGGCGCCGGTTTATCACCCGGCACCGGTGTCGCGGCCGAATACCGAAGCTGCGATCGGCGGTGCGGTGATCGGCGGCATACTCGGCAACGTGATCGGCGGCACCGCCGGTCGCGACAGCCGCGGTCCGGGGACCGCCATCGGCGCCATTCTTGGTGGCATCATCGGCAGCAGGTTTTAGACTTTCGCCTAGATAGTGGGTGGTAAGAAGGGGCAGCTGCGGCTGCCCCTTTTCATTATGACCTACGTTGGCTTTGCCACACGCATTTTCCAAAGCTCCCATGGCCGATCCATGTTCGCATAGTTGGCGGCATCCGCACCGGCGGCTTCGGCATCATTTAAAAAATTGATTTCACCCCCGCCCGTGGCGGCAACGAGACGCAAAGCCTCGGCCTGCAGGCGCGCGTTTTGCTCGGCATACACCGCGCGATACACCACCTGCCGTATCGAATCGCCCACCGCCACCGCGCCGTGCCCGCGCATCAGCGCAAACGCGGCACGGCCCATCGTACGCGCGAACGCCACGCCCAACTGCGGCGTGCGGATCAGCATGTCGGTAGCAGGGCCGCCCGCATCGCGGATTTCAAAATTAGGCACACCACCGGCGAGAAAGCCGCTCATGTGAGAGATGGGCCGCAATTTCGCAGCAGTCACCCCGAAGGGAATCACCGCCGGCGAATGGTTGTGCACCACCGACTGCACATCGGCGCGCACGCGATACACCTCGCTGTGGATGAATCGTTCAAGATAAGGCTTGCGCCCGCGGGCATCGAGCGGGTTGCCGTCAAAATCAAACGCCATGATGTCCTCGGCCCTGACCTTGCCCGGTGCGATGCTGCGCGAAAGCAAAAAACAATCTGGCCGCGTGGGGTGGCGCGCACTGACGTGGCCAAAGCCATCCACCACGCCTTCGTTGTAAAGAATGTGATTGGCGGTGACAAGGTCGTCGACAAGGTCTTCGATTCCGGCGTGTTCGGTCATGGGGTCTCGAACGTGTTTTAATAATCGAAATATACGGTTTCGCGCGGCCCCTGCAAATGCACATTCCACTGCAAAGTGCCATTCGCCAACCGCTTGGCCATCAACGTCCCGCGCCTTGCCGCCGGTACCAGGCTCAACACCGGGTCAGCCGCATTTGCCGCTTCTTCCGGAAAATAAATTCGCGTCATCAAGTGCTTGAGCAGGCCACGCATGAAAATCACCACGGTGATATGCGGCGCCTGTTCGCGACCCTCAGGGCCGGCGACTTTGCCCGGCTTGATGGTGGTCAGCCGGAAACCCCCTTGCGCATCGGCGAGTACGCGGCCGAAGCCCTTGAAGTTTTCGTCGAGCAGTTTTTCTTGCACGTCGTCGGGATGCGCGTATTTGCCGTACGAATTCGCCTGCCAGGTTTCAATCACGGCATCGGTCACCGGTACGCCGTCGCCGTCGAAAATTGTGCCGGCAATCACCACGCGCTCACCGGCCACACCGGCAGGGGCGATATCCGGCACGGCAGCTTTTTCAAAGCCGATGGAAACAAACGGGCCGACGGTTTGCGCAGCGGTCAGCAGCAAACTCATTTTTTGTTCTCTGTCGCTTCCATGGGCGTTGTATCGCGCCCGCGCAAAACAATATCGAAGCGATACGCTATCGCATATTCCGGCCGGGTGTTTTCCCAATCGAAGCCCGACACCAGCCGTGCACGTGCCTTGTCGTCCGGCACGCTCAAATACATGGGGTCAAACGCCAACAGCGGATCGCCGGGAAAATACATCTGCGTC
>SXGR01162095.1_pt1 | contig 10940 bp, 13 predicted proteins | sample 3174711 | NCBI WGS metagenome assembly SXGR01 (sample SAMN11356860, study PRJNA531348) | freshwater metagenome | isolation source: freshwater sample F1-60 | place: China: Fuxian Lake, Yuxi | collected 2017-12-25 | reverse complement strand
CGACCGATGGTCGTCAATGAAGTTGTAAAGAAAGCAAAGGGAGCTGCTTCCAAAAAACCATTTCGTCGCCCGCAAAATGGTGGCGGAGGTGATCGTGGTCGCAGGGGTGAGAATCGCCCTATTTCTCGGCAAATGGATTTTCCCAGCAGCGGTCGACCTGAAGGCGGTGGTATGTCCGGTCTCGGTTCGATGGGCGGAATGAACGGACCTCCGCGCATTCCAACTCGACCGCCCTCTGGTCGTCCATCAAGCAGACCTCAATCGAGAGGAAACTCTCGCGGAAACTTTGGAAATTCTTCAAGTGGAGGAAGTGCAGGCGGTGGCAACGCAGGCGGATCATCGGGATTTGCACGACCGAATGCCCCAGGAAATCCAAGCCCATTTCGGCCTTCTCCCCCCGCAGCATCTGCGTCGAATACACCCAATCCAGTTCCTCGACCTCCAGCGGGAAATATTCCGCCAACTCGTCCAGCCACACCAAAGCCTCCAGTAGTTCGACGCTTGGATACTCCACCAGATCAAGGAACTTCAAGCGGAGCATGAATGTCGGTTGCGTTGGATGTCAGCGGGGTCTCTTTGATTGATGATCCATTCGATCTTCTGGGTTTTTCACGCAATTTCAAGTTGAATTCGAACGATGTTGTGCAAGCGCAAGCACGCGCGCTCGCGCGGTGCCATCCCGATCGTCATCCCGAGGGAGTTGAACGCGAATTGTCAATGATGCGCAGCGCGCAAATCAACGCAGCGGCAACGATCCTTGTCGATCCACTCTTGCGCGCTGAAGCGTTGATCACAATTTTAGATCCGATGGGGAAGGCTGTGCCACTCGCCGCCGCGCAACTGATGGAATTGCTCGAGCAACGAGAGTCGATGGAGGCGTCGGCGAAATCCTCGTTGGCAGAATCGCAGGCTTGCAAAGAGTGGGTGCGCCGTGAAAAACAATCGACGATCGATCAACTCGAGATTCTGTTTTCCTCAGCGCCGGTTGATTGGAGCGCGACTCGTGCTGCGGTTGCATATCTGCGGGCAATCATTCGATTGTCAAATGAGCTGAATCGCTTGCTCGAACTCGGGCGAACGGAGAATCGCTGATGAATATTGGAATGGAATCCATGCTCATCTTCTTGCCGATCATCATTTGCCTCAGCGCAATTTTTTCGGCATCAGAAACCGTCTTCCTTGGTTTGACTGCCGATGATCGCTGGAGACTGCAGCGCGATCATCCCCGCGCAGCGCCTGTTATCGAAAAACTCCTCGCCAATCCGCGCCGCTTGCTGTTGACGGTTGTTCTGGCAAACATGACGGTCAATTCGTTGTACTTCGCCATTGCAACAGCGGCACTAGGGTCAACAGAATTATCAGTGATCGCACGAATCGGCGTCGGCGTGGGCGAAGTCATTTGCCTGATTGTTTTTGGCGAAGTCTTGCCAAAGCTGGTTGGCAACTCTATGCGGCTGAAAATTGCCCCATTTCTCGCGCGTCCCGTCTTGTTGATGTACCGCATTGCAACTCCAATTCGTGCGGTGATCGAGCAAATTGTATTCGTACCACTGCATCGACTGACCTCTCCAGAATTGCCCGCATCGGGTCCAACTTCCGAGGAATTGCGCGAGTTTGTCGCAGCCGCTCGGGTGCAGGGGGATATTTCCACGGAGGAAGAGGGCTTGCTTGGCCGCTTGCTGATTCTTCGCCGTGCGAGAGTTCGCGATGTGATGACCCATCGCACTGAAATGGTCTCGCTTTCACGGCGTGCTTCGCGCAGTGATGTTGTGCGACTTGCATTGGGCAGCAGACTGAAGCGACTTCCCATCGTCGATGGCACACAAGATCGAATCCTTGGCATCTTGGATGTGCGCAAATATCTGCTCGATCCGCGCGGAATCGAAGCAACTTTTGAAGCGCATATGCAGACGCCAGTCGTCGTCCCAGAAATCGCAATGCTTGAGCAACTCTTCGAACTCTTTCGAGCGCAGAAGACAAGCCTCGCTATCGTCGTGGATGAGTTTGGCGGAACCGCTGGAGTTGTCGCGCTCGAAGATGCAATCGAGGAGATAATCGGCGACATCGTTGCCCAAGATGAAGTGACGCCAATGGCGCCGCAGACAATCGATGAACAGACATCGCGTGTGGACGGAAAAATGTCGGCGCGTGCATTCTGCGCTCACTTTGGTTTGCCGATTCATCTCACTCGTGCGTCGACGGTGGGAGGAATTGCGCTGGAAGTTTTGGGAAATCTTCCAAAGGTCGGACAAGAATTTTCCTTCTCAACGCTGGACATCCAAGTGGAAGAATTGGAAAGAGGTCGCGCGCGCACAATGATTGTGCGCCGAACTAATCGAGAAATCGATGGCCAAGTCGAGGAGCAATCACCATGATTCTTTCGATCACGATTGGAGTTGTCGCGCTTCTGGTCTGTGGACTCCTTGCAGGAATGGAAACTGGGATTTACACCCTGAATCGTGTGCGTCTTGCCGCCAAAGCAGCGCAGAATTCACCATCAGCCAAGCGCATTCGCGCAGAACTTCTGCATCCAAACAGATTGCTGGCAACACTCTTGGTGGGTATGAACCTTGCGCACGCCGCGCTCAGCGCCGCAACGACTTCGGTCGTCGAGATGGTGTCGACAGATCCTGTTCGTATTGCAATGCTGAACACGATTGTTGTTTTACCTTTGGTTTTTCTCTTCGGCGATGCGTTGCCGAAAGAACTCTTTCGTGTTTTCACCAATTCATGGACGTATGGATGTTCGGCCATCTTGCTTTTTTTGCGGATCATATTGACGTGGACAGGTCTCGTTCCAGTTGTGCGATTCTTGGGGGATTCGGTTTCATATTTCTTTGGATTTCGAGCGGATCAAGAGGCGCCGAATCGTCAACGAATCTTGCAATCTCTGCGCGATGGCATCGAAGGAGATTTGATCAAACCCATTCATCTTGAAATGGCTGATCGCGTTTTCGGTCTCGCGGAGCGCTCCGTTGCAGATTGCGCAATTCCATGGAGCAAGGTGGTCACACTTTCGGCAGATGCAGCGCAAGCAACACGAACCACAATCTTCAGCCAATATGCTTTCAGTCGACTTCCAGTCACGACAAATCTCAATGGGAAACTTTCTGTTCTCGGAGTGGTCTCTGCGCTGGATGCAATTCTTCAGCCGACGATTGAACTCGCCGAACTTGCGCAAGAACCACTGATCATTGAACCCAAGACTCTGGTGATGGAAGCCGCTCGTCGTATGCGAGCAGCACGAAGAACGATGGCAATCGTTGCGGATGGATCAGGCGCATCACCAATTGGAATCATCACGCTCAAGGACGTTGTCGAGCCAATCTTTGGTCCAACCCCAGAGTGGTGATCGGTCTTCCTGCGAATCGAATGGCTTTCGCTATACTTGTTCCCCCTTGCGCCAGTAGCTCAGCTGGCTAGAGCACACCGCTGATAACGGTGAGGTCGAAGGTTCGAGTCCTTTCTGGCGCATTGACAGCGGCGGGTCCTCTTTGGAGGCTCCGCCGCCGTTGTTTTTGGCATCAATCGTTCTGTTGAGCGATCTCGTGCAAGCGCGTTCGCTCGCTATGATCCTTGCCCTTCCATTCGCACTTTTTACGGAGTCATAATTCATCATGCGTCGCGCAAAGATTTCAATCATCGGAGCTGGAAATGTCGGATCAACATGTGCACATTGGGCCGCGGCCAAGGAGCTCGGCGATATCGTGCTGTTGGATATTCCGGATCGCGCCGGAGTGGCGAAGGGCAAGGCACTCGACTTGTTGTGCTGCGGTCCAATCGAAGGATTTGATTCTCGCGTGACGGGAACGTCGGACTATGCACATACCGCGGGCAGCGATGTTGTAGTGGTGACTGCGGGAATTCCGCGCAAGCCTGGAATGAGTCGCGATGATTTGATCGCAACCAATGTCAAGATCGTCAAGGAAGTCGCGGAACAAGTTGCGCAACATTCTCCAAACGCAGTGATGATCGTCGTGAGCAATCCGCTCGATGCAATGGTCTATACCGCTTGGAAGGCGTCGAAGTTTCCAACGAATCGAATTTTGGGACAAGCTGGATGTTTGGATGTTGCGCGCTTCCGCGCATTCATCGCGATGGAAATCGGATGTTCAGTCGAAGACATTCAAGCGCTTCTTCTTGGTGGACACGGCGACGATATGGTTCCACTCGCTCGATTTACCAGTGTGCATGGAATTCCCGTTGAAATGTTGCTGCCTGCGGACAAGATCGAAGCATGCGTTGCGCGTGCAAAGGCGGGCGGCGGAGAAATCGTGCAACTGATGGGGACGAGCGCGTACTTTGCGCCTGCATCAGGAACGATTCAGATGGTCGAGGCGATCATCAAGAACAAGAAGAGAATTCTGCCATGCGCCGCGTACTGCGAAGATGTCTTCGGCGTTGCTCCGGGTCAGAAAGGTGGCGGTTACTTTGTCGGCGTTCCATGTGTTTTGGGAAGCAACGGTATGGAGCGCGTGGTGGAAATCAAATTCAATCCCGCGGAGAAAAAACTTTTCGACGAATCGGTGTCGCACGTGAAGGACCTCGTCGCAATCGTCCGCAAGACATTTCCTGAATTGGCTTGAAGTCTGGACAGTCAACAAGATCAAATGGAGACACAATGAATATTTTTCAATCTTCGCTTCTTCGTAGTGCTGGTGGACCGTGGAGTCTTGGAAGTGGCGCAAGTGGTGGTGACAAGCCTGGCCAACCCAAACCACAACCACCTGCTGCGAATCCCAGCCCTGGTCCTTCCGCCGGCGGTCCAGATGCAAATCAGCCAGCGCAGATTCAATTGACTCGCCATGAAAAGAGAACCTTCGTCGCGCAAACGGTGCATTTGGCTGGCAACGCATTCGTCGATTGTTCATTCGACTCTTGCACGCTTGTTCTGACCAATGCACCTTTCGTCTTTTCTGGACAGTGCAAAGTCCAACGCTGCAATTGGCGGATCGAATATGACCTCTTATGGGGCGCTCCTGCAATGCGAATGCAATTGCGGCAAATTCTGGATTCGATGGATTCGGTTGTCGAACCACCACCGACTTCCTGACCAAAGAATGTGCCGAAGGTTCTTCAAGTCTTGCTTTGCGCAACTTTTCTATTCCTGATTTCCGCGCTTGTTTTCTTCATCATTTGATGGACAATCTGCCGATTCGAATGGGATGCGCGTCACCCTGCCATTTTTCAACCCAGACCCAGGTTGGCTATTCCTCCTCGCTGGAGTCGCGCTGATCGTCTGCGCCGCTGTGATTCCCGAGGCGGAAAAAGTCCATTCGATGCGAAATCAATTGCAGACGATTCGATTTTCCGAACAGCACAACTTCGACCGCATGGCGGCATGCTCGCGATTCTTGGACGATCTCAAGGCGGGAGACCAAGGACTTGTACGGCGCTTGGCTGCGAGTCAATTGAATTTGATGCCACGAGGAGAGACTGCGTTGTTGATCGCAACATCGATCGATGCCACGCCAAGCGATTGGATCGAAGCGAGCGTGATACCGCCAAGTTATGAAGCCGAACCATATCCCGACACGCTGTTGGCGCGTTGGACGCTTGGTCCTCAGCGACTTTGGGTGATCGCTTGTGGTGCATTCTGCATCTTTCTTGGTTTGATTTTCGGTCCAGCGGCAAGAGTCCAAGAAAAAGCGATCTGAATTCAGAAAGTCATTGGCGTTGACCTAGGTTGCACCTTGGAGGTCAATGATGCCAAGGACACTAAACGAATTGAATGATGGAACACTGCGCGCCGCGGAGGCGCTTGATCGCAGTCCACGCGCGTGGCGGGGGGCTGCGATGCTTGCGGGAGGATTGGATGTGCTTGCTCGCGAAGCGTTGTGCGGAGTTGGTCGACTCGAATCGCTTTTAGATTCGGTGGAGGCAGGCGCGGGAGTTGGCGCGTCATTGTTGCGTGATCGGCTCGCGCGCAGCGATCCTGATGCGCAGCGAAGAATGATGGAGCCGCTGTCGACGCAACTTGTTGTGCTGGGCGATTGCGATTATCCACCGATGCTCGCGGCAAGTGCGGATCCGCCAATTGCGCTTTGGATTCGCGGCGAATTCTTGCCCAATGATGCGTGGTCGGTCGCTGTTGTTGGTGCGCGTCGTTCGAGTGCGTATGGAATCGAACAGGCTGGACGATTTGCTGGTGGACTTGCGGGAAGCGAAGTCGCAGTTGTCTCGGGTGCGGCAAGAGGTATCGACGCCGAAGCGCATCGTGGCGCGCTGCGAGCGGAGGGGCGGACGATCGCGGTGATCGGCGGAGGATTGAGCGATCCATATCCACCCGAACACATCGAACTTCTCGATGAAATCGTCGCATCTGGTGGAGCGGTCGTCAGCGAATGTCCGATGCAAGCCGCGGCGACCCCCGATCGTTTTCCAAGTCGCAATCGAATTCTCGCGGGGCTCAGTTTGGGAACGCTGGTCATCGAAGCGGCGACAAGGTCGGGGGCGATCATCACGGCGAACATTGCGTGCGAAATCAATCGGATTTGTATGGCGCTTCCTGGACCCGTGAACTCTGGAAGATCTGCGGGGTGCCATAAGTTGATTCAATCGATGCAGGCATATTTGGTTGAAACTCCCGAAGATGTTCTCAATCAACTTGTGGCACACGCGACGACAATTGATGGGGCTTATCTTCTTGGTCGCGCGGGATTTGATCCACCACGAATTCGGCGGGAATAAAAAGATTTGCGAGATTCTGCCGCGCAAATTCCGCCAGACTTTTTCTATTCGTTTCAATCCTCGCACTTTGCTTTGCGATTCTTCGGCTGTTTCCGAGGCTGTTTCCGTCGCGCTTGCGCTTGCGTGCCCAGCCGTTGGAAAGTCCTCTCGGGCGAGTTCCGCAGGCGGCCGACGGCACTTGCAATAAAATTCAGTAAATCGGATCGTGTCGGTCGCCGAGGACTGTTTGAGCCCCGAGAGGACTTTTCACGGCTGATCACTTATGCATTTTCGTGACTCGATTCCGAGTCTCGATTCCGAGTCTCGATTCCAAGGCTGAAGTGGTTTTAGTTCAGCCCAAGGCTGAAGAAGAGCGCGGAAAACAGGAGGTCGCAAACGACAATCGCCACCGTTGTCTGCACCACTGTATTTGTCGTTGCCTTTCCAACTCCCGCCGCACCACCAGTGACCTTCAGTCCATTCGTGCACGCAATCAATCCCAGCAGGGTTCCAAAAACTGCCGCCTTGATAAGCCCAGTATTGAAATCCACTGGTCGAAGCTGGCTGAGCGTGTTCAACTTGTACACCTCGTAGGGAATATCTAGAACAAAAATCCCGACGACTCCACCGAATACGACGGAACAAATATCTGCGAAAACCGAGAGGACGATCAAACTGCCAGCGGTCGCAATCACCCGAGGCATCACAAGAAAGCGAATCGGGTTGAGTGCCATTGCTTCGAGCGCTTCGATTTCTTCTCCGACCTTCATTGTTCCCAACTCTGCCGCGATGGATGCACCAGCGAAACCCGTCAACACAATCGCGGCAATCAGCGGACCAAGTTCTCGGAAGACGGCAACGCCGACGAGATTGGCAACTTTGTCGACCTGACCAAATTCTCGCAAACTTGGTGCGGTCTGAAGAGCCAAGATTACTCCGATACATCCAGAGACGAGCAGAACGATTCCGATTGATCTTGTCCCAACGCGCACGATTTGCACCGCGAGAGCTTGAGCGCCAAATCGCGCGCGGCGCTGAATGAGCGACCGCACCGTCCACACAAGGACATCAAAGAGCATGTTGGCCCAGGATCCGATCAATCCAAGAACATCTCCCCAGATTTCCCAATATCGATCAATCACAGAGGTGAACAGTGAAGGCGCTGGTGTAGGTGATGATGAGGGTGCGGTGGTCATAGGGTTTCGCTGGATATTTTACTTTGCATCTTCACAAAACGCTTTCATTTGCCCGCGTCTTCAACGGTATCGCAAATCGTAAACATTCCAATCAACTTGGTGATTTCAAATGCGCTTCGCACCTTTGGTCCCACCCCAACGAGGACGAACTTCATCTTGTTTCGCATCGATACTTGCAACGCTTCGATCATCGTGGCAATACCGGATGAATCCATATAATCGACCACCGTAAGATCGATGACCAATTTTGCAGGGCGGGTACGAACAACTTCAGTCACCACTTTTCGGATCGCTGATGAACGAGCCATATCGATATCGCCAGTTGGGCGTAGGACAATCATGTCACCAATTGTTTTTTGTTCGATCACAAGTTCTTGATTCATGGGAGTGTGTTCTCTGGTTTTGATGGCGTAACATTTTGAAGTTCTTCTGGCGAAAGCCATTTGACGAGGGTGAGACGCATTCCGCCTTCGGGTCTTTGCTCCCAGCATGATTCATTCATCGTTTCTTTGATGATGTGCACGCCCAATCCACCAGGCTTCACATCAGAAAGGTCTCGACCTTTTATTTTTTCAGGGGCGACGGATCGGCCGAGGTCTTCGATAATAATTCGGATTCCTCGTGGTTCACGAACTTGCCAAAGATGGACCCAAATCATTTCGTCCGTTCGTCCCTCGTATCCGTGACGAATGACGTTTGCAAGAGCCTCGTCAATCGCAAGCATCAACAAACCCCGTGATTTCTCCGCAAAGCCAACGACTTTGGCAAGCCCTTCGACAGTTGCGCGAATCGTGGAAAGCAAATGCGGATCGCTGAAGAGTCGGATGCTGATTTCAGGATCGCGTTCCATGCTTTGTTTCACCATTGAGGTCGGGGTCGACTCGGAGGAAACATTGTTGATGAATATGCTTGTTCTGGGGGGGCGAGGTGTTCATCGATCGTCCATTGTCTCCACCGTCGATACGCCGCTAATCGAAGAGGATCTGGATCATCAAACTTGTATCCCAAATCTTGCCCAGTCATTCGTTGCAGTCCACCAATCGCCAGAAATCTCAGGAGCTCGTCGTCAGAACAAAGACATTCAACGATTTGTGGAATTTGTTCTCTGCGGTTGTATTTGACCGCGTCTTCGATCGCATACACACGAGCTCCAGGCGCGGGGTTGGAAAATCCACCTTCGGTTGCACTCGGCGCGCATCCTGGCAGCGTCAAGGAGATCAACGCGCAAATCAAAGCAAGCCCAGTTGAGTGACTGGAAGCGTGCGTATTGGTGCGGAACAAGTTGGATTGGAAAGAGGTCTCTGACACAACATCAAGGATAGCGTAAAACAAGTTACTATTCTTCTCTTCACTTGCGAGAGAGCGTAATGCAGACTTCCAATTCCGATCAACAAATATCTCAATCTGAAACTGTCCTGATCTTGGATTTCGGCAGTCAATATGCACAGTTGATTGCACGGCGGGTTCGGGAAGCGGGGGTGTACAGCATTCTCGTTCGCCCGAATGCTTCAGTTGCAGAATTGATGGCTCACAAGCCAATTGGGATTATTTTTTCTGGAGGACCATCGAGCGTTTCCGATGCTGGTGCGCCACGCTGTGATCCTGCAATTTTCGACCTTGGCATTCCAATCTTGGGAATTTGTTACGGCATGCAGTTGACCTCTCAAATGATGGGCGCGAAGGTCGAAGGTGCGCCGACGCGCGAATATGGCCGAGCGAACTTGGAGGTTCGCGATTCGTCAGGTCTCTTGATGGGAGTCCCAACCAATTCGACTGTGTGGATGAGCCACGGCGATCAAGTGTTGGAACTTCCCAAAGGTTTTCAGATTCTCGCTTCGACTCCGACATGTCCTTTCGCGGCGGTCGGCGATTCCAAACGGAAAATTTTCGGTGTGCAGTTTCATCCCGAGGTCACGCATACGCCTCACGGAATGGACATCATTCGCAATTTTCTTTTTCGCTCCTGCGGCTGCCACGGAAATTGGCGGATGTCAGATTTTGTGATTGCAGAAAGCGATCGCATTCGTCAACGAGTCGGTTCGGCACGCGTTCTTTGTGGTCTATCCGGAGGCGTCGATAGTTCCGTGGTCGCAGCGTTGCTGGCAAAAGCGATTGGGCGGCAGTTGGTTTGCATCTTTGTTGACAACGGTTTGTTGCGCAAGAATGAACGCGCGTTGGTCGAGTCAACATTTCGAGATCACTTCGATGTCGATTTGAGGGTGGTCGATGCAAGCAAAGAATTTCTTGGCGACTTGGATGGGATCACTGACCCGCAGGAAAAGCGTCGCCTCATTGGGCATCGCTTCATCGATGTCTTTCGCGAGGCGGCGAAGACGATCGACGGCGACGTGAAATTCCTAGCGCAGGGGACGCTTTATCCAGATGTGATCGAGAGTGGACATGGTCACGCGGGCACCGCGGCGAATATCAAGTTGCATCACAATGTTGGAGGCTTGCCAGCGGATCTAGGCTTCGAATTGATCGAACCACTTCGCCATTTGTTCAAAGATGAAGTGAGAACTCTGGGAGAAGTGCTTGGTTTGCCCGCGCATATTGTGTGGCGTCATCCTTTCCCTGGTCCAGGTTTGGCAGTTCGATGCCTCGGCGCGGTCAGCGAACCTCAACTTCGCATTCTGCGCGACTGCGACGAAATCTTGCTCGAGGAAATCGTTGCGGCGGATTTGTATCGCAAGACTGACCAGGTTTTCGCTGTATTGTTGCCAATTCGAAGCGTTGGCGTGATGGGTGATGGAAGAACATACGACTCGGTTGTTGCGCTTCGAGCCGTGACGACTCAAGATTTTATGACAGCTGATTGGGCGCGCTTGCCATACGACGTTCTCGCAACTGTTTCGAGCCGATTGATCAACGAAGTGAAGGGTGTCAATCGCGTGGTCTATGACATATCAAGCAAACCACCCGCCACAATCGAGTGGGAGTGAATTGCGTGTTATGAATTGATGGTTATGAATTTTTGAGAGCTTGTCACTCTTCTCACACTCTTCTAAGAGTGCAGAGAAAGAGTGCAGAGAAATTTTTTAGCCAGAACTTTCAGTCATTTTCTCCCGGCTGCAT
>SXGR01395989.1_pt1 | contig 10941 bp, 9 predicted proteins | sample 3174711 | NCBI WGS metagenome assembly SXGR01 (sample SAMN11356860, study PRJNA531348) | freshwater metagenome | isolation source: freshwater sample F1-60 | place: China: Fuxian Lake, Yuxi | collected 2017-12-25 | reverse complement strand
GGCCCCTCTTCTCCGGCCGCGAGCTAGCGGGCCGAGAGCTAGCGGGCCGAGAGCTAGCGGGCCGAGAGCTAGCGGGCCGAGAGCTAGCGGGCCGAGAGCTAGCGGGCCGAGGATCAGTTCGTGTTCATCTCGACGCGCAGGAGCTTACGTCCGATGAAGACGAAGTCCCCGTCCTCGAGGACGCGCTCGGCGTCGATGCGCACGTAGGTGCCGTTGCGGCTATCGAGGTCGGTGAGCGTGAACGCTTCGCCGTCGCGCTCGATGCGGCAGTGCTCCCCGGACATGTAATTGTCCTCCGGGAAGTTCAAGTCCGCCCCGTCGCGGCCCACGACGATCGACGTCCCCTCTGCGTGAACGCACATGCCGACGGCGCCACCGCGGAAGATTTGGCTCAGGCGGAAATTGCTCGGTTTTCGGGGCGAGGCATAAAACGCCGTGCCGTCTGACGCTGGGCCGTCATCGCTGACGGGCTCGGCGGTGTCGAGGCGGAACACCTGTTCGCCCGCAAGAAACGTCTGCCCGGGCTGAAGCGGCACCGCGCCGCGGAGGCGGACGTAGACGCCGTTGAGCGAGCCTTCGTCGCGCACCACGAGGTGACCGTCGCGGTAGAAAAAGTTCGCGTGCCGCGGCGACACGAACGGATCGTCGGGGAACATGAGCTGGCCCTCGCGCCCCACGATGTGTTGCTCGGCCTTGAGGTAGAACGACGTTCCCTCCATCCCCTCGCCCCGAATGAGGATGAGCTTGGCCTTCGCCGGGTTTTGCATCTCGCCGAAGAAGTTCGTCTTCAAGTCCCGCACCTGCGCGGGCACCGGGGTCCCGCATCGCCCGCAGAACTTGTGCCCTGCGGGTACGGCTGTGGAACACGAACGGCAGACGTAGTGGCGGGCTGGCTCCATGAGTTTCTCCTCGAGGGTGGCAAGTGGCGCGGCCATGCGCGGCGTGGGGGCTTCGGCGTCCGCCACCGAGCTGAGCCCGGGCGCGGAGGAAGGTGTCGACTGCGTGATCGTCGGGATGAACGGTTCGGCGTGAGCGGTTTCGGTGGCCGCGTGAGCAGGCCAGACGGCAGGCTGCCTGGCGGTGGCCGAGGCTCCTTGTGCGCCGCGCAGAGCCAGCGGCGCGCTGCAGCGAGGGCATACCGCCGTACCGATCGCGGCGAAAGCGTGGCAATCCTCGCACACGAGGCCGAGCTCGCGCTTGTGCTCTAGCGTACCCACGCGATGCCGCTTCTAGCACGACTCTCGGGCGGAGGCTTCGCCGCGCCCGCAGCGCCCCGCAGCGCTCTATGCGCCCGCGCGCCGGCGCATTCGCCGCGCCCGCAGCGCTTTATGCGCCCGCGCCCCGGCGCATTCGACGCCGCCCGCAGCGCTTTATGCGCCCGCGCCCCGGCGCATTCGACGCCGCTGCGGCGCGAGGCGCCCTCGGTTGCCGCGCGCCCGCCCCTTGGTCATGCTGGTAGCGTGCACGCGGTATCAACCCGTTGGTGGAGGCTCGTGGCGGTGTCGCTCCTTTCGCTGGCCCCTGCGCTCTTGGGTTGCGAGCGCGCCGACCCCGGCGCACCCGAGAGTGTCGCCGACGCCTTCGCCGACGCCTACTTCGCGAGGGCCAATCAAGAGGAGGCGATGAAGCATGCGGCGCTAGGGATGGCGAAGCAGCTGGAAAAAGAAGTCCTCGAGACGCAGGCGATCCGCAGCAAGGGGTACGGACCCGAACAGGCGGAGCTCACCGCTCGGGTCGAGCGAGGCGCCCGCAGCGAGCGCGAGGGGCGTGTCCGCTTCGCGTATTCGATCCGGTTCGGAGGCTCGGCGGCGGCGCATGAGAAGCGTGCCGACGTGGAGCTCGCGCGCATCGACGGCAACTGGAAGGTGGTGCGCGTGGGCCTTGTCGATGTGCCAAGGGCGCCAGACGAGTGACCTATAGCCCCGGAGCGGTCAGGAATCGCCCGCCCCGCAATAGCAAGCAGCGCGGCTCAGCGGACGACCGTGAATCGGCGCGAACCGTCGAGCCATCCGCCCGCCCCCCAGAGGCGAAACACGATGCGTCGATTGCACGTCGCCTGGGGAATCGCCCCGAAATCGCGGGAGTCATCGTGCATACCGCGGTTGTCGCTCGCGAGGTAATACCGACCGGGACCGACCTCGTGCGCGTGCGGACGGTCGCTCGTGGCTTTGGGCCTCGACCCCATGAAGTGCCAGCCGCCGCTCATCTCGATGCGGCTGCAGTTGAGCTTGACGGCTGACCCGGTCTCCGGCTCGGTCACGGTGAAGGTTGACTCGGTGCAGGCCTCCGACGAGACGAACGAATGGCCGTTGACCGTGAGGCGCGCCGCGCCGAGCTCGACCTTGTCGCCAGGCATGCCGACGATGCGCCCAACGACGAGCTTTCCGGCTTTCTCGGGATCTGCGCAGCGAACCAGATCTCCCGTGCCGGGCTTGCCATGCCGAAGCAAGAGCACCGTATCGCCGGCCCCGAGCGTCGGTGCGATCGAGGCGGCGAGCCACTTGTCCTCGGGCACGGTCCAGACGTCGAAGACGAAGAGCCGCAGCGCACCACCCACGACTAGGGTGGTGCCAACGATCCATCCGATCGATCGGCGGAGCTCGGACATCGACGATCCCGGTACACCGACACGCTACGGGGGCTCCTCCTGCGGCGCAACTTCGGCGGCGCAACTTCGGCGGCGCAACTTCGGCGGTGCGGCTTCGGCGGCGCAACTTCGGCGGTGCGGCTTCGGCCGTGCGGCTTCGGCGGCGCAACTTTGGCGGTGCGGCTTCGGCGGCGCAACTTCGGCGGTGCGGCTTCAGTCGTGCGGCGTGGCTTCAGGGAAAACGCCGGAATTCCTCTAGCTTCGTTGCACGAGGACGACGAGGTCGTCGCGGTGTACGAGCGGCACCGAGCGCTCACCGCGAATGCCAGCGAGCCTCGCGGCTTCGGGCGCCGACAGCCGCGCGAGCCCGCGCGCGAGCTCGGTGCCGTCGCTCGCCAGGATGGAGATGAGCTCGCCCGCGACGAAATTGCCCCGCACTCCGGTCACGCCGACCGCGAGCACGCTCTTCTTGTCGCGCACGATCGCTGCCGCCGCGCCGGCGTCCACGGTCGCAGCGCCGCGTGGGCGTAAGGTGTATGCGATCCAGTGCTTTCGCGCGCTCACCGGCTCGCCTTGCGCTGGCAGCATGGTGCCGACGTCTTCGGCGCGCAGCACGCGCTGCGCTACGTCATGCATGCGGCTCGATGCGATCACGACGTGCGTGCCAGCCAACGTGGCGCGCCGCGCGGACTCGAGCTTGCTCTTCATCCCGCCGCGACCAACGCTCGAGACCGACTTGGTGACGAGCCCGCGCGCGCGGTCGTCCACATGCGGAAGGTAGGACACGCGGCTTCCTGAGCCATCGAGCAGCCCATCGACGTCGGACAGCAAGAGGAGGACGTCCGCGCCGATGAGCGAGGAGACCATCGCCGCGAGCTCGTCGTTGTCGCCGAAGCGGATCTCGTCGACAGCGACCGCGTCATTCTCGTTGATGATCGGGACGACGCCGAGGTGGAGCAGCTGCGTGAGCGCGTCGCGTGCGTTGTTCGCCCGCGCACGGTTGGCGAGATCGGCGTGCGTGAGCAGGACCTGCGCCACCTTGAGCCCGTGCGCGCCGAAGGCCTCACCGTAGCGTTGCATGAGCAGCCCCTGTCCCGCCGCCGCGGCTGCCTGCAGCGCCGGCATCGCGGTCGGGCGTCGCTTCATGCCGAGGTGCTCGAGGCCGAGCGCGATCGCTCCGCTCGACACGAGCACGAGCTCCCGCTGCCTGTGCCTGCGCGGTGACGAGCCCTGGGGGATGACGAGCTCGCGGACCATGGCTGCGAGCCGCTGATAGACGGAGGTCTGCGCTTCGCCATCGCCGTCGGCGGTTGCACCAGCGCCAGTGCGCGCGCTCGCCCTCGCGCTCGGGCTCGGGCTAGCAAAGGCCTTCGAGCCGATCTTGATCACGATGCGCCGCGCCCGTGCGAGCGCCTTGCGCGAATGCGAATGCGATTGGACTTGGGATGGGTCGTCGAGTCTCACGGGTGCTGCTCGCGCAAGTGGTTTGAACCGATCGGGCGAGGTCCCTCGGCGCGCGCTGGCGAAGTGCGCGGCGCGTTCGGTACCGCTGTCACCTTGGGCCGGAAGGATGCTTTAGACCTCTCGGCTGAGCTCGGGCGCGCGCGCTGCGATCCGGTCGAACGCCGCGTCGAGCCGGCGCTCGAGATAGTTCGGCAGCGTGGCCCCGGTGAGCACCACGGTGTCGAGCCAGCGCGTGAACTCGTCGCGCAGATCCTCCACGCTCTCTGGCAAGAGCAGGGGGCGCGGCTCGGTCGACGGGTAGAAGGCGCGAACGATCGACTCGTCGATGGCGCTTCTGAGCGCCATGGCCTCTTCGGACTGCAGGCGCAGCGTGGAGCGTTTGCGGTGCGCCCGAAGGTAGCGCTCGAAGAGGTGACCGAGCGCGTAGACTTCGAACGCGGTCGCCGCGGTGCCGAGCGGCGCGAGCGGTCCGAAGCGGCGAAGGACCCGGCGCAGCGTGAACTCGACGCCCTTTCTCAGGACGGTCCGCACGCGATCCTTCGTGCTCGGACTCGCGAGGGCTTCGCGCGCATCCAACGTGAGGCAGACGCCGAAGCGGCTCGCGACGTCATGCGCCAGCGCGCCACGGAGCTGACGTTGGATGCGGTCGGGGAGGATGGGCAGCGGCAGCGCGCCGACAGCGAGGCTCAAGCCGGTGAGCATCGCGAGCCTCCCGCTCACCTCCTGCGTCGACCGCTCGCCGCGCACGACCTCCGCGTCCGTCATGCGGCGTCCCTTAGCATCGGCGACGTCCTGGCAGAAGTCGCGACGCCTGATTCAGACGAGCGGTGCACAGCTCGTGATCGGGGCGCGCGCCCGCGCTGAAACACCCAGCAGATCCGCGAGGGCGAGCTCGGGCGGCAGCCATACGCACGCGTGGTTCGGTCCGCCCTCGACGCGAGCGCCGAGCGCGCCGAGCTCCTGCATGAGCGCTGCGCCGTTGCGCGAGACCGTGACGGCGTACGCCCGCGCAGCTCCGAACACCGCGCTTGGCTCGCCCTCGAAGGCCACCTGCCCATCGCGCAAAATGACGAGCGTGCTCGCCGATCGCGCGAGCTCGAGGGCAGGGCCGAACGAAGCGAGCGCAGGCACGAAAAACAGCGACTCGGTGTCGCGGCAGGCGGTCGCGACGGCGCCGGCCACCGCGTCGAGCGCGGGGGGCTCGAGGCCGCCGAGCGGGTCGAGGAAGACGAGGACGCGCGGCTCGCCGATCGTCGCTTTCGCGATGCCGACGAGGCGCCGCTCGAGCGCACCGAGGTGGGCAAAGGCGTGCCTCGCGAGCGAGCCGAGGCCGAGGCTCTCGAGCGCCGCGTGGCTCGCGTGTCGCGCGGCTCGCGAAGACATTCCCTTCAGGCGCGCGTGCCACTCGAGCCACTCGAGCGCGCTCGCGCGGGGTGGGGCGACGGCGTCGCGCAGCACGACTCCGGTGACGCCGAGGTGCGCTCGCGTTCCGACGTCGCAGCGGGCGAGCTCGACCTTGCCTTCGGAGAGCTCGACGTCGGCGACGGTGCCGTCCTCGAGCACGCCGCACGCGAGCAGCAGCGACAGCGGCGCGTGGCTCCCGGCGATGACGACGCGCGGCCCGCGCGCGGCGAGAGTCAGCCGCGAGAGCGCGAGGGCTCCATCGACGACGACGCTCGCGCCCTCGAGCGACAGGAGTGGACCGTCGCTCACGGCTCGCTCACGAGGATCTCGCTCATCGCGAGCGGCCGGTCGGATGCAAAAATCGCGAACGGGGCGAGCGCCTTCATCGCGTCGCGGAGCGACGGAGGCAGGAGCGTCGCGGGCACGAGCGATCCCCCCGCCCCCGACTCGAGCTTCGGCGCACCCGAGAGCTCGAGCGCCCGATCGAAGAGCGACTTGTCCTCCGCGGGCAGCTCCACGATCCCGAGATCGGCGGAAATCCCGGCGAGCTCGCGCGCCCGCTCGAGCGCTTGCCGAATGCCGCCCTGGCGATCCACGAGGCGATGGGTGAGCGCCTGCTCCCCCGTCCACACGCGACCCTCGGCGACGGCGTTCACGGCAGCGACCTCGAGCTTGCGGCCCTCGGCGACGCGGCCCACGAAGAGATCGTAAAACTGCTTCACCTTGCGGCCGAGGACGTCCCGCTCTTCGTCGGTGAACGGGCGATAGAGCGACTCGGCGTCGGCGCGCGGCGCGGTGCGGTACATGGCCGTCTCGATGCCGAGCTTGGACAAGAGGCCGGCGACGTCCACCTTGCCGTAGAAGATGCCGATCGAGCCGGTGAGCGTCGCGCGATTGGCGAAGATCTCTTTGCCGGCGACCGAGACGTAGTAGCCGCCGCTCGCCGCCTTGCTGCCCATCGACACGATGAGCGGCTTCTTCTTCGCGAGCAGCGTCGCCTCCCGCAGGATGACGTCGGCCGCGAGCGACGAACCCCCGCCTGTCTCGACGCGCAGGACGACGGCCTTGATGCTGCTGTCCTCGCGCGCTTGCTTGAGGGCCTTGGCGAGCGTCCGCGAGCCGGCGAGGCGCACGCCGACGAGCGGGATGTCGCGGCTCTCGCCGTCGACCATGTCGCCGTCGAGGTACACGATGGCGACGTTCGCAGGTGGGCGCCAATATTGGGGTGCTTCGGCGCGCTTCTCGAGCTCCACGACGCGCATGCTCGTGCCGAAGCTCTCCTCGACGAAGCGATCGATCTCGTCTTCGTACACGAGCTCGTCGACGAGCCGCTGCTCGCGCGCTTCGGTCGCGATGAACGGGCCCGCGGCGAGGGCCTTGCGGACGGCTCCTTCGTCGAGCTCGCGGCCACGGGCGAGCTGCGCGACGTAGAGGCGCTCGTAGGCGTCGAGCAGCGCGCGGTGGTCTCGCTCGCCCACCTCGCTCGGGCCTCCCGTGAGCTGCTCGGGGGCGAGTTTGTGCGCGCCAATGCGAACGAAGTCTGCGCGCACGCCGAGCTTCTCGAGCAAGCCGCCGAAGAACAGGTGGCTCTGCGCGAGTCCGCTCACGCGCACGCCGCCGGCGGGGTTGATGGCGACGCGATCCGCCTCCGAGCACACGTAGAGCTCACGCGCCGTCGCGTCCTCGAGGTGGCACAGGATCTTCTTTCCCCGCTTTTTCAGGAGGCGCAGCGCATCGACGAGCTCCTCGGCGTGGGCCGAGCTCGGCGCGGGCGGCGCGCGCAAGACGAGCAATACGCCGGCGATGTCGCGGCGCTCGGAGAGCTTCCACAAGCGATCGAGCAGCTTCACGTGGCGGCGAACGTCGGGCGTGGCATCGAAGCGGAGCCGCACGACGCGGCCTGGCATCGGCACCGAGGGCGTGACCCCGAAGTTGCGGACGGCCGCCGAGCCGTAGAAGCCCGCGCCGCTCCGCGTGACCGCGCTGCCGAAGAGCGCGCCGCCCGAGAGCGAGACGCGGTCGAGGTCGATGTCGAGCCCCGCGCTGGCGACCACATCAGGCGCATCGAAATCCGAGAGCGCGAAGCCTCCGCGCAGCGCTCCGAGGTGAGGCACCTCCACGCGCAGCGAGCTCCCGAGTGTCCAGCGCTGGACGTCGTGCCGGTAGCCGCTCGTGACCCCGAGCTCGAGCTGCTTCTTGCCGCCGATGGGCCGGACAGCGAGCCCGAGATCGACGCTCGGCTCGATGCGTGTGCGCGCCTCGTTCTGCGGCACGTTCCAGTCGCGCGCGACGACGGAGGCTCCGAGCCAAGGCAGCGGCCTCAGCGTGAGGCCGCTCGTGACGCTGAAGAGATCGTGAAGGCTTGCGCTCTCGGCCGTCGACCACGCGAAGGTCGTGCCGAACGCGCCGAGCTCCCCGAGCCGTATGCCGGCGCCCCAGCGAACCCAGCCATGGCGCGCGTTTTCGAGCGTCGGAGTGAGCGGCAGCGCCGCGCCGTCGGGCGGATCGACGTAATCGACGTGCAAGCCCGTCCCCAGCACCCAGAACGGTACCGCGGCCTCGAGCGCGACGCCGCGTGCGCTCGCCGTCGAGCCATCCCCGGTATAGATCCCTGCCACGCGCGCCTCGGCTCCGGGCATGAGCGCGAGGTTTGCGGGGTTGAGGTACGTCGCTCGCGCGTCGTCGGTGCTGACGGGGCTCTCCGACGGCAGGGCGATCCCATCCGAGAGGCGTGGAGGAACGGGCTCGGCGGTCGCAGGCGGCGCCGCTGCCAGTACGACTGTTGTCAGCGCCCCTACCGCGAGCGCGGTCCGTCGAAAGAATTCTCTCATGCGAAGCACCCTGTGCACGGAAAAGTCCGGAGCCCGCTCACGCGCTCGCGGTGGCCCTGCGGACGTGCGCCTAACCCAACGAGCAGAGCGCCCGCAGCGCCTCGGCCTCGGCGTCGTAGGCCTTGCGCAGCTCGAGCAAGGCGACGCGCTCGACCATGGGACCTATCACCTTGAGGTGAACTTCGACGTTGCCGGTGACCGTGCGGCGCGTCCGCCCATCGGGCAGCGGATCGAGGTGGTAGGTCCCCGCCGCGACGAAGTTCTTTCTCCACGGCGCGTCGGGCGCGGCGTCGCCGCGCGGCACGACGTGCCAGCGCGCGGTATGCGCGGCCATGCGGTAGGTCGAGTGCTCATCCCAGGTCATGAGATCTTTCGCCAGCGGGTAGCCGCGGAGCATCTTCAGGGGCGCCGTCGCCTGGAAGCGCCACACGCGCCGGAACTCGTCGTCGCGCAGCTCGTGCGTGAGGGCGTGGATCGACTCGATCGGATCGAGGCGCGCGGCCAAGAGAGCCCCGAGGTCGGGCGACATCAGCGCGAGCTCGAGCGTATCGAGCGGGACGTCGAAGACGTGGTTGATCTCGAACTGCACGGCGTGATCCTTCGCCTCACCACATTAGTGCCCTGCGTCCGAAGTACGCTGACAAATTCGCTCGCCCGCCGAGCCGCAGACCCAGCGAGAGGCCGCCCGCGGAGCCGCGGAGCCATCGAAACGCCGAGGCGCGGTCCCCGTCGCCGCCAGCGTCAGCCGAGGAGGCGCCGCTCACGCGCGATGCGCTTCACGTCGTCCGCGATGACGACCAAATCCTCGCGGCTCTTCGCCGGAATGAAGCGGCTTTTGTCGCCCTGGCGCGGCACCCTGAGCATGTTCGTCGTGAGCGCCGTCGTGATCTCGCCGAGCAGCCGCTCGAACTGCACCGCGACGCTGCCGCCCACGGTCTTTCGCACCTCGACGAAGGTGAAGCTCATCGTGAGCTCGAAGAGCGCACGCGCATCGACGAGAAACGTGTTGGTATTGAAGACCGGCACGCGATGGTGCGGAAAATCCGGCGGAAGGCGGAGGTGCTCCGCGATGATCGCGCGGCCGTCGCAGCGCACCGGGCCGCCGCCGACGTCACCCGGATGCTTCGGCACGAGCTCCGCGGTCACCTCGGCGCCGCTCGCGATGTGGTGACCGAGGATCGCCGGATCGACGCTCGCACCAAGGTTGTCGAGGTTTGAAATCCACACCCAGCGCCCGCCGCGCGCGAGAAACTCGGCGAGCAGGCCGCTCTTGCGGAGGGCGTCCGGGAGGTCGCCGTGCCCCGTCGCGTAGGGGCTGACATCGCCATCGGAACGAAACAATGCGCCCTCGGGCGAGAGCCGGAGCGACACGCACTGCTCGAACGCGGCGAGCCGCTCTCGATCGGGGCGACCCTCGAGCGCTGCGCAGATCGGCGCGTGCGTCGCCTCGCTCGTCATGAGCCACATCGGCGGTGCCGCGCCGTGACGTTCGGCGAGCACGGCGAGCTCCGCGGCGCGAAGATCGAGGAACGAGACGCCGTCGATCGCCTCCACGAGCGCCTTGACGACGCCGCCCATGCGCGTCGCCATTCCTCCGGCGAGCACCGCGAGCGCGACCTGTCCTCGTTCGAGCGCGGCCCGCCCGTTCGCGGCGAGCTCGGGGTGAGCGGCGCTTCCTTCGGGCGGCAGCGCGGCGAGCTCTCCTTCTGCGAGCGGCTCGAGCTGGCCACGCAGGCGGTTCTTCGCGCTCGGATCGCCGCCGAGGCTCGCGGCCCAGGCAGAGAGGCGCGCTGCGTCGAAGCCCCGCGCCGAGAGCCTCGCGAGGAGCCGCGCGTCGAGCGATGCGAGCTCGCCCTCGAGGTGCGCGGACATCAGACGAAGAAGTCCTGCACGAGCTCGGCGCCGGGCTTGACCGCGTAGCGATCGAAGTCCGTCACGCCGTCTGCGCGCAACACGTCTTCGTCGATCGCAAACTGTCCGGTGTATTCGCGGCTGTCCTTCGTGAAGATCGCGTACGCCGCGTCGCTGACGATCTCGGCGGTGCGCGCGTGCGCGACCATGTCCTCGCCGCCGAGCAGGTTCTGCACCGCGGCGGTCGCGATCACGGTGCGCGGCCAGAGCGCGTTCACCGCGATGCGATCGCTCTTGAGCTCTTCGGCCATGCCGAGCACGCACATGCTCATCCCGAATTTCGCCATCGTGTAGGCGACGTGCGGTGCGAACCAGCGCGCCTCCATGTTGAGCGGCGGCGAGAGGTTGAGGATGTGTGGGTTCGCGGCCTTCTTGAGGTGCGGGATCGCCTTCTGCGAGCAGAGGAACGTGCCGCGCGTGTTGATCTGATGCATCAGATCGAAGCGCTTCATCGGCGTTGATTCGGTGCCGGTGAGGTGGATGGCGCTCGCGTTGTTCACGAGGATGTCGAGGCCGCCGAAGGTCTCGACGGTCTTGGCGATGGCGGCAGCGACCTGCGCCTCGTCGCGCACGTCGACGACCAGCGGAAGCGCGCGACCGCCCGCAGCCTCGATCTCCGCGGCCGCAGAGTAGATTGTGCCGGGCAGGCGTGGGTGCGGCTCGGTCGTCTTGGCGGCGATCGCCACGTTGGCGCCGTCCCTCGCGGCGCGCAGCCCGATGGCGAGCCCGATGCCGCGGCGCGCG